>TARA_R110002096_G_scaffold203718_13_pt1 | contig 15343 bp, 10 predicted proteins | sample TARA_R110002096 | Tara Oceans TARA_R110002096 (sample SAMEA4397295) | marine metagenome | biome: Polar Biome; feature: [DCM] deep chlorophyll maximum layer (ENVO:01000326); material: water (ENVO:00002006), including particulate matter (ENVO:01000060) such as... | depth 35 m | reverse complement strand
TTGGCTCGAAGATCCGGCGATCGACGCAGTTCGCGTGATTCACAAACCGCATTGGCTTTCCACGCGGCCGAATCTCGGCAACGGAGTCGAGTTTACTTCCGTCGACGCTGAGCAAACCCGTCTGCGGGCGCACTTTGCAAAATCCCATCTTCCCAACCTGATTGGCCTCTACCAAAAGGCCGGCAACGAGTTCATCGAGACCGATCGCGTCTTCGTCGTCCATCGCGACTGGCCAGAAACTCCAAAAAAGTGACTTGCGGTTGAAAACTTCTCCACTAGCATCCACGTTCTTTGCCCAACGCGAGCAGACATCGTCTCTCTCTTTATGAATCTGGCCGAATTACTCACGGCTGACCAGGTTGTTCCGGAACTGAAAAGCACGGAGCATTTGGCAGCAATCGAGGAGTTGGTAGATCACCTCGAGGACAATCATCTGTTGGATGGCACCAATAAATCGGAGGTCCTCGAGCTGCTCTACCAACGCGAACAGCAGACCAGCACCGGAATAGGTTCCGGTGTTGCGATTCCGCATACCTTTGTCGAGGGACTCCCGGAGGTGGTCGCCGTGTTTGGCCGATCCAAGGAGGGCATCGAATTTTGTGCGCTGGACAATGCTCCCGTCTTTTTCGTGGTGCTCTTCATCGTTCCGCAAGCCAAGTATCACACCCATCTCCGCACGCTTGCGGCAATCGCCAAGATGTTTAACAGCACAGAAATCCGGTCCCAACTTAGCAGCGCAGAATCCCCGGAGGAAATTCTCCAGATTCTCGCGAAAAAGTCCGAGGGCCGCTGCTAGACGAACCCCGTGACTTTTCCCTCGATTCTCCAATCCCGCGTCGCTGACGCCATCGCCAAGACGTCCAAAGCCGACGATCTGCCGGATGGCTTCTCCGTCGATGTTGTGTCGACCCAGGATCCCAAGTTTGGCGATTACCAGTGCAATGCCGCGATGGTGTTGGCCAAACGCCTCAAAACGAATCCCCGCGCGTTTGCCGCCGAGGTCGTTGAGCTCCTCGATGCCGATGACCTGATCGAAACGCCGGAGATCGCCGGCCCCGGCTTCCTGAATTTCCGCCTCAAACCCGAGGTCATCGCGAACCGATTGCTCGAACTGGTTCAGGACGAACGCCTTGGCGTTCCGCTCGTTGAGAATCCGCAGACGATCGTCATCGATTTCAGCGCCCCAAACGTCGCCAAGCAGATGCACGTCGGGCACATTCGCTCGACCATCATTGGCGATTGCCTGGCCCGGGTATCGCGTTTTCTCGGTCACAACGTCATCACCGATAACCACATCGGCGATTGGGGAACCCAGTTTGGGATGATTCTCTACGGCTGGAAGAATCTGCTCGATGAGGAGGGGTTGAAACAGGATCCCATCGTCGAGTTGCTGCGCGTTTACAAAGCGGTCAACGTGGAAACCAAGGACGACGAGAGCATCCTCGATTTGTGCCGCGAAGAACTGGTGAAGCTCCAGCAGGGCGACGCCGAGAATCTGGAAATCTGGAAGAAGTGCGTCGAGCTTTCCCTTCAGGGTCTCGCCAAAATCTACGATCAGCTCGACATCCGCTTCGATCATTTCCTCGGCGAAAGCTTCTACAACGACGCGCTCCAACCACTCGTCGAGGAACTGAAGGAAAAGGGAATCGCCACGGAAAGCGACGGCGCGATCTGCGTTTTCTCCGACAACTCCGCAAAGCCGGAAAACGATCCGCTCAAGATCCAGAAGGACGGAGAATGGCGCGACATCCCCTGCATGATCCAAAAGAGCGACGGCGGGTTCAACTACGCCACGACCGATCTCGCGACGATCGATTACCGCGTGAACGAATGGAACGCCGACCAAATCTGGTATGTCGTCGGCGCTCCGCAGCAACTCCACTTTCGCCAGGTGTTCGAGGTCACCCGCATGCGCGGCCAAAACCCGAATCTGGTTCATGTCGCCTTCGGCAGCATCCTCGGCAAAGACCGCAAGATGTTCAAAACGCGCTCCGGCCAGAGCGTCGGACTTCAGGAAGTTCTCACAGAATCGATCGAACGGGCCGCCGCCTTTCTCGATGCGCGCGAAGCGGAAGACGACAAATTCACCCTTCCGGCTGAGGAGAAGCCCAAGGTGGCCCAGGTCATCGGGATCAGCAGCGTGAAGTACGCGGAGCTTTCCCAGGGAAGAATGACCGACTACATTTTCGACTGGGACAAGATGCTGTCGCTGAAAGGCAACACCGCGCCGTATCTTCTCTACAGCTATGTCCGAACGCGCGGGATCTTCCGCAAACTGGATCAGGATTTTGTGCTGCCGGCTGAAGCGGAGATCACCGAACCCGCGGAACGCATTCTCGCGATGGCGTTGCTCCGGTTCGGCGAAATCGTTCCCGATGTCCTCAACGATCATCGCCCGAACGTCCTCGCCGCCTACCTCTACGATCTCGCCAAAGCGTATCACAGCTTCTTCCAGGCGTGCCACGTCCTGAGCGCCGAGGGAACGACGCGCGAGACCCGTCTCCTGCTCTGCGAAGCCACGTCCCGCGTTCTGCAAAAGGGGCTCGGCCTTCTCGGCATCGAGACGATCGAGCGCATGTAGTCGGTTGATTGACGGGAGTTTTGGCCAACGGACGTCCAACGAGCTATCCGTGATTTCCATGGCTCGATTTTCCACTCTCCTCCTTTTTTGGCTGACGGCGACGCTGGCTCGTGCCGAAAGCGCGGAGTTCCCAATTCACCTCGCGCCCGATTCGCCGCCTCTGACGCAGGCGGGCGTGCCCCAGCTCCATGAATCGGTCGATCAGGCGCTTCACGCGGAAGATGGCCTCGCCTTCAACCCGGAGACGCCGTTCCAATGGGCTCATCTTGCATCGACACCAGCTCAGCATCTTTCGTTTACGGCAGCGGCCGATTCCGAGCTTTACGATCACGCCACGCTCACGGTTTGGAACTGGCACAATCGCCCCGTCGCCCAACACCAGTTTGCACCCGGAGAACCGGCGATCTTCAAGATCGCTGTGCACGGACTGGGAACCTATCAGGTTACGATCGATGGTTGTCGGAACGATCAAATCGTCAAACGCCGCGTTCGCAGCTTTGCCGTTACGGAGGATCTGAACGCCGCGCGCGAAACCTGGAAAACCGATGAGTTCTTCCTCGGCGTCTGCGCGTTTCCCGGCCGCTATCATTGGTCCTTCAAGGGCAACCCCACGCTGCCCTCAGAACTCACCGAAGATCAGGCGCGTCAACTGGAGGCGACGCTGTTGGCGCGGCTCGGGTTTCAGGTCGTTCGACCCGATGAATCGCTTGAGATGGGCTTTCAGAATGGATCGTATCAGTTCGATGGGAAGCGGATGGATGCCGCCGTCGAGGCCTATACGTCGCGAGGATTGCAATTGGCGCTTCAACTGATGAACGCGCCGGACTGGGCGATTGCCAACCGTTACGCTGATGTCGAAACGAACCTCTGGCGTTATCCGCGCGAAGAAGCGCATCAACGACACTACGTCCGAGAGCTGCTGCGGCGCTATGGAACCAACGCGCGGTTCATCCAGATCTTTAACGAGCCGGATCAGAAAGCGTTCTGGTCCGGGACACCTCAGGAATACGTCGCCCAGTTTCAATATACGACCGACGAAATCCGGAACGTCGATCCCGAGAAACCGATCGTGAACGGCGGCTACTCGCTCGTCGATCTGGACCGCACGCAAACCTTCGTCGAAGCGCTTCACGACGATGTCGACATGGTTGCCTATCACTCACACGGAAGTCTGCTCGACCTGAAAGAGGACGTCGCCATCATGAAGTCGCTTCACCGGCAAGCGGGATTGCCGATGCCGCGACTGGTCAATACGGAAATGGGGTATGACGGCTGGCGGCTCGATCAGGAACGCCGCAAGGGACAAATCGTGCCGCAAAAGACGCTCTACTGTTGGAAGTCCGGCCACGCCGGAGCGCTGCTGTTCGGCGGACGCATGACGCTCGGCCCTCGACGCACCAATCAGGACTTCGGCTTTCTCGATCACCACTTCTGTCCCCGCTTCGTTTATGGCTCCGTCGCCGCGCTGGTTTCCGTTCTGCAGGGAGCACCCTATCATTCCACACTTCAGGAAACGGACGAGCTCTTCGTCTACCAGTTTCACCGGGACGAACAACGCATTCTCGCCGCCTTCACCCTCCGCGAAAGCGGAAGTCTCCACATCCAAAGCGATGCGGAGTCCGGAGAGCTGATCGATGAAATGGGGAATCGAACCCCAATCGATGATCCGCAGAACTTCCAGCTCAGCCTAACGGGTTACCCTCGTTACGTGATCCTGAACAACGCGACTTCCGTCACCAGCAACGCGGATCACTAGCCAAGGGCGGGAGGCGCGAAACCTTCCCGGTAGCTGCGGGACAGAATCGTGTTGTTCGCTTCTTCATGATTGGTGAAGCGGTAGTTCGCTCCGTCCCAACGCAATTCCTGTCCCGGATAACGTGTCGCTTTCGTCGCGAGCAAAGCGGGCTCGGTAATCCGGGTTCCGATATCAAACGGGGTCCACAGCGGCTTCTCGTTTCCGAGGCAGCAGTCGGCCCAGTCCTTCCAATGATTCCGGGGAGCGACTTCCGGTTTTGGCTCATCTTCAACCAGCTTTCCGTTGCGGTAGATCTCCATCATTCCACCCGGCTCCAGCAAGAGCGCTCCCTCTTCGCAAACGATCATGGTGCAACTGCCCTTGATTCCCGAAACCGGCAGGCCCAGCGCCGCGAACGAAGGCCGAACGCCACTGTCATTGTATTGCACGGTGAACTTCTTCCGGGCGAATCCTTCGCCGCCAGCATAGGTCAGCGTGCTGAGGTTGTATCCCGAATGCCCATCCCCTGCGGCCTTGATCGTGTTGGTCTGGACCGCTTCCGGCGACGGCAGATCGTAGGCGAAATATAATACATCCAGAAGGTGGCAACCCCAGTCGGCCAACATCCCACCGCCCGTCTCCCAATAGGAGCGCCAGCGGCGCGGCGCCATGTCTTCACTGTAATTCATCGCCTTCGTCAGCGGACCATTCCAGAGGTCCCAGTTCATCGTCTCCGGCACGGGCTTGGCCTCGGGAAGGGAACTCCACGGATCCACAAAGTAGGTGCCGTATTTCATTCCCCCCGTCCAGATAAAGGCTTCCACGGGACGCCCCAATTGGTTCGACTTCAGAATCTCGACCGCCTGCATCCGTCCGTTGGTGCAGGCCCGCTGATTGCCCATTTGCGTGAACAGGCTGGGATTCGCGGCGAGTGCTTCGCGGATCAATCGCAACTCGTCGAGCTGATGGACGAGCGGCTTCTGCCCGTAAACATGCTTTCCGTGATTCAGCGCCGTCACCATCATGGGGGCGTGATGGAAGTCCGGTGTATCGACAATCACCGCGTCAAACTCATCGACGCGATCCGCAAACGCTTCCCGGTAATCGGCAACCCGAAACGTGTCCGGGTGATCCGTGTCGACTTTGCTGAACGCGGTCGCGTCAACGTCACAAAACCCGGCAAACTCGACCATGGGATGTCCCTTGAGCCCGTTTCGCTGCATCCCGCCAATTCCGCCAACGCCAATCTGGAAAATGCGAAGTCGGCTGTTCTTGTTCGTCGCCGCGCGAAGGGTCGCGGATGGCATCGCCGCAGCGGCCGCACCCACGACTGCACTGGTTTTGAGAAATTGGCGACGACTTGAGGAAAGGGAATTCGTAGGGGTTTCCGAGTTCATAGACACCCAGTCTAGAACGCAATTTTTGCGCATGCTACCCGAAACCACGATTTTACTCGGGAGCCAGTGCTTCGGCCTTTGCCGCCTATTTGACGTCCATTTCCAACTCGCGGGCGAGGAAACTCCACTTATCGACAATCTCCTCGATCTGCTTCGACGTCGGCTTGCCCGCCCCGTGACCAGCCTTGGTTTCAATGCGCATGAGAACCGGTTCTTCGCCGATTTGGACGTGTTGAAGCGCCGCGCCGAATTTGAAACTGTGAGCCGGAAAAACGCGATCATCGTGATCGGCAGTGGTGATCAACGTCGCGGGATACGCGACGGCTGACTGCACCCGGTGATAGGGCGAATACTCCAACAATGCCGGGAACTCGTCCGCGTTGTCGGGATCGCCAAAGTCTTCGGTCCAGGCCCAACCAATCGTAAACTTGTGAAAGCGCAGCATGTCGAAAACCCCGACTTGAGCAATCGCAGCTCCATACAGTTCCGGACGTTGATTGATGCAGGCCCCAACCAGCAACCCGCCATTGCTTCCACCTCCGATCGCCAGCTTCTCGGTCTTGGTATAACCTTCCGAAATCAGAAACTCCGCCGCAGCCTGAAAGTCATCAAAAACATTCTGCTTCTGATCCTTGGTTCCGGCCAAGTGCCAGGCTTCACCATACTCTCCCCCACCCCGCAGGTTTGCGACCGCATAGACGCCTCCCATCTCCAACCACGTGGCAATGGATGTCGAATAGTAGGGCGTGAGGGATATGTTGAACCCGCCGTAGCCATATAAATAGGTGGGATGACTCCCATCGAGTTCCAGATCCTTCCGGCAGGTCACGAACATCGGGATCTTCGTTCCATCGTTGCTTGGATAAAACACCTGGCGGGTCTCGAAAAGGTCCGCCTCGAAATCGACGTCGGGCTTCGCAAACAATTCGCTGGTTCCCGATTCGATCTTGTAGCGGTGAACCGACCCCGGCTCCGTATAGCCCGAATAGTAGTAGAACAGATCCCGGGTATCTCGTTTCCCTCCAAATCCCCAGATGGACCCCACGCCGGGAAGCTTGATCTTCTTCACCAGGTTTCCAGACAAATCATGGACCTGAACCCGCGCCAGAACGTCGACCATGTAGGTCGCGTAAAGGTGATTCCCAATCAGGTTCACATCGTCGAGCGGATAGTCCGACTCCGGCAGGATTTCTTTGGGCGCCTGATCCGGATTCTCCGTATCAATGGAGATCACGCGTCCATTGGGCGCATTCAGATTGGTCTTGAAATAGAATATGGCGCCATCGTTTCCAAGGATGCTGTATTCGTCTTCAATGTCCGGAATCAATTCCACAAACGGCGCCTCGGCTCCAGCCTCCAGATCCCGGTAAATCAGCGCATTCTTGTCTCCAGAAGATTCCCAGACGGAAAGGGTCAGATACTTCCCATCCTCGGTGACCCACGATGAAAAGCCCCACTTCGAATGATCCGGACGCTCATAGACAAGTTGATCATCCGCCTGGGCATCGCCAACGCGGTGAAAGTAGACTTTCTGGTTGAGGTTCACCGCCTCCAGTTCCTCCTCGTTCTCAATTTCCGGATACCGGCTGTAGTAGAATCCGCTCCCATCACGAGCCCACGACGCTCCGGAAAACTTGATCCATTCGAGGTGGTCGTCGAGATCTTTCGCGGTCTCGACATCGCGAACCTTCCACGTCATCCAATCCGATCCAGCTTCGGAAAGTCCGTAGGCCAGATACTTCCCGTCATCGCTTACACTCCAACCGGAAAGCGACACCGTCCCATCTTCCGAGAGCGTGTTCGGATCGAGAAGAAGCTGGAGTTCCGCTCCCGGCGCATCTTCCTGCCAAAACAAGATCGACTGATTTTGAAGCCCGGTCTTCCGGGTATAAAACAGACGGTTTCCGACCTTGCGCGGCAGACCGTATTTATCGTAGTCCCACAACTCGGTGAGCCGCTTCTCGATCCATTCGCGGCCGGGAGCTTCCGCGAAATAGGAATCGGCCAGTTCGTTCTGAGCCGCGACCCAGGCCTTGGTTTCCTCGGAATCGACGTCTTCCAGCCAACGATACGGATCGGCCACACGTCGCCCGTGGATTTCATCGATGTGCTCCAGCCGTGTCGCGTCCGGATAATTCCAAGTTTGTGCCATCAGGGTAACTGGAGCCAGGAAACCGAGTATCACAGGGGCTAATTTCATACGCTGTCACCGGTATACGGATGGACCGAGCTTCGCAAACACAACCCCGACCTGGGTTTTTTGCCAGATCGCTTTTCTCCCGGTCTCCCGACCTCGGATTCGATTAGAGATGCTTGCTCAGCTTGTCGACGAGGACCGTTTTGGGCACCGCTCCCTTAATCTCCTCAACCACTTTGCCGTCCTTGAAAATCTTGAGATTGGGGATCGAGCGAATGCGATAGGATCTTGCCAGCGTTTTCTGTTGATCGATATTCACCTTCCCCACAATCAGCTTCCCATCATACTCAGCAGCGAGCTCTTCGATCGCCGGAGCAATCCGCTTGCAGGGACCACACCACGCAGCCCAGAAGTCGATCAAGACCGGCTGACCACTGGCGAGGATCTCGTCAATATTCTCCGCGGTGATGGTAATCGGCTTGCTGGATTCCTCAGCAAAGGAGAGCAGCGGAAGAACAAAGACGGATGCGATGAGTAGTAATTTCGAATTCATAGGTAGAGATGCACCCTTGGACGTTTTAGACGAAAAATCCTGACAAACTTCCGAAAGTTTTTGCCATTCACGCCTCGTTGGCAGCGCGTTCGATCACGCGGGTCGCGACGGTCTGGAGACCGGTGTGCTCAAAGTAGTTCGTCGTCATGTCGAGAAACGCGCCGAGATAGTCGAGCTTGTCGTCCGAAACCTCAATGAACTGCTGCAGCTTTCCAACAACGCTTTCCCGTGAGAGCGCTGAATTGCTGGCAAAGTCGCTCAACTTTCCCGATGCGGCGTCGAAGGCATTTTTCACGAATTCAACCGACCCGAAGCCGGACGGGATAAACCCCTTGATGCGCCGGAACGTGGCGTTCTCTTCCAAGCCGCCTTCGGTCAATTTCTGAACCTGATCGCCACATTTGTCGATGAAGTCAGGCCCGAGAGGCACCAGCCCGTCAAACGCAACCAAGGCGGCGATCCGAATTTTTGATTCCTTGCTGTATTCTCCCAACGCCGCCGCAAAATCTCCGATGCCATCTCCGGGAATTCCATTGAGCTTCACATAGGCAAGCAACTCGGAAACCAACTTCACCGTCAGGTCGATGGTTTGCGTGGTATCCGCGCTTGGGGTAAGGCGATCGAGAAATTTGAGCAGGCTCATCTTTCCTGCTAACTTGTCGGCCAATGCGGCGGTGCCGAACAACTTGTCCGAGCTATCGACACGCTGATAGATTTTGAATGCCTTTTGATAGCCCTCACTCTTGTCCTCATAGATTTCGATCGACTTCTTGCGTACATCCGCGAGAAACGATTCATCGGTGTCGTTCGTCACCTTGCGCATCAACTCGTCAAAATCCGTAATGTTCTCCCACTCACCGGGAGCGACGAAATCGAGCGCCTTCAACGCGCGAACGGTGATGTTTTTCTCAGGCAGCTTATCGACATAATCGTCGATGCTCTTGTCTTCAAACAGTCCAAAAAAGGCCATGGGTTTTGCGCTTAAGGGTTTGGGTAGGAATTAGAATCCGGCCAGGTCGTCGAGCTGGAATCGGAAGAGCCAATCCTTGCGGTCGGATTCTGAAATCGTTCCGGAAAGGGATCGCACCTGAACCTGGAACCGGTTTCCGACCAGGGCGGCGGTTCCGGAATCACCCCGGGGGATAATCGGGTAACCCGAAACCTGTTCGGTGGACGCTTTAAATTTCTCAATCGCTTCGGTATCACCATTGAGATCGGAAATTGCAAACGTCGCCATTTCCTCCTCGCCCTTCTTCAAGGTAGCCTGCGCGAACCCCTTCTTTTCGGTGGTAACCGTGACGGTGAATCCATCGCGATCTGCTGGAAAAATGTCGTTAAACTTGTCCCCTTTGATCACGAGGGGTTCCCCGCTTCCGCAGGCAATGACGAGCAGCAACAAGGCTGACGACCAGATAAGGAGGTTTCGGTTCATGGCACAACGTCTCTCAATGTTAGGGAAAGAAGACGCTTAGTGCGACGATTGTCCAATGAAAGTATGAAAGGGCCCTGGCGAAAAAACGGGGGCGTTACTCGGATTCCGGTGCCTTCACCGCCGTAACTTCCTCGCCCTCAAGCAATGCCCCATAGGGATCCTGCCCGACGAGCGGCGGCAAGTTGAGTTTGACCGGCTCAGCCTTTGGTTCATCGATCTTCACCAACGTTACTCCCGCAATCGGAACGGCCCGGACCGTCGGCTTGACGTCACTCGCGATGACGGCTGCTCTGGAAACCGACTTGGGAAGCGCCACTTTCGCGTGTTCTGCGTTTTGACATGCCTCGCAGCCTTTTTCACAAATCGTGACATCTTCCAGCCCACTGATCGTCATCAACGGCTCGCCGGAATCGAGGGACTCCGCCAGGGTGGACCAGAGTTGGAATGCGGTGTCGCGGCTCTTCAACCGGTCGGAAATTCGGGCCGGCAGATCAAAACCGACCCACACTCCCCACGTGAACTGAGAGTTGAAACCAACAAACCAGTGATCCGTTCCTTCATAAGAGATCCCGGTTTTCCCGGCAATCTCACCACGAACCGGCAACGCCTTCCCGTCCTTTCGGAGCGGCAGGGACTTTGCCATGAGGGCATTCATCTGCGCCGCCGTGGCTTCACTGATGACTCGAACTGTCTTGGCGACATTCTGCTCCTCGAACAGGACGTTCCCCTCTTCATCGACGATCTTGCGAACCAATCCCGAGCGGCTTGGACGCCATCCCAAATTCGGGAACATGGTGTAAGCGTGAGTCAGTTCCGCCAGATTCACCTCGCTGCTGCCGAGAAAGGAACTGGGATACTCGCGCAAGGGCGAAACGATCCCGGCGCGCATCGCAATGTCGTGCATCGGCAGGAGCCCGGTCTCAAAACCAAGCCGAACCGAGGCGCTGCTTTTCCCGCGCAGGAATGCCCACGCAGCCGGCATCATCCCCTCAAAGTAGTTGGTTTGCGATTCGGAGCACCACTCCCCCAGAATTCCGGAACGTCCTCCAATCATGACCTCCCGATTGTCGAGCGGCGCGTCGAAAACCAGCGTCTGCGGACTCAGCCTGGGATTCTCAAACGCGGAAGCGTAAAGCAAGGGAAGAAAGGCGCTTCCCGCAGATCGATTCGACCGCCAGACCCGGTCGTACTCGCTCTCCCGGTGACTGCGGGTTCCCACGGCGGCAACCACTTCGCCCGTCGCGTTTTGCAAAACGACGACTGCCGCCTGCAGATAGGGAACGCCACTTTCAACCTCGGTCTCTCCCGCGGTAAACTGCGCGCGGGTCGGATGATCGTAACTTGGAGCCGCCTCGATCTCGCGAAGCGTCTCTTCAACGGCCGTCTCGACCTGGTGTTGCAACCGGATATCAAGGGACGTCTCGATTTTCAACCCTTCGAAAGAGTCTCTGATGATGAGTCGATTCGTCTCCCGTCCGATTTGCGCCAGGACATACGGCGAAGCGATGTCCAACTGCTTGAACCGGCGAACTCGCGTTTCTTTGGCCAACCAGGCTTCGGCATCCGCAGCTTCGAGCAACCCGGACCGCACCATGCGCTGAAGCGTGTCATCTCTCGCCGCCACCGCGCGTTCGTAATTGCGGAACGGCGACGAAGGATGCGGGCTCTTGATGATTCCGCAGATCATGGCGCATTCGCCGAGATCCAGCTCCGAAACCTCTTTGGCAAAGTATCCTTCGGCGGCGGCTCCAATTCCCCAGTAACCGCTTCCCAGGTAGATCCGGTTCAGGTAACCGACCAGAATCTCACTTTTGCTGAAGGCCCGCTCGATGCGCCACGCCAGAAAAATCTCGGTCAGCTTTCGGTCATAGCTTCGCTCCGTCAACGCACAGGCGTTGCGAGCCAACTGCTGGGTGATGGTGCTGGCTCCCTGTCGAATGCGACGGGAACGCAGGTTCACGATTCCCGCCCGGGCCATGCCCCAGAAATCATAACCTTCATGCTCGTAAAAGCGCTCATCTTCCGTCGCAAGCAAGGCATCAATCAAATGCGGCGGCACCTGCTCAAGATTGACGATTTTGCGATTCTTCGGAACAATCCGCCCGATCGTCGCCCCGGACCAATCAATGACATCAGCGCCTCCGCGCACGTGGGCAACCTCTTTCAAATCATAGCGACAGGCCTTCCCGTAATAGATCAATCCCACACTCAAGCCCACCACCAACACAAACCCCGCCACGCCAAAGATGTACTTGGCACCTTTGCACACTCCTGAGTGCTCCTTGTTGAACAACTCAAACCGCCATGCCCAGAACCGGCTGCGAAGCCGAACCTCGGACAACACGTCGCGAAACTTCTGCGGAACCACCAAGCGACCAGAAGACTCTGAATTCACATTCGGCCCTTTCGCTCCTCGCCCCGCGTTTTCCGATCGCTTGGTCGCATCTCCCTCCCATTTGTATTTGTGAGTTTCGCTCATCTTCGGTTCAAACGATCAGGATTAACGGCGCGTCCGAAAACGACTCTGTTTGATGATGCGAGCCCGAACAACCGGTCGACTGGGACGAGCCTCGATCTGGGGAATGCTTGGGGGAACTTTCTGTGCGCTTACGATGGAAGGGTAACTCGTCACGGTCACGTTCCGTTTCTTTTTGTCCGGTTTCAGAGCCTCGTTGGCCTGTTTCCGTTCTTCGGCTTCGCGAGACGCCAGTGTATGAGGGGTTGATATGTAGATGGTATCATTGAGCGGCGCAGCCAGCCGCCCTTTCATGGGGCGTTCGACTCCGTACTTCTTTGGGTTCGCATAAATGGCGCCCAAAAAACGCCGCGCCACAGGAGCCGCGTTCTTTCCGCCGGAAAGACTCTCGCCCTCTTTGCCCTGAACCAGGACCGCAAATGCAACGTGCGGATTTCGCGAACTGACGAAACCGGTGAACCAGGCCAATCGCCGCTCCACCCCATCAACGAACCATTGCGAAGTTCCCGTCTTCCCGTAGACATCCGGATAGCGCAAGGCCGCTCGTCCACCGGTTCCCGCAGGGTGATTGACGACTCCCCACATCCCTTTCCGCACCAATTCCAAATCGGGTTGCGAGTAGTCCAACGTCCGGAATCGCGAAGCTGCAATCTGCTCCTGCACCTCTCCCGAAATGGAATCCTGATATTGCAGGACCATTCTCAACTGAGGAACAACCCTGCCGTTCGCCAACCCCGCCATGGCCTGCGCCATCTGCAGCGGCGAAACGAGAAGTTCGCCCTGCCCGATCGAGAAGTTCGCGATGGCCCGGTTGACGAGATAGCCGCTGGGCACATTCCCCGCTGCACCGGAGCTCAATGGCAAGGGCAGCGGCGGAAGCGCACCCAGGCCAAAGTCCTGAGCCACGTTGATCAACGCTTCCGAGCCGGTTTCGATCGCGGCTTGATAGAACCACGTGTTGCAGGATCGCAACAACGCAAAGCGCACGTCGAGCCGGCCTTCATGGGCGCTGTTCCAATTTCGAAAAATCCGTCCATCCACGTCGAGGCTCGGGGGACAGGAATAGCGCGTCGACGTTCCCTTCACCGTGCCTCGCTTCATCGCGGCAAGGGCAACCAGCGGCTTGAACGTTGAGCCAGGAGGATACGCACCATCTATCGCACGACAAAAGAACGGTGCGTCGGGCATATTGTCCCAATTCTCGCCGTAAAACTCTGCGGGACTGTTGGGTGGAACAAACGCGTTGGGATCAAAACTTGGGTAGGATGCCGCGGCGAGAATGTCTCCCGTGTTCGCATCCACCGCCACCAATGCCCCAGGACGCCCGCTTTCTTTCAGCGCCGTCATCGCCAACTCCTGCATCGCCAGGCTAAAGCTTGTCACGACCGTTTTCCCCAGTTTGGGACGCGACTCCATCACCTGCTCCACGAGTTCGCCCCGTTCGTCATACAGCAGGCTCAACCTCCCGTCTTCCCCCCGCAGGATCTCGTCCAAGGCCTTCTCCATTCCCATCTGGCCATCAAACGGCGACCAAATATGCTCCGACGCGGCCATGGGACCATACTGCGTGGGCCGGTTCCGCGTGACATAGCCGAGCAAATGCCCAAACGGAAGTCCATGAGGATAGACCCTCGTGTAAACCGCCTGGGATATCAGTTGATCGTTCTCCGCGACAATGGCCGCCAATCCGGCCTCCTGGTCCTTCGGCAAAACGCCGGAAATCGGCATGGGAACCCAGCGGCGATATTCCCAATGGTTGCGAACCTCCTCGTGATCGGGAACCGAGACCGCGGGAAACTGCGATTGCAGCTCGCAGGCCAGCGATTGGGCCTGGACAATGACGGACTCCACGTCCTCGGAATCCTCGAACGCGAGAAGCTTGAGGGCACAACGGCTCGCGACAACGGAATGCGCCAACACTTCACCCGTCCGGTCACAAATCGTTCCTCGTGGAGCCGGAACCGTAAAGATATGGGTCTGGAGACCGGAGTCAGAGCGTTTTGGGGCAATGAACCCGTCTTCCCTTGCTTCGACCGGCCACCCACCCATGCCGAAAGCCCATCCGATTGACAGCAACCAAGCCACCGCCCTGCGCTGCAAGCCGAGATGTTCGACTCGTCGAGGTTTCACGGTTCCGAGGCTGTTTCGTGTTTCCAACATGGGTGCTAAGCCGCTCTCTATAAGCACGGTAGCAATGGAGTTGCTCAAGCATCTCAGCCAACCCATCCGGGCCAACCTGAGCAAGAAGAGGTTTCCTAGTTTCTAATATCGCGTTTCCAGGCGAAGCGAGCCTCGTCAATCTTGCACAGGGGCATGCACGAATTGGCAAAAAACTCACTTTTACTACATCTATTACACTCACCACTTCGTCCACCGTTTCTTTGCCCAAATTCTGGACTCAAAACCGCCCTAACAACGAAAATTCTTTACGATCGTAAAGAATCTAATCGCTTTGTGGCTCCACTTCTTCCCAGGGACGGTCGATCAGAGTGGCTCAACCCAAAACGCCGCTGAAAGCTTCCTCATCTTTCCTCCGTGTCCTTTCAAACTCACCCCGTTTTCGATGAGCACCTTTCTTCACCCCCATCCCAATCGCCGAGCCATGATTCGCGCCGGAGGTATCGGGTTGCTCGGACTGGGAAGCAGCCATCTTGGACTGCTCAATTCCCTGGCGGATGAAGGCGGCCAACCCGCGATTCCGCCCACGGCGAAAAACGTCATCTACATCTTCCTCAGCGGTGGTCTCGCCCAGCACGAGAGCTTCGACATGAAGCCCAATGCGCCCGCCAATATCCGGGGCGAGTTTCGCGAAATCTCGACCCGAACGCCCGGGCTCCGCATTTGCGAGCATCTCCCGGAACTGGCAAAGCGGAGCGAAATGTGGTCGCTCTGTCGCTCGCTGACCCATTCGTCGAACGAACACTCCCACGGTCACCACATCATGTTGACGGGACGCTCCGACCTTCCTGATGGTTTCGATCCCACCAAGCCCAAGGAGAGCGACTGGCCCTCGATTGCGGCAATCGCAAATC
>TARA_R110002096_G_scaffold44524_7_pt1 | contig 15346 bp, 16 predicted proteins | sample TARA_R110002096 | Tara Oceans TARA_R110002096 (sample SAMEA4397295) | marine metagenome | biome: Polar Biome; feature: [DCM] deep chlorophyll maximum layer (ENVO:01000326); material: water (ENVO:00002006), including particulate matter (ENVO:01000060) such as... | depth 35 m | reverse complement strand
GCCGCGCGTCGATCCCAAGCCGCGCGTCGATCCCAAGCCGCGCGTTGATCCCAAACCGCGCGTTGATCCCAAGCCTGATCCCAAGCCTCGGGTTGATCCGAAGCCTCGGGTTGATCCGAAGCCTCAGGTTGATCCCAAGAACTCCATCGATGTATCGAGCGGACCATCGGAGGCCGATAAGGCCGAGGCAAAGACGCTCATCTCGCAGGGCAGCAGTGATCTAAGCTCTGGTGATATCCTCGGAGCTGCATCCAAGTTCAATAAGGCTCGCTCGCTCGATCCGAGCAATGCGAGTTCGTACGCTGGTCTTGGCAACATCGCACTTAGCCAAGGTGCCTACTCGGCGGCCATTGGACACCTTCTAAAGGCCAGCAAGATGCGTCCGAAGAGTTCGCAGATTCACACGCTACTCGGTGAGGCGTATCTCGGCTCTGGCAATGGCACCAAAGCGGCAAGCGCATTTAAAAAGGCGCTACAGCTAAATCCAGACAGCGCTCGAGCCCGCGAGGGCTACAACGAAGCGACCGGCAACTAGTGCCTGATTCATAGCGATTGATTTAGGATCAGAATCGGGAGATCCAATGTGGGTATCGTGGGGTGCGTGTGGCTGCATGGCGCCTCGTCCAGTTCTTGTACTTCCTGGCAAACGGCCTGGTATGATGCCAGGCGGATATGCAGCCATTGGACGATATTAAACGGGAGCCTATGCCCGAGCTTTGGGCGCCCGAGCCGTTGCACATTCCAGCACCCAACCCTTTAGAGCATCGCGATGAAAACGGCAGCAGCCCTGTTCGGATTCCCGAAACGCCTGCCGGTTCTCATGTTGTCGTCATCGATATTTCGTAGCCAAGCTTGAGTCATCAGGTATTCATCGAGCGCTGCCGCGACAGCGACCCCGCAACTGCCGAGTCGTTGGCAACGGCAATCGCTAGCCGCTATGGCGTGGAGCCTGCGCAAATTCTTAACCGCCTTGGGGCAGGGCGTTTTCGCGTAAAGGCCAACCTCGATTTGGCGAGCGCCAAGCGCTTTATGGAGTATCTTGAGTCGGAGGGCGCGCTGTGCACGATAGCGGATGGCACTGGAGCCATCGTCGCTCGCTCGGCCCAGGTTACGCCAACGCCGCCACCCGATGCACCCGACGATTTTCTTCCGCTGTACACACCGCCGCCTGCAGAGGGTCCTGGCGCTCACTACGAATCTGGCTTGGCTGCGGGCTTTGGCGATGCTTCCGATTCCCAAGATCTCGGTGTGCTTGCAGACGATGCGGCCGCATCTAGTGGTTCGCTCATGCTCTCGACGCTTGATGGGGAAAGTTCTGATGCGAAATTGGGTCCGTCCGCAAGCAGTGTGGCTGCGACGAGCGATGTCGAAGCCTTCTTGCCGCCGGAGATGCTGAAAGAAACTAAGCTTGAGTTGGACGAGCCCGAGCCTGGGCCCGAGGTGCCCGAGTACCTACCACCATTGCGAACGCCGGCTCCGCCGAGCCATGCAGCTTCGGTTGCCGAGGCGCCGCCTGATGCCGCTCTCGAAGCTCCTGCAAGCCTGGCGAAACCTCCCCTTCTGCAATTTCTCGCTTCGGCCCGAGGTCGTCTCGCCCTAGGAGTTCTTCTGGCCTTCATCGTTGGCTTCATCGTCTCAAGCACCGTGGCTTCGGGCATGGAAGAGGGCCAGTACGCAAAGGCCGTTGCGAGCTTAGAATCGGCCTACGCGGATGTCGATACGGTTGATGACTGGCTCGAGTTGGATGCCGTTCGCGAGACAACAATTTCTGGTCTTGAGCGTCGCCGGCGAAATATCGTGATCACCAGCCTCTTGATGTGGCTCGCTGTTGGAGGCTTGCTACTCTTTCTCTGGTTGCGATTCGTTAACTGGGACGAGATCGAGCGCTCACTTCAGAGCGCAGGTCCTAGAACGTCCTAGAACGCGCAGGTCCTAGAACGCCTTAGAACGCGCACGTCTTAGAACGTCGTCATCCTAGAACTAAAACGACAAGTCGATGTAGCAGAACTCGTTGCCGCAGCCCTCTTGGCAAACGCACTCCTCGCCGTCGACGTCGTACAGTCGCCAGTACTTGCGGCCCTTGGTTGCGCGAAAGGTAAAGCTGCCCTCAGTTGTGACTTCTTTGGCGGGCTTGCCAGCGAAATTTAGGTTTGGGACTCCTCGAAGCATGCCATCTAAGACAAATTCTGTTTTTGATACAGGCTTGACGATGCCGTTCACGGCGAGGCGGTACGGTCCTTGTGCGACCTCTGCGGTTAGGACCAGAGCATTGGCTTCGCGAAAGATCTCGGCTTTGCCGTTTCGCTTGCCACTGTTCACTCGATTGACGCCGAGTTTGTGCTTGCCAAGGTAGGTGCTCTCAAACGGAATATCGAGATGGGCCTCTTCTCCGCCACTGTCTTCTTCTCCGCCGCTGTCTTCTTCTCCGCCGCTGTCTTCTTCTCCGCCGCTGTCTTCTTCTCCGCCGCTGTCCTCTTCTTCGCCGCTGTCCTCTTCTCCGCCGTTTGCGCTCGCAACAGGAGCGGCGTCGATGGATACCGCAGGCTTCTCGTCCGCAGGGGCAGCAGCCAGCTTGGCCGCCGTATCGTCAGTCTTGGCTTCGACGAGAGGTTGCGTATCGAGCTCATCGGCTTGCTTAGAACTGCATGCGCTGCCCATGAGACCAGAGAGAAGAACGACCAAGTGCCAGTGATATCGATTGCTCATGCGAGCAATGGTACAGGCACTGGGCTACGCCTCGTCGGCGTCAGGCTTGTCAATCTTGCGAGCTTTGCGCTCTTTGGCCTTCGTGATGAAGTAGGCGAGGATGATCGAGATGTTGTAGAGAACGATCAGTGGCCCAGCCATGAAGAGCTGCGAGTAAATGTCGGGAGGCGTTAGCGCTGCCGCTACAAGAAAGGCGAGCAGCGTTGCCCAACGATTAAACTTCCAAAGGCTGCGATGAGTGACGATGCCTGCGAGTGCCATCACCACAATGACAAGGGGAAGCTCGAAGATAAGACCAAAGCCAATGAGGAGCTTTTTGGCAAAGTCGAGGTACGCGCGCATGTCGGGAAGGGGTTGTAGCGCTACTGCTGTATCGCCCACAGAGAGGCTAGTGTTGGCGTAGTTTAGGAGGAACTCGCAAACCGCAGGCAACACCATCATGTAGCAGAACAAAGCACCACCAGCGAAGAGCAGGGCTGATGCTACGGCAAACGTGATGCCCCAAAGACGCTCTTTCTTGTAGAGGCCGGGAGCAATGAATTTCCAAAGTTGATAGAAAATCACCGGAGAGGACAGAAATATGCCCGCCCAGAAGGCTAGGGAAAAGTAGGTCCAGAACGGGTCGATGAGACCGCCATAGTAGAACGAGGTTTCGCCAAGTGCGTCGTTCGAGGGTTGCAGCTTCGTCCACGCATCCAAGAATGGTCGCGCGAGAATGACAAAGATTTCTTCTGAGAACTTGAGCGAGACGGCAAAGCCCACAGCAAGAGCCATTACAGCGTAGCGAAGCCGCACTCGCAGCTCGCGAATGTGCTCGGTAAAGGCCATGCGACCTTCATCCAGCTCTTGCTCCGGTTCTGGCGGCGCTTTTGCCGTTGGTTTCGCCGGCGCTTTTGCCGTTGGTTTCGTCGGCGCTTTTGCCTTTGGCTGCTGCGGCGTCTCAGCCATGGCTTGAATCGTCGTTGCTTGCGTCGTCTTCGTCTTCGCTGGCCTCGTCAAAGATCGAGGCGCGAGCGACTGCACCTGCAGGCTGCTTAATCAGGGGAAGATCAGGGTCGGGCGCAGTAGCTTCTGCCTCGTGAGGATTTACCGCCTCAGTTCCCCAAGGGTCGTTACTATTGGCGTACGCCTTGTCGAGCAAGTCATCAAGCTCGCCATCGGCTTCGGGCTCGGCAGAAGAAGCAGCGTCTTCAGAAGAAGTAGCGTCTTCAGAAGAAGCAGCGTCTTCAGAAGAAGCAGCGTCTACCTTCTCGGTTGCTGCTGCGAGCTTCTCTTTTGCTTCTCCAAGTTTTTCGGGATCGTCGGGAAACGCGCTCTCGCCCTCTTCGGTTGGAGATGCGTGAAAGTCTTCGCCGGTAGCTCGCTTATAAAGCGTTTCAGGATCGCCCCGTAAGGCCCCTTTAAGTTCACGCACGGCATCGCCGATCTGCGTATCTTGCTCGATCGTTGCCTGCAGATCTTTAGTACTCGCCCGCAGGTCGCGAATCCCCTTACCGATCGCCTTGGCAGCACCAGGCAGACGGTCGGGACCGACCACAAGCAGGGCCACTACGGCGATGAGAAGGATCTCACCCATGCCCATTCCGAACATCGAAGGCATATTAACTGTTCGGCTCGCACTTCGATAGCTTCCCGACCAAAGCCGGTGACCTAAGCTTGACTAAGAGCCGAAAAGACTAAGTTGCTCGGGTGGGCCAATCGCCTCGATCGTGTGCTTGGGCAGTGCTTCTTGCAGTCCTTGGCCTCGATCGCTGGACTGAGTTAGATACACCTGGCTCGCACCGCTGCCGCGAATGTAGCGGACGAGTTCGTCATGATCGGCCTGATTGCTTAGGGCAAAGCCCTCGTCGGCGCCTGCTGCAGCAATGCAATCAGGATCGAGGGCTTGTCCCGAGACCAGCAGAACCTGGCTCGCTTTGGGCAGCACAGAGCGGTCCAGCTTGGAGCGAGTGTGAATCGGCCACAGTAAGACGCGTCCCGTCTTGGTCTTCTCATTCCAGCGCCGCAGCCCGCCAAAAAGGTTGGGGCGAGATCGGCGACCGGCTTCCTGAATGCCGCGATGAACCTGAATCTCCAGATCCGAACCCAGCCGACTGGCCAAGTCCAAGGCCTTGCCGGTATCGCCAACCAAGAGAACTGCCACGCCACCTGCTTGAACGATCTCGCTGCAGCGCTGACCAAGGCTTGCGCTCACCGAGTCTTCGGGCGGAAAGGCAAAGCGCGGGGTGCCGTAGCGACCACTGAGAACAAGGATATCGGCCGAGCGGTGATCGAGCGGCCCGCCAAGAACCGATCCCCTTGGATTTACGGCTCCGGCGTAGACGACTTTGTGGGTTTCGACTTTGACGAGCAGGGATGCAGCGCCGAGGCCATGCCCAGATGAAAAGAGTTCGATGCGATGGGTGCCCAGGGTGAAGGGCTGCCCAAAGGGAACGGCCAGCCGAGAGCCGGCTTCGCTCTTGCCGGGACGGACAAGGTTTAACGTGTCTTGGCTGGCGATAAGCTGCGCGTGTTTTGCGCCGCGCATGGCATTGGCTTCAGAGAGAAAGCAGATGTTGCGCGCACGAATTGCGTCACACCAAATCGATGTTCCGGAGAGGTGAATTCCATCGCGCCAGGTGACGGGAGCCACCGGCCGGGCCTTGCGTTTGGCCTTGGATACCACGCGCGCAGACTGACAGAGTTGATCCCAATTCGCCAGCGCCAGGAGACTGGTGTTTCTAAAACACCAACCAGGATCGACGCCATGGGTTTTGATAACTGTTGCGCACTTCGCTTGGCTCCAATTTTCTTGAGCGTGTTAGCTTGCTCGCAACATGCCACGTCTTTCGACAAGCGCCCGCTTGGCTTGGGGCGCCTTGGTTGTAAACCTCGTAACCATTCTCGGCGGTGCACTCGTTCGAGCAACCGGATCTGGCGCCGGTTGTGGCGAGAGTTGGCCAAGTTGCAACGGTGCTGTGCTGCCAGGGCTTGGTTCGTTCACAACCCAAATCGAGTTCTCGCATCGAGTCACAAGTGCGCTAGCACTACTCTCAGTTGTGGCGCTCTTTGTCAGCGTGTATCGAAACTTTGAGAAAGGTTCTCAGGCCAGGCGCACCGTTAACTTATGTGCGATCGCGATCATTGTGGAGTCGCTGCTTGGCGCCTGGCTGGTACTCGCGCGCTTGGTCGAAGACAACGCCACCGTCATGCGCGCTGTTGCGGTTCCCATCCACTTGGTCAACACACTCTTTCTTATTGCTGCTCTCACCAGCTGTGCGTGGATCCTTACCAACCGGCTTCCTCTTCGTTGGCCCACCGCCGGGCGACGCAAATTGTGGGTTGCCGCTGGTGGCTTAATCTTGCTTGGCATCACAGGGAGCATCGCCGCCTTGGCCGGTACCCTCTTTCCCGTTGAAACACTCGGCGAAGGGCTGCGAGCAGATCTCGATACGACAGCGCACTTTCTAACTCGGCTCCGCATTATTCATCCGATGCTTGCGGTTGGAATGGGCGCGTATCTTCTGCACTTCGCTGGCGGTGCCTACGACCTCGCCAAACCGTATGCGATCGCACTCATGGTTTTAGTAGGCGTACAAGTGCTACTCGGAGTGCTTAACGTGCTCTTGCTAACGCCGCTCGCATTGCAGCTGATGCACCTCTTTGTAGCCGATCTCTTGTGGATCGCTGTGCTCTTGCTCGGTGCGGAAATGGGCCGTGCACCCAAGGCCGACCAAGCGATGATAGGCTCGCTCTAGACCAAGTATTGATCTTCGAGTTGGCCGCTTAGAAACGCCTTCTCAAGCTTGTCGACAATTGCTGTGAGTTGTTGGCCAGCTTCGCTCTCGAGCACAAAGCGAATGCCCATGCCTGGAATGTCTTCGTCTTCGACAACCACAGTGTGAGCCACAACGCCGGTTAACGAGAGCGGTTCGGTGCGGCCAGGAAACTCGATGAAGAGATGCAACTCGGACTCTTCGGGAAGTGGTGCTTCGGTGATGACAAAGACACCTTCGTCGTTGATGTCGCGGGTGTAGCTGTCGACCGGACCCTTCATGCCACCGTAGGTAACTTTTAGCCTAACCGGAATGCGACGCGCTTCTCGAAGATTGAGTAGGCCACCGCGCACGTAGCCATTGAGATAGTTGATCTTCTCGCGCTCATCGTTGCCAAGCGCAATGCTGCAACCTTTTGGCAGTGATGCTTCGCCCTGAAGCCGTCGCGCGATTACTTTGCCGCGAAAAATTACTTTGGGCCCGCCGGTTCCAACGATGATGTCGAGACGAACGGGGCTGCCGATCTGCGGCGGAGCCTCAGTTGCCACAAAGATTGTGGCGTCGCGAGGTTGGAAGAGTTTTACCCAATCTCCCTTTTTCTCTAATGTCAGGTTGATACGCACCGGCCAGGAAATTCTATCGCAAAGCCAGGGGGATGCGAAGACGGCGGATCCGATCTAAGTGGAGCGGAGCCAGATGCCAAGAAGAACCCGACCCTCTCGTCAGCCGGGACTGGGACCAGACGTGAAAAAGGATCCGCGCAAGCAGATCCTCCTTCTTTGGAACCGCTCCAATCGCAGATCCTAGTTATGACGCGAGACGAGCTCTACTTGGATGCCGCTTCGTCGCTCGATTCGACTTCGGCCATCTGTCGCTCGAGGTCTTGTAGTTCGGCTTTGAGCTCTTCCATGTCGACACCCGAGAGGTCGAGCTCTTCGAGCTCTTTCATGTCGTCGGCGCTAAGCCCGCCTTCGGAGCTACCTGTGCCGCTTGGCGGAGTGCTTGGCGGAGGAGTTTGAACATCGGCCTCTTGCTCTGCCGGAGCTGCGGCAGGCTGCGCACCCGCTGCAAGTTGCTTGGCGTCGCCGCCGCTGCCACTGCCGAGCATGCCCATCTTGGCTTTTAGTTCGGCAAGATCGTCTTCGGCATCGGCGCCCCCAGATTCGAGAGCCAGAAATTGTGACTCAAGGCTTGAACCAGACAGTTCACCAGCGATTTCGGCACCGGCTTCGGCCTCAGCCTCAAGCATGTTGATCTGATCAGACATGCGCTCGAAGGTGTCGAAGGCGCTGGTATCGCCCAACCCATTCATCGTATTGGCGATCTGGTTTTGAGCCTCGGCGCGTTTTTTACGGGCAATAAGAATGTTCTTTTTGCGCTTGGCCTCTTCGATTTTGTTGGCCAAAAGACGAAGTGCGTCTTTTAGTTTGTCGACTGCAGCCTTCTGCGCGATCCACTGCTGCTGAAATTGCCCAGCAATATTCTCGTGCTCTTGCTTGCGAGTAAGGGCCTGGCGGGCCAAATCGTCGTTGGCAGCACGCACGGCCAGCATGGCTTTGCGCTCCCAATCTTTGCTCTTATCGAGCTCGACGTTGTACTGCTTTTGCAGCTTCTTCTCGTCAGCAATGGCGATTGCAACCGACTTCTTGGCCTCGACAAGTTGCTGCTGCATGTCCAGTAGGACTTGCGTCAACATCTTCTCAGGGTCTTCGGACCGGCTGATCAGGTCGTTGAGGTTCGATTTGATTAGCGTTCCGAGTCTTGAAAATATGCCCATAATTGTCTTCGCTTGCAGCGGAGGTTCGCTACAAAGCCTACGGTAAGAATCGCCAGGTTGCAACGTCGGTCCCCGCCGTGATACAGGCCCGAGGCCGTGAGTCCTATGGCGGAATCGACCGCAAGCACCCAGCTGCCCCGTAGCCCCCTTCCTCGTCATGTGGCGATCATCATGGATGGGAACGGCCGTTGGGCCGAAAGCCGAGGTTTGCCACGACTCGATGGTCACCGAGAAGGCGCCAATAGTGTGCGCGAGGTCGTGCGCGCTGCACGCAAGGTTGGTCTCGAGGCGCTGACCTTATATGCCTTCTCTTCGCAAAACTGGGCGCGGCCTGGAACCGAGGTCGCAGGCTTGATGGGACTGCTTCGCGATTACATCGTCGGCGAGCGCACCGAGATTATGGAAAACGGAATTCAGCTCCGTGCCATTGGCGACATCGATAGGCTTCCGACGTTTGTGCGCGAACCACTTGATGCGCTTTGCGAAGACTCGGCTGGAAACTCCGACATGGTGTTAAATCTCGCTCTCAGCTACGGCGGGCGTGAGTCGATTGCGGCGGCGGCGCAAAAGCTCGCCAAGCGCGTAGCCGCAGGCGAACTCGATCCTCGAAACATTAACGTCGATACCTTTGGTGCCGAGATGCCCACGGCAAACTTGCCCGGCCTCGACCTGCTTATCCGAACTTCGGGCGAGCAACGAATTTCAAACTTCCTTTTGTGGGAAGCCGGCTATGCCGAGTTGTACTTTACCGACGTGCTCTGGCCCGATTTTCGGAAACCAGAACTCCATGCTGCCCTCGAGGCGTATCAAGCCCGCGAGCGGCGCTTTGGTCTCACGGGCGCACAAATTGAATCAGGCGGAGACCTGGCTCCATAACGAGCTTCGGTTTCAGAATACGAAAGCAAAGAGTTTATGGCACTAGGAAATCTGGCGGCGCGAGCTGCGGTAGCGGTTGTGGCATTGCCGCCCATCATCTACGCAATCTACCTCGACTCCTCGCACTATGTTTGGGGCATCGTTCTCGTCGCCTCAATGATCGCGATGTACGAGTACCTGGCGATGGGCATCAAAGACGAGACCGATCGCAGAGTTTCTCTTGCCATTGGTGTCGCTGCTTGCTCGGTTCTCTACTGGGTTCCGCCGCAGTACAATCCAACGCTCTTGGCGCTGGTGGTAGCCTTCTTGCCGACCGCGCTCTACTACGTCTTTCGATTCTCCGAGATGGAGACTGTTGCCGACAGGCTCAACACCTCGGTCATCGCCATTCTTTACGGCGGCATTATGTTCTCGTTTTTGCCGCTCTTAAAGCGCATGGCGGGTGGCGATATCATCATACTTATTCTGATGACGGCTTGGCTCTCGGATACCGGCGGATACTTCGCAGGCAAGTACCTTGGCAAAGCAAAACTCTATCCAGCGGTGAGCCCAAAGAAAACTTGGGCCGGCTCGATTGGCGGCGTCATTACCGTGCTTATCGGTTGCGCAGTCTTTAAGCACTTCCGCTTAGAGTCGATGCCTTGGATCGATCTCATCTTGCTTTGCGGGCCGGGCGCTGTTCTCGGCCAGCTTGGCGATCTCTGCGAGTCGATGATGAAGCGCTCACGAGGCGTGAAAGATTCGGGAAGCATTCTTCCCGGCCACGGCGGCATTCTCGACAGGGTCGATGCGGTGCTCTTTATTGGGCCGTACTTCTTTGCCTACATGGTCGTTCGCGCAGCCCTAGGCTAGACCGGCGAGCGCTCTCTTGGTTCTCAAGATCTCCCGGCTACGGGCGCCGGGAGTATCAGAATTCTGTTAGCCCTTATTCGACATTAAGGACTCTCGACGAATCGGCCGGGTTGGCACTTCGTCCCACTCGGAAGGGTCTAAGTCCTTCACTCGCTGCAGTTTGTAGCGCAGGGCAAGTGGTGTGCGACACAAATCCGAGGGGGATGGGAGTGCGAGGCAGGCGCTGGAGGTCTTGCTGGATGGGGGAATCCGGTGAGGCATGGAACCGTATTCAGCAAGCCGCGTGCCGGAAGTTCCCCTCCTCCGAAAGAAGCAAGGAGTGCGAGGCGCACGCGGGTTGCCGGAGATTGATGACATTGGTTTTCCGCTGTTTTCCGCTGGGGTCACTCTCCTGGGTCATAGCCGATTGTAATTGCTTGGCTTTTCGGGCTACTTCGCGTTTTCCGATTTTGGCGGGATTTTGCGACTGTTTAATTCGGCTTGGGAGAGTTCCGGGGCTCGCCGATTCGTTAGCTGCCCCGAGGTGGATTTGGCTCGCGAGGGCGACTACGCGCTTGCCATGAAGCGGCGGGCTTGCTCGGCCCACTCGCTCTCTTGGTCAAGACGCAGGTACTCGCTAAGGTGCTCTTGTGCCTGCGCTTTGCCGCCAACTTCGGCCAGAAGAACGCCTAGGTTAAAGTGTGCATCGGCGAAGTTTGGTGAGCGGCTGCAGACGTGACGGTACTCGGCGATTGCCATGTCCCGGCTTCCCATCTCCTCGAGAATGTTTGCCAGGTTAAACCGTGCCTCTGGTTGGTTTGGTTCGTGGCGCAATGCCAGATCATACTCGTCTTTTGCGCCTTGAATATTGCCCTGCAGGTGGAGAAGGTTGCCAAGGTTTGTGTGCGCGGCAGCCATCGAACTCTCTAGTGCTAGACATTGTCGTAGGTGTTTTTCTGCCATTGCAAGATCGCCCGACGCTTCGGCGGAACATGCGTGCAAAAAGAGTTGGTATGCCGATGGCAATTCTTGCTTCTGCGTTTGCTCGTTCTGAGCTTCGATGGCTTGGGGCACAGCACTCTCACCGTTGCGTGGCCGCATGGGCAGAATCTCGGCAATTTGTGAGTGAATCGACGAGAGCGCAAAGGCCATCACGACCTGCTTGCTCTCGGCCTCGTAGGCAACGTCATCTTTCATCACAACGACGTTCTTGCCATCGGAGCAGACGCGAAGTTTCGCCGTCGGCTGCACGCCTTCTGGAAGTTCTTTGCGCAACTCGGCTACCGCTTTGCGAACCTTTTGCACCGAGAGCCCGGAGTCGAGAAGTTCGACAGCGGTGCGCACAGCGATGAGATCATCAAAGGTGTAGAAGTACTGCCCGCCGCGGCGAACCGAGGGCCAAAGAAACCCGCTCTGCATCCAGTAGCGGAGCCGGGATTCTGTTTGGCGGAAGATCTTTGCGGTGTCTTTTACAGAGTAGAGTTCAATCACGATGCTCTCGCTTGTGTTGGGGTGGCTTCGATGTCGAGGTCGACGTGTAGGTTGGTTTCCGAGGTGCGTAGGCTCATCTCGATTTGCGTGGTGCCAAGAGATCCTCCAGCGAGTCGCTGGGCCTCACGCATGCCCAATTCGCGAGCACTCGCTCGGAATCGGTCGTCGGCAAGTAGGAGGTCAGCAAGTTGGCGAACGGTGGTCGAGTCGCAAGGATCGGATACCCAGATGCCAGCCTTACTGCAATCTATCGTAATCATTGTCGAACCACAGTAGAGGCCAAAGTCGACCTGACCCTCCGAGAGCACCTGGGCCTGGCCCAAGAGGATCTCCACAGCAGCGCTGCTGAGACTCGTTCGGATCTCGCGGTGGAAGAGCGACACTTGTTTTGCCCTTGCCATTGGTTTGCGCGGTTCTTGCCGCACGCTTGCCTTTGCCATAATTCCAGAATAGGAAGTGGCGTCGTTGTGGGCAAGTTACCTACATCTTCCTACGAAAATGAATCTTAAGTAGCTGAAAGTACGATAGTGGCGTCGGGGCATTCCTGACACTACGATGTCGATACAATGGTGAGCCAAGGGAATTCGGAGGACGTGCGTCTCGCTAAGGAAGCGCTTCTCGGGCGGCTCCTGCCAAACCTAATTCACCAGCTGCGAAACCCGCTCAACTCGATTCTCACTAGTGCCGAACTTCTGAGTGAGCGTGGCGATGACCCGAAACTGCGAAGAACCTTGCTTCCGGTGGCAGTGCGTTCGGCAAATTGCATAAGAGATTTACTTAGATCGATGGACAATTCGCTAGATGCTCATGTCGAACGAAGTTTTGAACTTCGCGAGGCCCTGGCCAACGCCAAAGAGGTCTTGCAGATACGACGACACACGGTGGCCATTCACGGGCTGGCTCCGGGCGATGACATTGTTATTGCCGGAGAGTATGAGCCTCTGTGGGTTCTCTTGCTTAGCGTGTTAGAAGAAACCCTATGCGCTGCCAAGAATACCGTGTGGATCGAACTCTCGCAGACCGAGACGAATACTGAGATTTCGCTGACTCACGATGGCGGAGCCGATGAGGAAAATCCGACCTTCGCACGAGAGTTTATTTTGACGCTTGTCCCTGTTGTGGGCGGCGTCTTCTACTGCGACGCGCTTGCAAAGAAGACTGTGCTGGGCTTTCCCAACGCGCCGATTCCCGAGATCTAGAAGTAATGGCCACAATTCTCTACGTTGATGATGACTCCGACAATCTTGTGGTGTTCGAGGCGCTCTGTGCTGCAAATTTTACGACGCTAACTGCGGGCAGTGGTGCCGAGGCCTTGGAGATCTTGAAGCACCAAGAGGTTGCGGTGCTTTTGGCCGATCAGAGAATGCCGCAAATGACAGGGGTCGAACTCGCAGAGCGAGCGGCTTCCGAGCACCCTGATGTTGTTCGTATTCTCATTACAGCGTACTCGGACCTTAGCGAGGCGATCGATGCCATTAATCGCGGTCAGGTGCGGGGCTATTTGCGAAAGCCGTGGGACCGAGATGAACTCTTTGCCGTTCTAAGAGAAGCTCTTAATACCTACGCTACGCGCAAACGGGTTCGGCAGTTGGAGTTGCACATGCTGGCGACGGAGCGCGTGTATACCTTGGGAGTTGTCACCGCAGGCATTGCGCATGAGATGAAGAACCCACTCCGTGCGTTATCGGATGGGATCGATGTGGTGCGCAGTCGCGTGAAAGAAGCATGCGCACTCGCAAAGGATGGGGCGGGTGACGAGGCTGCTCAACTTTTAGAATCCCTGCAGCCATTTATGGATGCCCAGGCGTCGTCCACCGCGGCGATGCAAGAAATCTGTCACGGCTTTGAGGTCGCAAACTACGACATCGATCCGAGCGAGGTCTGCAATTTGGAGGAGGTCGTGCAAACTGCCGCTCGCCTGGTGCTGGCAAGTACGAATGGATCGTGCGAGTTACGGGTGGAAAGTGAGAATACTCCCAAGGTATTTGGCAACCGCCACCGACTTGGGCGCGTCATCATAAATCTTCTGGTGAACGCAATTGAGAGCACCTCTTCGGTAGACGAGCCGATCGTTTCACTTGGGCTAAAGAATGGCGAGCCAGGGTTCGTCGAGGTTTGGGTGGTTGACAATGGGCCAGGTATCGCGGAACGGGAGCGAGCGCGGGTTTTTGATGCGTTCTACAGCACCAAAGAGAGCAGTGGAACCGGGCTTGGCCTTGCGATGTCAAAACGAATTGCACTGGAAGTGGGTGGCTCGTTAAGCCTCGAGCCGGCATCACAAGCTGGAGCAACCTTCTGCCTGAGGTTAAGGACGAGAGCGTAAGTGCGATCGTGCCAACAGTGTGGTCTGCGCTATGCGGCCGCCGACGAGTTTTGCCACGCGGATGGGTCGCAGCTCATCGAGTCGGATGACGAACTCTTAGGCGAGACCATTGGCAACTATCGAATCGTGCGGCTCTTGGGCGAGGGCGGCATGGGACGCGTGTACCTTGGTCTGCATCCACGCATTGGCTCGCGCGTTGCCATCAAGCTGCTTTCAACTCAGGCTGGAGATGATGATGAGCTGGTGCAGCGCTTCTTTGCCGAGGCCGAGCTGGTAAATAAGATTCGTCACGAGGGCATCGTCAATGTTCTCGACCTCGACCAGCTTCCCGATGGGCGGCCCTTCATTACGATGGAGTATCTCGATGGCGAACCCCTTAGTAGTGTCATCGCAAATGGCCCCATGGCATTGGGATTGGCAGCAAACCTTGGAGTCGAAATTCTTGAAGCGCTGCAAGCGGCACATTCGTGTGGCGTAGTGCATCGCGATCTGAAGCCCGACAACATTTTTGTAAGCCCAAAGGGGCGAGTAAAGCTGCTCGACTTTGGCATTGCCAAGCTCATGCCCGAGTTTCAGACCTCGGCGATTGGGCCGTCAACGCGCACAGGCTCGCTTCTTGGAACGCCGGGCTACATGGCACCCGAGCAAGTGACCGGCGAGCTTGTTACGGGAGCCACTGATTTATACGCCGTCGGCGCGGTGCTCTACGAAGCACTCACAGGTACGATGGCGTTTACCGGGGCCACGCTCTTTGAGCTGCTGCGCCGCATTGTTAGCGATGCGCCAAAGACTCCCGTCGAGCGCAGGCCCGATCTTGCAGGGCCGTTCGAGGCACTTATTTTGCGCGCACTCGCAAAGAAGCCCGAAGAGCGATTTGCTTCGGCCCAAGAGATGATGAATCAGCTTGTGGCAATTCGAAGCGAGCTGGGGCCGCAAGCCTGGGTACCGCTTCCCGGCGCACGCGCGACAGCAAAGCAGCTGTTGGCGATTGGCTCGGAAGCTACGATGCTGCCTGGGGACCAACAGCTGGCGTTTGGTTCTGAAGCTACGATGCTGCCTGGCGACCAACCCCGGGTTTTTGGTTCTGAGGCGACGATGCTGGCAGCGGACCACCAGCAAGCTTTCGGTTCCGAAGCCACGATGCTCGCAGGTGATGATCGCAAGCTCGCCCTTGGCACCGAGGCGACAATGGCTTCGGAGCAGATTGCCTCTGTCGATAGCGCCTCCGGAACGCGGCAAACTTCTAGCTTTGATTCTTCGGCGGAAAGTGAGAATAATTCTTATTCCGCAAAAACCCATTCGACCCGATCCAAACGGCCGCTCGCGTTTGGGCTCGCTGCGCTCTGCGTGATTGGCGCAGGCGTCCTCGCCTTTGTGCTTTCAAAATCGAGTGCTCCCGGGTCCGAACACGCTTTGGTTGGGACCGATGACGCAGCGCTCGCGGCAGGCGACGGTGCAATCGTTGCTTTGGCGAAACCCGGTGAAGACGTCGCTGTATCGACCGATGCGGGTTTGATTGCCGCGCAGCAACCGACACAGGCAACGTCGCCTGCTAGTCCGCCATCGGGTGGTGGCCGGTCAACAAAG
>TARA_R110002096_G_scaffold188192_1_pt1 | contig 15355 bp, 10 predicted proteins | sample TARA_R110002096 | Tara Oceans TARA_R110002096 (sample SAMEA4397295) | marine metagenome | biome: Polar Biome; feature: [DCM] deep chlorophyll maximum layer (ENVO:01000326); material: water (ENVO:00002006), including particulate matter (ENVO:01000060) such as... | depth 35 m | reverse complement strand
CCCGATTTACGGATCAGAACACGACCATCGCCGTTAAAGGCACGCTCGGCACTGGAAATCGCATCGACCACGCTACTGTGTGACAATGGATCGGAACCCACCGCATAGCGCACGTTTTTAAGGATCTGCGGCAAGGGTTCAAAAACGCGGCTCATTTCGGAAACCGGCCCATCGCGATCGGCCAGAACGGCCAAGACCTGAAGCGAGGCCAGCAAACCATCGCCGGTCGAGGCAAAGTCGGACAAAACGATATGCCCGGACTGTTCGCCGCCAACATTGCAACCAAGGGCCCGCATCTGTTCAACGACATAACGGTCGCCGACCTTGGTACGGATCAGGCGCAGACCGTTGCTTTCAAGATAACGTTCAAGCCCCAAATTCGACATTACGGTCGCCACCAGCGCATTGCCGCGCAACTGGCCCGTGCGTTTCCAATGGGTGGTCACAAGCCCCATCAACTGATCACCATCAATCAACTGGCCTTTTTCATCACACATCTGTACCCGGTCAGCATCACCATCAAGGGCAATCCCCACATCGGCCATTTCGGCCAGAACACGGTCGCACATGGTTTTGGTATGGGTCGACCCGCATTCGGCATTGATGTTCAGGCCATTTGGCTTGGTCCCGATTTCAATCACATCGGCACCCAGTTCGCGCAGAACCTTTGGCGCCACCGAATAAGCCGCACCATTTGCACAATCAAGAACGATCTTGAGACCTTCGAGCGTGACCGAAGATGGCAGCGAAGATTTAACCGCCTCGATATAGCGGCCCGGGGCATCATCAATACGCTGTGCCCGACCAAGCTTGTCAGCACTGACCAGAAGAGCCGACATGTCGCTTTCCATCATGACTTCGATTTCAAGTTCGACATCGTCAGACAGTTTAAAACCATCCGGGCCAAACAACTTGATCCCGTTATCCTGATAAGGATTGTGCGAAGCCGAAATCATGACACCGATATCAGCCCGCATTGATTTGGTCAGCATGGCTACCGCCGGGGTTGGCATTGGACCAACCAACATCACATCCATCCCCATCGACGTAAAACCGGCCACCAAAGCAGGTTCAAGCATATAGCCTGACAAACGGGTATCCTTACCGATGACAACACGATGACGGTGATCACCGCGGGTAAAATAATGCCCTGCGGCCATCCCGACCTTTAGCGCGATTTCGGCTGTCATAGGGGCGGTATTGGCGGTTCCGCGAATGCCGTCGGTCCCGAAATATTTACGGCTCATGCTTGTCTTCTTTGCTTCCATCCCGACGCTTGGCCACGCCGGATATTTTTTCCTGACTGCCGGTTATATCAAAGTGTCTGAGCAATGCCACCGGCAAGTGCCAGATTATATCCATCAGAGGCAACCTATCTATTAATCCTGACCTTTATGTTTCGCTAATAAAAGCCATGACCTTGTATTCAAAAGTCGCTATCTAGAACGGGAAGCGTTTAAACCGTCTGAATTTGGGGGTCATTTGCGGAAAGTCGGTTGCCGCATGGGATATCTGTTGGCAGGGATCACGATGCTTGTCATCGTTTCGGTGCTTTGTTTGATCCGCCCTGCCCTGTCACATCCCTACCCCCATGACTTGGTCATCGGACAATATTCCGTTGATCGAATGGACGTGGACCTTGCCCCGCTGATTGAACGCCTTGCAACCCAAAAGCCCGTCAACGCGCCGTCTGATCTTGTGCGAATGCCCCAAGATGACTTCAAACCGATCATCGGCGCCGTCGGCAACGGTTATACGCTTGATACCGTATGGTACCGGATGCCGATCATCGTGACCGAAGTCAGCGCAGAACCGATTGACCAGAAACTCTACCTTGAAATCGCCCCGACTTTTTTAAATACGGTCGACCTGACAATTGTTGATGCCAGTAGCCTGATACCGATCTGGCACAATGAAGTCGGCGACCATATTGCCCGTGATCAAGCCCATATTCACGGCCGAAAACACATTCGGGAATGGCCAAGGCTTGCGACGGGGAAATACTGGCTGGTGATCGGCATCACCACCAACAGCGCACAAATCTTGACAGCCCGGATCAAAAGCGAAAGCGTCTTGATCGATGAAAACATGCAGGATACCTTCCTGTATGGTTTGTATCTTGGCATTTCGCTGATCGGCTTTTTGGTCTATTTCACGCTGGGGCTGCTGATCCGCGACCGGGCGATCCTGTGGTATGGGTTTCATATTCTAGCGCTGTTCATGTTGACAGCGGGTATTTCGGGGTATGCCCATCTGCTGCTTTCCGACTTCTGGATATTGTCAAGCGACGCGTTAACCGGGGCCGGCACGGCACTTTCAATCGGCACCAGTGTTGCGATGTGGTCCTATATTATCGAACTTGACCGCCACAAACCGACGCTATTTCGCTGTTTGATAGCCTATGCAATTATCACATGCCTTTGCGGGATCAGCGCAACCAGTGATATTTATATCTATTTCACACTTGGCTTTTTCCTGCCCCAAATCGGGGTAACGTTGCTTATTCTAGGGTATCTTTTATATCTCGGCGGGAAAAACACCGACAGGCGAAAATATTATCTTTATGTCATCGCACTTGGCGTCCCGGCAGTCGCCTCGATTATCCATTTGCTAATGTTGCTTGGTCTTGCCCCGATAAACACGTTTACACGCAATTGCTATCAGGTGGCGTCACTTGTCCATTTGTTCCTGCTGGGCATTGCGATGGCATATCGAACCCATGAATTAACCCGACGGCGCGTTGCAGCAAATCGTCACAGCACATGGACCAACCAGTTGGCCGACGACCAACGCGAATTCATCACGATGCTGTCACATGAATTCAGAACGCCTCTTGCCATCATTCAACGGGCCGCCGAAATGACGTCCTTGCATATGCAAGATGCCCCCGATGCGGTTAAGAACCGCATTTCCACCATTCGCGTTCACGCATCCCAGCTTTCCGAACTTGTCAATGTGTTCCTGACCAAGGATACGCTTGATAGCACCAACTTCGTCATTGCCCCCAAATCGACCATTTTGGCCCCGTTCCTTAGCGATTTCATCAAACGACGCCAGCGCGAATTTCCCAACCACGATATCGGCCTGACAGACACAGGCATAACCATCATCAACATCGACCGGACCCTGATTGAGCGCGCACTGAGCAATTTGATTGAAAACGCCCGAAAATATGCGCCAAAGGCCTATGTCCGCATTGGTTTCAATCATCGCAGCGACGGTTTCGTTTATATTCGGGTGGTTGATAATGGCCCCGGCATTCCCCCAGATGATCTGGCAATGGTGTCCGACGCATTTTATCGTGGCACCACATCAGGCACCACACATGGCGTCGGCCTGGGGTTGCATATCACCAACCGGATTGTTGCCGCCCACCAGGGCCGGATGAGTGTCAGCGTCGGTGAAAAAGGCGGGACAACAATCCTGATCCGCCTGCCCTATGACCGCACATTGACCAACAACACAATTGCAGCGGCCCATACCGATATCAATCCGCCACCTGCGACCGCTTCTAAAGGCAGTATACCGTCATGAGCCCCCGGCAGCCTTTCCTGATGTTTCGGATTTTCCAATCCCCTTTGGCGATCAGAATTTTGCTCCCAGTTCTGGTTCTGTTGGCAATGATGACCGTATTTCCGGTAGAAAAATGTGCCGGAAAACCAGTGGAATCGGAACAATTTACGCTATTGCCCGGTATCTTGACGCCGATAAACCTGCATGAACATGTCAGATGGCTTAAGGATGAAACAAATGATCTGACGCTTGGCGATGTTCTGCGCATACCGGCGAATGAATTCAGTCCCAGTCATGGCATACCGAGTTTCGGTTATTCCGACGATACGATTTGGTACCGGCTACAGCTTTCTGTTCCCAAGGGTCTAAACGAATCGCTACATATTGAAATTCAGCCAAGTTATCTAAATTTCATTGATGCCTATCTGTTCAAGCGGGGAACCAACCTGCATCAATGGCAAAGCCATATGGGGGATCACGTTCCCGCAAGGCAGCGGCCAACACATGGCAGCAACCATATCGATCATTTTCCCAATCTCGATCCGGGTGACTACACGCTTTACATCCGCACCCAATCAAACAGCGCCCAGTTGCTGATTGCGAAGTTATGGCCGACCGAACAACTTGTTTCGAGCCTGACCCTGCGCGATGCGGGAATTAGCATCTATTTCGGGACAATTCTGATGCTGGGTCTGGTCTATACCCTGCTTGGCAGGCTGGCAGGTGATCGCACCGTTGTGACCTATGGGATTTGCGTACTTTTGGTTGGAACGCTGGCATCGTCGGTTAATGGGATTGTTCTGTCAATTATTCAACCCGAATGGCCATACACCAATGATCTGGTCGTGGGGGCAACCAATGCATTAAGCGCGGCCGCGACGATTTTTCTGTGGCTCAACATTCTGGACCTAGGAAAGCACAATGTCGTAATTGCGCGGATCGTCAAAATCTATTGCGGCTTTTCAGTCGCCTGCATGTTCACGGCCGCCACAGACCTTTATGCGGTTTACGGTGCCTATGTTGTGCCGATGCACGCCGCCGTGCTTGCATCATTCTGCGTTATTTTGGCCTATCGAATTTTACGGTCGCCCCGGGAATGGATTCTGTGGATCTATTTTGTCGTGATCGCATTACCAACCGGTGCCGCTATCATGCTGCAACTCACTCATGCCGGCCTGATTACCGCAACGCCATTCGGGCTTGGATTGCATCAATACACGTTGCTTTTCCATATATGCGCGATGGGCTTGATCATGGGATTTCGGTTGTCACGGATCGAAAAGGACCGCCTTGCAACGATCAAGGTCACGGCAGCAACGACATCGCTTGTCGGGGAACAGCGCAAACTGATTTCCATGCTATCGCATGAATTCAGAACACCACTTGCCGTTATTCAAAGATCGTCGGAAATGCTGATGTTGCGTCTGCGCGAAGCAGGCCGCGACGTCACAGATCGATTGCAACGCATTCAGGACCAATCGCGCAAACTTTCACGTCTGGTCGATATTTTTCTGAACAAGGATGGCATTGACAACAGCGACTTTGCCCTTGCACGGGAAATGGTGATGGTTGATCGCCTGTTGACCGATTTTGTATCCGGCGCATCACGCAAGGATGCTGAAATTATCCTTGAATGCATCGGGACAAAACGGTTCGAGACCTATGTCGATATCACCTTGGTCAGTCTGGCTATCACCAACCTGATTGAAACCGCACGTCGTTATGCGCATGGTACGCCTATTCATATGACAGTTCGCCCCAATAACGATTGGTTGGTGGAAATTGATATCCCCTGTCAAGGGGCAGATCTGAACGATGATGAAGTCCAGCGCATCAAAGATGCACTGTTCCGCCGGGACACCGAAGCCGCATCACTGCAAAGTGCGCTGGGGCTGCATATATCGCAACGTATCGTCGATGCACATGGCGGATCGATCAAACTTCGTGACAAGGGCACCGAAGGTGTCGAACTTTGCCTGTTATTGCCAAGTGATGAAATCGACGAGGCCTATATCAACTAGGCTAGGATGGCTAAGTTGATTAACGCATCAAACCTGTTCGGATGCGCCGACAATCACCGCAGAACTGACAAAAGCATAACCGCGCCCATATGCCGTACGGATCGGCAATTCATCCCCGATCTCACGCAGGACTTTTTGACGAACACGTCGGATCGCGGTGTCAAGGTTACGGCAGTTTTCAGCCGTATCTGCCTTACCCAGCGCCATAACAATTTCCGGGCGCGTCAACCAGGCACCATTGGCTTCGACAAGCAGGCGGATAATCGTGCGTTCGGTTGCCGTCAAGGTTGCCGAACTGCCATCTGGGTTGCTGAGCGTCCAGTTCAACATATCAAGCATCCAGTGATCTTCCTGAACCTGATCGTCGACGGTAGCATCCCCTTCAACAACCTTGGCAACACGACGCAACAATGGCCGCAAGGCAGCTTCGATAACCGAAAGCGGGCTGTCTTTGGTCAGATAGACATCGGCACCGGATTTATACCCGGTCAGATGGTGGTCCATCCCCGAAAGCGAGGTCAGCATCATGATGCCGCAATCGATATTCCTGCGCGCATATTTGGCCAGTTCGTAGCCATCCGTGTCAGGCAGCATAATATCAAGAATCACCGCCGACGGCGTATGAGTATCGAGTGCACGGTAAAATGCCGCGCCGGTTTCGCAACCGACAACCTCAAAACCACAGATTTCAAGGTACTCGCACAAATCCCGATTAAGGTCGACGTTATCCTCGACCACGAAAACACAAATCGCCATCGCATCCTGACCTGTCGTCGGTTCCGTTTCCTCAACGAGTGCGCGCCCGCTGCAAACATTCATTCAACTATGCCTTTACCGTACATTCGCAGCCAAAAAATGGCATAACGTTTCCACCGCGTATGAATTCACTCCTAACGGTATGTAGGGAATGAAGAACATCCGCAACCCCCAAGCAGGTTCTGTCAGAAATTGCCAGATTTACACCAATACCAAAAAAGGCCTGCAATCTGCGCGGTTGAAACCAAAACGCATATCACAGACCTCTTATGACTCAGTCATATCAATGGCCAACCTTACATCCAAAGGTTGATATCGAAATTTACCTTATACCATTGAAGTCGCCGTCGCGATCGAGATTGACTGAACCGTTTCGCGAACATCATGCACACGGATCATCTGAACCCCGTGACGCCAGCCATTGATAGCAGACGCAATCGAACCACCGATACGTTCCTTTGGTGTCGCCGCCGGATCGATTTTACCGATGAATGATTTCCGTGATGTCCCCAGCAAAATCGAACAGCCCAAGCCATGGAAAATTGCCAGCCGTGACAGAAGCTCCAGATTATGTGACAGCGACTTGCCAAAGCCTATTCCCGGATCGACACAAATACGATCCCGCGGAATCCCGGCCCGTTCACAACTTTCGATGCGATCAAGCAGATAATCATACACATCAAGAACCACACAATCATAATGCGGTTTTTCCTGCATCGTGCCCGGTTCGCCCTGCATATGCATCAGCATCACCGGTTTGCCCGATGTCACGGCAACTTCCATCGACCGCTCATCGCCTTCGAGCCCGGTAACATCATTGATGATGGCAGCACCGGCTTCAATCGCGGCCTCCATCACCGCAGCGTGGCGGGTATCGATGGAAACGCAATGTCCGTCTTCGGCAAGCGCACGAATTACCGGCACAACACGGGCAATCTCGTCGGCCTCGGAAACGGTTTCCGCCCCCGGACGGGTTGATTCCCCACCAACGTCAAGGATCGATGCGCCCTGTGCGGCCAATGCGCGCGCATGAACAATCGCCTGATCAGGTGAATTGTAATCCCCGCCATCGGAAAAGCTGTCGGGGGTGACATTGACAATGCCCATGACATGGCATGATGCCATATCAAGCCCGGCAAAATCAGGGCGTTTGGTCGTCAAATGATCAAGCACATTGTTGATTTCATCAACACGCCCGCTGTTCTGGACCCAACCTTCGAGGGCCAGCAACGGCAAGATCATGCTTTCAGCCCCGCCGCCATCACGACGGCGGATGATTTCAAGCGCAGAAAAACCACGGCGCGAGCCGGCCAACGGCAATGTATTGGGATCATCGGCATGGTCGATGAAACCGGTAGGTACGTAATATAACGGTCCGTCAAAATCGGCGAAGCCCCGCACATCGGCGGGGCTTCGCAGGACCGATCCTTCGATCTTGTCCATCAGTCTCTTTCAGTTAACTACCCGGTTGCGGTTCCGGGGATAAATCCCCGGTGCCTTCGTCGGGGTTTTCCTTGCGCGCGCCACCAGTGGTCGGAACCGTCGAACGACGTCCGCCGCCCGTATCCTTGCCACCGCCATTCGAATGACCGGCGCGATTAAGTTCCTCGCCACGCAGAAGCGCATCGATTTCCTTGCCCGACAGGGTTTCGTATTCCAAAAGCCCCTTGGCAAGAATGTGCAGATCATCAAGATATTCGGTCAAAACGCGCTTGGCGAAGACATAAGCCTCGTCGGAATAACGACGAACTTCTTCATCAATCAGTTGTGCGGTTTTTTCCGAAACATTCTTGTGCTGTGCAACGCTATGCCCCAGGAAGACTTCTTCCTGATTATCGACATACTTAACGTTACCAAGCAGATCCGAGAAGCCCCATTCAGTCACCATCTTGCGCGCATATTGCGTCACCATACTGATGTCCGACGAAGCCCCGGTAGTGACCTTTTCCTTGCCAAAGATGATTTCCTCGGCAACACGGCCCCCCATGGCAACAGCCAGATCAGAGGTCAACTGTTCATAGGATTTGGAAATCTGATCCCGTTCCGGCAGACGCATAACCATCCCCAACGCACGACCGCGCGGAATGATAGTGGCCTTGTGGATCGGATCGGATGCCGGAGTATGAATGGCGACAAGTGCATGACCGGCTTCGTGATAGGCGGTCAGCTTTTTCTCGTCATCGGTCATGATCATGGAACGGCGCTCCGCCCCCATCATTACCTTGTCCTTGGCATTTTCAAAATCGGCCATGGTGACAACGCGCTTGCCAAGACGGGCTGCCAAAAGGGCTGCTTCGTTGACAAGGTTTGCCAAATCCGCACCCGAAAAGCCCGGCGTGCCACGTGCGACCGTGCGCAAGTCAACATCCGGCCCCAATGGAACCTTGCGGGCATGAACACCAAGAATATGTTCGCGACCTTCCAAATCCGGGTTTGGCACAACAACCTGACGGTCGAAACGGCCCGGGCGCAGCAATGCCGGATCAAGAACGTCAGGACGGTTGGTCGCCGCAACAAGGATAACACCCTCATTGGCTTCGAAACCGTCCATTTCGACCAGAAGCTGGTTCAGCGTCTGTTCACGTTCATCATTCCCGCCGCCAAGACCGGCACCACGATGACGACCAACCGCATCAATTTCATCGATGAAGATGATGCAAGGTGCGTTTTTCTTGCCCTGTTCGAACATATCACGCACACGCGATGCACCGACACCAACAAACATTTCAACGAAATCGGAACCCGAAATCGTAAAGAACGGAACGTTGGCTTCGCCAGCAATCGCACGTGCCAAAAGCGTTTTACCGGTACCCGGAGGGCCAACCAGCAACATGCCTTTGGGGATTTTACCGCCAAGACGCTGGAACTTCTGCGGATCACGCAAGAAGTCGACGACTTCTTCAAGTTCGGCTTTTGCTTCTTCGATCCCGGCGACATCTTCAAAGGTTACACGACCGGATTTTTCGGTCAGCATCTTGGCCTTTGATTTGCCAAAGCCCATGGCTTTGCCACCGCCGCCCTGCATCTGGCGCATAAAGAATATCCACACCCCGATAATCAGCAGCATCGGGAACCAACTGATCAGCGCGCTCATCAGCGGCGAAAGACTTTCTTCGGGCTGAGCAATAATGCGAACGCCCTTGTCATTCAAACGATCAACAAGATTAGGATAGTCCGGAGTATAAACAATGACAGAGCGACCGTCGCGCGTTTCCGCATTTAGGTTGTTGCCCTGGATCGTGACTTCTGAAATCTGGCCGGAATCAACTTCCGCCAAGAAGTCCGAGAACGCCAACGACGATTGGCCGGTGCGTCCCGAGGGCGACTGAAACAGGTTAAACAAAGCCACCAAAAGGATGGCGATGATAACCCACAGTGCGAGATTTTTTCCCATATTCATTCCAAGCTACTGGTCGCAATTAAAGCAAGATGAGATGACACAGGATGTCGCGACACCGCGAACCCGGCCTTTGACCGGCACAGCTTTGATCATCATAGAGTCTTGTGTCATGTCATCTCGCTCTGGTTTTGCCATTATACGTGTTTCCCTTTGATCTTCTGCGCAGGGCCTTGATCATCAGATAATGATAAGGTGCCCTTACGCAAGTAGCGCATCGGGGTTCGGCAACGATTTAAACCCACTTTCCCATAAAGGTGTCGGGGGTGCAAACCGCCATCGCACACCAATTGCCATTCCGGCCCCGATGGGGACCATATTGCAACCGGCGGCGGATAATACGTCGGAAATGCCTGAAACCTCAAGCCCGCCAACGGAAAGCAGTGCTTCTTTATCATAAAGTGCGGGCATCGATGCAAGGGCCGCGCGTGGCAAATCATCAATAAATGGCGTTATTTTGCCAATAGCAGCCCGAAACGCCCGTGTGTGAAACGCATCACAAGCCGCCAACGGCGCAATCGCAAGACGCCCGAAATCACGATTATCTGCGGTTACGGCGTGCTGGTCATTGTCAAAAATCAATTCGAACCGGTTATCCCATCGCTGGCCATATGGATTACAAGCATGCCCCGGATCAACCGGTTTGGGGGTAATATCCATGCGGCCGATCTCGCGATAAACCAAAATAACAGCATTGCGCCGATGCAAGACACAGCCCCCAAGACTGATCCGTGCATCGCTCTGTTCGCCCAATTGCGTTAATGCCGCTGCCAACGCATCGAATGCCGGCATGTAATCCGATCCACCCACAACCCGAACAATTTGCCCAATTGCGTAACAGGCAATGTCAGTTTCAGGCTGGCGATCATGCCAGCGCGCAAAGTCGATCCGCCCAACACCACAAGCCGCAATCTGAACGGCATCAGCCAACAACGTCACAATGGCAGCCTCGGCCATCAGGCGATGTTGGCTTTCAGCCGTTTGTGCAATTTTTCCATCGGCTGACACTGCGGTCCCCAGCTGCGCCGCAGTTTGTGTTGCGGCGGACTGACGAATGCGGACCCGTTCAAAATTTGCGTTTCTGTTTGATGGGTCTTCGATCCACTCTTGCCCGGCGGCACGCAGTGTTGCCACCAGATCGGCCTTCGCAACCGGTAAAAGGGGCCGCAATACTCGGGCATGGCGCAAAAAACGACGCGCAGACATCCCCGCCCGGCCAAGAACACCACTTGCGCGATTTTGGCGCATCGCGATGGTTTCGGACTGATCACCATTATGATGGGCAATCAGCAAATGCAAGATACCCAGTGACGCCAATTCACGATCCAGCAATTCATAGCGCGCCTTGCGCGCAGCGTCCTGTACACCGCTTTGTGGCTTCGCCCCATCCCAACGCAAAATACGATGCGCGATATCATGCATTCGAAGTTGTTTTCCAACCCACGCGGCCTCGCCCGCGGAATCAGAACGCAGGGCATGATCAACGGTGATCGCGATCATTCCCCCCCCCTTGGACCGGCACCAATCACGCGCCAGCAGGGAAAGTGCCATGCTATCCGCACCACCCGAAACGGCAACGGCGATTTTCGGACGATCTTCAAACGGGGCAAAGCAATCCATCAGGCGCGAAAAGACAACGGCGTCCAATGGGTTTCCATAGGACGCCGGATCAGAATTGATCATATCTTTAAGTTGGTCTGCCATTTGCCGAGCCAGTTACGAACAACCGCGGTTTTTGCGTTCCTGACGCGCACGGTCAAGAACCACCGCCGATGCATTCGGGAAGTTGGCGATCAGATGGCCAAAGGTCGTACAGGCATCATCCTTCTTACCAAGATTGCCAAGCGACATGCCAAGCTTCAGCAAGTTATCCGGTGCCTTGGTGCTGTCAGGATAGGTTTGGAAACCTTCGGTAAAGGCAATGGCGGCCTGATCAAACTGTTCGCGCACGTAAAACGTTTCGCCAAGCCAATATTGCGCATTCCCGGCCAAGGCATTATCGGGATGGTTTTTGACAAAGGCAGTCAGTGCGGTTTCGGCTTGGGCGAAATCCTGACGACGCAAAAGATCAAAGGCGTAACGATACTGTTCCTCGGGCGTGCCCGCAGGAAGGACGCTGTCCGACGATACATTTGCTGTCTGGCTTGATGCCGCGTTAGCCGAACCGGACGGCACGGCGGGCGGTGAGCCTTCGTTTTCGATCACACCAAATAATTTAGTCCCGCGACCATCAACACGTTGCCCCGTACCCGATGTATTCGGCTGAGCATTTGGCGCATTCGTATTGGCATTGGCCCCTGCGACAGCACCAACCGCGGCACCAGCAACACCGGATTGGGCATTGCCCCCGGTCGTGCCATTGGCCGACGCGCCACCTTCAAGCTGGCTAAGGCGGAAATCAACATCGCCGACAAGCCGTTCAAGACGGTCTTCAATCTTGCGAATACGAAAATCGAATTCCTCGATCTGGCCGGTCAATTGGGTGACGGTCCGTTCGATGCCATTAATCTGGACTTGCTGGCGTGCAGCCGCCGGGCTTCCGGTTGTGTCACCGGCATCAGGTACACCACCGGCCGGAACACCTTCGCGGTAGACATAACGCTGCAGCAGATCAAGATCCTTACGCAGCTGATCGACCTGACGGGTCATGTTGGCATCCTGTGCAAACACAGGTTTGCTGGACAGAACAGTCATCCCCATCAGAGCGGTGACGGCAAACACCGACAAATAACCGATCGGTCCGCGTCTGCGCGCGGCCTGTTTTCCCGCATCAGCCAATGAAAGCGTAACGGCCGGTTGATCAATCGGCAGGACGTCTTTTCGATAACCGTTTCTTGGGCCAACTCGGATCATTTTCGGGTCCTTCGTCGTAATTTTAAACATCAGCTTCCTGATATCATCAAGGAATATCTAATGTTGCAACATTTTCAGGCGGCAAAAATAAGGCGCCTGCCCCAAAAGGGACAGGCGCCTTGAAATTCAGGCTTACACCTGCACGCGCTTAACGGATAACCGAAACAGAGCGGCGGTTTTTCGACCAGCTTTCTTCGTCATGGCCAAGTGCGACCGGGCGTTCTTTACCATAAGAAATGGTTTCGACACGCGACGGATCGATGCCCAGAGCAACGAGGTAGTCTTTCACAGAGTTCGCGCGACGCTCACCCAGTGCAAGGTTGTATTCGCGCGTACCGCGTTCGTCGGCATGGCCTTCGACAACGACTTTGTACTGCGGATATTTCTTCAGCCAAGCTGACTGAAGTTCAAGCGTGCGACGAGCTTCGCCCGACAGGTCATATTTGTCGAAGCCAAAGAAGACGCGATCGCCAACATTAACAGCGAACCATTCCGGGCTGCTTTCAGAAAGCGCGCTCGAGGTGGCAGCCGGCTGGTTGGTGGTCGATACACCTTCGCCGGCAGAGTTAGCCGAGCTATCAGGTGCGGTTTCACATGCAGCCAAAAGTGCAGCGGCAGCAAAAACACTCAGAATCCGAAGTTTCATTTAAGTTTTCCCCTTAACACCGGACGCATTCGCCCGAGTTGGTGTTTTCCATGTCTCGCGACACCGAAAATGCCCGCGATTAATGCGAATCGCATTCAGTGCTTCGCGATGACTATACTCTTGAGAAATCAGGGAATCAAGGGCGACCATGCTGGATCCGATCCATCGGCCGGGGTCACGATCTCGCGCTCGTTATAACCGGTCAAATCAATCGAATACAAACGGTATCGATCCTTGGTCCCGTCCCTGGACGGGTGCTGGCGGTAATACATCAACACTCTGCCATTCGGTGCCCATGTCGGACCTTCGACAAGGAAGCCTTCGGCCAAAAGCCGCTCTCCACTGCCATCGGGACGCATCACACCGATATAGAACCGACCTCCTTGTGACTTGGTGAATGCTATCAGGTCACCGCGTGGCGACCAGACCGGTGTGGCATAAAGACCACCACCGAAACTAATTCGCTGGACACCGCTACCATCCGCACTCATCACGTAAATTTGCTGTGATCCACTGCGGTCCGAGTTGAACGTGATTCGCGAACCATCAGGAGAATATGACGGCGATGTATCAACTGCTGGGTGCCGCGTCAACTGGCGTTTTTCACGCGTACGCAGATCCAGCTGATAGATTTCACTATTCCCGTCCAAAGCTTGGGACATTGCCACGGAATTGCCATCAGGCGAAAAGCGCGGGGCAAACGTCATGCCTGGGAAATCACCAAGCAATTCAAGCTCGCCAGTATCGATATCAAGAACATAGACACGTGGTTTGTCGTTAAAATACGACATATAAACCACTTCTTGGGCCGTCGGCGAAAAACGCGGGTTCAGAACAATAAACTTACCGTCAGACAGGAAACGGTGGTTGGCACCATCCTGATCCATGATGGCAAGTCGCTTGATTCGTTTGTCAGCCGGGCCCGATTCGGAAACATAAACGATACGGGTATCGAAATAACCCGATTCCCCGGTAATGCGTTTATAGATCTCGTCGGCGATTTTATGTGCGATACGCCGCCAGTTGTTTGGCTGGGTACGATATGCAACACCCGTCATCTGGGTTTCGGCCAAAACATCCCAAAGACGGAATTCTACGCGCAGAAGCCCGTTCGGTTCGGTCACGACCCGTCCATTGACAAGTGCCTGCGCATTGATTGCACGCCACTCGGCAAAGTTCGGATTGACCGCCAGCGAACTGGCGCTCTGGATAAAGGCTTTTTCGTCGATTGGTGCGAACAGACCCGATCGTGCCAAATCGTCACTGATCACCGCAGTCATATTCTGACCGACTTCGGTTTCCGCAACACCCTCGCCCGGGAAACGGGCAATGGCAATCGGCATCGGTTTAAGTTCACCACGGGTAATGTCGATACGAAGTTCAGCATGCGCCGGTGCCGAGGATACAACGGCCAGGCCAGCGACAACGGCCAAGGCACACAGTCCGGCCAGACTGCGTGTTACCCAATGTCGTTTTAATGCGTTGGTCTTGATGGTCATCCTGCCTCGCTATTTTTCACGCGTTTTGAGGGACTTATGATTTTATTCATTACAGACCCAACATTTCACGCATGTCAAAATTGAACGTGAATGTGCGCCACATTTCGTATTTATCCAGCGGCAGTTTCAGAGGACTGCATTGCGGATTTAGCACAGCTCGAAGAGCACTTTCTGCAATTGTACGGCGTGATGAATCCCCGCCGATCTCGTTTGAGTTGCTGATTCGTGCCTGACGCACGGTTCCGTCCGGGTTGGCACTAACATGAATTTCAACCGCAAAGTTCCCGGCTTCCTTGGCCCCGGCAGGCGGGCTCCAGCAGCGTTCGATCTGTCTTTTGACCGCGTCAAGTTCGCTCATTGTCAAACGTGCATCCAAACGGGTGGCAACCACTTCGCTGGCGTTGTCATCGGGCGTTTCGTCCGGTGTTTCCTGCGGGGTCGGCTGTGCGCTTGGTTCGGTCTTGCGGACGTCCTTTAAAATATCGGCCAATGTGCGCTTCGGCTCAGGCTTTGGCTCGGGCTGTTTTTTAGGCTCGGGCTTTGGTTCTGGCTTGGGCTCGGGTTTCTTTGCTTCGACCGGAGTTTCTTTTGGCGTCTCCGGTTTCGGGCGCGGCTTGGCCTCAACCACTTCGGGTTTTGGCTCCGGTGCTTTCTTTACTTCCGGTGTCGG
>TARA_R110002096_G_scaffold119824_2_pt1 | contig 15387 bp, 14 predicted proteins | sample TARA_R110002096 | Tara Oceans TARA_R110002096 (sample SAMEA4397295) | marine metagenome | biome: Polar Biome; feature: [DCM] deep chlorophyll maximum layer (ENVO:01000326); material: water (ENVO:00002006), including particulate matter (ENVO:01000060) such as... | depth 35 m | reverse complement strand
TCTTCCGCATCAAAAAGCGCAGAAACCCGCGAAATAAGAACACTATTATCCGTAGCAAAAATTTCGATCACGTCATTTTGACCTTAAAAATCCCTATTATTGATCAAGTTACCTTGACCTTTATAACCACAGAAGACTATTTTGCCAGTCATTACAAGGATATTATCGACCCCAAGCGTCGGTAATCAAGCTTTTATCGAGAAGACAGGATTAGCGCGTGGGTGTCGTCATTTCATTGGAAGAAGAATTAGCCAAAGGCGAAAGCGCCCTGGCTCAGCTGCAAGCGCTGGTCGCCGACGATATGGCGAAGGTTAACCAGACCATCCTCTTGAAAATGCAGAGCCCCGTCGCCCTGATCCCCCAACTTGCCGGTCATCTGATCGCGTCCGGCGGCAAACGGCTGCGGCCGATGCTGACGCTGGCCACCTCCAAGATGTGTGGGTATGAAGGCGACCGCCATGCGGAACTCGCCGCCTGCGTCGAATTTATTCATTCCGCGACCCTGCTGCACGATGATGTGGTGGATGAAAGCGATCTGCGCCGGGGGCTGGAAACCGCCAATGCCGTCTGGGGCAACAAAGCCAGCGTTCTGGTTGGTGATTTCCTGTTCAGCCGCTCCTTCGAGCTGATGGTCGCTGATGGCTCTCTGGAGGTTCTCGCGATCCTGTCCAATGCCTCCTCCGTCATTGCCGAAGGTGAAGTACTGCAGTTGACCACCGCCAACGACATGGACACCACCGAAGATTCCTACATGCAGGTGATTGTCGCCAAAACCGCCGCCCTGTTCGCCGCCTCCTGCGAGATCAGCGCCGTAATCACCAAAGGCTCGAAAACCGAACAGGCCGCGCTGAAAAGCTACGGCAAAAACCTCGGCATTGTATTTCAGCTGATTGATGATGTGCTGGATTTCTCGGCAGAACAGGAAAAGCTCGGCAAGTCTGTCGGGGATGATTTCCGCGAAGGCAAGGTCACCCTGCCGATTGTACTCGCCTCCCGCCGGGGCTCGGAAGAAGAACGCAGCTTCTGGCGCCGCACTATTGAGGATCTCGACCAAACCGACGCAGACCTGAAAACCGCCATTGATCTGATGAACAAGCACGGCGCGTTGAAGGACAGCATCGAGCGGGCCCGCCATTACGGCGCCATCGCCAAGGATGCGCTCGCCATCTTCCCTGATGACGACTACCGCAAGGCGCTCACCGGCATTGTCGATTTCTGCATCAACCGCGCCTACTAGTAGGCCCCGCCTTACTTTTTTGCCGCGCCCGCCTGTTCGGATGTAAACCAGTCTTTCAACAGATTGATGGGAAACGGGAAGATGATGGTGTTCGATCGTTCGTTGGCGATATCCTGCAACGAAGTCAGATAACGGATCTGCATCGCCTCCTCCCGTTTATGGAGAATTTCGGCGGCCTCCAGTATTTTGGTCGCCGCCTGGGCTTCCCCGAGGGCCGAGATCACCTTGGCCCGGCGCAGACGTTCGGCCTCGGCCTGTTTGGCGATGGCCCGGATCATGCTTTTGTCGAGATCCACATGCTTGATTTCCACATTGGCGACCTTAATGCCCCAGGCATCGGTCTGACTGTCGAGTAATTTCTGAAGATCCGCATTGAGCGCGTCGCGCTTGGCCAGCATGTCATCCAGTTCATGCTGCCCCAGCACCGAACGCAACGTCGTCTGGGCCAGCTGACTGATGGCGTAGCTGAAATTTTCCACCTCTATAATGGCGCGCTGCGCGTCCATCACCCGGTAATAGATCACCGCATTGACCATCACCGAGACATTATCCCGCGAGATCACATCCTGTTCCGGCACATCCATCACCACTGTGCGCAGATCGACGCGCACGATTTGCTGAATGATCGGGATCACGATGATCAGTCCCGGCCCCTTGACCTTCCAGAAACGGCCGAGCAGGAAAATCACCCCACGCTCATATTCGCGCAAAACCCGAAAGGCATAGAGTAGAAATGCGATAATAAAGATCAGCGGCAGATACCAGCCCGCCCCTTGGCCAAAGATGATTTCATTCATGAGTATTCTCCGTCTTTCGGCAGCCGTTCCACCGCCAGAATTAATCCGTCCCGCCCTGTGACACAGACTTTTGCACCCTTGGACAGTTTTTCCGCACCGGTTGCCATCCACACCTCCCCGTGAACCTGTACCCGGCCACGGCCATCTTTCCAGTCAATGACCTCACCCGCAGTACCGATCATGGCTTCGGCCCCGCTGACCGCCGGACGCCGCCAGGCCCGCACCGCAAAACTGACAAACAGCAGGGCGAGGAAACTGCTGATTGCCGCCAAACCGCCGATCAGGTCGCGGGACACCTGAAACCCCGGCACCGGGGTGTCAAACAACATGATAGAGCCGATAACGAAGGTCGCCACGCCGCCCAGACCCAAAACCCCGAAGGAGGGGGCGAAGGCCTCCGCCGTAATCAGCGCCAGACCAAGCAGGAGCAGCGCCAGACCGGCGTAATTCACCGGCAGGACCTGCAACGCATAAAAAGCGACAATCAACGACGCCGCCCCGACAATGCCGGGCAGAATAAAACCGGGATTGGAAAATTCAAAAATCAGACCGTAAATACCGACCAGCAGCAAAATATAGGCAATATTGGGATCAGAAATCGCAGCAAGGAAATTATCACGCCAGCTCGGCACCGCACGCTCTACATCGGCGTCGGCCGTATGTAAAACCCAGGGGACATTCCCCATCATCACCCTGCGCCCCTCCAGTTTCTCCAGCAGGTCACGCATCGAACTGGCGCGGACATCAATCATCTTCTGGGCCAGGGCCTCGGTATCGGAAATGCTCGCCGCCTCACGCACGAATTTCTCCGCCGCCTCTACCGGGCGGCCGCGCATTTTGGCGAGCCCGCGCATATAAGCCGCCGAATCCTGCAACATCTTATCGCTCATATCCGGTTTGTGTTTTTCCCCCGACGCCCCGCTTTCCTTGTCCCCGCCCGTTGGCGCTCCCGGCAGTCCGCCACCACCAATCGCCACCGGGGTCGCCGCGCCAATCGTTGTCCCGGGGGCCATCGCCGCCACAGGACAACTCATCAGGATATAGGTCCCGGCGCTGGCCGCCCGGGCTCCCTGCGGCGCCACGTAACAGATTACCGGCGTGCGGCTGTCAAGAATGGCCTGAACAATTTCCCGCATAGAGGTATCAAGCCCGCCCGGGGTGCTCAATGTCAGGACAACCGCCGCCACCGGACTTTCCTCCGCCCGTTCCAGGTTTTTCACCACATAAGACGACACCCCCGGCCCGATCGCCCCTTCAATAGCGATATGTATCACCCGGCCAGACCCTGCCGCAACCGTTCCCTGATCAGCAGGCGCAGAGACACCGCCCCACCAGAAGAAGCCAAAAATAATCACAGTGATAAAAAAACCAAACACGCCTTTCATGGACTTTGGACCTTTGACAATTCCCCAATCTTCTTCATCGGGACGATTACAGGCTCAACGCGCACAAGATTGGACCGGGCGACATAACTGCCCCCCTCTCCCCTGAACTAACAATACCCTTTCCCTTCACAGGTGCTTTGCGTAAAATCAATCGAGCCGCCGGACAACAGCAAAAGGAGACACGGGATGAGCTACGAACTGGCCGGGGCGGCGCTGCTGGCGGAGGATCATGTGGAGCGCTCCACCATGATGGGGACGCCGTGCCTGCGTTATAAGGCGGATTTTATCGCCATGATGTTCGACCGGGAGGACGCCCTGATCATCAAGGTCGCGCCGGAAAGGGTTGACGCCCTGATGGCAAAGGGCATTGGACGGGAATTCAATTTCACCAAAAAACGCTTCAAGGAATGGGTGCTGATCCCGCGCGAGAGACAGGCCGACGATGAAGCCTATATGCGTGAGGCTCTGGCCTATGCGAAGCGCAAAGACTGACCCGCGACATTCCTTTCGTCATCCCGGCCTCAGAGCCGGACCCCCACGTTGATATCACCTGAAAGATACCCGACGTCACCTCATCGCCCGTTTATCAATGGACCCCAGGTCAGGTCCGGGGTGACGAGAGCTCTGACATTATGGGATGTTCACGCCTTAACCTTCTTTAATTTAACAATGATCTCACAGGGGTCAATATTAAGCGCTTCGGCGATTTCTATCAGTTCAACCACATCAATACGGCGTTCCCCAATTTCATACTTTGAAATAAATGTCTGACGCTTGTTGATCTTCTCAGCGAGCTGGGTTTGCGACAACCCCGCTTTATTTCTGGCGTTCACCAAAAGCTTTCTGAAATGCTGATATCTGTCGCTGAATATGGATTTTGTCATCGGACACCCTTTATGAAAAGGTGACCTTAATATTCTATTATAGGGTACCCCAAAACGGGTTATAAAATGGTTGTATTTATATCAATCTATGTTATTATGAGTGTGCTGCCCTGTGGCAGTGGCGTTTGAAAGCGTCTTCGCAAGTCGGCCCACTCCCGATTTTGAGTGGTTTTTTTATGGGCCTGTATTATACAGGACCGACAGAGAATGCCCGATCCAAGAGGCATGAGTAACTTTCTCCTGTCGGGGGTGGTGCTGGAATAGAATACTCATCTGAGAAATACAGCCCACACGACTTGCGCGTGCTTTCAAGCCCCCGGCACCAGAGATTTGTTGTGTTGCGTCACCTTTGGTGTCCCCCAATAAAACAATTTGGAGGGCAGATTATGGACCAACTTAACCTTTACAACATCCTGAGCGTGGCCGAGGCCGCGCAGACCTTGCAGGACATCTATCCCGATCCTTTTTATGAAACATCACGGCGCAAATATTACGCCGCCGCCCACAATAACGTGGACAACACCCGTTTCTGGGAAGACGTCGAAGCCCTGCTGATCACCCTACGGGACCAACAGGACTTCAACAATGCCACCCCCTGCCCGTCGGACACGAGTTAAAAACGCGACGAGCTTAACGCCATATCGGCCCGGGACCAGGCCTTGTCAAACCGCGTCTTGATCACCGCCGCCAGATCGGCCTTGCCCTGTGCCATCAACGCCTGATGCAGGCCAAACAGGGCATAGCCATTGTCGGGATTTTGCTGCAGGTCAGCCCAATAGACGACCTCTGCCTCCGCCGGTTTTCCCGCGTCCATCAGCACCGCGCCAAGGATATGGCGGGTGGGGAAATACCAGTTGGGCGGTTCGTTGTAATCAAGGCTTTCTTCCAGCCGCACGGCCCGATCCGCCTGACTGAGCGCCTTGGTATAATCGCCCGCCTTACCGTGGATTTCGGCCTGCAACACCGCCTCGGCGATGGCGAACAGGGTGTCGTTGAAATAAAAGGCGCCGTTATAGGCCGTATCCTTCAGGGCGCGATTGTGCCAGGCGACGAGTTCCTTCAGTTCCGCCCTGGCTTTTGAAAGCTTGCCCTGATGCAAATAGGAGAGACCGCGACCATAATGCCAGATGCCGTTCAGGAAATATCCCTTGGTCACCGGCCTGGGCTCGGCCAGCATGTCCTCCCACTGTCCAAAACGGATCATGACAAACATCGGCTGGGCAAGAAAGGTCTCGTTAAGCCCCCAGTTGTTGAGCTTGGTAACGAACTTATCCGGATTGGCGACACTGCGGGCGGCATTGAGCGCATCTGAACTGCGGCCCAGGAACATCGCCGACCAGGCCAGGAAATGCATGTTGTGGGGGAAATACCGCAGGGGATACAGTCCCTGGGCCTGACACTGGGTGATATAGGACTGGTCGGCGAGGATCGCCTTGCTGTTGACCTCGTAGGAATCCTGATAGCGGCCAAGACGCATATAAATATGGCTCGGCATATGCACCAGATGCCCGGCCCCCGGCATTAACGGCCGCAGCAGGTCGGCGCTGCGTTCGGCCAGTTCCGGCCGGAAGGCTTCCACCAGATGAATGAGGTAATGATGGGCCCCGGCATGATCCGGCGCGCGGGCAGTGACGCGATCCAGGATCGCCAGAATCTCCGCCGTACGGCCCTTGGGGCTGCCGTCCGGATACCAGTAATTCCACGGATTGGTGTTCATCACCGCCGCCACATACAATGTCGCGATGTCATTGTCGTCGGGATATTGATCCATCAGCTGTTTCATCGCGGCGCTATAGGCATGATCCAGGGCCGCCCGGTCGGCGCTGGTTGGCCCGTACCGGGTGGCCAGCGCCGTAATATAACCGCGTTCTTTCGCCGATACCCTGGGGCTCAGTTGCACCGCCTGCTGGATCGCCTGATACGCCCGGGGCACCACGTTGTCCTGCATCGGCAGATTCAGGTTTGGCCCCAACACCAGCGCCCAGCCCCAATAGGCCATGGCGTTTTCCGGGTCAAGCCGGATGGCTTCCTTGAATGATCGCAGAGCTTCTGAATGGTTGAACCCGAGGAATAACCGCACCCCCTGATCAAAGAAATACTGGCTTTCCGGGTTACTGGTGGTCACCGGGATATGGTGATGCCCGAGCCCCGTCAACTTCGGCGCGATCGGGGCGGTCGCCGTCTTCGGGTCCGCCGCAAGAGCCCGCGGGTCATGCACCTGGGCCTGCGTGCTGCCGACCATAAAGATAACAGCCATGATACTCATCAATAATTTGAAGAACATCTTCTATCTCCTGCTTTGCTTAATAGTTCACACGCCTTTCCGGCGGGTTCTTTTTGATATGGGCAACGCTACTATGGCCGAGCCACTTCTCGGCAATGCTGGTATATTTTTTGGGGCCATCAAGGGTCAGGCTGCCGTCAGCCACGGCGGTGGAGAAATCCTCCCAGCCCATCCAGACCTTGGTCAGTTTGCGTACAGAGACGACCAATTCCACATCCACCTTGAAAGACTCATCAATATGACAAAGATCCACGTGGCCTTTTTCGAACACCAGCCAGTAATCACTCTCATTTTCCGGTACGTCCGTCAGGCAGAAATGTACGATGAAAGGATCCGGCAGTTCATCAAAAGGTTTGGTGTTACGCCGAATATCCCACATCAAAACGTCGGTATCGAAATTCTTTAATGACGGCTCCACTTCCAGCCACTGCTGCCCCCATCCGGCAAGGCTCATCACCACCGGCCCCAGAGCCTGTCCGGACTCCGTCAATTCATAATGCGAAGAGGTGTTTTTCCGGCTTTTCTGCTTCGCGAGAATGCCAATCTCCACCAACTCCTTCAGACGGCTGGATAACAGGGTACGCGACATGCGTGGCACACCCCGTCCGATATCATTGAAGGAAGTCGACCCCAACAATAATTCCCGCAGCACCAGTAAAGTCCAACGATTACAGAGAAATTCGGACGACATGGCCAGCGGGCAATATTGCCCGTAGCTGATTTTTGGACCCATTTTCACTACCCCTGATGATATAATACGTTTTCTTATTGCAAGTATTATAACACGTATTCCCCCCTGCAAATAGTACAGAAGCTGTACTGGTCGGTCCAGTTCCCGGACTAGACGCTTTGTCGCCATAGGATTATTATGGATACAGTCATAGAAAATGGAGAAGACGATATGGCGTTCAAGGTCAAAACCACTCCAAACGGCGGTTTATCAGTCAAGTCCACAATTTACTCTTCTCCGTCAAAAATGGCGGCTTGATATATCAACCTCACTGAAAAATAAAGGCAATACCATGAGAAAACATACATTCCTTAGTCTGCTTACTCCGCTGATTGGGCTTGGCCTCTGCGCAGCCGGATCAGCCAATGCGTCGGAAACCACAGCCGACAAAATAGCCCGCGCCATGTCGGCGGCGCCGCCTTCTGTATCCGCCCAGGCGACGATCATGGATGTGGACGGAACGGTCCTGCGGAAAGGCGACAACGGCTGGATATGCTTCCCCGGTGTCGGGCTTGTGCCCGGCGATAAACATCCCATGTGCAACGACAAGGTCTGGATGGCCTGGATGGACGCGGCGAAGAACGGAACATCCTTCAGCACCGATGTCATTGGAGTGTCTTACATGCTGCAGGGGGATGCACTGGTCAACAATGACGATCCCACCGCGACCGACCCCAATGATGGCGGAATGTGGATACAGGAAGGCCCGCATCTGATGCTGCTGCTGCCAAAGACCCTTCTTAAAGGCCTGCCGCGCACCCCAAAAGCCGCCGGGCCTTATGTCATGTGGGGAGATACGCCGCTGGAACATATCATGGTACCGATAGCGCCACCGATTGAATAGAACCCGTTAAAATCTTTAAATGATGTGCCGCAGTTTCAAGTCATGGCGACGGTAAGTCGAGTTTAGTACATTTAAACACTGGACAGAACATATGAAGGAACTGAGATGAAGAAATTTATCATTGAACGGGATATTCCCGATGTCGGTCACTTTGAAGAACAACAGTTATGTGATGCCGCTGACAAATCAAACAGTGTCCTTGCGGAACTTGGTCCGGATATCCAATGGGTTGAAAGCTACGTTGCCGCCAACAAAACCTTTTGCGTTTATCTGGCCAAGGATAAGGACATTATAAAACGACACGCTGAACTTTCTGGTTTTCCGGCCAATCATATCACCGAAATAAAGCGAATGATTGACCCAACCACAGCGGGATAGATCCTGACCCTGCCGGACCGCCTTTTATCCTCTTGTTTAGGAGGTTATATCCGGCAGGGCAAAGGCCCGAACCTCGGGCGGGTCTTCCTGTGCTTTTTCGACCTCCACCAGGGTGGTATGGGCCGTGGGCCCCTGAGCCAGGCGAGAGGTGCCTTTGTCGCGGGTCAGAATATTCGGGTTGCCGTGGCGATCGGTGCCAATAGGATGATTGCCGTAAAGGGGGTCGAACCACGCACCCGTGGAAAGCTGCAGCACACCAGGCATCAGATCATCGCTGAGGATCGCCCCGGCATAGCAGGCCCCGCGATCATTATAGAGCCGCACCATGTCCCCGTCCGCAATGCCCCGCGCCGCGGCGTCCTGACGATTGAGGGTCACCGGAGCGCGCCCGTTTATCTTGTCGGCGCGACTGATCTTGCCGTGATCCATCTGACTGTGCAGTTTTGACTTCGGTTGATTGGACAGCAGGTGCAGCGGGAAATCCTTCGCCTGGTCTCCGCCCAGCCATTCCACCGGTTCATACCAGCGGGGATGGCCCTGACAATCGGGATAATTGAAGCTTTCAATTGTCTCCGAGAAAATCTCGATCCTGCCCGACGGGGTGCCTAAAGGAGACAATTCCGGATCGGTATGGAAGTCCTTCAGATAGACCTTGCCATGATATCCCCCCGGCTTCTCCGGTGAAGCGAGTTTAATATAACCCTTCTGCCAGAAGACATCAAAGTCCGGAACATCAAATCCCGCTTCGGTCCCGTTATTCTGGAATTCACCATACATTCGTCTCAGCCATTCGGCCTCATCCAGGCCTTCTGTAAAGGCTTGACCCAGATCCATTTTTCCGGCCACGCCTGTGAGGATCGCAAAATCACTTTGCGCCTGGCCCACTGGCTCAATCGCCTGCTTCATGGCGATCACATAGGGGTCTGCGGCGCTGTAGCCGATATCATTGCGTTCCAGCACCGTCGACGTCGGCAGGATGATATCCGCGTGACGCGCCATGGCGTTCCAGTAAATCTCGTGCACGATCACCGTTTCCGGCTTTTGCCAGGCGCGGACCAGTTTGTTCAGGTCCATCTGATGATGAAAGGGATTGCCGCCCGCCCAATAGACCAGCCTGATATCGGGATAGGTATGAGTTGTGCCATTAAAATCAAAGGATGTGCCGGGATTAAGCAGCATATCGGTAACCCGCGCCACCGGGATGAAATCTGACACCGGGTTTTTGCCTTGCGGAAAGGTCGGCCCCTTGAAGGGGAAGCGGGGGTTGCTGACCCCGCCGAGCGCGCCATTGCCAAAACCGACGCCGCCGCCAGCTGTGCCAAGCTGCCCGAGCATCGCCGCCAGGGTAATCGCCATCCAGTAGCTTTGTTCCCCGTGATCAACCCGTTGCACCGACAGGCTGAGCGAAATAAAGCAAGCCCTGCCCGCCATGCGGCGCGCCAGAGTTTCAATATCCGTCGCCGGAATGCCCGTAATGTCCGCCGCCCAGACCGCATCTTTGACACTCCCATCTGTCTCACCAGTAAGATAGGCGAGGAACGTTTCAAATCCCGTGGCATAGCGCGCAAGATAGGCCGCATCATGCAACCCTTCCCGCCACAGGGTATGGGCAATGCCGAGCATCAAGGCCACATCCGTATTGGGACGCGGACTCAACCACTGGGCCTGCAGGGGATCGTCCACGTCTGACTTCTGCGGGCTGATATTGACGAATTCGGTGCCACGGTCCTTGCAGCGCGCCATCCAGCTCGGCACCATATGACGGCTGATTCCACCGGGATGCACCTGACTGTTCTTCGACGCCATGCCGCCAAACATCACCATGATGTCGCAATGTTCCGCCAGCATATCCCAGGTCGTTGCCTGAAATTCCGCCTGATAAAAACTGTGGCCGAGAACATGAGGAACAATCACTTCGCCGGCGGCGCTGCTATAGGTATTGACCGAGCGGGTATAGCCCCCGGCCAGATTGAGAAAGCGATGCAGCTGACTCTGGGCGTGATGAAAACGCCCGGCGCTGGCCCAGCCATAAGAGCCGCCGTAAATCGCCTGATTGCCATGCTCACGGGCGACCCGGGTGACTTCGTTCGCGACAAGTTCATACGCCTTATCCCAGGAGATCGGCACAAAAGCTTCCTGGCCACGTTTATTTCCGTCCTGCGATGGACCATTTTCCAGCCAGCTTGCCCGGACCATCGGTTGTGATATACGCAAATCCCCCTTGACCACATCCGGCAGGTTATGGCCGATGGCGGAGGGCGTGGGATCTGGAGAAAAATCCTCAAAGCCGATGACTTCGTCGTCTTTGACAGTCACTTCATAGGCGCCCCAGTGACTGGAGGTCAGCGTTTTTTGATCTGTCATATTTTTTCCTCCGCCCTCACAGCCTGTTATTTTCAGCGATCCAGAATCAGTTTCAGGTTATGGATTTCCGCTTCATGGCGGTCACAAACATCCTGCCATCGTACGTCGCTCATATCGGAAGTCCGACCGGCGATCAACTCAATATGACACTGCGGCATTTTATTCTCTTTTGCGGCAACAGGCGACAGTATCGCCATGATCCGCCGGTTCATCCTGTCTCTTTCCGCCCCCACATCGAAATAAACAAGATCCTGCCCTTCAGGATCGGAGGCCGGCAGACTTTCAATAAAAATATAACGTATTTCAGCCCGGGACGCCTCATACTCACCCGGAGAAATTTCCGTGACGTCAGGGGTCCCAACCAACCATTCCGAAAGGTTTTTTCCCTCTCTTATATAATTAAACACCTGATCTTTATTTTTGCTTACCGTTACCGATACTGAATGAACGACTTCTTGTGTCAACATGGCTCTGCTTTCAGAATTTATCCCTTCACATCCTGCTTTTCTTCATATCATATTCTCTGTCAGGGGTGTTATTTTTAATTGACAAGCCTACAAATTGTTTTATGCATGAAATATCAAGTAATATTTTATCTAACAAAGATAGCTTTACTTTCATTTTCAAATAGAACTAACATCGGGACAATAAAATACAGCTGCTGCCCAAATAGATAAAACCGTCCAGAAAGCTGTTCCAAAACAAAATCAGGGAAGAAAAAATGAGCGAAACTCAAGTCACACATGTCAAATGGTCATCACGGTCAGCGTTCTTGCTCGCCTCCATCGGGGCGGCCGTCGGGCTTGGTAACTTGTGGCGTTTTCCCTATATCGCCGGCGAAAATGGCGGGGGGGCCTTTGTCCTGATCTACATCGGCTTCGTTCTGGTGCTCGGGATTCCCCTGATTATGTCAGAGTTGGCGCTTGGGCGCGCCGGTAAAAAAAGCGCCATCGGCACCATGGCCGAAATGGTGCGCCGCGGCCACCATCCTTTCTGGAAAATTGTAGGCTGGCTCAGCATTCTTGTGCCTTTAATGGGACTGACCTATTACAGCATCGTCGCCGGATGGTCCCTTGATTATATCGTCAAGGCCATCACGGGCAGTTTCACCGACATTGATGGGTCGGCGTCCGGCGCCATGTTCAGCGAACTTACCGGCAGTTGGCCCCGCCTGACCTTATGGCATACCATCCATATGATCGCCGTGATCGTTATTATTTCCCTTGGTGTCAAAAACGGTTTGGAATCAGCGGTTAAAATCATGATGCCTGGCCTGTTCATCATTCTGGCCTTCCTGTCCGCCTATGCCATGTTTACCGGGGAAGCGTCAAAAGCACTGAGCTTTCTGTTCAATCCTGATTTCTCAAAAATCACTGCCCATACCGTTCTGGTGGCCCTGGGACAGGCTCTTTTCTCTCTCGCCATCGGGGTTGGCGCATTGATCACCTATGGCGCCTATCTGCCAGAGAAAATTTCCCTGCCCAAGTCCGCCGGGCTGATCGCGCTCGCAGATACGATCGTCGCGGTATTGGCTGGCCTGATGATCTTTCCAATCGTCTTCCAATATAACCTCACTCCGGGGGAAGGCCCCGGCTTGATCTTTGCCACTTTGCCCATAGCCTTCGGTCAAATGCCCGGCGGTGTTATCTTTGGTACACTATTCTTCATCCTTCTGGCCTTTGCCGCCTTCAGTTCGGCTCTCGCCATGCTGGAACCGGTCATTGCCTGGTTTGAAGATATGGGCATGTCCCGCCGCACCACGTCCTGGGGGGCGGGTATCGGCGCCTGGGCTGTCGGTGTTGTGATCTTGCTTTCCTTTAATGTACTGAGCGACTTCACCCCGATTGCCGACAAGAACCTCTTTGGTCTGATGGACTTTACTGTCGCCAATATCATGTTACCGGTCAACGCCCTGATGCTGGCCCTGTTTGTCGGCTGGTCCATGTCGCCGGATACACTATGTGAACAGGTTGGCTTTCACCGGGACAGCCGCGAATTCGCCCTTCTCAAAACCAGTGTCAAGTATATCGCCCCGGTTTGTATTTCGATTGTGGTTTACATGATGATCATTGGTAATCCTGTTGAACATTTGAATAACCTTCTCACTCTGATCACCGGATAACAATCTCCTCTTTTGAAAAGGCCCGATGCGTTAGGAATAATGCAGCGGGCCTTTTCCGTTTGGCCCTGACCGCACTCACTTACTTTACACATGAAATAAAATTTGACATAAAATATGAAATATCATACGATGATTTTCAATAACCAAAAAAAAGATGCCTTGATCTTGCTGCGGCAAGAGCTGACTAAAAACGACAAACATATAGCGGATAGGAACTACTCATGGTATACACCCCCCAAAAAAACGCCTCCTCTAAAACTTCACGTCTGATCACCAGTGTCTCTTTCGCGGCACTTCTTCTTTCCCCCACCTCCTCCGCATTTGCAGTCGAGGATGAAACCATTGGTTTCGAAGAAATCGTCGTCACCGCGACCAAACGCGGCGCCCAGGATATCCAGTCCGTAGCCATGAGCGTTTCCGCCCTCGGCGAAAGTACCCTGAAAGATATGGGGGTGTCGGATTTTGACGACTATGCCTATAGCGTTCCGGGGCTTTACATGATCGATCAAGGCCCTGGCGACAAATTATATCTGATGAGGGGCGTTGGCTCTTCCGCAAGTTCCGCGGTAGGGATTTATCTTGATGAAGCTGTTCTCACGGGGAATAACCCGGAAGATGGCGGCGGACGCAATGTCGACATCAAGGTCTATGACATGCAGCAGATTGAAGCCTTGCGCGGCCCACAGGGCACCCTATACGGCGCGAGTTCCTTTGGTGGCACCATCAAGATGATCACCAACAAACCCAACCCAAGTGCGACCGAAGGTTATGTCGACGGCACCCTGTCGCAAACCAAAGACGGGGGCACAAATTATATTGTTCATGGCATGGTCAACCTGCCAATCGTCGAAGATAAATTTGCAGTACGTGTAGTTGGATGGCATCATGACGAGAGTGGATTTATCGACAATCTTCGCCTCAGCAATGAAGACTATAATACAGAAAAGACCACCGGTCTGCGCACCATGCTGCGTTTCGAACCGAATGAAAAAATGTCCCTGACCGCCATGTGGGTTCACCAACAGATGGATATTGGCGGTCGTCAACGTTTCTTCCATGAAGATCCCAAAAGAGCCGCCATTCCTCTGGCTGACGGCAGCACAGTAGATAATACCGAATATCAGGGTGATCTGGTGAACGGTGACTATATCCTCGACGCCTCTACAGACAATTCGGATATCTACAGCATTACGCTCGATTATGATTTTGACACCCTTAAGCTAACTGCGGCCTCATCTTATTTCGACCGCGAAGTAAACTACTGGTTCGATTCCACCCCAATTCTGGTTTATTTCGGACTGCCCGTCCCCGCCTACACCAATCAGCCACAACAACGCAGCATCTGGAGTAACGAAATTCGCCTTGCCTCAGACTATGACGGTCCTGTAAACTTCGTTGTCGGCGCTCTTTACGCCGAAGAAAAGCGTGATTGGGAAGTACGTGTGGCGACCGTTGGCGCAGACGGCGCCCCTACCGGTCCATGGGTCTTCGGCCCGGATCATGACTATCTCGGCGCCGGCGGCACACCTTTCGGTCAGGAACCATCTTTCTTCCATCGCACAATTGATGGCAAGATGACGCAGACTGCATTGTTTGGCGAGGTTACCTTTGATATTTCAGATAAACTGACCGCCATCGCCGGCATGCGTTACTTTGACTCAAATATCTCAGAAACCCGCCAACTGGTTCACGGTTTTGGCGGCCCGTTCAACCAGCCGAAACTGGAAGATGAAGCCAGCTTCAACAAAACCACCTTCAAAGGCAGCCTGTCCTATCAGGCCACCGATAATATGATGGTTTTCTTTACCGTGGCGCAAGGCTTCCGCCAGGGAGGGTTAAACCCGCCAGGACTTGAGGGCGGTTTTGTTGATACGGAAATTCCTACCCGGTATAAATCCGACGATATCGTCAATTATGAACTCGGCATTAAAACAGAAGGCTTCGATGGCCGCCTGACCTTTAACGCCACGGTCTATCATACAGACTGGGATGATATTCAGGCGCGGGAATATAACGTCACACCGTTTATCGTCAATGCCGGCGCCGGTCGCGTAAACGGGTTCGAACTGGAAAGCGCCGCCCGTCCGATGGAAGGTCTGACTTTGACCGGAATGTTGAGTTACACCGACGCCAAAATTACGGAAACCCAGACCATTGGTGACAGTGGTGTTGAATTCCGGGACTCAGGCCGTGCTGGTGATCCTTTCTTCAACGTGCCAAAATGGAACCTTAACCTCGCGGCCCAGAAGGACTTCCCGGTGACAAATGAACTGGATGGCATGGTGCGGGTGGATTTCTCTCACGTTGGGAAAACCCGGACAAAATACCGCGCCGATCATCCGTATAATCAAAACCTTGCCGC
>TARA_R110002096_G_scaffold16106_14_pt1 | contig 15392 bp, 7 predicted proteins | sample TARA_R110002096 | Tara Oceans TARA_R110002096 (sample SAMEA4397295) | marine metagenome | biome: Polar Biome; feature: [DCM] deep chlorophyll maximum layer (ENVO:01000326); material: water (ENVO:00002006), including particulate matter (ENVO:01000060) such as... | depth 35 m | reverse complement strand
AACCCACCTGCGCCTTCGCTCCCAACCCCAAGGTATCGGTAATCACCGCCGGAAGATATACCAACCACAGCGCGGCAATGGTCGTCGGACCAAAGCTATCACTCAGCTGGTTGCAAACGACATAAACCGAGGCTGAAACATAACAAGCCCATATCCTTCGATCGACCACCGAATCACGGCCGGAGAGAACGAGGAGTGATTTAACCGCGCATCTCCAAAAAATCCGGAGGCACAAAATCACGACGGCAATTGCTCCAAAAATCCCGATTCCCCGGAAGTAATCCAAAACCAGGTTGTGTGAGTGCGAGATTCCAAGAATCATCTCTCCTGCTCCAGCACCTATCAACCAATGCTCTTTCCCCAATCGAATGGCTTCCTCCCAGAGAACTTGTCGTGATTGAATCGAATAGTAGTTTTCAACTCCCCCCGTAAAGATCATTCGAAGCTTTTCCGCCAGAACCGGATCGATCGCCCCGACAACAGCAAGGCCAAACAACCGCACCCCCAAAATCAAACCCCCAATCCCAATCAGAAAAGCGACCCGTTTCGTCAGACTCAATGATCTGAAGTTCACGAGAAAGAGAAACAACAAACCTGTCGCACCACCAACAAACAGGGCGGTTTTCGAACCGGTTCTCAGCAGTAAATAGAACAGTATCAAAAAGGCACCAATGAGCCCGACCATCGTTCGCTTGCGTCTTGCCACCGAAATTTCGCAAAGAACGAGCGGGATGAGGGAAGCCAAAACGACCGAATGTTGGTTTGCATTTTCAAAACCCCCATGAAATCGGTGGGCCCCGAAAAAGTAATCCCTCAGACCAACACTGGAGAGAATGAGAAACAGGCCGGTAAGGATGAGTCCGGTCCAAAGATGGACTCTGGGAATCTGAAACAACCGCTGGGGAGATTGACTCTGAAGCGCTAGGAGCTGAACCAAGAGAAGAAATGGGAGGACACAAGGGAAGAGGATCCGAAAGATCCGAAAAGGCTCCGAACTATTCAGTAGCGAAAAAATACTCAACATCGCCATCAGAGCCAATGCACAGAGTTCCACACTGAGACGGTCCACCACCTTGAGAAACTCTGTTCGTGAAATCCGAATTACAAAAAACCCAATGCAGAACGTCATCGCAAGAACCGACGAGAGTGCCACGTTCGCTCCCAGAGTCAGCGGCTTGGCGAGCCAGCAACTGAAAATATAGAGATAGAGAGGGACGCAAACCAAGGCCATGACCTGGCTGGGCAACTTAAGCTGAAGGGCGCCCCATTGCGGCACTGAAAGTTGAGTCTCTCGCATCACACTTTACGTAACTGGCCGAAAGCTCACTCGAACCTCTACCAACTGACTGAGAACATACGCTATCCACAGAAAGATCGCTGGAAAAACTGGAATCAAATACCGCGGTTCTGCCGGTAATAAGAGAACACCACAAAAATAGATTCCAAAGCAAAGAAGTAGCAGCTTTATCGCCATGTGGACGTCCCTCCATTTCCAAAGCGTGACAATGGTTGCCCCCGCCATTCCCAAGAAGACGACAAAACCCGTTAGCGCCCAAACCAGTTTCGGAAAGTTCTCAAATTTTCGAGATCGTGGAACATTGAAAAATACACGACACAGGTTTGCCGCATAATTTCTCACCAAGGCCTTTTCAACACCTTCGCTTTCGAGATGTTTTTTGACTCCCTCCATCCATCGTTCTTCTCGCTCGATGGGAGGTAGTTCACTGGCCGACTGGATGAACGAAAGGTGATTCTCCGCGAGAAGCGGATCACCCTTCACCCATTTCTCTTGAAGCCAGCTCCCGTATTCACCTTCGTGAGGACTCGTAATCCAATAGAGCAACTCGGTTCCGTTGGTGGCCCAACAAAAAACTTTCCCCGTATGATGGTGCGTGTAAGAAAGATAAGGAATGCAAAAAATCAGCGCTGCGACAAACGGGATCGTCGCAGCCTTAAGCTTCTCTCGATATCCATCGATGAGGCAGAGTACCGGAGCGGAGAGCAATGCGCCTAGGGCCACATACCCAAACATCGTCCTGGTCATCGCAAGCCACGCAAAAGCGAGCCCTGCGAGTATGACCAACTTCCAGGAAAAAGACTTCGCCTGAAGCCCCTTGATATAAGCCCAGGCAAATAGCCCGAACAACATGGGCGTCACGTTTTCAGTCATGATCATGGGGACCCAACGCAGTTGGAACGGGTTAAGCGCCATTGCCAACATCACAGCCAGAGCCCATCGACTTGGGATGAGTAGTTTCGAGGCAAAATAGATCGCCAGATACCCGATCGCGAGGAATGGAATATTGAGAAGCCGAAGTGGCAACAGCCGCCATTTCAAATTTTTCAGGGGTTCTCCAGATTCGCCAGGAACATAGAACTCAAAAGTGTCTGGATCTTGAATCATTCGATCAAATTCAAACCCAAGCAATCCCATCACTGGAGCCAACAACATCGGGTATCCCGGCCCATTCGTGAAATCCGGCAGCTTTTCTTCTACAAAATAGCCTTTGGTCAGATTGTTTGCCCCTGAAAAATAGCGGGGTTCATCATTGAGAAGCTGATCGGGGCTCAAGAAGATAATGAGCAGGAGGTGGAAAATCGACAATCCCAACACGGTCCGAAACAGGAGCTTCTCCCTTTCCATTATTTCACCCAATATACCTTTCTTCGCCTCGACGAAGAGTTGCGCCTGCGTCGCAAAATTTACGACTCCCGACCTGAGTGTTTCAAGCTGCGTTGCCACTGTTTCGAGAATTTCGGAAGAAGTGGCCCAGGCACAGCCCTTTCTGCAAAAGCAAACCGACACCGACGGCCAATGCCATGCCCAAGGGGCCAAAGACGGGGATGAAGGCGAATGAAAGCAGAATGGTGGTGACCGTTCGAACCATTGAAAACATTGCCATCCGCTTGGTGTGCCCCATCATGAGAACCAGTTCGTTGGCTGGCCCCAAGACCAGAGAAACTACCGTAAACGCGAGAAACGTTTGCAGGATAGGAGCGGCTTCGGCAAACCCCGGCCCGAAGAGCCGCATTACCGGCGAGGCAAAGAGGAGAACCAGCACCAAAGGCACCCCAAGCACTTTCAACCCATTGACAATGCTGCCCCGATAAATTTGAGCCGTAAGAGCCCAATCTTTCGCATGTCCGGAACGGGAAAGTCTTGGCATCGCCACGGAATGGATTGCGGCTGCCAGCAAATCAAACAGCATAAACAAGCGATAAGCCGTGGTGAGAAAGGAGACCGACTCGGCAGGAAACATGCTTTCCAATACAGCCAGCGGAATCACATAGGTTAGCGCCGTGAAAATGGTCGAGCTGAAAATCGGAACCCCGGCACGGAGCTTCTCAACCACCTCCTTCGCTTCAGGAATGTGAAAGGGTAAGCCAAGCTTCGAGAATCCTGGACCAAAAGGAGCAAGAAATCCTGTGACGAAAAATGCTACGCTATAACAAACCAATGCGTTCCCTGCCGTCAATCCCTTCCCCAACACCACGATGGCAAGCAGGAAAATGAATCCGGCCACAAACTGGCGATACAGAATCGCGAGCAATGGATAACCACCACCTTTCATCGATTCTCCATTTACCCTGCACATGGCCATCCCCCCTATCCCTATTGGAAGCATGCAGTACCACAGGAGCGATCTGGAAATCTCTTTCTGAGCCAGTAACGCATACCCAATCAATACGGCTCCGACGAAGGCTGAAAACGTGATGGCGATCGTTCGAACCACTCCCAGGAAATGCGCATGCGCGACGCGATTGCCATCAAGCCTGGGGACTTGCTGAAGCGCCAGACCATCAAGGCCAAAGGTGGCCACATGCCCAAATGACATAAGGATCGCTGACCAGAAGAAGAAATCCCCGGACCTTTCTTCGCCCAAGGTCCTGGCGATCCACACGGTAGCCAGAAACTGAAGAAACGCCGCAGCCATCCTGAAGCCGGGAACCAAAACCGATCTCAACCAACCCAGATCAGCAATTGTTGGAACTCGGCGATTCAGTCTTGTTACGGGTTGAGGCGCGTCAATCATTCAAATTCCCGGGCGGCGGGATTGAAAATTATACTAGGAAAGAGCAATTGCCGCACCGTTTCTCCAACTGCCTTTCGGATCTACCAGAAGTAGAGAAATTGGCGGCATTTGGTCGCGATGTATGTCCCGAATACTTTCGTCCAACGCTCGTTTCGCGATCGTCCCCTTTCCGACCACTACCAGATTCTGATCCACAAGTGGAGATAGCATCTTCACAAACATCTCCTCCCGGGGCCCTCTCGCCTCCACAAAGACATGATCAAACTTCTCTTTCAGTTCTGCCATTTTCTCGCTCATTCCCCTGCCACTGAAGGCAGACTCCGCTGAAACGATCATCTCCCAAAGATTCTCAAATTTCGTTTCACGACACGTTGCGTGTTCCAGATCTTCGCCACTCTTCGAATCGACAATCACGAGTAAACATTTCGCTCCTGATCTCGCCGAAGCGGCGGCAACCAGATTGGTCACATCCTCGCCGACGCCATTCAATTGCGGTGCTGAAATTTGGGTCGTCTTTCGCTCGGAAATTCCCAACGAATGAACCAGCACCGCAGCATCCTGGCTTTTTGATGGGCCACCGGACGCTCCCAAGTCAGCAACTACCGGAAGTCCCAAACGGTGCTGCAACTGGCTCTTGTCCGTGTATGGCACGCCTCGCAAGATCAGGAATGCGATCCAGGCGCAGGTCAGGAAGCCTCCCACCGCAACGGCGACCAGCATCGCAATGAATAAGCTTGGGCTGGCCTTCTTATGCGGTGTCAATGGCTCTGATATTACTGTCGCAATGTTCCCTGAAGCCGATTGGGAAAAACTCTGACCAAGTTGAGCCTGCAGACTCTCGTGAACCAACCACTCGCGCTCAGCCTGTTGTTGAAGGACCCTAAACTCAGAGCTCAGGGACTTCAGCTTTACCAACCCCTTCTGCAGCTCATTAACCTGCTTCCTCAGCGAATCCTCCTTTGCCTGGGCGGCTACATATTTTGACTGAATGGCGACTTTGATTCCGCTCACCAATTCTCGTAGCTGGTCCGAATTTTTCCGGTATTCGCTGGCTGCAGACTGGTAGGTTGGGTGTGAATTCCCCCACTCTTCCGCAATCGCAGCAAGCCGCGCTCCGGAACTGGTCCTTTGGCTGAGAAGATCCGACACGTGAGGCATGGACTGATAACCTCCAAGCTCGACCACAGCAATTGGTGAGGACTCCGAATCCACACCTGCAAGAGCGGCAGCCTGCCCCTCCAACTCAGTCCGAAGTCGGACCGCCAAATTGAGTTCTTCGCTGAACTGCGAAAGCCGAACGGCATAGAGATCGTGATCCTGCTCGACAGGAAAATCCGGGTGCGCCTCACGAAAATCACGAATCTTCTTTTCTGCCAACAACGCGGAGGCTCTCGCCTTTTCAGCCTGTGCCTCCAAACGCAACCGGGCTCCGATGACCTCCTTTTGTCGCTGTTCATTGAGGAAAGCCTCAAATTCGGTGGCAAACGCGCTCGCAATGGCGCGCGCTCGTTCGGGATCCGGATCCATTGAGGCAATTTCCACGATCCGCGTGCCCGGCAACAATTTTGCACTAAAACGATTCTTCCTTAGGTAATCCACCAGTTGGGAATCGGATAGATCCGCAACCTTTTGCAGGCTGGCAGGAAGGAAGTCTTTATCCTCCCGCAGTGCAAGGTGCTCGACAACTCTCACAATCATGGAATCGGCAACCATCGCCACCTCGAGTGAGGCCAAAGAATCCAAATCTGTTGAATTACCTTCAATCTGCTCAAACTGAATGATCTGATCGAACCTGGGGTCGATCAGCAACAAGGCTGTTCCCTTATAGAGCGGCTCCTGCGAAAAATAGTAAACCAGGCCAATGATTCCGCATAAGATAGGGATTCCTATGATAATGCGAAAGTACCGCCGAATTATATAGGCAATATCGAAGGCGTCGAGGATTGGATCCACGTCTGAACCATTCGGGGTTCGTTGCTCGGGCAAGGCGTTCAAAGCAGAGTTGGGGAGTTAAATGATCCGTTAACAAGCACCTTTACGTGTCAGCACGGTCTTGATGAGAATGTAGAAATCGAGAAAGAGGTTCCAGTTCTCGATATAATGAAGGTCGTAGCGTATGCGTTCGCTCAGATCGGTATCTCCCCTCAAGCCATTCACTTGAGCCCAACCAGTCAGTCCTGGCTTGATATTGTGACGAGCGTTGTAGTGCGGAATCTGACTTTTGAATCTTGCGATCAATTCAGGCCGCTCCGGTCGCGGACCGATCAAACTCATTTCCCCTTTGAGAACATTCCAGAATTGAGGGAGTTCATCGATATTCCACGACCTCATCAACTTTCCAATTTTGAGGCACCTCGGATCGTCTTTCACCGTCCATCCCGGACCGTTTCCATTTTCGGCGTCCAACCGCATCGTGCGAAGTTTAATCATCTCGAAAGGCTTCCCTCCAAATCCCAATCGTTTCTGCCGGTAGAAGATGTCGCCTTTGCTTTCCCGGTAGACAAGAATACCGAACAGGGCAATCAACGGAGCGGCCAGAATCAGTCCAACAAATGCACCAATGATGTCTACGACCCGCTTGAGATAGGTATTAAATCCTGAATGAAGAGGCAACCGGGTGACCCCCAGCACCGGAACACCATGGACTGACTTCACACTGAGTCCGGAGAGAAGAGCGGGAAAGCAATTTGGAATCAGTTCAAAGTCCACCATCTCTCTTTCACAAAGCTCTGCAATGCCGGCCAACTCCTCACGAGAAAGATCCAAATCCCCCACCAGCACATTGTCTACCGAGTGCTCACCGATCACTGATTCCAGTCCCTTGTAGTTTCCCAGCACAACGACTTCAGAGGGCAACTCCGCCGAAGAGTCCATCCCTTCCGCTAGCAGCACACCTACGATCTCCAGTTCGGAAGTCCGGTCCGTCCTGACCACGTTGACGATCTGTTGAACACTGGGAGTCCAACCGATCAGAAGAGTCCTCTTTCGAAGCGAGGCAACTTTTGACGGGACGATGTAATGGGTAAAAACCAGCCTCCAGTAGGTGAGCCCTCCAATCATCAAAAGTGCACTGACCACACAGTAAACCCGGCTGATTGAGGGCTGGATCTTAAGAATCAGAGACAGCGCGAGGAAGACCCCCAGCCACGCGAGAGTGGAGCTTACAACCACGTTCAACTCGTGAGCGGAGGAGAGGAGTTTCTGGTGTTCGTAGGCCCCACGGTGGCAAAGCGCCAGAGCCATCACTGACGTCCCCAGAACAATCTGGCCAAGATAGTTCCCCAACGTTGGAACGACGTCTGCCGCCTCTCCAAATTGCGAAAGCGACGTATGAAATCGAAGCCACCACGCAAAACAAAGCGCGCTGGCGACTACCACAATGTCGCCCGCCGAAACCAGAACCACCAATCGAGATCCTGCGGATTTCGGGTAGAATTTTTTCTTTTCCGGTTTGCCCGCGCTTGATGTCAAAACATCGGTTGGCGCTGGACGATCCAGTGGGATGTCTTGGACAACATCGTGCATTTATCTAAGGAAGGAGGAATTAATCTGCCGGATCAAGGAAGCCGAGATCCCTGCTACAATTGGCTCAAGAATTAGAATTTCAATATTATATTTACAACTATTTGCAGAATTACGACGCTTTTATGATAAAAATTATAAAAACTTCCTCATCACCTGCTTCTCGTAAACTTTCAAATTTTAAACTCCACAAACCGCAATCATGGCTCGCCCTCCCGATCCGCCATGACAATAACCTCTCAGCCTCAGCCGCTTGAGAGATCGCAGCGGACTTTGAGCGACGAGTAGAAGAAAAACCGGGACCAGAAATCGAACAAATGGGAGCGGGTTCTCTCCAAGCCCACACCTCACCCGGATTCACGAATCCCGCTGCCCCTGAAATATTTCAGCAAAAATAGCGTGTGTTCTGGACGGCCCCAATCAATGCTTTTTTCCCTTTCGCCTCACGACAACTCGCAATTCCGCTTTGCTCCGGAAGTTGCGAGTTTTGCGTTGGCGCCCCTGAAAATTTCCAACTCCATGAAAAAACTACTGATCATCTACCTCCTCGGTTGTGGAATACTCCCTCAACTCCTTTCCGCCAAAGATATCACAACGGACCAACCCGGTCAGTTTGTTCGAATTGAACTCCCCGGTAAGGGCATTCTCACGTTGGCTGAGGTCGAAATTAATGTGGGTGGAAAGAACATCGCCAATGGCGGCAAAACTTCTCAATCCAGCGTGGGATCAGGAGGCCTTCCAGAGCGTGCCATTGATGGAAATAAGGACGGGAGCTACGGCAAAAAAGGGCAAACTCATACCGCTGAGCAAGACAAACCCTGGTGGGAGATTGATCTTGGAGCCGAACACCAGATCGAAAGCATCCAGATTTGGAACCGCACCGAGCTTCCCGAACGCCTGTCCGGATTCAAGCTCTCGATCCTCGATTCCGACCGAAAGCCCGTCTTCGTCAAAGAGAAGATCGAGGCCCCTCTCAATTCGATCCAAATCGATATCGGGAAGAAGGGAAAAATCGCCTACTTCGACGCGAAGGGAGGCAAGGGCAAAATCGCCAAAACCAAGCCGAAAAAGAAAAGCGCCCCAACACCTCAACTTTGGGCTCTGGCCACCAACGAAGTTCCGGCAGACCATCGCGATCCTGCTGAATTTGCCTTTCAGCCGGGCGATGTCGTAACCTTGCTGGGCAACGGATTGGCAGAGCGGATGCAGTACGACGGATGGATGGAGACGCTGATCCAAAGCGTTGAAAAGGACAAAAAGCTGCGCTTTCGCAATGCCGCGATTTCCGGAGATCGGGTTGATAAGTTTCCTCGAAACAAGGGGTTCATGCCCGTGGACGCCTACCTCCAGCACACCAAAGCCAATGTCGTGTTTGCGTTCTTCGGCTACAACGAAAGCTTCGATACCAAACCGGAGGACTACACGAAAAAGCTTGGTGATCTGGTTGCCAAAATTCGAGCAACGAAGCCAGCTGGTGCGTTCCCGCGGATTGTACTGTTCAGTCCCATCGCCCACGAAAATCTTGGTTCGAGCAATTTCCCCGATGGAACCGCGAACAACCAACGGTTGGCGGCCATTACTGCAGCAACGAAAGCAGCTTCGGAGGAGGAGGGAGTCACCTTCGTGGACCTCTTCACCCCTTCCAAGGCACTCTACGAGGCCAATTCCGAGCCACTCACCATCAACGGGATTCATCTTAATGAGCAGGGCAACAAGCTCATCGGCGAAGTCATCGCCAAGGCCTTGACCGGGGCCGAAGTGAAGGCCTCCGAATCGCTCGCCGCTCTGCGGGACGCGGTTCGCGACAAGGATGTGACGTGGTTCGATCGTCACCGGGCGGTTGATGGCAACGATATTTGGGGAAGCCGCTCACCCCTTCACTTTGTCGGCGAACAGACCAATGGAGATGTGCTGCGCCACGAACTGGTGATGCTGGATGTGATGACGGCCAATCGCGACGTCAAGATTTGGGCGCGGGCGAAGGGCGGAGATCACGATGTGCTGGATGAAAACGTTCCTGCTCCTCTTGAGGTGATCTCCAACGTTGGCGGGAAGGGCAACATGTCGAACGCGACGAAGGAGGGGAACGTGAACTACCTCAGCGCGGAAGACAGCATCGCGACGATGGATGTGCCGGATGAGTTTCAGCTCAACGTTTTTGCCGATGAATCGCAGTTTCCTGATTTGGTGAATCCCGTGCAAATGCAGGTGGATGGCAAAGGGCGCCTCTGGGTCGCAGCCTGGCCGACCTATCCCAAGCAAAAGCCGATTCGCAACGTCAACGACAGTCTCCTCATTTTTGAAGATACCGACAAGGACGGAAAAGCCGACAAAGTCACCAAATTTGCCGAAGTGCCGAACCCGCTCGGCTTCGAGTTCTGGGGCGGAGGAGTCATCGTCTCCAGTCAACCGAACCTAGTCTTCCTGAAAGATACCGATGGCGACGACATCGCGGATGAGCGCATCAAAATTTTGCACGGGGTGGGTTCTGCGGATACGCACCACGCATGCAACAACCTCATTTACGGGCCTGACGGCGGCATCTACTGGCAATCCGGGATCTTCCTGCACAACAACTTTGAGCACCCCTGGGGCCCTTCCCTCAGCACGGGCAGCAGCGCGATGTATCGTTTTGATCCTCGCCGTTTCACCATTGCCCAACACGGCAGCAACAGCCCCAACCCTCACGGCATCTCATTTGACTATTGGGGCTACCACTACGCGACGGATGGAACCGGAGGACGAGCCTACCAGGTTCGCCCAGAAGGCAGCGGTTGGAAGATGCATCCTCTTCTTGATAAGGAAGTGCGTCCCGTTCCTGCGAGCGAAATTCTCTCCAGCGCTCATTTTCCGGAGGAGATGCAGCAGGACTTTCTCATCTGTAACTCGATCGGCTTTCTTGGCCTCAAGCAATACCGTCTTGATCGCGGAGGCGAAGGGTCCGAACGCCCTGTCGGTGAAGTCTGGGGCGAGCCCTCCGGTGCAGAGTTGACGGTCAGCCTTGATGGCAAGGAAAGCACCTCTCGCGGACTTCTCCTCAGCGGAGACAAGAACTTTCGCCCGACCGATGCCATTGTCGGCGAAGACGGCGCGCTCTATGTTTCCGACTGGGCAAACGTGATCATCGGGCACATGCAGCACAATATCCGTGACCCCAATCGTGACGACCAGCACGGCCGCGTCATTCGCATCAGCCACAAGACCCGCCCTCTCCAGGAGCCGGTCAAAATTGCAGGTGCCTCACTCGATGAATTGATGGTGAACCTCGAACATCCGATTGACGGCGTTCGCCACCGAACTCGCGTTGAGCTGAGTGCCCGCGACTCGGAAGAAGTCATTGCCGCCTGCCAGAAGTGGATGGCGCAGTGGGACAAGAAGAATCCCGACCACGCCCATCACCTTCTCGAAGCCTTGTGGCTTCATCAGGCTCACAACGTTCGCGATTCCCAGCTCTTGACCGCTGTTCTGAAGTCGCCGGTGCCCCATGCCCGTGTCGCGGCCCAAACCGTCCAGCACCACTGGTATGCGGCTGATCCCGCCAAAGGAGGCGGCTCAGTCGACCAGCAACAACACGAAGAAGCGGCGAAGAAGTCCGGCATCATTGCCGATTCAGCTGACCTCACGGAGATCCGGATTGCGACTCTGGTCGAAAAAATGAGCTACGATACCAAAGAACTCACGATCAAGGCTGGAAAGAAGATCCGGCTGACGTTCGCCAACCCGGACTTCATGCCGCACAACCTGCTCGTGGTTCAGCCGGGATCATCCACTGAAGTTGGAACCGCCGCGATGGCTTTGGGTGCGGAGGGCTTTGCCAAGCAATTCCGTCCGGACAGTGACAAGATCATCGCCGGCACCAAGATGCTCGATAACGGCCAGGAAGAGACCATCGAATTCTATGCTCCGGAGAAACCTGGAAACTACGAGTTCGTCTGCACCTTCCCCGGCCACTTCATGCTGATGAAGGGCATCCTGAAGGTCAAATAACCGGAAGCCAGGATCCTTTTCCCGTTGGCCCCTTGTTGTGTGCGATCAACCGCCGCGACAAGGGGCCATTTTTTGCCGGTAACCCATTGCCTCAGCGAACCTGGGCATGCATGCCGGCTTCATGGAGAGCTTTCATGACATCGGCCTGACTGACCTCGCCTTTCACGATGACCTCTCGCGCTCCACGCTCCAGACCTTCGATCTCTTTGAGCCCTTCCACGTCCTCGAGGACCTCTTCCACTTCATCGACGCATTTCCCGCAATACAGGGGAAGCCTGGAAACGGTGAGGGATTCCTTTTTCTCGTCCGAATACTTCTTGTTGTCGGCAAAGGCCTCTATGCTGGGCTTTCCGTAAAACCCACGTTGCATCACATATCCCATGGCGGTCTTCACCAATTCTCCGGATTCCGCTTCGATCGTAATCTTGTCGCGTCCGGTCGAAATCTCGACTCCCGCCAAGCTCCCGAGCGAACCTTCAATCGCGTTGGTGCACCCCTCGCAGACCATGTGAACGCCGGATAAAACCAACTTTGTCTCTCCTTCCGGGATTTCCATCGCGACAGCCTCTCCGCTGCCGCCAGCTGGGCTCGGGGCTCCCGCTTTCTCCTTCTGCCACTCGGCAATGAACTGCTTGTCAGCATCCGTCAGCATGGCAATCGGCAGTTCCAGAGAGGAACCGTTGGACCTCATGATGAGAATTTTTTCGCCGTTTATTCGGGTCAACTCACCTTCCAGAGTCTTGCCGGTGGAGGCTTGGGTCCAAGTGCGGGCTAGGGAAACAGAGAGACTCAGGGAGAGTCCCACGACGATCAAAACTAGGGCTTTTTTCACGATGGGTTAGAGCTGGGGTTTGCAATCAACTCTCAGTTAAACACGGCCAACCCGGCGAAGGAATTCCTATTTTTTCGTCAGTTGAAAGGGAGAATCGTGTGAGTGGTATTCGTAGAGCACGATTTTCTCATGAGGTTTCGTTCCCTTCTCGGTCGTCTGCTCCTTCACGTAGACCATTTGCATCGCCACAATTCGCTCTGATTCATCGTGCGTCTCATTCCATTGCTTCATCAGCCATGGGACCAGGAACTTGCGATGATCCTTGTGCTTTTTGAGCCGCAGATTCATCAGATATTTGCGCCACCGCTGATTCTTGTAGGTCTTGCTCACCAAATCCGGTTTTCGCCACGTCACTCGTTCGCGGGTTCTCAGATCGACCACTTCTCCGCTGATTTTCCGAGCCGTGAAGACATACCAACCGTCATCAAGCATTGGTTTCGGCGAGAACATGGACCAGTATTGCCTCAGTCCCGTGACTTCGCCGATCCAGTTCAGACTCCTCGGGAAATAGGTCACATAGCGATCGAAATCCGCCGCGCGCACGTTCCAGGCGAGCACGTAGACAAAGAAAAACGCCGCGAAGGCCGAGTGGAGAACTGTCCGCACATTCGCGACCGGAATGCCCACAACGGGAACCAGCTTCTCGCGATCTTCGCTCCAACGCGGCCGAACCGGCTTGGCGCCCAAACGCAAAACCGCCAGTCCGCGGGAAATTTGGACGCTCCAGCGCAGCAAGACCTCGAATCTTGCCACCAGGGATCGCAACCAACCCAAACTCTTGGGAATGAGTCGGTTCCAGAACAATGCTGGCAGGAAAAGCAGCCAAATCGCCGCACAGGTCCACTGAAAAAGCCCGAGATCCATGGTCAGCCGAATCCCCAGCCAGTGAAAAGCCACAAACGTCGCAACCGTTCCGATTCGGAACCATGCATTCTTCCAGGGAATAAAGGCAACCAGCGGCCCGAAAGCTTCGAGGAAATACGTCACCATGCTCAGCGAGCGATGAAGCCACTCATGATGAAGAATCCACTTTCCGAGCGGGGTCGCAAATTGATCGACATTGAGCGCGTAATAAATCCCCAACCCATCCCGCCACCAAATCGGATCACTTTTCAGGCCGGCAGTGAACCAGTACATGAATGCCACCTGAAAGAGAATTGCCGCCGACGCAATCGAGACGACTTGATCGGGATTTCGCATTGAAACTCCAACCGGAGGGGCCCATTCGCGATTTCTGCTGTCGAGCGACCAACGAAGCCCCAGCGGCAGAAAAAGCGCCCAAAAATGCATCACCCGAAGGAGGGCGTCGCCTCCCTGGAGAATGTATGGATTGCGATTTTGGAGCGAGCACAACAGGAAGAAAGAGACCAAGGCCGCGGTTTTGGTGCGATATCCGAGCGTCATACAGGCAGCCGCGATTCCCGCCACAACAAAGAGCAGGAGTTGGAAAATTGCGCCACCACTCATGAGGTGAACGCTGTAGAGCCAGTTGCTGCGTTGAAAATCCGCCAACAGGTCAGCTCTCGGCAAAACCCCTGCATCGGTATAGAACACTCCCAGGTCCGCCGAGCGGACGAAGAGATCAACCAGCAAGATCAGACCGAGGCAGATCCGAAAGAGAGCGACCGAGCGAAGGTCAATTCCAAACAAGTCCCGGACCCAAACCGGAGTCGTCGAGATGCCTGATGGTTGGAAGAAACGAAGTATTTCACGAGGAAATCGCATTCTGGAATTTCGCTCCATTTAATTAATTTATCAAAAATATTATGATTACTAAATTAAATGTGTAGAATTATGGCTCCTGAAAGACTCGATCACTCAAATTCGTGATTGGTGGGGAAACCTATTGATGTCGGATCTGCGGCTTTCGCAAATCGGGTCAAAACATCCAAGTCTGATGAACATAACGCACACCACGGAGGAGGGATTGAATCTTCCTTCCACTCGTCGCAACTTCCTGAGAAATTCTTCTCTTGGGTTTGGCTCACTAGCTCTTTCCGGGCTTTTGGGACAACAGCAAGCCAAGGCGTCGCTTTACCAGTCCCCGTTTGCTCCCAAGCGGGCTCATCACGCCCCGAAGGCGAAGCGAATCATCTTCCTGTGCATGAAAGGCGGTCCATCGCACATGGACATGTTCGACTACAAACCCCGACTCCAGGCTGACGACAACAAGCCGGTCAACAAAGACGGCAAGACGCGCTATCGCGGCTCCCTCTGGAATTTTTCGCAGCACGGACAGAGTGGCATGTGGTTCAGCGAACTACTTCCGAACCTCGCGACCCAGGCGGATCAACTCTGCATGTTGAACGGGATGGTCTCGGAAAATCCCGAACACGCTCAGGCACTGGATTTGCTCCATACCGGCAGTTTTCAGTTCGCCCGCCCGTCCATGGGCTCCTGGGTGCTCTACGGCCTGGGCTCCATGAACCAGGATCTCCCAGGATTCGTGACGATCAACCCACCAAGTGCATTGGGCGGCTCGAAATATTACGGCAACGCCTTTTTGCCGGCCGCTTATCAGGGAACGCCAATTGGTGGAGACAACAAGGCTCTCGCCAACGTGCAGGTCAGCAATCTTGAAAACCATCGCCTCAATCGGAAGCAGCAGCGTCAAAAGCTGGATGCGCTCCAGGCATTGAATCGCCAGCTTCTTGAAAAACGTGGTCAATCCTCGCAGCTCGAAGGCGTGATCGAGTCCTTCGAACTTGCGTTCCGGATGCAGAACGTTCTTCCCGAAGTCATGGACATTTCCGGTGAATCGGAGGCGACCAAGAAACTCTACGGAATGGATCAGCCGGCATCGAAGAACTTTGGTCATCAGTGCCTGTTGGCCCGACGCATGGCCGAAGCCGATGTGCGATTCATCCAACTGACCGATGATGGCTGGGATCACCACGGCGGCTTGGCCAATGGCCTTCCCCGTCGCTGCGCGTCAATCGACAAACCGATTGCCGGGCTCCTCACGGACCTTCGCCAACGCGGATTGCTGGAGGACACCTTGATCGTCTGGGGCGGCG
>TARA_R110002096_G_scaffold147065_1_pt1 | contig 15407 bp, 13 predicted proteins | sample TARA_R110002096 | Tara Oceans TARA_R110002096 (sample SAMEA4397295) | marine metagenome | biome: Polar Biome; feature: [DCM] deep chlorophyll maximum layer (ENVO:01000326); material: water (ENVO:00002006), including particulate matter (ENVO:01000060) such as... | depth 35 m | reverse complement strand
CGGGGGGCTGGCGGTCCTTTTTTTTGGCCGGGGCAAACTTGTACCACTAATGCTTGACGAACAGGCGATCTGTCGCCCAAACCGCCGCGGATGAACGATATTCTCGAATCTCTCGAACGGACGATCCGCGAGCGCCGCAAAGCCGAGCCGGATACAAGCTATGTCGCCAGTCTCCGCGCCAAGGGCCGGGCCAAAATGGCTGAAAAGCTTGGTGAAGAGGCGGTGGAAGCGGTGATTGCCGCGGTCCAGGATGACAAGGCGGCGATGACCGGCGAGGCTGCCGACCTGCTGTTCCACCTGATGGTCCTGCTCGCCGACATGGATCTGTCGCTCGAGGATGTGACTGGAGAACTGGCCCGCCGCGAGGGGCTGTCGGGCCTGGAAGAAAAAGCGGCAAGAGGAGCAAGTTGATGGCAATCGATCCGACACAGGCATATGATGACGACAATATTTTTGCGAAAATCCTGCGCGGCGAAATTCCCAACAAGACCGTCTACGAAGACGAATGGGTACTCGCCTTTCACGATATCAATCCGCAGGCCCCCGATCATATATTGGTGATTCCCAAGGGGCGTTATGTCAGCTGGGATGATTTTTCGGCAACCGCAAGCGAGGCGGAAATCGCCGGATTTGTCCGCGCCGTCGGCCATGTTGCCCGCGAAGCAGGGATGGTCGAGCCCGGCTATCGCCTGCTCGCTAACATCGGCAAGCACGGCCATCAGGAAGTGGCACATTTGCATGTCCATATTTTTGCCGGAAAACCGCTTGGCCCGATGTTGATGCGCAGCTAGTAACAAAAGCAACAAGGCCGTAACCGGTCCTGAATATTGGGGAGTTTGATAATGGCAGGCGCAGCAGCACCGGGTGGCGAGGGTTGGTCCTCGCGAACAGCATTTGTATTGGCGGCGATTGGCTCTGCCGTAGGGCTTGGCAATCTGGTTCGGTTTCCCGCCGAAGCCGGGGCAAATGGCGGTGGTGCTTTTGTCATATTCTATATTTTCTGCGTATTGCTGATCGGTTTGCCCATTCTTCTGGCCGAAACGCTCATTGGTCGCCACGGCAAGGGCTCGGCGATTGAAAGCATGAAGAAGATCGCGCTCGAATCCCGCGCATCGAGCTGGTGGTCGGTGGCTGCCGGTATCGGAATGCTCGGCGCTTTCCTGATCCTGACTTATTATAGCGTTCTGGCGGGCTGGATTATCCATTTTATCGGCGTGTTCGTGGGGGATTTCGCCAGCACCCTCGGTTCGGGCAATATCGCCCAAGGGGCGTTGCAAGGCAGTTCGCTGGATGAAGTGCAGGGCATATTGCCCGCCTTGCAGGCGAACAGTAACGAGATGCTGGCGATGCACGCCATCTTCATGGCCCTGACAATCGCGGCTGTTGGTCGCGGTGTAAGCAATGGCATTGAAAAGGTAGCGGTCTGGTTGATGCCGATTTTCTTTCTGTTGCTGATCGCCATTACGATTTACGGGGCCTTCACCGGATCGTTCGGTGCGGCGCTCAACTTCCTGTTTGATTTCGAGCCGGCACGACTGCTGGATCCTTCGGTGCAGCTATCGGCGCTCGGGCAGGCGTTGTTTTCGCTGTCTCTGGGGTCTGCGCTGATGATCACTTATGGTGCCTATGCGGCGCGGGACATCAATCTTGCTAAAACATCCGCCCAGATCGCCACCGCCGATACATCGGTTGCGATTATTGCCGGTCTGGCGATATTTCCGATCACATTTGCCGCACTGGCTCCGGCCAGTCTGACTGCCATATTGGAGGGCCAGGAACAGGTTCAGGGCGGTCTTGGACTGTTGTTCGTCAATCTGCCGGTCGCTTTCCAGACCATGCCGGCGGGATCGCTGATCGGATTGCTATTCTTCATCATGGTGTTTTTTGCAGCGCTTACAAGTTCGGTTGCGCTGCTGGAAGCGTCCGTCAGTTGGGCGATCGGCTATTTCAAAAAGCCGCGCTGGCTGGTGACAATCGTTCTTGGCGGGCTTGCCTTCCTGATCGGTGCCTGGGCGAGCTTCTCCTTCAACAGCCAGGCCGATTTCCAGCCGTTTGATTTCATGATCTTTTCCGGCCAGCCGGTGTTCGGCATTATCGACGAGTTTACCGCAAAAATTCTATTGCCAACATCTGCGCTGCTGGTCGCCATTTTCGTCGGCTGGATCGCCGATCGTCGGTTGATTGACAGCGAAAACGGCCTCGACGGCAATTTGCATCGCATCTGGCTTTTTCTGGTACGCTGGCTCTGCCCGTTGGTGATATCTGCAATCCTGTTGACCGGCCTGTTTCCCGGTCTTTTGGCACAAGCATAGCAAATGGCCGGCTCAAAACCGCCCAAATGCCCGGTTTGCCGCGGTCCGGCGTCTCAGCAATGGGCGCCTTTCTGCAGCGCCGGGTGCAAGGACCGCGATCTGCTGCAATGGCTGGGTGACGGCTACAAGATACCCGGACCAGCGGTTTCGCCGGATCAACTGGCCGATCATTTCGCCAGTGATTCCGGCCGCGATGGCGAGGACTGAGCGGGCATAATAAAACCGCCATTTTTGGGCTGGACAAGCAGCAATCCCCCCGCCTATAGCGTCGCTTCCTAACCGGGCCAGCGCATCGCGCAGGCCCAGATGCCCGAGTAGCTCAGTTGGTAGAGCAAGCGACTGAAAATCGCTGTGTCGGTGGTTCGAATCCGCCCTCGGGCACCACTTTTTCCTTAAATTTGGTGCCGCAGAATTACTCGGGGAAATCCGGGATGAGAGGCCTTGTGGCGTGGGTTACGCGTTCGCCCGCTTAGCCAATGGAGATGACTGGGGAAGGGGAACTGCCGGCCTATCGCATCGCTGCCGCGACCACCGCGCTGCAATTCAGCGACTTGGGTTTGCGGATGAAGGCTTTTTTCTGCTCGTCGCTGTCGCCGATGCCCAGAGCGCTGCCGATGGATTTGCCCGCAACCTTCAGGACATCGCCCAGCGACGGCTTCTCCGCGTCCTCTGCCTTGCCCAGCCCTGCTACGGACACGTCCGGCGCAGTAAGCGTCCCCGAAATCCGGATCGGATCGACAATCCGCAACGCGCTTTTCCCCTTCGCGCCGCCGCGCAGGACCAGGGAGATCTGTTCGCCGTCCAGCGTGATCCGTCCCTCGCCGCGTCCGATCGACACCTCCGTATCAATCGCCAGTGGCTGTGGTCTCAAAACGCCGTTGCGCGCACTGAAATTGGCGACGAGACAGCGCATCGGTACTCGCGCTTTCGGATTGCCGATGATTTCCTCGACCGCACCGCCGAGATTCTGGCCCAGAACATGCGCGACCGTGGCGCGGACGCTGCCCCGCGTGGCGACCATTGCAGCCTTGCCATCGGCTTTTTCGAGCGCCTCCCTGAACGTATCGCCGGAACCGGATAATCTCACCCGGCCCCGCATGGTCGCGGTGACGATATCGCCGTTGCCGATCAGGTCGGAGAGGGACGCACCATTGAGCGTCAGGTCGGTCGACAGTTTCGGTGCGCCGCTGCGGTGGTCGACCTGGATGCTGCCGTTCATCCGCCCGCTTTTCAGGCCGACGTCGAGACCGGTGATCTTTATGACCTTGTGATCGAGCGACAATTTTCCTTTCAGGCTGCGGAAAACCGTATCGCGGCGTGAGAGCAGGCGGTTGACGGTAAAGTTCAGTTTGCCGTCAGTCGGGCCCATTTTGGACAGGTTGATCCTTGTATTGGGGAGGACGCGGGGGCCGATCCGCCGCGTCAGCGCCGCTGCCCGTGCGCGGCCTGCATCATCGGCCAGATCATCGAAATCCAGCGTGGCGGCATTTATATCGGCGTCTATCCTCGTGCGACCGTCGCGCTTGAGGATCGTCGCTTTGCCGGACAGTCGCGAACGTCCGATCGATCCGTTCAGGGTCTTGATATACCAGTCATTGTTATCGTGGCGGATATCGGCCCGCAAGTCGATCGGCTGGGTCCCGAACAGGCCTGCCTCGATAATCCGGTCGAGATTCTTGAGAGTCGGCGCGCGGGCGGAGAGGGATGCGGTGAAATTGTCGGTGTTCAATGCGCCACTCATCTTGCCCTTGGCGGCCAGTGTCAGGGCCGGTGATTGCAGCTTGAGGCTGAACGGATAGTCGGCTTCGGGATCGATCCCGGCAATCGCGCCGCCGGTGAACAGCAGCGTTGCCTTGCTTTTCAGGAACGTGCCGCGGCCCTCGGCCCGCAGGCCGTCTGTGCTGCTGACAGATACCGGGCCTGACAGCGAGAGATCGCGCTTGTGATCGATTAAACTGAAGCGGGAATTGATGATATCGAGATCGGTCAGGACCGGGGCGCTGCCCTTCCTGTCGTCATCATCACCATCATGCCAGTTGCTGCGGCCATTCTTGTCGCGCACGAGCACTATGTCGAGACCGTCGATTCGCACGCGATCGGGTCTTGCGGCGCCGGTGAGAATATCCAGCACGGAAACGCGCGCCGAAATCGATTTCAATGTGAGAAAATCGCCTTTGCCCGCCCAGGATGGTTGTGCGACGCGGATATTTTCGACGGTGATAACGGGAGAGTAGGAAAAGAAACTGTCCCTGCTGACCGTTCCGATTTCGACGTGGCGTTCCGATGCGCCCTGCAGTTTCTCGCTGACCACGCCGCGCAGGAGGCCTGCCGGCACAGCGCCCAGCGCCAGGACGGCAAGAAGCAGGACGACGAAAATCCCGATGACGACATTGCGCACCCACCTGTGCCGGGATGAGGGAGAGGGCTGTTCCTGGCCGGGGCTCAATTAACGGTCTGCCGCTGGTGTGCCGGCGCTCTGCATCATCGTCGCGTCGGGCAATATGGATTTCGTGAGCTGCGCAGTCATTATATTCCGGGCCTGTTTCCATGTGTAATGACTGATAATTTCAGCGGTGTCCGGTATACGCCTTGCGCGGGAAAAGGTTGCTCAAGGTGCCGACACGTATAGGGTTATGCACCACAAAGAGAAATTCCGTGATAGTGAGACCCAGCATCGACTCACGCCAAGGTAGAAAGACCGGACCGCCATGAAATTGAGCCATGATCCTGAACTGCAGTCTTTCCGCGAGAAGATGCGGGCCTATTTTGCCGATGAATATCCGCAGGATATATTGGCGAAAACCGCCACCGGCGCGAGCCTGACCACCGCCGAAGTCCGGCGCGCCGAGATGGCGCTGGGCGAAAAGGGCTGGCTGGCGAGCGCGTGGCCGGAAGAATTTGGCGGCCCGGGCTGGTCGATCGAAGAGCAGTATATTTTTGACGAGGAACTCGAGAAGGCAGGTGCGCCGACGGTCACGCCAATGGGCGTCATCTATGTCGGGCCGGTGATCTTCACATTCGGCACCGACGCCCAGAAAGACAAATGGCTGCCCGGATTGCGGGACGGCTCGGTCGGCTGGGCGCAGGGCTATAGCGAACCCGAGGCGGGTTCCGATCTGGCGTCGCTGCAATTTTCCGCAGTGCGGGACGGGGACGAATATATACTCAACGGCACCAAGATATGGACATCTGCGGCCCAGCATGCCGACTGGATATTCCTGTTGACCCGGACATCGCGCGAAGAGAAAAAACAGGCCGGCATCACCTTTATCTGCTGCAAGCTCGACCAGCCGGGCGTCACGGTCAAACCGATCATCACCATCGACGGCAAATATTATCTCAGCCAGTGCGAATTTGTCGATGTCCGGGTCCCGGTCTCCAACCGCATCGGCGAGGAGGGCAAGGGCTGGTCCTATTCGCAATATCTGCTCGGTAACGAGCGGACATCTTATGCGCGGATCGGCGGCAAGCGTAAGCAACTGGCCGACGTGCGGAAAATCGCATCGCAAATCCCGACAGGCGGAAACCAGCGGCTGATCGACGACAGTTTCTTCGCCAGCCGGTTGTGCGAAGCGGAAACGCGGCTCGACGCGCTGGAGATCACCGTGCTGCGTGTGCTGACGACGGTGCGGGACGGCGGTTCTCCGGGCGACGAGGCCTCGATCCTGAAAATCATGGCGACCGATCTGGCGCAGGACATCACGACCCTGTTTCTGGAAGCCGCTGCCGAGCACGGAAACCGCAAGTTCGATGACAGTGTCAGCCCGGACTGGACGGGGGATTCCGCCTTTGCCGCTCCCGGCGTTGCCAGCTATTTCGGCACCCGCGCGCAGAGCATCTATGGCGGGACCAACGAGATCCAGCGCAACATAATCGCCAAACGTGTCCTCAATTTATAGCCGCTATCCGGAAGGTCCCTCTATGGCGCAGCAGAAACATTCTTGATGATCGATGATCTTGCCCAATATGGCCTGGCTCTGTCTGTTCTCCTGTTCGTCCTGCTGGTCGGGCTCGAAGCGGTCTTCCCGCGGAAAAAACGCTCGATGCCGCGCGGCAAGCGCTGGCTGACCAATATCGCCATCATCATCGTCGACAGCGTGGCGCTCAGGTTGATGGGCCCGGTAGTCGCAATTGCCGCTGCCAGCTATGCGGCGGAAAACGGCATCGGCCTGTTCAACTGGACCAGTCTGCCGGGCTGGCTGGAATTTCTGCTCGCTCTGGTCATCTTCGATCTGGCGATCTACGCGCAGCATGTGATCAGCCACAAGATCCCGCTGCTGTGGGCGCTGCACAAGGTTCATCACGCAGATCGGGATATCGACGTGACGACGGCGGTGCGCTTTCATCCGGTCGAGATCATCCTGTCCATGCTCTACAAAAGCGCACTGGTCTTGCTGCTCGGTCCGTCGGTGCTGGCGGTGTTCGTTTTCGCCTTGCTGCTCAACCTCTTCGCGATGTTCAACCACGCAAATTTGCGCCTGCCGCTGTCGGTCGACAGGGTTTTGCGGCTGTTTGTGGTGACGCCCGACATGCACCGCGTGCACCATTCGACCGTGAAGACGGAAACCGACAGCAATTTCGGGTTCAGCATCGCCTTGTGGGATCGGCTGTTCGGCACCTACACGGCACAACCGGCCGCTGGTCATGACGATGTCCTCATCGGTCTCGACGAATATCAGTCCGATCATCCGAACGAGCTATGGTGGAGCCTCACGCTTCCATTCCATGATCGCTATCGTTCGAAAGCGGGCTATGGTTACAAAAGAAATTCTTCATGACCCTCTAAAATCGGCGGGTTCCCAAGCGGTTAGAAGCTCCATATAGGAAGAATTATAGATTGCTGCCATTGCACCGGAGCCCCGTCGGGCAGAAAGTTCCTGATGAAAAAAATATTGATCCTCATCCTTTTTGCCATGGCCGTGGCGAGCTTCTTCTATTTTGATCTCGGTTCGCAACTGACACTGGCCAATCTCAAGGAACAGCAGGCCGCTTTTGACGAGCAATATAGGGCCGCGCCCTTTCTGATCATCGCGATCTTCTTTCTCGTCTATGTGGTGACGACGGCGGCCTCCTTGCCCGGCGCGCTGATCCTGACGCTGGCAGCGGGTGCGCTGTTCGGCGTCGTTGTCGGCACGATCATTGTTTCCTTCGCTTCCTCTATTGGCGCAACCATCGCCTTTCTCTCGTCACGCTATCTTTTTCGCGACGCGGTCAAGACCCGCTTCGGCGACCGGTTGAAGGCGATTGATCGCGGTGTCGAAAAAGATGGTCCCTTCTATCTGCTGACCCTCCGTCTGGTTCCCGTATTCCCGTTTTTCCTGATCAACCTGCTGATGGGCCTGACGGCGATCAAGGCCCGCACCTTTTATATCGTCAGCCAGATCGGTATGCTGCTCGGAACACTGGTTTACGTCAACGCCGGTACCCAGCTCGCCAATATCGATGAAGTCAGCGATATCGGTTCGCCGGGCCTGCTGTTGTCCTTCGCCGCGCTCGGTGTGACGCCGTGGATCGGCAAGTGGATCGTGGCCCGGATCAAGCGCCGGAAAGTCTATGCCGGCTATAGCAAGCCGAAGAAATATGACCGCAATCTGGTGGTGATCGGGGCCGGTGCCGCCGGATTGGTTTCTTCCTATATTGCCGCGACCGTCAAAGCCAAGGTGACCCTCGTTGAAGCCGGCGAGATGGGCGGTGATTGCCTCAACTATGGCTGCGTGCCCAGCAAGGCGCTGATCAAGAGCGCGAAAGTTGCGCAGCAGATGCGCCAGGCCGATGCCTACGGACTGCAGAAGACCGACCCGCAATATAGTTTCAAGGCGGTGATGCAGCGTATTCACAACGTGATCGCGGACATCGCCCCGCATGACAGTGTCGAGCGCTATACCGATTTGGGTGTCGATGTGGTCAAAGGCTATGCCAAAATCATCGATCCGTGGACGGTCGAGATCAAGCGCAACGATGGCGAGACCCAGCGGCTGACCACCCGCTCGATCATCGTCGCCACCGGCGGAGCGCCCTTCGTTCCGCCGCTGCCCGGTCTCGATGCAGTCGGCTATGTCACCAGCGATACGCTCTGGGAAGAATTTGCGAAGCTCGATGATATTCCCAAACGGATGATCATTCTCGGCGGCGGTCCGATCGGCTGCGAGCTGAGCCAGGCTTTCGCGCGTCTCGGCGCAGAAGTAACCCAGGTCGAGCGGGAAGACCGTCTGCTGGGCCGCGAGGATGAAGATGTTTCCGCTCTTGCGCAGGCCGCTCAGGAAGGTTCCGGCGTCATTGTCCGAACCGGTCATGACGCGGTCCGCTGTGAAGTGGTGGATGGCGAAAAACGGCTGATCGTCAGCGCAGATGGCAAGGAACAGGCGATCGCTTTTGACGCTCTGGTTATCGCCGTCGGTCGCTCGGCGCGGCTCTCCGGCTTCGGACTGGAAGAGCTCGGCATCGAGACCGGGCGGACCATCGTCACCGATGATCTTCTCGCCACCTCCTATCCCAATATATTCGCAGCGGGCGATGTTGCCGGACCCTATCAGTTCACCCATGTCGCGTCGCATCAGGCCTGGTATGCCTCGGTCAACGCGCTGTTTGGGAAATTCAAGACGTTCAAGGCCGACTATCGCGTCATTCCCTGGACGACTTTCATCGATCCGGAAATTGCTCGCGTCGGTCTCAACGAACAGGAAGCCAAAGAGCAGGATATCGCTCACGAGGTGACGACATACCAGATGCACGAACTCGACCGGGCGATAGCCGAAAGCGCGACGCAGGGTTTTGTCAAAGTGCTGACCCCGCCGGGCAAGGACAGGATTCTCGGGGTGACCATCGTCGGGGACCATGCGGGCGAATTGCTCGCCGAATATGTGCTGGCGATGAAATACAAGCTCGGCCTCAACAAGATATTGGGTACGATCCACACTTATCCGACGATGGCGGAAGCCAATAAATATGCGGCGGGCGAGTGGAAGCGGGCGCATGCGCCGGAAGGCCTGCTGCGCTGGGTCGAGCGCTATCACAGCTGGATGCGCGGATGATCGATTTCCTGCAGCAGGGGCAGGGACTGATCGGCCTGACGCTGATCCTGTTGTTCGCCTGGGCCATCTCGGAAAATCGTCAGGACCGGCCAAGCTGGAAATGGATCGGCGGGGCATTGCTGCTCCAACTGACCATCGCGCTGGTCATTGTCCGGGTGCCGTTCGTCTGGGAAATCATCGGCCTCGCCAACCAGGGCGTGATGGCGATTGAAAAAGCGACACTGGTCGGATCATCCTATATGTTCGGCTATGCCGGCGGGGCGGAATTGCCCTTCGTGTTGAAAGAGGGCGCGCAGCCGCCTTTGATCATTGCCTTTCAGATATTGCCGCTGGTGATTGTATTCTCGGCGCTCTCGGCCCTGCTGTGGCACTGGGGCGTGCTCGCGTGGATCGTGCGGGGCCTGTCCTGGGCGCTGCGCAAGACCATGGGGGTGAGCGGCGTGGTTGGTCTCGGCGGCGGCGCCAATATTTTCCTCGGCGTGGTAGAATCTCCACTGGTGCTGCGCGCCTATTTCGAAAAAATGAGCCGGGGCGAACTGTTCATGGTGATGGTGCTGCCGATGGCAACCATATCGGGCGCCATCCTGATCCTCTACGCTTCGACCCTGTCGCAGGCGGTTCCCAACGCGGTCGGTCATATGATCTCCGCATCGTTGATCTCCCTGCCAGCCGCGATACTGGTGGCTCGCCTGATGGTGCCGGGCAACGGGGAGACCGAAGCGAGCGAGGAGCAGCCGGGGCTGAAATATGACGGCAGCATCGACGCGCTTGTGCGCGGAACGATGGAAGGCGTGCAGGTGTTTCTGGCGGTTATCGGGATCATCCTGGTGGTGTTTGCGCTGGTCGCGCTGGCCGACCAGATATTGACGATTTTGCCTTATGTCGACGGTCAGGCGGTGACGATCAAGCGCGCCTTCGGCTGGCTGTTCGCGCCGCTGATGTGGACGCTCGGCGTGCCCTGGGATCAGGCGCCTGCGGCCGGCGCGCTGATGGGGACAAAAACGATCCTCAACGAATATGTCGCCTATCTCGATCTGGCGGCGATCCCCGAGGGGACCTTCGATCCGCGCAGCCAGTTGATCGTCGTCTACGCGCTTTGCGGTTTTGCCAATCTTGCCAGCGTCGGCTTGCTGGTCTCGACCATCGGAACGCTCGCGCCCTCGCGCCGGGCCGAGGTCGCGGGGCTGGGCGTGAAAAGCTGGATCGCCGGCAATTGTGCCACCGCGATGACCGGAGCGGTGATCGGACTGGTCACCCTTGCCTGACGGTGCGCAATCGACGAGGATAGTCCATGCTTGATTCCCGTCTCCGTCCGATCATCGATCCCCCGCTCGACGCGCTGGGCGCCCGGCTGGCGCGGATCGGCCTGACCGCCAATCAGGTAACGCTGGCCGGCGGCGCGGTCGGCATCGCAGCGGGCGTGGCGATCGGATATCAGCATTATCTGATCGGTCTGGCTCTGCTCCTGTTCAGTCGCCTGTTCGACGGGCTCGACGGCGCGATCGCCCGGGCTACAAGACAGACCGATTTCGGCGGCTATCTCGATATCGTCAGCGATTTTGCTTTCTATATTGCGGTGCCGATCGGCTTCGGTTTCGCCGCGTCCGCCAATCTTCCGTTCGCGCTGATACTGGTCGGCAGCTTCACCCTGACCGGGATAAGCTTTCTCGCCTATGCGGTGATGGCGGCCAAACAGGGGCGGGAGACCGAGGCGCACGGCAAGAAGAGCTTCTTCTACAATAGCGGCCTCGCCGAAGGCACGGAGACGATCACCGCCTTTGTCCTGATGTGCCTGATGCCCCAATATTTCACCATCATCGCCGCCATATACTCGGCGATGTGCGTGGTCACCGTGTTCCAGCGAACCCTCGCCGCCAAAGCGGATTTTTCCTGAACCCGGAGGTGGCGGGCCTGCAATCCCGAGGGCCAGGGAAAGCGCAACCTGTCTGGTCATCGATCATCCTGTCTTGACGCGCCAGAGGCCGTGAGCCATGCGCTGCACATGCGATTTTTCTCTGACAATGCCGCGTCTGTGCACCCCAAGTTGCTGGAATCGCTGGTCGAAGCCAATGGACAGGACACGGCCTATGATGGCGATGGTCTTAGCGCGCGGCTCAACGGGGCTTTTTCCGATCTGTTCGAGACCGAGGTCGAGGCGATGTGGGTGGCGACCGGGACGGCGGCCAATTCACTGGCGCTCGCCGCGATGTGCCAGCCGCATAAGGGCGTGATCTGCCATCGCGAAGCCCATATCGAGCAGGATGAGGCGGGTGCGCCCGGTTTCTATACTGGCGGCGCAAAGCTGATGCTGCTCGACGGCCAGGGCGCAAAATTGTCTCCCGAAAGCGTCGAGGCTTGTTGCGCGGCGATCCGCGACGATGTCCATCAGGTTCAGCCCGCCGCGGTGTCGATCACCAATGCCAGCGAATATGGCATGGTCTACCATCCGCACGAAGTCGCCGGACTTGCCGAAGTCTGCAAGGCGCGCGGGCTCGGCCTGCACATGGACGGCGCGCGCTTTGCCAATGCGGTGGCGACGCTCGGCTGCTCGCCCGCCGAACTGACCTGGCAAGCCGGAGTCGACGCGCTGAGTTTCGGCTTTGTCAAAAATGGCGGGATGAGCGCCGAGGCGCTAATATTCTTTGATCGTGAGCTGGCCGCCGACACCCATTATCGCCGCAAGCGGGCAGGCCATTTGCAGTCCAAGGGCCGGTTCCTCGCCGCGCAGATACTGGCGATGCTCGAGGACGACCTGTGGCTCGACAATGCGCGTGCCGCCAATGCTGGCGCCCAGATCATTGCCAAGGCCGCTCGCGACCGGTTGCTCTATCCGGTCGAGGCGAACGAGGTCTTCATCAGATTGTCGACCGATGAAGCGGCGCATTTGCGGAGCATCGGGTTCGATTTCTACGACTGGGGCGCGGGACAGGCGCGGCTGGTGACCAGCTGGAACCAGAGCGTCGAGGATATCCGTCCGCTGGCCGAGGCGATTGCATCCTTATGAACGCCGGTGAAGAGAGCGAGCCAAGCCTGCTTACTCCCCGCATATTGATCCCGTTCCTGCTGGTCTCGCTGATCTGGGGGTCTACCTGGCTGGTGATCAAGGACCAGATTTCGACGGTGCCGCCCAGCTGGTCGGTGAGCTACCGGTTCATCATCGCCGCCGCCGCCATGTTTGTGCTGGTCGCCTATAAACGCCTGTCCTTCCGGCTTGATCGCACAGGCTATCTGTTCGCGCTCATTCTCGGGCTCTTCCAATTCTCGTTCAATTTCAATTTTGTCTATAACGCCGAATTGTTCATCACCTCGGGTCTTGTCGCGGTGCTGTTCGCGCTGCTTATGGTCCCCAACGCGCTGATGGGCCGTATCTTTCTGGGCCACAAGATATCCGGCGCCTTCCTCGGGGGCTCTGCCATTGCCGCTGTCGGCATCGCGATGCTGTTCTGGCACGAATATCGCGCATCTCCGGCCAGTCTCGAACAGGTGCTGATCGGCGCGGCGCTGGCCTTCGGCGGGATCATGTCGGCCTCGATCGCGAACGTGATGCAGGCGGGGCAGCGGCTGAAATCCTATCCGATCATCACCGTTCTCGCCTGGGCGATGCTGTTCGGGGCGCTGATCAACATCGTGCTGTCCTGGGTCACCGTCGGTCCGCCGGTCTATGAAACGCGCGCGGCCTATTGGGGCGGGATTGTCTATCTCGGCGTGATCGGTTCGGTGGTGACCTTCCCGCTCTATTTCTCGATGATCCGCGAAATCGGACCGGGCAAGGCGGCCTATTCCAGCGTATTGGTGCCGGTGGTGGCGATGATATTGTCGACGATCTTCGAGGATTATGTCTGGACCTGGTTGCCGGCTGGCGGTGCCGTTCTGGCGATGCTGGGATTGATTGTAGCACTGCGGGCGCGCAAGCCGAAAACCCCGCGTATATCGGCCTGATGGTCAGTCGAGCAGCGACTGCAGCCCTGCTTTGTAATCCGGATATCGCGGCTCCCAGTTGAGCATCCGCTTCGCCTTGCCATTGGCAATGCGCCGGTTCTCTTCGTAAAAGCCCAGCGCGGCTTTCGACAGATTGGCGTCCTCCAGCGACAGCAAGGGCGGGACATCCATGCCCAAAAGCCGCGCGGCATGGGCGACCACCTGGTGCTGCGGAGCGGGCAGATCATCGGAAATATTATAGACGCCCGCCGGGCCATCGAATGATGCGATTACCGCCGAGACAATATCCTCGACATGGATGCGGCTGAACACCTGTCCGGGCATGTCCACCCGCCTGGCCCTGTCGTCTCGGACCCGGGTGAGCGGGCTGCGGCCCGGGCCATATATGCCGGGCAGCCGGAAAACGTGGATATCGCTGCGCAATTTCTGCCAGCGCTGGTCGGCCTCGCTGCGCGCCTTGCGGCGACCCGAGCCGATTGGCGCGCTTTCGTCCACCCAGGCACCATCGACATCGCCATAAACGCCGGTCGCGGAGAGATAGCCGCTCCATTGCAGCGATGCCGCGCGGATCGCCTCCCCGTAATGGTCGAGCACCGGTTCACTGTCGTCCTTCGCAGGCGGGACCGAGGAAAGGACATGCGTCGCCTCCGCCAGCGCCGCAAGAACCGAAGTCTCGTCATCAAAAGCAATGCAGCCGTCTTGCGCTTCGCGACGGGTGCCGGTCACGGTCCAGCCCTCGCCGCGCAGCCGCTCGGCTAGCCGCAAAGCGGTATAGCCCATCCCGAAGATCAGCATGCGGCCGGTCACAGTCTATTCCTTCTCCAGCTTGCCTGGATTCTGTATCACCGGATTTGCGACATTGTCGGCCTTCCACTGCATCGCCATGCGCACACGTGTGGCGCCGGAGGGGTGATCGAAGAACAGCATTTCTTCCACCGGTCCCGGTTCGATTTTGCGATATTCCGACAGGCGCATGGCGACCTTGGCAAAACCGTCCGGTTCTCTGGCCGTATCAAGCCCGAATTGGTCAGCTTCGCTTTCGGTGATTCTGACCAAGCTGTTAAGCGCTGGCGTCGCGGCGAAGAAATAGGCAGTCAGGATGAGGCTGAGCAACGGAATCGCGGCAGGATCGGATATGCTGCGCACGCCCCATTTCCCGCCGTGGCGCTCGATCAGTCGCGGCGCGACGAGCGCCGTAACGAACAATCCGACGGCCATGATAAGCGACAGGATGAACACCGTCCGCCAGATATGGCCCAGAACATAATGGCCGAGTTCGTGGCCCATCACCGCCGCGACTTCGTCCGGATCGGTGCGCTCGAGCAGATTGTCATTTAGCGAAATCCGGATCGTCGGTCCGATGCCGGAGACATTGGCCGATATCCGTTTGTGCTGTTTGGACTGGTCGAAAACATAGATATTTTCGGCCGGAATATCATATTCCGCTGCCATCGCGACAATCTTGTCGCGCATCGGTCCCTCTGCCATCTCGTTATATTCGTTGAACAGCGGCGAAATGAAGATCGGCCCGAGCATCATGCCGATGAACAGGAAGATGGCAATCACGCCGGTTCCCCAGATCCACCATGTTTTCGGCGCGCGCCGGATCACCGCGAAAATGGCCATGACCAGCAGCGGGAACATGATCAACGATATCACGAGACCAACCATCTGCTCGCCGAACCAGCTACCAAAATCCAGGCTCATCAGATCATATTGCTGTTCCCGGAAAAAATCGGTGTAAATGGTCCAGGGCAGAGCGATCAGAAATCCGACGATGATATAGGGCAGGGCATAGAGCGCGGGCTGCAGCCATTTGCGGCTGGTTACCCGTTCGGCCCAGTCCCGGAAGCGAGCGGACAGGCGCGACTGCAGGATCAGAAAGTCGACCAATATGCCGACCAAGGCGCCCCACAGGATCAGCCAATAGCCGCCTTCGAAATAGCTGTTGGATTTCTCCAGATCTGCGCCCTGCAACGTATCAATATAGGCGCGGCTGGCCTGTTCGACGTCAAACGCCGCGCTGCCGGATTGCGCGAACAGCATTTCCGTTGGCAGACCGGCGATCAACATGGCGGCTATAACGAACAGCAATAATCTCGACATGACCCACTCCCTTTTGCTC
>TARA_R110002096_G_scaffold432546_1_pt1 | contig 15411 bp, 16 predicted proteins | sample TARA_R110002096 | Tara Oceans TARA_R110002096 (sample SAMEA4397295) | marine metagenome | biome: Polar Biome; feature: [DCM] deep chlorophyll maximum layer (ENVO:01000326); material: water (ENVO:00002006), including particulate matter (ENVO:01000060) such as... | depth 35 m | reverse complement strand
AAACGCCGCCTGATGACGGCCGTCACCAACTTTTGGGCATATCTCTTCGGATCTGGGCTGAGGTAAACTCGGTCTGAGGCGTCAGCAGAATATTTGCCAGTGCATGACTGTTGTTCAGATTGCGGGCGAGATCTGCCCGCTCGAGCACGGTGCCATCAGAGCGCGCCTCGAGCTTGCCTTTTCCGGATAAACTGGCCGCAAGACAGAGCACCGCGGTCGTCTGCCAGCCATAGGGTTTGCTGCCAAAGCGCTCCGTCAGATACTTGACCGAAACCTTCACACCGTTTCTGGCCTGCCCCTGGACGTAGTTCAGGACATCCTGCTCTGCTTCAGTCAGGCCTTCGCCATTATTGCCGAAGAGACCGTTTTCAGGCGTGGCTGCCTTAAGAATGTCGGCTTCGGCGTAGGTCACTCCGCGTAACATCGGCAGGTTCACATAAACCTTGTCGATCAGGCCCTGAAAGCCTTTTACGATCCGGTCCTGTGGCTCTTCCCCCCCGATATCGAGTTCGTCGCCGCGGACGAACATGCGTGACTCAGCCATCAGCTTGCGCAGCCGCAGCTCAAGATCCTTATACCGACGACCGTTCTGATCGCCTTTTTCGGCAACGATACGGTCTCTGCCGGGCTGCTGTGTGCCCGCGCGCGCCTGACGGATGAACTTGTCGGTTTTCTTGAAGAGCATCAAATCGCGAATGAACCGTTCATCAGGCTGTAGCGCGACCGCCAGTTCTTCGCGGCTCATGCTTCGCATCCGCACCGCCTCTGGAGAGGCCGCATCATCGTTGAATGGGCTGATCACGTTGATCGACAGCTCATATTCCCGGCCCAGCAGATGATCGTCCAGCTTGCGGCTGAAACTGTATTCATTGCCTGTCGTGAGATGCTTTATCTTACGGTGGCGCAGAATCGTATCAAACGCCAGCGTCTCCATTTCCTTGGAAAGCTCGGACGGATCAACATCCAGCCCTTTGATTTCAGCTTCGACGTCCTTTTCCTCGTTGGTCAGGAACTCGTAAACTTCCCCATTTCGCTGGATGAGCGTGTTGCGCTCGAGGAACGAGAGTGCCTCTTCGATCTTGCGCCGTTGTCTGGCCTGATCGGCGTCAAACTCGGATAGCAACAGGACGCTGATGTTGCGTACTGTCGGTTTGAACTCTTTGACATATTTGACGAGGAACAGTGCTTTCAGCACCCGGACAGCAAATGGGTCAATATCTTCGATTTGCGTTTCAGCGATCTGGATTGATTGCTGCGCGGCAGATTTGAGCGCAGTCCGAATGCCTTCGAACATCAGATCAAATGTTGCAAGAACACCCACAGGCAGATCCGCCATCTTCTTGGCCACCTCCTGGAACACGCCCAGCATCGAGCGTTCGCCGACCGAGCTGTGCTTGCCCTCAAAGGCATTGTGCTGCGACAGCGAGGTGATCGCCATCTGGAACAACATGTATTGATAGGGCGGGAACGGGTAGCTGGCGACGAAGTTCTTGCGCCCGTCGAAATTCTTCAGCTTGATCGAGCCATCGGTAAAATCGAACAAGGTCTTGAGGTTGTTCTCTTCCCGGTCATGCAGATTGCCAAGTCTGATCTGGCCATCCTCGTTCTTTGACAGCAAACGGCGCTGGATCACCTCGGCTACGTCCGCAGAGTTCAGCGGCATTTTGACCCCAAACCGCGCCATGATCTTCGAAAAATCCTGGGATTGAAACGTCTTCCCGTCGCCGATGATCGCTTCCATGTCCTGCTGCGATGTCACGATCACCCATGCCTGACCCTTACACTTGGTGTTCAGGCTTTCGGCGATGGTCTGCAGGTTGGTCATCAGCTTGACGTTTTCGGCGATGTACTGGCCGACCTCATCCACGAAAAAGTTCAGGCGAAATTTCGGAGCCTGTTTGTCGATCCACACCTTTACGTTGTTGGCAAAGTCTTCGATCGAAACCCGCGTGTCGGAGCGATACTGGCCAAGGATGTCTCTGGCATCGGACGGGTCACCGCCCGTTGCCGCGGCAAAAGCTGTCGCGATGTTCTTGCGCTCGAGCGCTGCTTGTTCGCGACCGCGCTCCCAAGTCTTTCCGGCAGCTGTCGCATAGGCGGATTTGAAAGTGGCGAGCTGGTCGCGCTCATCAAGGTCGCGCTCAAACTGCGCAATGTGGGGCAACTTCCCGTAGTAACCACAAGCCTCATCAAAGACTTTCTGAAACACGGACAGAAGCGCATCAACGTCAGTCTTGGAAATCACATCGGCCTTCTGGTCGATATTAAACAAGATCGACCTGGAGGGCGTTGAGACCGCTTTGCGCAGGGCACCCGACAGCATCGGGTTGTCGGCCAGCTTTTCAGAAAAGATATCGAACGCACGCACACCGTCGACTTCCCGGTTTTCCATCAAGAGGGCGAGCATTTTCAACAGGTGCGATTTTCCCGACCCGAAAAAGCCAGAGATCCAAACACCGTTTGCCGTGTCGTAATTGTTATAAGCTTCCAGAAACCGCTCCAGGCGCTGTGCGATTTCGCCGGTGATGACATACTCGTCGAGCTCGATCCGCAGACTCGCTTCATCGTCGGCCTTGATCACGCCATCAATCGGACGGTCAACGTCTTTGGCGAAAATACTTCTCAGAGCGGTGGTCATCGGTTCAGACCTCATAGTTCAAAATGTTAAAGGCACGGTAATATTTGTCGTCATGCAGCAGACCAAAGAGGTCCAGAGATCCACCCGTTGCCGTGGAATGGGTATAGCTGCCGGGGAAGAACAGCACCGTTGGCTTGTCCTTGGCCGTGCTCTGCAGATTGTTCAGCACATTGTGAGAGCGGATGTAGGGATAGACCTCTCCCACGCCCGACAGAAAAATCACGTCATGTGGCTGTTGCTCGATGGCTTTGGCAATCCTTGGGATCAGATGTTCATGGACATCCAGAACACCTTGCAACAACTCGCGCAGCTCGGCTTTCTCCATGTCAGGCTCTGCGGCAAGCACATCGTCAAGGATGCCACGCTCTTCCAGGATGCCAAGCGAAAGCTCATAGAGGCTAAGATCCAGAACCTTTACACCTGCATGACTGATCCGCTCGATCAAATCTGCACGATCCCCAACCATCGAGAGGCCCTCGGCAGCGGTATATGGACAAATAAAGAACGGCACTTCATTCCCAAGGCCCTGCTTGGTCAGGAACCGCTCGCTGACAATCACGCGGTACAAATGTTCGGCCCGCTCTTTGCGACTAAGCTGCTTGCTCACTGATTTCCTCCGTTGATCGCGATGCCCGGGAAAGCCGCCAGATCAGCCGGCGCTGTGGCCTCAATCAATGCCCGTAACGGATTGGACAGATACGCAGATTGAATGCGGTGATCATCAGAAACTATTCCGGCTTCCCGCATAATCTTGAAGACAACCTGGCGCAGTCGGATGCGTGTCGAAGGGGAAGTGGCCGCCAAGGCGTCGTCCCACTCCGCCTTGTGCTCTAACAACAGATCGAAGCTTTCTGGTGGCAGGTCTAATTGATAGACGAGGTATCGGTCTCGCACGACCTCGAAGGCAAACTCGCGAACCAACCGATATGCACGACACACCGACAACCAGATCAGGAGCGCCTGTTCTTGTCGATCAGCTTCTTCGACGAGAAAATGCAATTCGTCGTCACTTAACGTTTCAAGGCGATTGACGATTTCACGCAGCACACGTCGTTTGGATTTTTCCTTCGGCAGAGATGTCAGGCCGTCGGCTTGCGCCAAGGCAATAGTCGCGCCCCAGTCTTTAGTTTTTAAATAGCTGGCAGTGAGTTCTACGCTCTCATTCAAGAACAGCCCACCAGACGTGAACGACATCTTGTAAGGTTGCGCCTTGCCAAATTTTCCGGGTCTTTCTGCCATGGTCATCCAATGACCTCAGCCGCATTGAGCAGGACAATCTGCTGATCCTGTGGCTTGCGGGCAGCGGGGTCTGTATCCAGCCCCAATCGCTTCAGCGCATAAAACAGAAGAGCGCGACGCACAGGGATCTGGGCCCTGCCCTCTTCCATGCCGTAGTCCATCTCGATGGCGCGACGCTGCGTTGGCGAGAGGTCTGGATGCGGACCAATCTCGAGCACCACTTCGCTATGCCAATCTGTGTCGCCTTGCTGGTCGGCCGTGACCGGTCCCCGCTTGCCAATCTCGACAATCCGCGAAAGCAGGAAATCCTTGAACACCTGGTCGTTTTGACAAAAGGCGCGCGCATGCCAACGAAAACCGTCGAAGGCCAGCGCATGCGGCTCGATCCAGCGCGCGCTGGGCTCTGGTCGTGACATTGACTGATAGGTCACTTGCAGGGCAGCGGGTTCATGGATTGCGCCCAGCACGTCGCGCAGGGTCTCGGGCGCAACACCGCGTGCAGGCGTTGGCGTCGCACCATAGCCGGGAAACACGCTGATCCAGCTCTGCTCACGTGAGACAAGACCCTGATCGACGGCACGCAACTGGGCGAAATAATCCTCGGCGCTGGGCGTGATGAAATGCGGCGTGAAATTCTTGCCCCGGACGTAGGCACGCTGGCTCTTGTCATAGCCGAGGTTGCGCTTCCACTTGTCGGAATAGCCGCTCAGGTCGAGCGATGCCTGCTGAAGCGAGATGCCGAACGTTTCCATCAGGTCTGAGCGGTTGATCCGTCCATGCCAGAACACCCGAAACTCGATGAACGCGTTGCGCCGCTCCGCGCCCCAGTTCAGCTGTTTGACGTGTTTGTGCGGCACGCGGTTCCTTTCCGATCACTTTCAGCGACTATAGACCTAAAAAATAGTCTCTCGCAATAAAATGATTCAACTGGGGGAACAGTCAGCAAACGTTAGCTCGCCTTTATATCAAAGCCTTGCAGGTAGACTTCAATCTCGCCGATCAGTGCCCGATCCACCCCGTCGTTGCCACGTAGTTCATCGACAGCGCGCCGAGCGCTGGCAGCGCTCATCCACTCGGTTTCCGGCGCATCTGGCGCAGACCAGCGCTCGCGCAGCCAATCCTCGAATTGCGACCGATCTTCGGGCGAAAGCAGCTGCGGCGCGTAAAACGCCACCAGGCGGCGACCGAGATGGCGCAGGCGGGGATCACTCAGCGCCGCTACAACTTCTTGCCGTTGCGGCCAGTCCACACGCTGAAATTCTGCAAGCAGGGCCTTGTCGGCGCGACTATAGAAGCCGCCAAAGATCTGCTTCTCGACGGGTGGCGGCGGCGCTGCAGGATCCTCGGGAAACCGCGCAGCCAGAGCCTGTGCGACACGCGCCCGGAACTCAGGCGCATTGGCGATGACATCGGCACGACGCAGCTGCAGGTCAGTGGGTGTCGGGAGAGACAGGAGCGCTGGCGTCTTGTTGACTGACAATGAGCGGATGACCTTCGGCGTGGCGTCCACCGCTGCGAAAAGCGTCGCATCATCGGCGGTCAGGAAATCGGCAGGATCGGCCGCCTCCAGGTCAAAGAAGGCCGCCTGGTTCGGATTGCTGGCCGAATAGCCGCAGAAGCAACCAAGCGTGGCGCGCGGCGATCCACCGCCGAAGCGCTCAATCAGCGCCATGGGCTGGAACGCCTCAATTCGCGCTTGCACATGAACCTTGTCGCGATTGGCCAGCAACTCTGCCCAAAGCGCCGGGGCGCGCTGGGCGATCTGGCGCGCGATGTAAATGGTCGCCTCGACATCGCCGAGCGCATCATGGGCATTGTGCCCGGCAAAGCCATTCAGGGGCGCTATAAGATCCAGCTTGAAACGGACGCGGCCAGTTTCATCGACGGGCCAGTCAAACAGGTCGGGTTCGCGATGCCAGACGGCGTAGAGGGCCGTCAGCAAATCAAAACGCGTGTTGCCGTTGAACTGAGTGGCGAAGATGTCCGGCAGCAGGTTCTGATAGAAGGCCTGGCGCAGCATCTCCTCGTCAAATCGAATGCTGTTGAACCCGGTCCAGATCGCAGGCGACCAGCGATCAATCAGCGCGCCGATCTCTTGCGTAAACTCGAAGAGCGTCGGTAGGGCCGCGTCCAGCAACTGCGCTGGGCGGATGCCAGTTACCGCCAAGGCCCAAGGCGAAGGGATGATATGCGGGGCGATCCGGCAACGCAGATTGACCCGCTCGACCTCCCTGAATGCGTCATCCGTCAGAATGGCGGCAAATTGCAGGGGCTGATCAAAGGCAGGTGAAAGGCCGGTAGTCTCGAGATCGTAAAAGGCGAATGTCATAGGCTCAGTCTAGCTTGCGACGCGGAATCCGTCATCCACCAAAAAGAGCGCTACCGTGATAAAGATACTGCTCGGGTGCTATCATGGTGTTGCATTTTATCCGTCGCCCCTTTCGATATCGGCGATCCGGGATTTCAATCGCGCTGACATTAACACATTGGTGGCGGCATTGGCTGAGAGCCTCTGAAGCTCGCGCAGCACCCGGTCCCCCTGCCCGATCCGCTCAGCAGCGGCCATCACATGGGTGACGGCCTCGTCGATATCGAGCGGGCTTGGCTCATATCCACGCCCAGCCAGCAGATGTGCAATGGCGTGCAGGCCGACTTGCGCGGCAAAAGCGGGCTCCTTGATCACGAAATCCCGTGCGGCACGGATCAGCGTTGCCGGTGCCGCGTCCGGATGAGCGGCACACTCAAGCGCGATGTCGAGATACTTCGCGGTCTTGGCAGCGGCAAACCATTTGCCCCCTGATCCTTGTGTCTCGATCAGGTCTTCGAGGATCGCGCGCGCATCGATATCCGGATACCGTTTCACCAAATTCCGCCACATCGCAAGATAGGTATTGCCTGCAGCCGTGGGCAGGCCGAAGCGGCGATAGGCCTTTTCCTCGCGACCCTGCCCGACCAAAATACGCTCGCAAAACTGCGCGATTTCAAAGTAGCCCCATTGGCGACGATCATCCTTCAGCAGGGCTTCGGCATAGGCCAAGGCTTCGTCTTCACGCCCTTGACGCAGCAGCGCCTCGGCGCCGAACTTCTCGTCGAACCACAGGCGCGTCTTTTTCAGGTCCAGTAGTGCCAGCAATTCATCGTAGCGCCCGGCCTCGAGCAGGCAGGACAGTGTCAAGGTGGCCGTGGTGACATGCGAGAACCGCGCGTGATCCGCCCAAGCCCCTCGAACCATGTCGAGGTCGCGGTCGGCATGCAGATTCATCAGCGCAGGGTATGCCGCAATCTGGCCAAAGCGATCGGCTATTGGCGCGAGATAGTCGACGCCGTCGTCCTCGATCGCCTCGCGCAGCTGCTCCAGCCATTTCGCGCGGGTTTTCTCTTCGGCTGGGGCCGCAATCAGGACCGGCAGCAACTCCTCCAGCGTCCGGCCCACGGCGTTGCCAAGCGCGCCCGAGGACGTGTCGATATGCTCAAAAGCTGGCCAGATGCGCTGGGCCAGCGCGATAACGCCTTCGGCCGCCGTAGTTGGATCGGTCCGCGCGACCGCCCGGATCTCGGCGCTGGCCGATTTGAGCCGCTCAATGGCCTTGGCCGACGACTTCCAGCTGTAGGCGCCCGCGCGCATGCCCGGCTTGAAGGCCCATTTGTGTGTCACTTTGCCCGCCATTTATAGCCTCCCCGCCATGCGCAATGCGTTGGTTTCAACGGCCTCGCCAGTCTGCGTGACATAACCTTCGGTCGCGCCCGAAAGGGCAGCCACCTCGGACGTGACCGCCACCCTGCCCGCTACAAGCTTGTCGACAAGTTCCTGGACACGGTTGCGGACATCGGTCGGGCGATAGCCAATGTCGCGCGCCACCTTTTCCCAATGCCGCCCCGCAATCATGTCCGGAGTGCGCTTCTTACCAGCGACGCTCTGGGCGTAATTCTGAACGACATGCGGCCAAGGCAGGACAGAGGACACATCGTAAATCGGGGCAAGGCGCGGCGCGGCTGCGACCGGCAGGATCAGCGAATAATTCTTGGCATGGGCATCGGTGTTAGCGACCAGGATGTTGAAGATGACCTGATCAAGCAGGGCGAGGGCATCATTTGCGCTGACGTGCCGCCCTGTCTCCAGCAGCGTCTTGAGGTCCAGCCCGCGCAATGTGCCTCGCTCATATTTCCGCCCCGGAGGAAAACCATTCGCTTGTGCGAAATCCTCTTGGTGGAGCCGCAGGATCTGATCATTCCGCCCAAGCCTGCGATCATAGCGCAACACACCGATTGCCGTGCGGCCGGATGCCCTGAGGATCGTCGCTTGCGCGGCATCAATCCCGACGGCCTGCGCCATCCGCAGACACCAGACCTCGTTCTCGGTGATGCCCGGCAGATTGGGATTGTCCGGCTTGACTATCAAAGTGGACGGAGCCCCGTTGAGGGGAATGGCGAGCACGTCGTCCGGGCTAGGCAGGCGCAGCACAGGCACGCCGCCCGGATCAAGGACGGCCAGAGCCGACTTCTTCTGGCCACCCGCGAGAGACTGGCGCACCCCCTCCTCACCCACCAGGAACGGCCTGCGGCCGAGATCCTCGAAATGGCGCTCCAGTGCGTCTTGCGAATTGTCAGTACCGTAGAACTGCGTCAGGGGCGTATAGGACCAGCGACTGCGGTCTGCGGGTTCACCAAAGGACAGAGCCCCTGCAGTGTCCCCGCCAATTTCTTTCAGAACGGCCAGAACATCAGCCTGATCCAGCCCCAGCGAGCGCGTCAGAACCTGAAGCTGTTCTTCCTCGGGGAGAAGGTTGGCAAGCCAGGGCGAGATGACCTCGGACGGATAGGGCCCGGCGCGCAGAGGCATTGCGACCGAAAGCGGAAAGGCCCCGTTGGACTGGAGCCACCGTTCGGCGTAGCGCAGCGACAGCGCACCATCAGCGGCGACATCGATATGTCCCACTTGAAGCGCGTCAAACCAGATCGGAACCGAAGCTGTCACTGGTAATCCCCAAGGTCATAGCCCTGCGACGCGTCTTTCGTCTTGGCGTCCGGGCTGGGCGGCGTATCATCCAACAGAGTCGAGAGAGGCACACGCAGCGCCACCGCGATCTTGGCAAGCGTCGTCAGCCTGGCATCACGCTTCCCGGTCTCGATAAGTGACAATGCCGGAGCACTGATCCCCGAGAGGCGCGCGAGCTTGTCGAGGTTGAGGCTCTGCTCAGCACGGATCGCCCTGATGCGTCGCCCGACATCAGCAAGAAGCGTCTGCGCGTTTTCGACTGACATGGCGAGGCTCCTTACCTTTATCAGTAAAGATAGGCCATAATGTGAGGTCGCTCAAGAGTTCTTATCGTTATCGGTAAAAAAGAATTGGAACGGGCTAGGTGTGGCCACGATTTACTTTATTAGATAATTTCCGCTGGCTTTGCCACGGTAGTCCGCTCGAGTCATCTCGGGCGCGTCAAACCCCGCGAATGTCGTCCAACGTCGGCGAATGCACGCGAATGCGGACGAATGCCGTTTTTTTGTGGTGGTGTTGATGTGGCGTTGATGTAAACGCGAAAAATGCGGATGGTATTATGATACCATCCGTCAAGCATTTGTTTTATTTAGAATAATTGGTTGCGGGAGTTAGATTTGAACTAACGACCTTCAGGTTATGAGCCAAAATCCTAACGATTCCAATAACTTAGTGATTTCAATGCGTTACGGACTAAGTCTTTGATTTAGCGCATTTTCCATGCCGACATTGACCGACATTACCCCGCTTTGATCGGCAGCAACCGCGCCAAAATGGCGTATGCGGGTTGACATGGCGTTGACACGAATTCAACGACCGCTTGGAAAGTGCATCGAGAAGCACAATCGAAATTCCGGTACAAACCATAGATTCTGAATTTTCCAAAAAGCTTGGCAGCCCAGTTCAATACAAGGCCGCCAAGCGAGATCAGTGCTTACCTCGATGCTTCGTAGCGTCGACTAGTCGGTACTTCTGACCCTTCTGCTCCGGAGGTGGGAGCGGCTCGCTTTTCGTGACCGTCCGTTCAACTCCAGTTCCACCGCCCCTAGGGCCAGTAATCTCATACTGGCCTGATTTGGGCGCCTTCTGGCCCGGCTTGAAAAGTTCATCAGACATGATGATCCTCCATTCCTGCGACTGGAACAGAAGCAAACCGCTTTCCGGTAGCGATCTCGCTGATCCGTCCTTGATTGAGATCGAAGTCAGCAGCGATCCGATGCTGGTATTCCCCTTCGGCGATCCGGGCCTTGATGATCGACACCTGTTCGGGTGTCAGCTTCTTTCTGGTTGCCATCTGGCAATCTCCTAGGCGCGTGTGAAAAAAATTGCCACGGACGTCCGAACGGTCTATCTCTCGAGTACCACCACGAGAGCGTTCCGGGCATCCGGGGCAGGTCCGGTTAAGTGCGCCAAGCCCTTCCGGATCAGGTGAAAAGCGGAGCTGCCTTGCCGGGCACTCCGCTTTAATCATGTTAGGCCACCTCCGCCATTAGAAGCGGACGAACCTCGTTCGCACCCACAAACTGCGAAAGAAGTCGGTAACTGTGTCGTTCGTATCTGATACGACCAGCAACGACGGCTGGGTGCACCTTAGCTTGATGCGCTAGGTCGACCACATTCGCGACAGAAGGATGGAGCCGCGCAGCATGATCATTCCACAGCTTAGCTGGAATGAGCGCATCTTGCGCCCACGCATCGGCCTCACGTTCGCGCGCATCATCGACGGCATGATCGCGTTCGCGAAGCTGAAGATCGTCGATGAACACTTCACCGTTCCCATTTGGAATGTGCCGCCCCAAGTGCGCGAGCTCATGGAGAAGGCAGAACCAGAAGTTGTCCAGCCGGTCGTATCGGATGGTCATGCCCACAACGGGAACCTGTTCTTTGGTCCACATCGCAGCTCCATCGAGATAAGTCTTCGACAAATGCGGCGCTACCACCAGAGCAATCCCGTGCTGCGCAAGTTTTTCTTGAGCGAGCTTCGGTCCTTCCCTGAAGGTGCTCAGCCTCGCAACTTCTTCCAAAAATTCAAAATTGATAGATCCCTTGCGATGCTGTTTCTCAAGACCGGCTGCGCGGGCTTGACCGAGCACATGGAGGCACCAAGCCTGAAGGGCATAGAGATCCATCTTGGAATTGGAACGTGCGCCACCTTGCCGAAAAAGAGCCTGAGGCAAGGCGTCTCTGCCACCAGCTCTCTCGATTAATCCCAAGACGATTTCTTCTGCCCGATCCTTGATGTCCGCGATTGGGCCGATCCACCTAAGCTTCGCCATTTCGCGGAGCGGAAGTCGATCAAAATCGATTCCCACCGTCGCCGACGGCAAAGTGCCGCCTTCGCGGATTAATACATCTGCCGGAATTTGAAGGTGTTCATGAAGCGCCCTGATCATTTTCAACGTAAGCGCGCGCTTGCCACTCAAGACCTCAGAAACCTTTGAACGGCTGCCAAGAATCGGAGCAAGGTCGCTTTGGGATTTCCCCATCTGCTCCATGCGAAATTTTATGGCTGCAATCGGATCAGGTGCGTCCATAGGGAAACACACGTCTTCGTACAGCTCGATTAGAGTTGCCAGAACGTCGAGTTCATCATCTTCGACTTCAGTGCGCGCAGTTTCCATGAGGAATTCAACGCGAGCGAGCGCGGCATTGTAGTCCTGCTCCGTTCTGATAGGTCGAATCCTGTTGTCGATCATCATACTTCCTCCGCGTTGACCCCGTCATACTCAGCGTGCGTGCCAGCGAACCTCACAAATCCAAGTTCCGCGCGCATGTCGAACTTCACGATCAGTCGATACTTGTTACCGCAGATATTGAAAACGACTCTGCCTGCCTTCAAAATACTTGCGGATCCATACTGTTCCTTGATGTCCGCCGGTGTTCGCCATTTGGCGCGCTGCACCTCGAACCACCATGCGTCCAACTGCTCCTTGGCGTCAGGACAGCGCTCCGCCAGATCTCTCAAAGGTTTCCGACTGATAATCCTCATGAAGCCTCTTTCGCAAAGATCCCGATTTCTTATTCATTTAGAGCGCTCCCAACATGTTCTATCTAATACGTTCCCTGTGAGGGATCATATAGCAGCCCATTTGGGGAACTTCAAGTGTCTTGGCAAGCTCTCAGGGCAGCGGACCAAAAATCTCACGCGGATGCGATGCGACCATTTCCTGCAACTCTGGTGGCTCAATTACCTGGACCTTATCGCCCCATTGGTAGAGATGCCAAGCCATCTCAACCCAGCCGCTGGCCCGGAACGTGACGATCAGCCCGCCGTCCGCTTGATCGGTCATCACTTGATCGGGGTGAAACATAAACTCGCGCGCGGTGGCGGCTGCGGCCGGACTGAAGCGCCAGACGACCAGGCCGTATTCCGCATCCGAATGAAACGATCCGAACGACAGGGCGGCATAGGCGTCGAGGTCGAAATCCTTGTCGCGCACGAAGGACTGCCCTGTAATCTTGGCATCCGTGATCCGGTCCAGGCGAAAGCGCCGGAAGCCCGACCCATTGCTCGGATCGCGAGCAACCAGGTAATGTCGCGTGCCCAGCAGCATGCCGTAGGGTTCAACCGTCCGATCCCGTGGCTCGGCGTCCTGCTTGCCTTGGTACCGGATGATCAGCGAAAAGGGTGCTTTCAGCGCTTCGGCGATGGCACCGGTCACCAATGGCGATGTTTTCACCTTCGGTCCAGGACGGCAGGCGTAGCCTTGCGCTTCCAGCACCGCTTCAGCATCAACCTCGGCACGCCTTGCGTGGCTGGACGGCAGGGTGGCCATCAAACGCCCACGCAGCGCCTGCAGCGCTTCGACTTCCGATAGCGCGCCTTCGCGTTCCGCGCGCCGGATCCCCATCTCAAGGGCCACCAATTCCCGGTCATAAATGCCCCGCATTCCGAGCATTGCCGTGTCGCGCAGTTTCCACCACCGCCTGCGATCACTGTCGGTTTTAATTGTGACGCTGGGAAAGGTGCGCTCCAGAGCGCGGACCATGCGCTGGGCTGTCCGCATATTGACCTCAAATTCAATGGCGATATCCGGCAGGCTAATCCCATTGTGACGGGATGCGGCCAGTTCGGCCAGCTTGAGCAGGTCCTGCGCCTTGTGGAATGACATGACGATTCTTTTCCCTCTACGACAGGTTTTTACGTGGACCCTGTCGTAGCGTGCACTTGAGGGCGAGTCGCCTTGTAGATTAACGCGGTATGGTTGTTTTTGTCGAAGCAAATCTTGCTTTTATGGCGCAGCGCGCCCTTGGGAACCATATGCCCTGATGTCTCGGCCCTCTCACCAGCTTAGCGCAGAAACCACCTGAAGGGGTGAGTTCCAGCGGCAGCCAAGAACGGGAACGGAAGTCAGAATGGCCTTACCACCAAGAGTATTCTTTACATTCCACGAAACGGCTGCGCGCTGGGGGTGCACGATTGCCGACATTGCCGGATGGGCTTGCGAGGGCAAGCTGGAAATCCTGACCGGCATTTCCGCCGTCACCTGTGGCGCAAACAGGGTTTCGGGAAAGGTCATGATCTCGCCAATGGATATTCTACCGATGTTTCGGCGCAGCGGGACAGGCCCCACCGCCATAAAACTCATGAGGATCAAACCGGCCGATTCAGAGGAATGGGGCTATGTCACCGAGCCAATCGACGGCGTGGATGTCTCGATTGCCGACCTGCTGATTACCGGCCATGAGGTGCTGCGCTTTGAGGAAGAGCATGATCTGCTGCGCCGCGTTGGCGGCGGCACGGGGGCCGTCTCGCCTTACGATTGGGAAGGGATGTATGTGACTGTCATGCAGCGGGTTCACGAGAAAGGTCTGCCTGCCACCCAGTCAGAGTTCGTCGCGGAGCTTCAGGACTGGTTTGCCGAGGTGGCCCATAACGGCGAGGTGCCTGACGAAAGCACTATTCGCCGACGGTTGCGCCCGATCTGGCGCGCGCTGCGCGGCGAGAGCTGATCGCGCCTCGCGTCACGCGGTTTTCTTGTCTGCATCATGGACGATCTTCGGGCGGGGCCGGAACATGCTGGCAACGGCATCGACGCCCGCCCGCAATGGTGAATCCAACAGGTGCGCATAGCGTTGGGTCGTCTGCATCTGCGTGTGACCCAGCAACTTGCCGATCATCTCGAGAGATGCGCCGCCACTGACCAGAAGAGATGCGAAGGTGTGGCGCAGATCATGAATGCGAACTCCGGGCAGCCTGGCGTCCCGCTGGACGTTGATCCAGAAACGGCGAATTTCCATGACGGGCTGACCCGGAACGTCGCCGGGGAACAACCATGGATTGCCCCTCGGCACCAGCAGTTGGCGCTGTCGGACGATTGCCGCCACCTCTGCCGAGATCGGGATGCGGTGAATCTTGCGCTGCTTGGTGCTGGCCGCAGGTTTTGACCAGCTGCCCAATTCCAGATTGAACTGTTCAAAGCGCGCCTGTCGCACCTCGCCGACCCGGCTTCCGGTCAGCATGCACAGCCGGATGATCCCTGCCGCACGTTGATCTGTGGCCGCGTCCAGCACTTCAGCCAGTCTGCCGATCTCGTCTTGCGACAGGAACCGCTCACGTTCGTTCTCGATCCGCTTCTTGAATCCAGAGGCCGGATTGTCGGTGCGCCAGCCCCAGCCGATCGCAAGGGTGAACATCTTGCGCAGCACCTCCCCCACCCGATTGGCGCGGATCGGCGTGGGCTTTGCGCCCTGCAGCTTGCGCGCACGGTTGTTGGGTTTTTCTTTCGAGGGGCGCGCCCTGCCCTTCGCGATGATGTTCAGCAGTTTTGCCACATCATGCGGCGTGATCTCCGTGACCAGCTTTCTGCCCCAATGCGGGGCCACCAGCTTGGTCAGCATCGAATGCTGGTCGGAGGCGTTGGTCTTGGCCAAATGGGGCACATGTTCCGCCAGATAGCGGTCAATCATGTCGCTGAACCGTGGGGCTTCGCGCAACTCGCCGCGCGCGCCCAGCGGGTCCAGGGCTGGAGCGCGACACCGGAAGAGCAACGGATCAAGTTTGTCAATATCATCAACAGCATCCGTGCACACCCAGACTACACGGCCAAGTACGAGGACAATGCTGACCCTTACAATCGTGGCCTCGCATTGGAAAAGATGCTGCAGGACGTGATGCTGAAAAGGCGGAAGGACGAGTTGGAGCTCTATAAGCTGTTTGCCTCTGATCCAGCGTTCAAGGCGGCCTGGAGCCAGAACATCGAACAGGTGCTTAACAAGAACCTGGACAACCGACCTAGCGCTTGACGCAAAGGCGCTGGGCGATGAGGTTCAGCGCCCCCCCCTGGCATGGTTCCTCCCCGGCCCGTTTGTATGCGGGGGGGCTAAGCGCAGCATTTCGCTAGCGACTGGCTTCTTCACCGGGGAATCCAGGCGGAATCCACCTTGAGGGTTGCTCGCAATAAAATAGTTCAATAACAGTTGGTTACGAGACACATTCCGCCCCTCAGGATGGATTCTTGACAAAAACCCTAAAATCCACCCGGGGAATCCAGGAAGCCATGTGTGGATGCCTCCCCTTGTGCAAGGAAAATGTTGA
>TARA_R110002096_G_scaffold15054_1_pt1 | contig 15419 bp, 11 predicted proteins | sample TARA_R110002096 | Tara Oceans TARA_R110002096 (sample SAMEA4397295) | marine metagenome | biome: Polar Biome; feature: [DCM] deep chlorophyll maximum layer (ENVO:01000326); material: water (ENVO:00002006), including particulate matter (ENVO:01000060) such as... | depth 35 m | reverse complement strand
AGGGCATAAAGCCGCTCCTACAATTATTCCATTCGCGGCCAAAGGGCCGCTCCTACTATCTTGTTATTACTGTGTCAGCAACGTTCTTTGGCACTTCCGAATACTTCTCAAACTCCATTGAGTACGTTGCACGTCCCTGGCTCATTGAGCGCAAGTCCGTGGCATAGCCGAACATCTCAGCCAGCGGCACTTCGGCGCGGATGGTCTTGCCCGATGGCGTATCATCCATGCCCTGCGGCAAACCGCGACGGCGGTTCAAATCACCCATCACGTCACCCATATATTCTTCGGGTGTTACCACCTCGACTTTCATGATCGGTTCCAGCAATACCGGATCGGCACTGCTCGCGCCGTCCCGGAAAGCCATCGAGCCGGCAATCTTGAATGCCATCTCGCTTGAATCCACATCATGGAAGGAGCCGTCATACAAGGTTACCTTGCAGTCCTGCATCGGGAAACCCGCGACCACTCCGTTTTCCATTTGTTCCTGCACGCCCCTGTCGACGGCCGGAATATACTCTCTTGGCACGACGCCGCCAACAATGCCGTTGACAAATTCGTAGCCGCTGCCCGCGGGCGTCGGCTCGATCTTCAGGTAAACATGGCCGTATTGGCCGCGGCCACCCGACTGCCGCACAAACTTGCCTTCCTGCTCCACCGTCTTGCGAATCGTTTCGCGATACGCGACCTGCGGCTTGCCAACATTGGCCTCGACGTTGAATTCGCGCTTCATGCGATCAACGATAATATCGAGGTGTAACTCGCCCATGCCGGAAATAATCGTCTGGCCGGACTCCTCATCGGTATGAACACGAAATGACGGGTCTTCTTTCGCAAGCTTCTGCATCGCGATGCCCATCTTTTCCTGATCAGCCTTGGTTTTCGGCTCGACCGCGACGGATATGACCGGATCCGGAAAGTCCATACGCTCGAGCGTTATCTTGTTATTGATATCGCAGAGTGTGTCGCCTGTCGTTACGTCCTTCAGACCCACCGCCGCAGCGATATCCCCGGCGCACACTTCCTTGATCTCCTTGCGATCGTTCGAATGCATTTGCAAGATGCGACCGATACGCTCTTTCTTGCCCTTTACCGGGTTGTATATCGTGTCACCGGAATTCAATACGCCGGAATACACGCGGAAAAACGTCAGATTGCCAACGAACGGGTCCGTCGCAATCTTGAATGCCAGTGCCGAAAACGGTTCTTTGTCATCCGCATGGCGCTCATCTTCCGTCTCATCATCCTTGTGTCCGACAATCGCCGGAACATCGAGCGGAGAAGGCATGTAGTCGACAACCGCATCGAGCATGGCCTGCACACCCTTGTTCTTGAATGCCGAACCGCACATAACCACGACGATCTCGCCGGACAATGTCCGTTCCCGCAGCCCTTTGCGAATTTCGTCTTCCGACAACTCGCTGTCGCCCAGAAACTTGTCGAGTAACTCCTCGTTCGCTTCCGCGGCCGACTCGATCATCTTTTCGCGCCAGGCCTTTGCCTCGGCCTGCATCTCATCCGGGATTTCACGAGCTTCATAGGTCACGCCCAGGTTGCTCTCGTCCCAGTACAGCGCCTTCATCCTGACCAGGTCGACGACACCGACAAATTTTTCTTCAGCACCAATCGGCAACTGCACCGGCACCGGGTTCGCGCCCAGGCGTGACTCCAGCTGTCCGACAACGCGCAGGAAATCAGCGCCTGCGCGATCCATCTTGTTGACAAACACCAGGCGCGGCACGCCGTACTTGTTACCCTGCCGCCACACCGTTTCCGTCTGCGGCTCTACGCCGCCGACCGCGCACAAGACAGTGACTGCACCGTCGAGCACTCGAAGTGAACGCTCGACTTCGATGGTGAAATCGACGTGCCCCGGCGTATCGATAATATTGATCCGGTGCTCGTCGTACTGCTTGTCCATTCCGGACCAAAAACAGGTCGTTGCGGCTGAGGTGATTGTTATGCCGCGTTCCTGTTCCTGCTCCATCCAATCCATGACGGCTGCACCGTGATGAACTTCGCCAATCTTGTGCGACACGCCTGTATAGAACAGCACGCGTTCCGTCGTGGTCGTTTTGCCCGCATCAATATGGGCCATGATGCCGATATTTCGGTATCGCTCAATGGGGGTCGTGCGAGCCACGGAAAAGCCTTTACCAGCGGTAGTGCGAGAACGCCTTGTTAGCTTCGGCCATACGGTGCGTGTCTTCTTTCTTCTTCACTGCCGTACCGCGATTCTCCGCCGCATCCAGCAATTCATGAGCCAGACGATGCGCCATCGACTTTTCACTACGCTTGCGTGCTGCCTCAATGACCCAGCGCATCGCGAGCGTCTGGCGTCGAGCGGGACGAACTTCAACCGGCACCTGGTAGGTTGCGCCACCCACACGTCGCGACTTCACTTCGACGACCGGCTTGACGTTATCCAGTGCCGATTCCAGCAACTCGAGTGCCTTTTCGCCACTTTGGGTTTCCCGATCGGAAATACGATCCAGAGCACCATAAATGATGCGTTCTGCAACGGACTTCTTGCCGTCATTCATGATCATGTTCATGAATTTTGCGAGTAAATCGCTGCCGTACTTCGGGTCGGGCAGAATCGTACGTTTCGGAGCCTGTGTTCTTCTGGACATTATTTTTCCTGGATTCGTTTGTCGCGCCCAAGGGGCGCTCCTACGATGCTTGTTTAGTTTTTCGGACGCTTGGTGCCGTACTTGGAGCGGCCCTGTCGACGATCCGCTACACCCGAGCAGTCGAGCGTGCCGCGTACTGTATGGTAGCGAACACCTGGAAGATCCTTCACACGACCGCCGCGAATCAACACAACGCTATGCTCCTGCAGGTTGTGACCTTCGCCACCAATGTAGGAGGTAACTTCGAAACCGTTGGTCAGGCGCACACGAGCAACCTTGCGCATCGCCGAGTTCGGCTTCTTTGGTGTGGTCGTATACACACGCGTGCAAACGCCGCGTTTCTGCGGGCTCGCATCCAGTGCCGGTACGGTGCTTTTCGCACGCTTCACCGAGCGTGGACTTCGGACTAACTGATTCACTGTGGCCATGGGCCTTCACTCTTCTTTTATCGGGTTAAAAGTTACATTCATTCCAGCATTGCGGCACTCGACCCTCTCTGATCAAACGCGCGCAACCGACCGCCGGACTCTTGCTGCCCAGTGGTCGGGATTCCAGGACTCATCGTCGGTGAGCTCTGAAAAAAACTCGGGGCTCACCATTCGATGAGCGCCTAAATATTTCGGGGCTCACCTTTCGGTGAGCCCCGGTCAAGGGCGGGCATTTTAGTGATGCGGGCGAGTCAGTGTCAAGCGAGCATCAACTATGGCCTACCACGACCTGTAAGTTATTGTTTTTACTAGGCCGTTTTTGTTTCTTCACCGCTCTCGGCTGCTGCCTCACTCGCTGGCGCCGCTGCGGTTTCTGCACCGGCATCAACATCCGCCTGCAATGCTTCTTCCATCGCCGCCGATTCGGTCTCTGCAACCTGCTGTTCTTCAAGCTGCTGCAGCTGATCGGCCAGGTCCTGTTCACGCGTACGCCGACGATCGGCATGATGCGCAAACCCGGTTCCGGCCGGAATCAGGCGACCCACGATAACGTTTTCCTTGAGCCCGCGAAGGTCGTCGCGCAATCCGCGCACCGATGCCTCTGTGAGCACCCGGGTCGTTTCCTGGAATGACGCTGCCGAAATAAACGACTCGGTTGCCAGCGAAGCCTTGGTGATACCCAGCAATACCGGCTCAATCGTGAGCGGCTCCTTACCTTGTGCCAGCAGCTGCTCTTCAACCTCAAAGAAGCGAGCTTTGTCGATCTGCTCACCGCGCAGGTAGTTGCTGTCACCCGGCGTTGCCACAACCACTTTGCGCAACATCTGGCGAATGATCACCTCGATATGCTTGTCGTTGATCTTCACACCCTGCAGACGGTAGACGTCCTGAATTTCCTTGACGAGATAGTTCGCCAGGTTTTCGACGCCACGCAAGCGCAGAATGTCATGCGGGTTCGGCTCACCGTCAGCAATGATTTCACCGCGGGCAACCTGCTCACCTTCGAACACGTTGAGGTGACGCCATTTCGGAATCAACTCTTCGTAGCCGTCGGTCTCGCCGGTAATCACCAGGCGACGCTTGCCCTTGGTTTCCTTGCCGAAGCTGACCGTACCCGTGTGCTCCGCCATGATTGCCGGCTCTTTTGGCTTACGTGCTTCAAAGAGGTCAGCAACGCGTGGCAAACCACCCGTGATATCGCGCGTCTTCGACGACTCCTGCGGGATACGGGCGATGACGTCACCGACCGATACAGAGGATCCGTCGGCCAGCGAGATGATCGCGCCGACCGGCAACGCGTAGACTGCGGGAATTTCCGTGTTCGCAAAGAAGATGTCCTTGCCGTCTTCATCGACCAGTCGCGCAACAGGACGCAGGTCCTTGCCGGCGCCTGCCCGACTCTTTGGATCCAGGACCACGATGCTGGTCAGGCCGGTAAATTCGTCGACTTGCTCGGCAACCGTTACGCCATCGATAAAGTCCTCGAACTTGATACGACCTTCCACCTCGGTGACAACCGGGTGAGTGTGCGGATCCCAGTTGGCCAGTACCTGGCCCTGCTGGACCTCGACACCGTCTTCGATCGTGATGGTTGCGCCATAAGGAACCTTGTAGCGCTCACGCTCCTGCCCCTGGTCGTTGACCACGATGATTTCACCGGAACGTGACACTGCAACGAGATAACCCTTGTGGTGCGCGACCGTCTTGATGTTGCGCAGACGAGCAGTACCGTTCGATTTAATCTCAATGCTGTTGATTGCTGCAGAACGCGATGCGGCACCGCCGATATGGAAGGTACGCATCGTAAGCTGTGTGCCCGGCTCACCAATCGACTGAGCTGCGATAACACCAACAGCCTCGCCGATGTTGATGCGGCTACCGCGCGCCAGGTCACGTCCGTAACACTGCGAACAAACACCATAGCGAATTTCACAGGTAATCGGCGAACGCACCATGAGCTGGTCGATCGACATGTCATCGAGGTGCTGTACCGTTGCCTCATCCAGCATGGTGCCGGCGTCGTAGGCGACCTTGTCCGTTCCCGGAATCAGCACCGGCTCGGCCAGCACACGACCCAGAACGCGCTCGCGCAGCGGCTCGACAATATCGCCGCCCTCGACGATCGGTGCCATCGACACGCCATTTCGCGTTTCGCAATCGACCTCGGTAACCACCAGGTCCTGTGCAACGTCGACGAGTCGACGTGTCAGGTAACCGGAGTTTGCCGTCTTCAGAGCGGTATCGGCGAGACCTTTTCGAGCACCGTGGGTCGAGATGAAGTACTGCAGTACGTCCAGACCTTCACGGAAGTTTGCTGTAATGGGTGTTTCGATAATGGAGCCATCCGGCTTCGCCATCAGGCCGCGCATTCCGGCGAGCTGACGAATCTGCGCAGCGGAACCACGAGCGCCGGAGTCGGCCATCATGTAAATCGAGTTAAACGACTCCTGCGCGACATCCTTGCCGTCCGCGTTCTTGACCGTTTCGGTGCCCAGCTTGTCCATCATCGCTTTTGCGACCTGGTCATTGGTACGCGACCAGATATCGACAACCTTGTTGTAGCGCTCGCCATCGGTCACAAGACCGGAACCGTACTGGTCCTGAATTTCTTTAACTTCGGCTTCTGCAACGGACAGGATCGATTCCTTGGTCTCCGGGACAACCATGTCGTTTACGCCAATCGAGATACCGGCAAGCGTTGCGTGACGGAAACCGGTGTACATCAGCTTGTCAGCGAACACGACCGTTTTCTTCAGGCCGAGCTGGCGATAACAGGCGTTGATGACATTCGAAATCGCTTTCTTCGTCATTGCCTGGTTGATGTGCGTGAACTCCATGCCCTTCGGCAGAATGCCTGACAGCAGTGCACGACCGACGGTCGTATCGAGAATCTTCGTGACTTCGCGAAGCTCGCCGTTCTCGTCTGCTTCATGAATCGTGACGCGAACCTTGACCTGCGCCTGCAACTCGGCCGAACCCGCTTCGAATGCACGTCGCGCCTCATCGAGGCTTGCGAGCGTCATACCCTCGCCCTTCGCATTGATCTTCGTGCGGGTCATCCAGTACAAACCGAGTACTACGTCCTGCGACGGCACGATGATCGGATCGCCGTTGGCCGGTGACAGGATATTGTTCGACGACATCATCAGCGCGCGCGCTTCCAGCTGCGCTTCGATTGACAGTGGCACGTGAACAGCCATCTGATCGCCGTCGAAGTCAGCATTAAACGCCGTACATACGAGCGGATGCAGCTGAATAGCCTTACCTTCGATCAGCACCGGCTCAAACGCCTGGATACCGAGACGATGCAACGTCGGCGCACGGTTCAGCATGACCGGGTGCTCGCGAATAACCTCTTCGAGAATATCCCAGACTTCCGGACCTTCGCGTTCGACAAGACGTTTTGCAGCCTTGATCGTCGTGGCTTCACCGCGCAGTTGCAGCTTCGAGAAAATGAATGGCTTGAACAATTCCAGCGCCATCTTTTTCGGCAGGCCACACTGGTGCAGCTTCAGCGTCGGTCCAACTACGATGACCGAACGGCCGGAGTAATCAACACGCTTACCGAGCAGGTTCTGACGGAAACGTCCCTGCTTGCCCTTGATCATGTCAGCCAGTGACTTCAGCGGACGCTTGTTGGTGCCGGTAATGGCACGGCCGCGACGGCCGTTGTCCAGCAATGCATCAACAGATTCCTGCAGCATGCGCTTTTCGTTGCGGACAATAATATCCGGCGCATTCAGTTCCAGCAGTCGGCGCAGCCGGTTGTTGCGATTAATGACGCGACGGTACAGATCGTTGAGATCCGAAGTCGCGAATCGGCCGCCATCCAGCGGCACCAACGGACGCAAATCCGGCGGCAGGACGGGCAGAACCGTAAGTACCATCCATTCCGGCTTGTTGCCTGACTCGACAAACGACTCAATCAGCTTGAGTCGCTTGGACAGACGCTTGATCTTGGTCTCGGACTTCGTTGCCGACATGTCATCCCGAACTTTCAGGATTTCACGCTGCAAGTCGATCGTCATGAGCATTTCGCGCACGGCCTCGGCACCCATACGGGCATCGAATTCATCGCCATACTGCTCCAGCGCATCGAGATACATTTCATCGGTCATCAACTGGCCGCGTTCAAGCTCGGTCATGCCCGGCTCGACGACCACGAAGGCCTCGAAATACAGGACACGTTCGATCTCGCGCAGCGTCATGTCGAGCATGAGGCCGATGCGTGACGGCAGTGATTTCAGGAACCAGATATGCGCGACCGGGCTTGCCAGGTCAATGTGCGCCATACGTTCACGACGGACTTTCGTCTGCGTCACTTCAACGCCGCATTTCTCACAAACAACACCGCGGTGCTTCAGACGCTTGTACTTGCCGCACAGGCACTCGTAGTCCTTGATCGGGCCAAAAATCTTGGCGCAAAAAAGACCGTCGCGTTCTGGTTTGAAGGTACGGTAGTTGATGGTTTCCGGCTTCTTGACTTCACCGAAGGACCACGAACGAACCATGTCCGGAGAGGCAAGGCCAATGCGAATCGCATCGAAATCGTCGACCGGGTTCTGGTATTTGAAAAGCTTAAGCAGATCTTTCATTAGTCTGTCTCCAGCTCAATGTTGATGCCCAGGGAGCGAATCTCCTTGACCAACACGTTAAACGATTCCGGCATGCCGGCATCCATATAATGCTCGCCGTCCACGATGTTTTTGTACATCTTGGTGCGACCCTGGACGTCATCCGATTTCACAGTCAGCATTTCCTGCAGGGTGTAGGCAGCGCCATACGCCTCCAGCGCCCAGACCTCCATCTCACCGAATCGCTGGCCACCGAACTGCGCCTTGCCGCCCAGCGGCTGTTGCGTGACCAGGCTGTACGGACCGGTTGAACGCGCATGCATCTTGTCGTCAACCAGGTGATTGAGTTTCAGCATGTACATGTAACCAACCGTTACGTCACGGTCGAACTTCTTGCCGGTTCGGCCATCCCACAACGTTGACTGACCCGATGCGTCGAAATCGGCCAGCTCCAGCAAGCCCTTGATTTCTTCTTCTGAAGCGCCGTCAAAAACCGGGGTCGCCGTTGGCACACCGTTCGTCAGGTTGCCAGCCAGCTCAACAATCTCGGCATCGCTGAAGGTTTTCAAGTCTTCAACCTTGCCGCCGGTTTTGTTGTAAACGGCTTCGAGGAATTGTCGCAGCTTGGCCACAGATTCCTGTGACTTCAGCATGCGATCAATCTTCTTGCCGACGCCCATGGCAGCCCAGCCGAGGTGCGTTTCGAGCACCTGACCGACGTTCATTCGTGACGGTACACCCAGCGGGTTCAATACGATGTCTACGGGATTGCCGTCTTCGAGGTACGGCATGTCCTCAACCGGAACGATGGTCGAAATAACACCCTTGTTACCGTGACGGCCAGCCATCTTGTCGCCCGGCTGAATCCTGCGTTTCACTGCAAGGTAGACCTTCACCATCTTGAGAACGCCCGGTGCCAGATCGTCGCCAGCCGTAATCTTGGTTTTCTTGGCTTCGAATCGCTGATCAAACTCATCACGCTGCAACTTCAGGCGCTCAAACGAGTTCTGCAGTTGTTCGTTGGCTTCATCGTTCTTCAGACGAATCTCGAACCACTGCTCTCGCGGCAATTCGTCGAGATAGGCCTTGGTGATCTTACTGCCGGACTTCAGCTTGTTGGGGCCGCCCTGCGCCATCTTGCCGGTGAGCATACGCTCGACACGTTCGTAAATATCTTCCTCGAGAATACGCAAGGTATCGTCAAGGTCCTTGCGCACGCTTTCCAGCTCGGATCTCTCAATTGACAATGCACGATGATCTTTCTCTACGCCATCACGGGTAAAGACGCGAACATCGATGACGGTGCCATCCATCCCGGGCGGAACGCGCAGACTCGTGTCCTTCACGTCCGATGCTTTCTCGCCGAAGATTGCACGCAGCAGCTTTTCTTCCGGCGTCAGTTGCGTCTCGCCTTTCGGCGTAACCTTGCCGACCAGGATGTCGCCGGACTTCACTTCGGCGCCGATGAAGGCAATACCTGACTCATCAAGCTTCGCAAGCGCTGCGTCGCCAACGTTCGGGATATCCGAGGTGATGTCTTCCGAGCCCAGCTTGGTGTCGCGAGCAACACACTGCAGCTCTTCGATGTGGATCGTTGTGAAGCGATCTTCTTTGACGACGCGCTCTGAAATCAGAATCGAGTCCTCAAAGTTGTAGCCGTTCCACGGCATGAACGCGACCTTCAGGTTCTGACCCAGTGCCAGCTCACCCATGTCGGTTGACGGACCGTCAGCCATAACGTCACCGGCAGCAATGATGTCGCCGTTCTTGGCGAGCGGCCGCTGGTTAATACAGGTGTTCTGATTGGAACGCGTGTATTTGGTCAGGTTGTAAATATCGACGCCGGGCTCCGCTGCCGTTGTCTCGTCGTCATTGACGCGTACAACAATGCGCGATGCATCGACAGAATCGACACGCCCACCACGACGGGCAACGACGGTAACACCGGAGTCGACCGCAACAGCACGCTCAATACCGGTGCCGACGAGCGGCGCTTCAGCGCGCAATGTCGGTACTGCCTGGCGTTGCATGTTCGATCCCATCAGGGCGCGGTTGGCATCGTCGTGCTCGAGGAACGGAATCAATGCCGCCGCAACCGAGACGATCTGGCGGGGACTAACGTCCATGTAGCTGATGTCTTCGGGAGCCGCGAGGGTAAATTCGTTCTTGTGACGTACTGCAACCAGGTCCTCGGTGAACTTGCCGTTCTTGTCGAGTTCCGAGTTCGCCTGAGCAACGATGAACTGGCTTTCCTCGATGGCCGACAGATAGTCGATATCAAGCGTCGCCTTACCGTTCTTGACGCGACGGTACGGCGTCTCAAGGAAACCATACTCATTGGTGCGCGCATAGACGGCCAGCGAATTGATCAAGCCGATGTTCGGTCCTTCAGGCGTCTCAATCGGGCACACACGACCGTAGTGCGTCGGGTGTACGTCGCGAACCTCAAATCCGGCACGCTCACGCGTCAGGCCACCCGGCCCAAGCGCCGAGACGCGGCGTTTGTGGGTAACTTCAGACAGCGGGTTGTTCTGATCCATGAACTGCGAAAGCTGTGACGAGCCAAAGAATTCTTTGACGGCGGCAGCAACCGGCTTCGCGTTAATCATGTCCTGCGGCATCAGGCCATCGGCCTCTGCCTGTGTCAGGCGCTCTTTCACCGCACGTTCGACTCGAACCAGGCCAACACGGAATGCGTTTTCAGCCATCTCACCGACGCTACGAACACGCCGGTTGCCGAGGTGATCAATATCATCGACGGTGCCGAAGCCATTGCGGATGTTGATCAGCGTCGACAGCACATCCAGGATATCGTCCTTGTTGAGTACGCCTTCGCCTTCGGAATTGTCACGGCCAACGCGGCGGTTGAACTTCATTCGTCCTACGGCCGACAGGTCATAGCGATCGGGGTTGAAGAACAGGTTCTGGAACAGGTTCTCTGCCGCTTCCTTGGTCGGCGGCTCGCCCGGGCGCATCATACGGTAGATTTCCACCAGCGCTTCGAGTCGCGTCGTCGACGGATCGATATTTAACGTATTCGAAATGAAGGGCCCACGGTCCAGGTCATTGACATACAGCGTACTGACACGATCGATGCCTGCCTCAATCAGCTGGTCGATCAATTCTTCGGTCAGTTCGGCATTCGCCGCCGCGAGCAGCTCGCCGGTTTCGGTGTCAACGATGTCGCTCGCAAGAATCTTGCCTTCGAGATATTCCTTCGGCACAACCAGCTTGTCGACTGAGGATTTCTCCATGTCGCGTACGTGTTTCGCCGTAATACGCTTGCCGTCTTCAACAATCAGTTTGCGACCCAGCTTGATGTCGAACGCCGCGGTTTCGCCTCGCAGGCGTTCCGGGATGAGGCCCATCTTGATTTCTTTGTCAGACAGGTAAAACTCGGTGTTCTCAAAGAACAGGTCGAGCATTTCCTCATTCGTCATGCCCAAAGCTCGCAGGATAATCGTCACCGGCAATTTGCGGCGGCGGTCAATACGCGCGAACACTGAATCCTTCGGGTCAAACTCGAAATCGAGCCACGAGCCACGGTAAGGAATCACGCGCGCCGAAAACAGCAATTTCCCGGAGCTGTGCGTCTTACCCTTGTCGTGGTCGAAAAATACGCCTGGCGAACGATGCAACTGTGAAACAATAACGCGCTCGGTACCATTGATCACAAAGGTACCGTGGTCGGTCATCAGGGGCATTTCACCGAGATACACTTCCTGCTCGCGGATATCCTTAACCGGTTTCGGCGTGCCACTGGCGTCCTTGTCGTAGATGACCAGGCGGACCAGTACGCGAATCGGTGCGGCATAGGTCAACCCGCGCATCTGACATTCCTTGACGTCAAATACGGGCTCGCCCAGGCGGTAACTCACATATTCGAGTGCCGCGTTGCCGGAATAACTGACGATCGGAAATACAGATCGAAATGCCGCGTGCAGACCTTTGTCGTCGCGCTCTTCAACCGTTTTCGATGTCTGCAGGAACTTGTTGTACGAGTCCACCTGGATCGACAGCAGGTATGGCACGTCCAGGATCGTCGGACGCTTGCCAAAGTTCTTGCGAATTCGTTTTTTCTCAGTGAATGAGTATGCCATTCGAGAAATCCTCGTTAGCCTTGCTTTAAATACGGATGCGAGCAAGCAGCCAGCCGCATCGCGACTGGCTGCTCACCCGACTTTTCATTCGCCTTGCCGCCCCAGGGCAGCAAGTCAAGCATCTCGCGATGCAACAACTACTTGAGCTCGACGCTTGCGCCGGCTTCTTCGAGCTGCTTCTTGATGTCTTCTGCTTCGTCTTTGCTCGCGCCTTCCTTGATTGCTGAAGGTGCGCCTTCGACTGCGTCCTTGGCTTCTTTCAGGCCAAGACCGGTGATCGCGCGAACAGCCTTGATCACAGCAACCTTGTTGCCACCAAAGCTTGTCATTACGACGTCGAATTCATCTTTCTCTGCCGCAGCTTCACCCGCGTCAGCAGCCGGACCCGCCGCAACGGCAACCGGTGCCGCGGCAGAAACGCCCCACTCTTCTTCGAGCATCTTGACGAGCTCAACCACTTCCATAATTGGCTTAGCGCTCAATTCTTTAAGCAGATCTTCGTTTGACAGTGCCATTTTCTATTTCCTCTAGATTACGAATCCCTGAGTCAGGGAATACTTTATTGCCGTTATGCAGCATCCTGCTCGCCACGCGCGGACAAAGTCCGTGCCAGCATTGCAGGAGGTTCTGCGAGTGTGCGTACCAATTGGCTCATCGGTGCTACGAACACGCCAAGCAACATTGCGCGCGCCTGATCCAGCGTTGGCAGGTCTGCCAACTTAGCGAGATCAGACCCTGGCATCAGTTGCCCACCGGCCGATAGCGATACCGCCTGCAGAGCGTCGTGCTCCTTGGCGAAATCCTTGATTACCCTGGCAGCGGCACCTGGATCATCTTTTGCAAACGCGAGAAGAATCGGTCCCTTGAGCGTGTCCTGCATACACTCAAACTCGGTACCTGCGACGGCGCGACGTGCCAGCGTGTTCTTCACAACCCGCATGTACACGCCGGCATTGCGTGCTTCTTTACGCAGTGCCGTCATTTCTTCAACAGTCAGCCCCCTGTACTCAGCCGCAACGGCTGTCACAGAGTCTCCTGCAACCGCATTCACCTCTTTGACAAGTGCTTTCTTGTCTTCGAGTCTCAGTGCCATGAACTTCTCCTGGCTAACGGTTTTACAAATAAGTGAAGCCTTAACTCTTTGCCTCACTTCCCAAGTTCGGGAAAGTCCTTTCCCTGTCGAATGGGTAACCGTTGCCAAACATCTGACTCAGGTATCACCATCTGCTTAGGCGTTTATTAAGACCAACAAACTGCTGGTCGCCTAAGGTCTTCGACGATCACCGCTTCCCTGCGGCTAATGCATGGACACCCGAAAGTATCCCTGCATATTCTTTTTGACCGGCCCGCGACTTAAGCGTCGACGGATCCCCGGTCGACGGAAACGCCCGGACCCATCGTCGATGAGACCGTCATTTTCCGGAAATACATGCCTTTCGCTGATGCCGGCTTCGCTTTCTTCAGGTCGCTCAGCAGTGCATCGAGGTTCTGTTTCAGCGCATCGACCTCGAAGTCAACGCGACCGATCGGGCAATGAATAATGCCGGCTTTGTCAGTTCGGTAACGAACCTGACCCGCCTTGGCATTCTTAACCGCCGTCTCGACATCCGCCGTTACTGTGCCAACCTTCGGGTTCGGCATCAGGCCACGCGGTCCCAGGATCTGGCCAAGCTGACCAACAACGCGCATTGCATCCGGCGTTGCGATGACGACGTCAAAGTCCATCTCGCCCTTCTTCACGGATTCGGCGAGATCATCGAACCCGACAATATCTGCACCAGCCGCCGTTGCTTTTTCGGCATTTTCACCCTGGGCAAAAACTGCAACACGAACTGTCTTGCCGGTGCCGTTCGGCAATACTGTCGATCCACGCACAACCTGGTCGGATTTGCGTGGGTCAACGCCGAGATTGACAGCGATGTCGATACTTTCTGCAAATTTGGCCGTTGCCAGCTCTTTCACCAGCCCGAGTGCCTCGGAAATGTCGTACGCTTTTTCCGCATCGATTTTCTCGTTTGCGGCCTGACGTCTTTTGCTGATATTCGCCATTAGTTCACTCCCTCGACATCGATTCCCATGCTGCGGGCGGTGCCAGCGACTGTACGCACGGCAGCATCCATGTCAGCAGCGGTCAGGTCGGGCATCTTGGTCGTCGCAATCTCTTCGAGCTGCGCACGATTTACCTTGCCAACCTTTTCCGTGTTAGGTGTTCCGGAACCTTTCTTGACGCCGGCGGCTTTACGCAGCAACACGGCGGCAGGCGGAGTCTTGGAAATGAACGTGAAACTGCGATCGCTATACACTGTAATCACGACCGGAATCGGCAGCCCTGGCTCGGTACCCTGGGTCTGCGCGTTAAACGCCTTGCAGAACTCCATGATATTGACGCCGTGCTGACCGAGGGCGGGACCGACGGGCGGAGACGGATTTGCCTGGCCCGCAGGGACCTGCAGCTTTATGTAGCTGGCAACTTTCTTAGCCATTGTATTTTCCTCTCGAGTTCAAACGCTGCGGTCCAGCCGCAGCTCCTCGTAAATTAATGCTTCGCGGCCTGGGGGCCGCTCCTACAATCTCTCTTATTCGCGGCCTGGGGGCCGCTCCTACAATCTCTCTTATTCGCGGCCTGGGGGCCGCTCCTACAATCTTTCTTTCCGATTCGCGGCCTGGCCGCTCCTACGATTTTTCTACCTGGCCAAAGTCCAACTCCACCGGAGTCGATCGGCCCAAAATCTGTACGCCAACCTGAATACGACTTTTCTCGTAGTTCACCTGCTCTACGACGCCAGAGAAATCGTTGAACGGCCCGTCGGTAACGCGTACGACTTCGCCGGGCTCGAACAATACCTTCGGCCGTGGCTTGTCGACGCCTTCCTGGACGCGCTGCAATATCCGGTTCGCTTCTTTCTCGGTAATCGGTGCCGGGCGATCGCTCGAACCACCGATGAATCCGAGTACCTTCGGTACTTCCTTGACGAGATGCCAGGTCTCGTCATCCATTTCCATTTGCACCAGCACATAGCCCGGGAAGAACTTGCGCTCACTGCGTCGCTTGTTGCCTTCTCGCATCTCGACGACTTCCTCGGTAGGCACCAGGATTTCGCCAAACTTGTCCTGCAGACCCATGCGCTCGATTCGCTCTTCCAGACCGCTTTTGACGCGATGCTCGAAGTTCGAATAGGCGTGCACGATATACCAGCGTAAGGCCACTGCTTGTTCCTCTAAATTCCGTTCGTTCTACGTGTGGCGCTAGCCAACAAGACGTCGAGTCAGCCAAAGCAGACCCGAGTCGAGCGCCCAGAAAAACAACATCATGACGAGCGTAAACACGAATACCGCGATCGCCGTCTGCGTCGTTTCCTGCTTCGTCGGCCAGACAACCTTGCGGATTTCAACGCGAGATCCCTGGATGAAGTGCCAAAGCCGCTGACCCTGCGCACTGGTCATCGCCACACCGATACCCACAAGCGTGCCGCCCAATACCATGAGAACGCGGATCGCCTGGGCGAATTCCGCTTCATAGTAGTAGTACGCGTACAGCCCGCCTATCAGGACGGCCGCCGCTATCAGCAGCTTGATGGTATCGAGCATGCCGCTTTGTGATGTTTCTGTTTGTGCACTCATGACTTTCTTCGTACTGCCTTGCTTCGCGCGCTGAGCGCGTTTATGCCCTCAGGGTGCTCCTAC
>TARA_R110002096_G_scaffold93211_5_pt1 | contig 15422 bp, 21 predicted proteins | sample TARA_R110002096 | Tara Oceans TARA_R110002096 (sample SAMEA4397295) | marine metagenome | biome: Polar Biome; feature: [DCM] deep chlorophyll maximum layer (ENVO:01000326); material: water (ENVO:00002006), including particulate matter (ENVO:01000060) such as... | depth 35 m | reverse complement strand
CATGAGGCGGTTGGGGGTGGTGGCGTCGAGGCCCTAACAGGAACCGGGTCTATTTCTGTGGTGTCGTTTGTCACCACGGTTTCAGCCCTCGCCCCGATCGCGGAGACGCCGGGATCTGGTAGCTTGGCATTAACGGGATATTTGCCCGCTGTTTTCGCAAGTGATGCGATTGAAGCACTGCCCACATCTGGCAGCGTTGCGATTTTAGGTTATCAGCCCAGTATTGTGATTACTGATCATATTGGTGTTACGCCAGGTGTGGCGAGTATCGGTATTACGGGATATGTGCCCACCGTGGCATCGGGTTCAAATATTACTTCTGAGCCAGTGGCGGGTAGTGTTGTTCTCTCAGGGATTATTTCTGTGATCGATGTTACGGCAAATGTATTTACAGCGCCATCGGTCGCGAGTTTGTTAATGACAGGTTTTACACCAGATATATCGGCTTTGTCCGGGATCGAAATGGCACCTGTTACAGGGCAAGTTGATATCACGGGCTATGCTCCGAGTGTATTTGCCGTTAACCCGGTAACAGCGATACCTGGTATAGGTCAGGTTGACCTTGCAGGGTATGCCCCGATAGTGGTGGCGGTTGATCCAGTGGGTATATCACCCACCATTGGACAGCTTGATTTAAATGGTTTTGCCGCGTTGATTGATGCGTTGGCCCCAATAGACGCTCTGCCAACGGCGGGCAGCATAGGGTTAACGGGATATCAGTCAATTGCGGTGGTGTCTCAGACTGTCGGTGTGGCGCCCGGAACGGGGGTTATTTCGATAACAGGATATGCACCAAGCGTTGTGACGTTTGCATTCATTCCAAGCTTACAGCGGACAACCACAGTGGCAGCGCAGACGCGCCTATCCACAACGGCAGCGAGCAACAGACATTATACGGCACCGGCATCCAGCCGCACCCGCACGATTAATTAGGAGAAAGTAAGATGGTAGCAGGCGCATGGCAGGTCTATGATGAGGGCCTTGAAGATATTCTTGACGGCACTGTCGATCTCGACACCGACACAATCAAAACCCAGTTGCATGATGTTGCCTACGTCCCGGCGGACGCAGACCTGACGGCGGCAAACGAGTTGGCAACCGCCAACGGCTACACTGCGGGTGGTATTACATGCACAATCACGGTGACTAATGCCGCGGGTACTGTGACGATAGACAGCACGACCAACCCGCAGTGGACCGCAACGGGTGGGTCTATCGCCGCAGCAACGGCCGTGATCATCAAAGCGGCGACAAGTCAACCGCTGTTCCATGCTGACCTTGACACAGGTGGCGGCAACCTGACCGCAACGGACGGCAACACATTCACAATCACTTTCAACGCATCCGGTATATGCACAGTAGCACAGGCATAATCATGACATTATCAGCAGACCATAAAGAGGCCGTCAACAAGACAATCATTCAACGCCTTTCTGGTGACGGGCTTCCCCCTCACAAGGATGAAACACCAGAAGATCATAAAGCCCGTGTTCTCGGAATATGTGAGGCGCAGGTTGAGCGCTTCAGTAAGCATTTGACCAAGATGACCGCAAAGGCCAAGTCCAAAGGATGGGGCAAGCGTGGCGAATGGCCGGGCGATGCCGACCGCACCTATGAGGATATTGCCTATTACATCAAGCAGTTTGACAAGCATAAGGCTATCCCTGCCGAACAGTGTGTAAGGATGGTCAAGGGCTTCAAGGCCGGCATGACATCAGACGAGGCAATCAAGGCGTTTGGGTGATGGCAGCGGATAACATTAACATTAAGGCGTCCGAAATTATGCATAGTATCACATTCAGGATTAGAGTGACGGGGCTAAGGATGGCTGTGTGGCGCTCAAGCATAGGCGTTGCTATTTGCAGGCTTGGCGCATGGGTAGCCGGTGTCAAGATAGATGTGTCGGAAGTTGAATAAGGCGTTCGGCTGATGCGAGATAAGGACGATCTATATCTCAGCCCACATGCGCGGCTAAGGTTTGCACAGCGCCCGTCGACAGGGGGTAAGATTGCTGCCCTCATGCCCTTGGCGGTTCTGATTGCGGTTATGGTCTTCTTGGCTTTCTCTGTTTTCGGCGGCTCCTGATGCCCTCTGCACCACCACGATACAAACAACAAACGGTAGGCAGTAAGCCACCAGAGAGACGTAAGACAGCCCACGCCCGAGGATATGGCAGCAAGTGGGAGGCGTTCCGCAAGAACATCATAGCCACTCATGTACGCAAGTTCGGGCCGTTATGTGCATGTGGATGTGGCACGATACTACGGACAGGACAGCCCAGGCACCCACACAACGCCGAGGTCGACCACATCAAAGCAGTGAGCGGCCCGAGTGACCCACTGTTCTGGGCCAAGGGTAATCATCAGGTGCTGTGTAAGTCATGCCACAGCACCAAGACAGCGAATGAAGACGGTAGCTTTGGGAATAAACCCAAGGTCAAGCCGAAGACCGGCACCGATGGATGGTTGATAGAGGACAAATGACCCTCAAATATCGAGCCACAGAGAAGCCCGTACAGAGCCGGAATAGTTTAGACTACCCATAGGTAGCGGGCACACCACAGGCGCTCACTGGCCCCCTGCCATATGGGGAGGGGGAGGGTAAATCTCTGTCGGGTTGGTGTCCTGGGACCGTGTGAGGGGTCGTATTTTTGCGTGGACGAATTAAACTTTCACAATAATTAAATTTTGAGCAACAAATGAAACGTGGCAGAAAACCAGACCTTCCGAGCGTAAAGGAAGCCCGGGGAACCTGGCGTAAGGATCGAGATAAGCAAAAGCTTGAATTGATCACACCAGCTGACCCTCCTATCATGCCGGACTATCTGACGGATGACGCGATTATGGTTTGGCAAGATGAGATTGGGCGGGTGATGCAGACTGGCGCCGGTGATGTTGATAGCTCCGAGTTTGCGGCCTATTGCTCGCTTGAGGCCAGTTGCCGGGAACTGTTTGCTGAGGGGAAGGTTCCCCCGATAACGGCTTTGTCTGAGGCGCGAAAAAAAAGAGAGTTGTTTGGTCTTGCTGGGCCCAAATCTCGGATAGTGAACACAGACAAAAAATCGAAGAATCCTTTCGATAAATTATGACCTATGTAAATTTGGCCTGGAAGTATGCACGCGGCGTCGTCTCGGGTAAAATCGTCGCGTCTGAACTCGTTAAAATGCAGTGCGCGCGGTCACTAAAGTGGAGGAAAGAAAAAAAATACAAGTTCGAAACCGCCGCGGCTGAAAAAGCATGTAAATTTATTTGCCTGTTCCCGCACACGAAAGGGAAGTGGGCGGCCCAGGCGATGCCTTTCGAGTTGGAAGGTTGGCAAGCTTTTTTTGTCAGCATGATATTCGGGTGGAAGAGAAAAAACGGGACGCGGGTTATCCGCCGAGCGCGGTTATACGTTTCGCGGAAAAATGGGAAATCAGACGTAGCGGCCCGGATAGGGTTGTTTATGATTTCTGCGGATGATGAATTTGCCCCGGAGGTATTTTGCGGCGCCACGACCGAAGCGCAAGCCTGGGAAGTGTTCCGCCCGGCTAAACGCATGGTGAGTAAAAGCCCGGACTTTCGGGAATATTATTCTATCGAGGCTTTGGCAAAGTCAATTATGTCACACGCGGACGATGGTTTTTTTAAACCGGTCATTGGCAAGCCAGGGGATGGCGCCAGCCCGCACTGTTCAATTACGGATGAGTATCACGAACACCCTGACGATACGTTACTTGCCACGATGGAAACCGGCATGGGGGCGCGGTCACAACCGCTTTCCCTGGTCACAAGTACGGCAGGGGAGACAATTGGCGGGCCTTGTTATAACGATTGGCTTGATTGTGAATCGGTCCTAAAGGGCCAGACGGACGATGACGAGCTTTTTGCGCTGATCTTTTGCGCGGACAAAGATGATGATTGGCGGAGTGAGGTTGCTCTTAAAAAAGCAAACCCGAATTTTGGGGTTTCTGTTGGTGGCGATTATCTTTTATCTCAGCAGCGCCAGGCAATGGCAACGGCTCGCAAGCAGGGGCCGTTCAAAACAAAGCACCTCAACCAATGGGTTGGGGCGATGGACGCCTATTTCAACGTTCATCAATGGACAGAGCTTTCGCGGGATGAATTGGACCTGTCGCAATATTCAAATTGCCCGGCGTGGTTTGGTTTGGACCTGGCGAGCAAAAAGGATATCGCGGGTTTACGTATATTTATTCAGACACCTGGCGGCTATGTGACGGTCGGGAAAAATTACTTGCCCGAGGGCGACACAGAAACAGATTTCGGGGCCAACACTGACAGGTATGACACTTACACCCTTGACGGATGGATCAAGCGGACGAGCGGAAATATTATCGACTTCGCGGAGATCGAAGCGGACATAATCGAATATGCAAAAATGTTCGATACCCAAGCCGTCGGTTACGATCCGTATCAAGGGAACTATCTCGCGACACGGTTGATGGCTGAAGGGATACCTGTTGTTGAATATGGGCAGACGGTTAAAAATTTCTCTGACGCCATGAAGACGCTGGACGCCCTGATCACTGACAAGCGGATAATTCACGACGGTGACGATTGCATGTCATGGATGATCGGGAATGTGGTTGCGAAAGAAGATGCCAAGGAAAACGTTTTTCCCCGAAAGGCCCGGGCTGAAAATAAAATTGACGGCCCTGTCGCCCTTTTGATGGCGGTTGGCCTTTCAGGAATAGAGGTTGAAGACACGGATTCAATCTATAACAAACGCGGATTAGTGGTGATTTAATGGCATTTTTGGGCTGGTTTAAAAAGAATGATGCGCCGGTCAGAGCGGCGCTTCCGGATGGTGGTGTCACTATTACGACGCCTGCAGAACTCGCCGACTATTTGGGCGGGCGCGGATCTTCCACTGCTTCCGGTGCGGTCGTCAATGAAAAAACGGCCATGCAGGTTGCTGCGGTTTATAGAAGCGTGGCAATTATTTCCGGGGCAATTGCAAATATGCCGCTGATGATAAAACGACGCGTGAATGATCGTGAGCGCCAAGATGCCAGCAATCATTATTTATGGAAACTGTTGCGGAAAACGCCTAACGGATGGATGACGGGTAGCGGATTCCGGCGGCTAATGACACTGCATGTTCTATTACGAGGCAATGGATACGCGCTTATCGTCCGGTCACGCGGTGCTATTATTCAATTGATCCCAATGCATCCGGATAGGGTCGAAGTCACACAGATGGACGATATGTCCCTGGTGTATAAATATACCAGAAAAGACGGTCGGGTGATTTTGTTAAAGCAAAGTGAGGTTCTTCATCTTTCGCTTATGAGTTTTGATGGTGTGACCGGGATCACGCCTATTCAATATGCCCGCGAGGCAATCGGGTTATCTTTACAAACTGAAAAGCATGGTGCTGGTGTATTTAAGAACGGCGCCAGTGTGGCCGGTGTTTTTAAACACCCCGGAGGCTTGAAAGATGAGGCTATTGCGCGGCTCAAGGAGGATTTAGAACAATATAAAGGTTCCGAAAACAGTCATAAAACGATGATTCTTGAAGATGGTATGGATTATGCTCAAATCGCCATGACGCAAGAAGACGCGCAATTTATTGAAACGCGCAAACTATCCATTGTCGATATTGCCATGTTCTTCGGGGTGCCGCCTCACATGCTCGGAAATACTGAAAAGTCAACGTCATGGGGAACAGGGATTGAGCAGCAAAAAGAGGGCTTTGTTGCATTCACTTTGCAAGACTATTTGACAATGTGGCAGGACACTATCGCGCGTGACCTTATCGAGGATGCGGACGTTGATATTTATGCAAAATTCAAAACATCATCCTTGGTTCAAGGTGATTTTAAAACACGTTGGGACGGTCACACAAAGGCTGTTCAGTTTGGCATCGTGACCGTGAATGAGGTTCGGGCCCTGGAAGACATGAATCCAATCGAAGGCGGCGACGTTCGCTATCCCCCGCCGAATACAAACGGCACAGAAGGAGTCAGCAATGAGCCTGAGAAACCTACCGAAAATTAAAGCTTTTGACCGACCCGATGGGGTGCAGTGGGACGCACCGACCGATGTTCTGAGTAAGTGGGCTTTATCACCACAGGCTGCGGAAGCGGATGACCCTCGCACTATTTCTATCTATGATCAAATAGGTGAAGATCCCTGGACGGGTGCGGGAATGACAGCGAAGCGCGTCGCGGGGATACTCCGCAGTATAGGTAGCGTGGATGTAACCGTTAATATCAATTCACCCGGCGGTGATTTTTTCGAGGGACTGGCGATATATAATCTTCTTCGTGAACACCCTGCAAAAGTATCTGTGCGGGTCATGGGATACGCGGCTTCTGCCGCCTCTATTATTGCGATGGCCGGCGATGAAATCGAAATGGGCATGGGGTCATTTTTCATGATTCACAATGCCTGGGGTGTTGCAGTCGGTAATCAGCACGATATGAGAGCGACTGCTGAAGTTCTGGCGCCGTTTGATCAAGCCATGTCTGAAATCTACGAGGCGCGCACGGGACAGAAGAAATCCGATGTTGTCGCAATGATGGACGCAGAAACATGGATTTCTTCAGGCGACGCCGTGAAAAAAGGCTTTGCCGATAGTGTTACCGATCGCGCGAATATTGAGGCTTCCGCCTCTGCGCCATCTGCTGTTATTGCCAAAAGAAAACTTGATTCAATACTCGCAAGTCAAGGAATGCCGCGCAGTGAGCGCCGCAAGATGATGCGCGATATATCCTCCGGTACGCAAGACGCTACCGCACCTGTCACGCAAGACGCTGACATCAGCGCTGGACTTTCCCAGCTTATTCAAACTATGAAAAAATAAGGTATTAAACATGACTATTCATGAAAACCTGCGCAAGCGCGGGCTTGCTTCTGTGCGCGCTGATGCGTCGGAGCCAAGCAAAATTCTTTCCGAACTCAATACGACCTTTGCGGCTTTTAAAGAAGCAAACGAAGAACGTATCAAGGGCGTCGAAAGCAAATTTGACGACGTCGTTACCAACGATAAAGTTGATCGGATTAACGCAGAGGTGACCAGCCTGCAAAAAGCCATTGATGAGGTAAACGCCATGATGGCCGCTCAGAAAATGGGAAGCGGTCAAGAGGCGGACCCTGTGCGATCCGAACATGCAAAAGCGTTCGATACATTCTTCCGCAAAGGTCCAGAGGCTGGCCTGAAGGAGCTTGAAGTTAAGGCAAGCCTCTCCACACAAAGCGACCCTGATGGCGGCTTTGTTGTTCCTGAACAGATGGAGGGCCAGATTGACCGGGTGATGACCACAGTGTCAGCTATGCGCGGTTTGTCCCGTGTTATGTCGATTTCTGCCCCGGTTTACAAACGGCTGATCACCACAAGTGGGGCCGCTTCTGGCTGGGTGGAAGAGCAGGACGCGCGGACCGAAACCAATACGCCAAAATTGAGCGCTTTGGAATTTCCTGTTAAGGAGCTTTATGCAAATCCTGCCGCTTCTCAGACTATGCTTGATGATGCCACTATCAGTATTGAGCAGTGGCTTGCGGAAGAGGTGTCTATTGAGTTTGCAGAGCAGGAGGCCTCAGCATTCATCAATGGTGACGGCGTTGGAAAACCTCGCGGCATTCTCGGGTATGATAAGGTCGCCAATGCGTCCTACGCCTGGGGAAAGACCGGCTTTGTCACCTCTGGCGCTGCCGCCGCATTTGCCACCACGTCCCCGGACAATGCTTTGATTTCCCTGCAACACTCTTTGAAGCAGGGATATCGGAATAACGCCTCTTTCTTGATGGCAGATTCTACTATTGAGGAAGTCCGGAAATTCAAGGACGCAAATAAATTGCCTCTTTGGCAGCCGTCAACCCAGTTGGGCGCGCCGAGCCTATTGCTCGGGAAGCCGGTCTACACAGATGACAATATGCCTATTGTCGGCGCTAACGCTTTTGCAGTGGCCTTTGGGGACTTCCAGCGGGCCTATCTCATTATTGACCGCGTTGGTATTCGCGTTTTGCGCGACCCGTACACCAACAAGCCGAATGTGTCGTTTTACACGACCAAGCGTGTCGGCGGCGGGATCCAGAACTTCGAAGCAATCAAGCTTCTGAAAATTGCAGCTTAAGGACATCTCATGAAAGATATTCATTCAAATATGAATGTGGCTACGCTTATTGGCACAGCCGCATTGAGCGCCGACAACACCCCTGCTGCTGTTGACATGCAGGGTTATGCTGCTGGCGAGGTCATTATCAATGTTGGTATCGGGGGCATTACGTTCTCCGGCACCAATAAAGTTGAGTTTAAACTCACTCATTCCGATGATGACACCACCTATACAGCGGTGGCAGATAGCGACGTCCTGGGCGTCACAAGTGTTGGCGCTGGTGGAATTGTTAAGTCTCTGGTTGCGGCTCACGCCGCGGCGGCGGGTTACCGCGTGGGCTATATCGGCGGAAAGCGTTATTTGAAGCTTTTGGCTGATTTCAGCGGCACCCATGGTGCAGCAACGCCAATCGGTGCGGTTGTAATTCAGGGGCATGCTCACAGTCAGCCTGTCGCTGATCAAGAGTAAAAAACAAGAGTAAAAAAATAGGGTGGGGATTTGCGTAAGGCATTTCCCCACCTTTTAAATAAGGCTTTCATATGTCAGATTTCTACGCCCACGACCCGGACGCCGGTCCGCTTGATTACAGTATTGATTTTACAGACTGGTTGACGGCTGGCGATTCTGTGGCGTCGGTTGCCTGGGCCATCTACCCCCTTGGGCCGACATTATCCGGGCAGTCTTTGGCTGCTGCCGTGGCGACGGTAAAAATTTCCGGCGGGACGTTGGGCGGACAGTATCGGGTGACGGCGTCTGTCACCACGGCCAATGGTCTTGTTGACGATCGATCAATCATAATCAGGTGCGGGCACTTATGAGAACGAAACAAACCAGCGATCCGGCGAATTATCCTGTCAGTTTGCAAGAGGTCAAAGAATTTCTTAAAGTTGATGACACCAATTCGGACGCCGAAATTTTAAGCCTGATCGGCGCAGCGACGGACCACGCGGAGGCCCTTTGTAACCGGCCATTTATCAACCGTGAATTTCAAGCAACATTTGACAGCTTTCCGCGCTGCATTGAGTTAAGTCAAACGCCGGTCCAGTCTGTCGACCTGGTGGAGTATGTTGATACTGACGGCGCCACGCAGACACTGGCGGCGACCGAGTACCAGGTGGACCTGGGCAATAACTTCCGCAAGGCGCGCATTGTCGAGGCGTACAACAAAACATATCCGTCAACCCGGTCAGAAATGAACGCCGTGACGGTGACCTTTACCGCCGGCTATGGCGCCGACTGGAACAGCGTTCCGGATACCATTAAGACAACGATTAAATATCTTGTGTCGCATTATTTTATCAATCGCAGCGCAGACGGCAAAGTCCCGGAAATGATCGAAATGCTGCTGGCCGGTGAAAAGGTCCACGCGCTATGAATATCGGGAGTATGCGTGAACGGGTGACAATCAAGAAATATACGACCGTCCAGAGCGCCACAGGGGCCACCACAGATACGGAAACGACTGTGGCGACCGTATGGGCTAATATCAAGGCCGTGCGGGGTACGGAGGCACAGGACGCCGGACGATTGGCGGCAAAACAAACCTACCTTGTGACGATTTACACCAGAACGCTTGAAACCGGCTATTTCCTGCTTTGGGGGACGAAAAAGCTGAATATTCGGAGTATTTCGGACCGTTGGGAGCAAAATAAGGGTGTTCCCGGTCAATTTCTGACAATTGAGGCCGAAGATGGCGTCCAGAGTTAGCGGGCGGTCAAAACTGCGCAAAACCCTTTCGCGGATGCCGAAAGAAATCACCGCCGGGGTTCGGGAGGCGGTGAAGGATTCCTCACAGGCTATTTATATTGATGCGCAGGCTGGTGTCTCAAGGGATAGCGGTGATCTTGGTGCGGCGCTGAGTGTCCGTATTCGAGGGGATAAACTTGGTGCGGCTGTGGGGTATTGGAAAAAAGGTAATAAAAGAAAATGGGCGCTGGCAGGGTGGCGGGCCCACTTTACGGAATTTGGCACACGGGGTTATGCGGCGGGGGACACCAGGCGTTCAAAGAACAGCAAAACCACATCAAAAATTAAAAGAAAAATTCCGGCCCGTAAAGCTCGCCCGTTTTTGGGTCCTGCATTCAAGGTAAACCGCAAATTTATAAAAAGACGAATGACGAAAGCAGTCAATCACGCATTAGACAGGGCAGCGCGCTATGGAAGGTGAATTAAAAACAGCGGTTTATGCCAAGCTTGACGCGGCGCTTTCTATTCCGATTTACAACGGTGCGCCCCTGGATGCGGCCTTGCCATATGTCGACATTGACGATTACAGCCAATCAGACTGGTCGGGAAAAGATTACACCGGCACAGAAGCGGCCTTACGTGTGCATGTCTGGCATCGGGACCGGGACAGTTGCGCCACGATAATGACAGCTATCCGGGCAGCGCTCGATCGTGTCGCCTTGACAATCAGCGGGCATAATTTTGTTGATTGCCAGTATGAAAATTCCCGGTCGTTTACGGATGCGGACGGACTGACGCGGCACGGGGTGATTGATTTTAAAGTCTGGGCGAATTGACCAGGGGCAAAGTAGCCGCCTTACTTGGCGGGGGGCCGTCATTACCAGATCAGTTAAAGCATATCCCGCCGGATGCCGTGCTTTTTGGAATTAACCACCACGCGAGCCGCCTGGTTGATTGTGACTATATCGTTTTCAACGATTTAATCACATGGGAAGCGGTTAAAGACCTTCCGGGCCGAAAGATATCCCGATGGGGTCAAGACATTCGCTGGCCGGCAAAGCGCGGAATGATTTCCGGCGTGGTTGCGTTGGAATACGTCCTGCAAGCCGGGTTTGATCTGGTCATACTGGCCGGGTTCGATTGTTACCAGACAGGCCTATATTTTTACGACATTCACCGGGCTTTGCCGCGCACGGAACCACTTGAAAAACAACTATCGTACTGGCCCCCAGATAACCGGGTTAGGGTCGTCGGCGGGCCGTTGTGCGCCGTTTATCAGCAATACGAGAAACACATGAAAACGACTGTAACACTTGAAATCACTCAAAAAAAAACGGTGCATCTTGATACTCGCCGTTCAATCAATTTCGTGCCGGGACGCCACGTTTTGACACGGGAAGCAGCCGACGCAGCCATTGCGGCAGGCATAGTTAAAGAGACGAAAAGGAAAATGAAATGACTGCACAAAAAGGACGCCTGTTTATTCTTAAGCTCGGCGATGGACTGACCGTTGAGACATTCGCCACTGTTGCGGGGATGCGCGCGAGCAGCCTGACGATTAATAACGAAATGGTTGATGTTACCACCAAGGATGATGTCGGGTGGCGTAAACTTCTTGATGGTGTTTCATTCAAGTCATTTTCCATTTCGGGCAGCGGGCTTATTCAGAGCAGCGCCAACCGGCAAGCCGTGACAGGCAAGGCCTTGAGCGGTTCGATTGACAATTATGAAATTTATTTCGAAGACGGCGACAAATTCGCGGGCGCTTTTCAGTGTACCTCTGCTGAAATCACCGGCAATCATGACGGGGCCGAGGAATATACTCTATCCCTCGAATCCTCCGGCGCTGTGACCTATACCGCTGTATGATAGACGGATCTCAAAAAATCACAGTCGGAGAGAAAGATTATACTCTCCGGCTGACCTTCGCCGCCACGAAAAACATCGAACTGACGCTTGGCAAGCCATTGCTGCACGTCAATCATATCAGTTTATATGAAACGGCTTTTTGCTTTTCTCAGATGGGCGACGTGTCGGAAGAAGACGCATTTGATGTTATTCGCGCCGCCGGCATCGAACAAATCGGCGTTGTAGTAAAAACCCTCATTGTTGAGACGTACAACCCCGAAAAAAAGTAGGTTCCGGCAAGAAGGGGGCCAGTGAGTTTAACTGGCAATCCTATCTTGAAATGGCCGGACAACTTGGCTGGTCGCCCGCGCAATTCTGGGCGGCCACCTATGCAGAATTGCATTTTATGTACAAGGGCTGGCTCAAATCCCAGGGCATCCAAACAGACCCCGCCGTTACCGCAGACGATTATAAAAAATTGATGGAAAAATTCCCAGATGAATGAAGAATTAGCAGCAATGATCGTGCGGCTTGAGGCCGACGCGACCCGTCTAAATGCTAATCTGGTAAAAGCCGGGCGCATGGTTGACGGTAAGCTTGACGGTATGGATCGCCGTTTGAAGAAATCAGACGCGCGATTTGCCAAGTGGGGAAAAAATATTGCATTGAATGTTCGCCTTGGCCTTGCGGCAGCTGTGATTTATGCGGGGAAACAGGCGCTTGTCACTGCGGATCAGGTCGATGTTCTTCAGGACAGAATTAAGGACGCCACAAAAGCAACCGGCGGCTTCGAAACTGTGTGGGACGGTATTGCCTCGACCGCCATTAAGACCGGCAGCGCCATATCTGGCAATGTTGAGCTTGTTCAAAGGCTCGCCATTGCGGCTGAGGATCTTGGCGGGACCAATAGCGAGATTCTTCGCCTAAATGAAACCGTGCAAAAGCTCGGTGTTATTTCCGGCGCATCAATGAGCAGTTTGAACGCAGGCACGACACAACTTGCCCAGGGCTTGGGCGCCGGAACATTTAGGGCTGAAGAATTTAACTCCCTGCTCGAAAACATCCCCGCCGTGGCAAACCTAATTGCTAAAAACCTCGGAAAATCAACCGCAGAGTTGCGGGCCATGGTGTTGGCCGGTGATCTAACATCAAAAGCAGTCTTTGCCGCATTGCTCGAAGGGTCCGAAGACGTAGATAAGCGGTTCTCAGAAATTCCCCCCCGCCTGGAGCGCGCTTGGTCGAGTATGCTGACGGCGATATCTTTGGGAGTGGATGATATTAATACTAAACTCGGGATAACAGAAGGGTTGGCCGGTCGCTTTCAGGTTATAGCCAAAACCATAACTTCTCTACGAGAAAGTGATGGTAATATTCTAGGGTTCAATGAGTTAGACAAGATCAACAACGCTCTAGAGCAGAACGAGGCCCAACTTGAGCGAATAGCCGATAAGGAATCTGAGGAGGCAAAAAGAATAAAGCAAAGAATAGGGCTGCTTCAAGATGAATGGTCGGCGATCATAAAAAGGAACTCAGTTTTATTGTCACCGGAATCCTATTCCTTGCCTGGTTCAATCTTCCCAAGTAATCAATTGCAATTAGGGATGAGTATAACCCCCCGTGACAAGCCCACTGAAATCCCCGTCTCAGATGAGACAATGGTGCCAAAGCCCCGCCCGGGCAATGAAGCCAACAAAACCGCCTACCTAGACGCAGAAGACGCAATTAACAAATTGATCGCCGCCTCGCGTATGGAAGAACAACAGGTAGGAAAATCCGCCGCCACTATTGCCCGCATGAATGCTGAACTGGAAATCTACACAGCCTTAATGGAAAAAGGCGGGGATGTCACGGACGAGCAGAGGCAGGCGATTGATAAAATGCTTGATGCGTATGAAGCGCAGGCGACCGCCACTGAAAAATCAATAAAGCAATTTGAAGAACTGGACGCAATGGCCGACCAGTTCGCCGAGGACTTTGGCGATATATTCATTGATAGTATTGGGCGGGGAGAGGATGCATTAAGTTCGCTTGTCAGCACCTTTAAAAATGCTCTTTTGAAAATGGCGGTGGATGCCGCAATCATAAACCCTTTGAAAAAGCTATTTTCGCCCAAAGGCGGGAACCTGTTCGGGGGCATTTTAAAAGCGGTTGGCAGTTACTATTCCGGCGGCACATCTTCTCTTGCTTCTTCGGCAATCTCATATTCAGACGTTGGCGGCGCTTATGCGGACGGCGGCAACCCTCCTGTTGGTAAAATATCAATGGTTGGGGAGCGGGGCCCTGAGCTATTTATCCCGAAACAGTCTGGCACAATTATTCCTAATCACAAGCTTGGCGGTTCTGGCGGTGGTGTGGTGATTAATGTTGATGCGCGTGGTGCGACAAACCCGGCGGAAGTTGAGGCCGCGGCCAACCGGGCGGTCGCCAAGGCGGTGCCCCAAATTATGAAAGCCCAGGACGCGCGCATGATATCAAGACAACGGCCGGGGTTTGCATAATGACTTTGATTGTTTTACCGAGTACAGGCCGCTGGTCAGAGGCCGATATGCAGTTTATCACCGGCGACACGCCGCTTGAACTGATGAACGGCGCTGAACAAATTATATCCAGCACGAATAAAAAATGGGCGCTGTCATTTAAGCTGATTGGTTTGTACGGCGTGGAGGTGCGCGCATGGCGTTCGGCGCTTACGCAGCTATGTGACCTGGGCAATACGTTTCAGGCACCGCCGCCTGACTTTGACGGTCCAGGCTCTGGCTATGCCGGGCCAAATCCTTTGGTTGCGGGCAGCAGTCAATTGGGGCTGTCCGTCAATGTAGACGGCGGGTCGCTATCTACCCAGATACTGGCTAACGGCGATTATTTTACAATCAACGGCGAGTTAAAGGTTGCCACGGCGGACGTCACGACAGACGGGACTGGTGCGGCGACCATTCCATTTTATCCTGCACTTCGTTCTAGCCCGCTTGATAATGCGGAGGTATTTATAGATGCGCCATTTTCTACATTCCGGCTGATGCAGCCCATGAGCCGGGAGCATTTTAACGCGGTCCTACATGGTTCGCGGTCGGTTGAGGCCGTGGAGACATATTCATGACCACCACAGAAATGCAAACAGGACTTGAGGCGCGTGTTGTTCGCCCGGTTCTTATCGCGCGGCTGGATATTGCCGGCGATCCCGTTCTTGGGTGGACCGGGCCGGGGTTGTTTGCGCCATCCGGCACAGGTGACGCGGCCCTTGATGGTCAGATTTTCGACCCCACAGAAGCCCCCGTCGATATGTCTGATGTGGTGGACAATCAGGGCGTGGGGGAGCCGGTGACCATTACCATGGCCGCCAATGACCTGGATCAAGATGTTTTGCGACAGCTTGTCCGTGACCGCCGGGTCTATATCGGGCGCAAGGCGTGGTTATGGTTTGCGCTTTTGGACGACACGGAGGCGGCGGTACTACCAAATCCAGAGCGCCTAAAGACCGGCGTTATTGTGTCGATGAGTTACACCCGCAGTCCAGAGGAAGAAATTGTCGAGGTCGTCATTGACGAAGACCTGGGCGGCACCCGTTCGAATGAGCTTCGGATTATCGATCATACACGATTCTGGCCGACCGATACCTTCAGCAGCTTTGTCCACAAATTAGTCAACCGTCCTCGCGGCATCCGTGGCGCGGTCAGTACCGGCGGCGGCGGTGGCGGTGGCATTCCCGGGTGGAAACTTAGGCATTAAATCATAAAGTTAGGAAAAACCTGTGAGACTAGAACGTTACGCCGATTGGCCGTCACGCCTAAACGCATATCTTGCCGCCGTGCAGAAAAAAATCCCAGAAGAA
>TARA_R110002096_G_scaffold425644_5_pt1 | contig 15422 bp, 12 predicted proteins | sample TARA_R110002096 | Tara Oceans TARA_R110002096 (sample SAMEA4397295) | marine metagenome | biome: Polar Biome; feature: [DCM] deep chlorophyll maximum layer (ENVO:01000326); material: water (ENVO:00002006), including particulate matter (ENVO:01000060) such as... | depth 35 m | reverse complement strand
GGCTCGCTGGCTTGGTGTTGCAAAACCCCAGCCAAATGGTGTAATTCTTGTCGGTGCACATACTTGGGCAAGAGTGATTGCTGAGGCATTGAATAAACTTGGTGTAAAAGTTATCCTAGCAGATTCAAATTGGGAAAATATTTCTAAAGCTCGTAAATCTGGCTTACAAACTTATTATGGGAACATACTTTCAGAGTATGCCCTCGACGAAATTGACCTAGACGGTGTTGGCCGTGTTCTAGCTCTAACACCTAACGACGAGGTAAATGCACTTTCTTCGCTACGTTTTGCTGAGATATTCGGTGTTTCCGAGGCGTTTCAATTAGCGCCATCTGCTTCATCCCAGCGTAAAGATGCAGAAGTTTCGGGAGCCCTAAATGGAAGAACTTTATTCGATACAGGACTTAATTACTCAAAAATTTCTGAACTTATCGCAAGTGGTGGGTCAATTAAAAGCACCGAAATTACTGATGAATTTTCTTATAAAAACTACAAGGAATCTTACAAAAATCAATTATTCCCTCTTTTCATTGTTTCAAAAAATGAAACTGTAGAACCCTTTTCGGTTGATAATCCACCTTCTCCTCAAGAAGGTGACGTGGTTATTTCACTTATTTATAATCAAGAAGCCAACCAAACTAACCTTACTGAATCAAAAAATAATATAGACCCTTCCGCTTAGCATGTTCAATTCTTCTGTTATTAGCGCTTTTAAGCAGCATAACACTCCTTTTTATTACTACGACCTCGATCTTCTTCGACAAACATTAAAACAAATTCAAGAACACGGTATCTCTAAAGGATATCATGTTCACTTTGCTTTAAAATCGAATAACCAACCCCGCGTTTTAGACGAGATTTTGAAAGCTGGTTTGGGTGCCGATTGCGTAAGCGGTGGTGAAGTACAAGTTGCTTTAGATGCTGGATTTTCTCCAGAACACATTGCTTTTGCTGGTGTTGGTAAACGCGATTCTGAAATCAAGCTAGGCTTGGAACACAACATATTTTGCTTTAACTGCGAGTCGGTTCAAGAGCTAGATGTAATAAATGAACTTGCTGCCCAAGCGAATACTACTGCTCATGTTGCATTACGTTTAAATCCAAACGTAGATGCCAACACACACAAGTATATTACTACTGGGCTCAAAGAGAATAAGTTTGGGATAAATGAGGAAGATTTAGAAGATATTTTTCAACAGCTTCCGACCTTAAAGCACGTTAAACTTATTGGTATCCATTTTCATATTGGATCTCAAATTGAAGATTACGAGCCGTTTCGTAAACTTTGTGATCGCGCTAACCTTCTAAACGATCGTTTCGAAAATGCTGGTTTTAAGCTAGACATCATCAATGTTGGTGGTGGTTTTGGGATTGATTACGTTCAACCGAATGCTAATCCCATCCCAAACTTTGAACGCTATTTTGGTTTGTTCGCAGAACACATTCAGCTTAAAACACATCAAGAACTGCACTTTGAGTTAGGCCGTTCTGTTATCGGGCAAGCTGGTAGCTTAATCACCCAAGTGTTGTACACCAAAAAAGGTCGCGAAAAACACTTTGCCATTGTTGATGCAGGTATGACTGAACTTATCCGCCCAGCATTATACCAAGCAAAGCATGAAATTGAAGTGCTAACGAGTACTAAGGAACTTGCTAAATATGATGTAGTTGGTCCAATTTGCGAAAGCTCTGACACCTTCAGAACCGATTTAGATCTTCCTGCTATTGAGCGAGGCGACTTATTGGCAATTCGCAGTTGTGGAGCTTACGGTGAAGTAATGAAAAGCGAGTACAACCTCCGTGGTGATGTTGCCGCTGTATTCTCTGACGACCTGAAGTAAACAGTTTAGATTGGGAGTTTTTGCCTTTTATAAAGCAGAAACTCCCCAAATAACTAGTCACCTAATTTCCCTGCTATAAATCCGGTAGTCCAAGCTGCTTGAAAGTTAAACCCACCGGTAACTCCATCAATATCTAAAACCTCTCCTGCAAAATATAAACTAGCTGCTTTTCTGCTTTGCATGGTTTTGATATCCACATCTTGTAAACTCACTCCGCCACAAGTCACAAACTCTTCTTTAAAGGTCGTTTTTCCTTCTACTTTATATTCGTCGTTCATCAGTAAATGAACCAGTCTATTCACGTTCTTCTTACCCATGTTATCCCAAATCATCGTCTCAGAAACTTCCAATTTCTGAAGTAAGAAAAGCCACAATCTACTTGGCAGCTCAAACGGATTCACATTCTGTACTTTCTTCTTGGCATGTTCATTTATCACAGCAGATAAAACATCTCTAATTTCTTGCTCAGATTTATCTCCTGTCCAATTAATCAATGCCGAGCAATTATAATCCATTTCGTAAAGTAGCCGTGCACCAAAGGCAGATAATTTAAGAACTGCCGGACCACTCATTCCCCAATGCGTGATTAAAACAGGTCCTTCACTTTTCAATTTAGTGCCCATAATCCGAATGGAAACTGGATTTACAACAACGCCCATCAACTCGCGAATTACCTCGTTTGGCATATTAAAAGTAAACAGTGATGGAACAGGTTCCTCAATATTGTGCCCTAATTCCCGAAGCCAGTTAAATCCATCTCGGCGAGGACTACCGCCCGTTGCCACAATCACTTTGTCTACCTGTTTCTGCTCTCCATTCTTAAAGCCGAGGAGAAATCCTGAATCTTGGGGAATGAGTTTTTTTATGGGAGATTTTACATCTATCCGCACACCAAGCTTACGAGCCTCACTCCACAAGCAATCAATAATGGTTTGAGAGGAATCGGTAACGGGAAACATTCGCCCATCCGCCTCGGTTTTTAGCTCCACTCCACGTTCAGCAAACCAAGCGATGGTATCCTCTGGAGAAAAAACTCCGAATGCTTTTCTCAAAGGCCTTTCGCCACGCGGATAGAACTTTACCAAATCGCTTACCTTGAAACAGTTATGCGTTACATTACAACGTCCACCGCCCGAAACTTTTACTTTGGAAAGCAATTTATCCGACTTTTCGTAGAGTACTACTTCTGCTTCGGGGTGATGATTTTTCACGGAAAGAGCGCTAAAGAAACCCGCGGCTCCGCCTCCAATTACTGCTACTTGCATTTTTTATTTTCAAGATAACGGTTCTTAGGCGGATGATTCTCATAATATTCAGAAACTTAATCTACTTTTAGTGCTTAATTCACAACGACAAGCACCTTTCCATTTTTGGATGCTTAATTCTATCTGATATATAGCTAGAATTAGTCTTCTATAACTGTTTATAAATAATCACTATTTAGCATGGAATAGGCTTCAATAACTCTTATTTTCTGCATCTAATAATTATTGGCATGGATATACACGTATTAAAATTTGGCGGAACCTCAATGAATGACCACAAAACTTGGAAACAGGTTTTGGAAATCATTAAGAATTATGAGTATCCGGTGGTAGTTGTATCAGCAACTGCGCGTACAACTCGTCAGCTTATTGAAGCTGGTAAATTGGCTGCGTCTGGGAAACTAGACGCAGCGATGGCTATTTCGCTAGACATAAAAGAGCGCCATGCCGCCATTGTACATCACTTTTTATTGGAAAATCCGCACCATAAGAATGCGCTTATTGAAGAAAGCTGCACCTTAAAGTTGAACCAGAGAATTGACCGCTTACATACTTTCTTAAAGTATGTAGCTAAGCAAGGCGAACTTAATGCGGGTATGCAAGATTCCATCGCAGCAATTGGAGAACAAATTGCCTCTTTTCTATTAGCGCATTGTGGATTAGCTCTAGGGATTCTAGCTCAGCATATCGACGCCAAAAAGCTTATTAAAACCGATGCTAATTACGGGAACGCCAAACCTAATACCATGCTAATTAGCCAGAAAATCGGCTCTTTAGAAACCATTCTAGAAGATGGCTTTACCCCTATTATTGGTGGCTTTTATGGTGAAGCGCCCAACGGCACCATTACTACTTTAGGATTTGAAGGTTCCGATTACACTGCAAGTTTATTAGGTGGCGCGCTTCAAGCTAAAGCTATTGAGATTTGGACTGATGTGAGCGGTATTTTCACTTGCGACCCACATCAAATAAAAAATGCACAACCCATTGCCGAGCTTAGTTATTTCGATGCCACAGAAATGGCATATTTTGGAGCAAAGATTCTACATCCATCTACGCTAAAACCTGCACAAGAACGAAATATTCCGGTTTGGGTTAAAAACATATTTAAGCCCGAGGATAAAGGAACTCTCATTATTCGTGAGTCTACATCCACTAAACCAGCTTTAGCAATTTCTTTAAAAAAGAACATAGCTTTGCTTACTATTAGCGCTTACGAGACCGTGATGGGCTACAACTTCCTAACTCGTGTTTTCAAACATTTAGAAGGTTTACGAATTACGGCTGATGCCATAAATACAACCGAAGCATCTGTAACAATTGCTATTTCAGATTCAGAACGCCTTGATGAGTTTGCTACCGATTTCATTGAAGTAGGCTCCGTAAAGTTACACCGAAATAAGGCGCTTATTAGTATAATTGGCTGCCAACTTTCAAAAGCTGACGAGCTTAACGCCAATATTCTAAATCCCATTGCTGATGTTAACTTGGATATGATTTCCTTTAGCAAAGAAAAACGAATTTTTAATGTTGTAGTAGAAGAGGAAACTCTTATTGAAACCGCGCAACACATTCACACAAAACTTTTTGAACATTGAAATCCTATCTCTTAGATAGATTTTTTTACCTGTTCATTGCTCTATATTTATAAATAATGCTACAACTCGAAAATATTACCCTTTCTCTTGGCTCTCGCGATTTGCTTGATGAACTTAACGCTACCATCAATCCTGGCGAGCGTATTGGCTTGGTGGGACCAAACGGTGCTGGTAAATCTACGTTGCTCAAAATTATCATGGGCATCCAGGAAAGAGACTCTGGTAACATCCAGATTTCTAATACCGAAACTCTTGGTTACCTTCCGCAGGATGGCGTTGATCCCGATTACTCGTTAACTGTTATTGAAGAGGTTGAAACTGCTTTTGCTGAGCTTTTTGAGTTGGAAGAAGAAGTAAACGGCCTTCAAGAAAAACTGAGTACAACTGACCATACTACACCTGAATATCACAGATATATGGATCAGTATGGAGAGCTTCAAACTCAGCTTGAGAATTCTGGTTTGTACACGCTTCGTTCAAATATCGAGAAGGTATTAATGGGATTAGGATTTCCTGAGAAAGACTTTAATCGCTCTACCAAAGAATTTAGTGGTGGTTGGCTGATGCGTATTGCTTTGGCAAAACTTCTTCTGAAATCGCCAACTTACTTATTACTTGATGAGCCTACCAATCACTTGGATATTGAGTCACTACAGTGGATTGAAAATTTCTTAACCAATTACCAAGGTGCAGTAATTGTTGTATCTCACGATAGAACTTTCTTAGATACTCTAACAAACAAAACACTTTCATTGCGGCGTGGAAAAATTACCGAGTATGCGGGTAATTACACCTTTTATGAAAAGAAATGGGCAGAAGAGCGTGAGCTGTTAATGAACGCCCAAAAGAACCAAGAGAAGCAGCTTAAAGACACCGAAGAATTCATCGATCGTTTTAGATATAAAGCGTCTAAAGCCCGCCAAGTTCAGAGCCGTGTTAAGCAACTCGAGAAAGTAGATCGTATTGAAGTTGAAGAAGAATTAGGGAATGTTTCCTTTAGCTTTCCAACTCCAGAGCGCAGTGGCTTAGTGGTAATGACATTAGAAAACATCAAAAAAAGCTACGGAGAGAAAGTTATTTTTGATGGCATCGATTATGAAATTGAACGTGGCGATAAAATTGCAGTTGTAGGACCGAACGGTGCTGGTAAATCTACCATGATTAGGATTCTAGCTAATCTAGAGCCCATACAGGCTGGTAAACGTAATGAGGGGCATAAAGTAACTACTAACTACTTTGCACAGCACCAAGCTGACGATTTAGACCTTTCTAAAACACCACTCGAAATTATGATGGGCGCTGGATCAGGTGAAAAAGAGAGTCGACTACGTTCTATTTTGGGAAGTTTTCTTTTTTCCGGAGATGATGTTTTCAAGAAAGTAAAAGTGCTTTCCGGTGGTGAAAAAAGTAGGCTCGCTTTAGCTAAAATGCTATTATCACCTGCGAACTTCCTTATTTTTGATGAACCTACTAATCACTTGGATATGAGTAGCAAGAATGTGCTACAACAAGCCATTCAACAATATGAAGGTACTAGTGTTATTGTATCTCACGATAGATCTTTTCTAGACCCCATTGTTACCAAAGTACTTGAAGTACAGCCTGGACGTATTAAAACGTATATTGGGAATGTATCCTACTATCTAGACAAGAAAAAAGAAGAGCTCGCAGAAAGTGGCCAAGCTAAGGCTTCTGCAAAAAAAAACATCGTTCAAGAGTCTCAATCTAACATATCCAAAAAAGAAGCTCGAAAACTAGAAGCTGAGCGAAGAAATGAAATTACAAAACGCTTAGGCCCTGTAAAGAAAAACCTCAAGACAGTTGAAAAAGAAATTGAACAATTAGAAGCCAAAAAGCTTGAAATTGAAGAACTCATGGCAGATGTAGATTTCTATAACGACAATGACAAGGTTAAAAAAACTTCACTCGAATATGACCAAATAAAAATGGAACTTACGAGTCGTTATTCCAAATGGGAAGAATACGCGAGCAGCATCGAAAAAATTGAACAGGAACTTGATTTATGAAATCTTTGAAAGTCTCACTTTACCTAGCTTTAACTTTGTTAACAATTCTAAATTGTTCAAAAGCTAAAACTACACCCGAAGTAGCCCCAATTATTACAGATGTAGAGTTATCGGTTCAAATTCATAATGAATTTTATCAATTTATAAAAAAGGATTCGAATTGGTCTGGAACTAAAAAAATTGAATCTCAGAGCACTTCTGATTTAATAGCTATCCAACCAAAACAAGGCTGGGACGAGTTTGAGTTAATCTTAAACCATTTTGAGATTCTAGACTTGCCAAATCAAAGTGATACTAAGGGAAACATGTCAACCAAGCTCTCAAGCATTTCTCAGAAGTATTACTTTACAGTTAATTACAACGATGAAACAAGAAGCTTTGAGTACATTAACCCAGAAGCCAATCTTCTAAATAGCTGGGAAGCTCAAAGTGTGGTTTCTTTTGGAACGTATATCACCACAGAGTTCACCCAAACACCGCTTACTAAGTAAGAAGAAACCATCTTTAGGCAAAATTTTAGGTTGCAAAAATCTGGCTTCTATCGGCAAAAGCTTTAAACTCTAGGGCATTTCCACTAGGGTCTAGAAAGAACATTGTTGCTTGTTCACCTGGCTCGCCTTCAAAACGAGTGTAAGGCTCTATAACAAACTCAACTCCTGCTTTTTTAACTCGGTCAGCTAGGGCATGCCAAGCGTTCATCTCTAGTATAACTCCAAAATGCCGAACTGGAACGCCGTGTCCATCTACAGAGTTTTTGGCTGATTCGCCCACTTCATCTGGACTCAAATGCGCAACAACTTGATGTCCCCACATATTGAAATCTATCCATTGCTCAGAAGTTCTACCCGTACTACAACCTAAAACTTCTGTATAAAAGGAAAGTGTTTCTTGAAGATCTTTTACTGGAAACGCTAAATGAAATGGTGGAATGTTTTGTTTCATATTTACATTATTAGCCACTATACATCTTTATGCTCTCTAGATGTGCGGCAGTTTATAGTTAACAACCAACTTATTATACTAAGATCATGCAATCCAAAAAAGTAGAATTTAAAGGCGCATTTGGTCATACACTTTCAGCTAAAATTGACCTACCCGAAAATGGAGAAGTAAAAGCATGCGCCCTCTTTGCACATTGTTTTACTTGCTCTAAAGATCTAAAAGCAGTTGGCCACATTACCAAGGCTCTAGCTAGTATTGGTATTGCCACATTCCGTTTCGACTTCACAGGACTTGGACAAAGTGATGGGGATTTCGCCGACACCAACTTCTCTTCTAATGTAGATGACTTAGTTGCCGCCGCAAATTTCATGACTAGCGAACTTAAAGAAGCACCAAGTATTTTAATTGGCCATTCCCTGGGAGGTGCTGCAGTATTACAAGCAACCCATCGGATTAAAAGTATTCGAGCCGTTGCTACCATTGGCGCTCCAGCCGAGCCTGCACATGTAAAGGATAATTTCAAGATGAGCTTAGATGAAATTGAAAGTAAAGGCTACGCATCAGTAAGCCTTGCAGGAAGACCTTTCACCATAAAAAAACAATTTGTGGACGATTTAGAAGAGTCAAAAATGCATGAGTTTATTAATAGCCTTGGAAGAGCACTCATTGTATTTCACTCTCCCATTGACAATACCGTAGGGATAGACAATGCAGCTAAGATTTTTCAAGCGGCTAAGCATCCAAAAAGCTTTATATCCTTAGACACAGCTGACCATTTATTACAGAACAAAACTGACAGCGAGTATGTTGGTCATGTTTTAGGAACTTGGGCAGAAAGATATATCAATGAATAATTATAACATTAAACTCGATGAGAGTTAACTAAATTTTGCACTAGGCTAAAATCTTGTCATTCTTTACCTTTGCGGTATGACGGAATCAATCGATGCACTAAGGCTAAATTTGGGATCAGGCGGCTTAATGATAATGAATATATCATTAGCCGTTATTATGTTTGGTGTAGCTTTAGAACTTTCCTTTCAGGATTTCAAGAGTGTTGCCAAGAATCCCAAATCTACAATAATAGGTTCTCTCTCTCAATTTATACTCCTCCCTTTTCTCACTTTTCTTATTGTAATTACTGTTAAACCTGCGCCTAGTGTAGCTTTAGGCATGATGATGGTAGCAGCATGCCCTGGAGGGAATATTTCTAACTTTTTCTCCTTATTGGCAAAAGGCAACATCGCACTTTCTGTAAGCATGACTGCTGTAGCAACCTTACTTTCTATAGTAATGACACCCCTCAACTTTGCGCTTTGGGCAAGTTTTTATGAGCCAACAAATGCTATTCTACAAGAAATCAGTATTGATGTTTGGGAAGTTGTAAAGGTGATTGCCCTAATTCTTGGAGTTCCGTTAATTTTAGGGCTACTTCTAAATAACTATAAGCCTAAAATAGCGCAATTAATCAGTCCTTGGATTAAGGGTTTTGGGGTGATTTTCTTTGGTGGATTTGTAGTTGTGGCTTTTATGATGAATTTCGAAAATTTCATCAATTATGTTGAATATGTTTTTATATTAGTTCTAATACACAATGCAATAGCGTTAACATCAGGTTATTGCATTGCTTCTCTTTTTGGGCTTCCTTATGAAGATCGTAAATCCATTTCTATTGAAACTGGAATACAAAATTCAGGGCTTGGCTTACTTTTAATCTTTAACTTTTTCGATGGGCTCGGCGGCATGGCTTTGATAACAGCTTGGTGGTCAATTTGGCATATTATTGCAGGCTTTGGCATGGCATGGTACTGGTCTATCGGTAAATCAGCTTTACAGCGCGTCTTCTCTAATGCGTAAAAATATACCTTGGTACCAATTCATAAGGCTTGTAGCCGTTAACTTTGCACTCTTCTTCTTTTACAAAAAAGTAGAAGTAAAGGGCTTAGAAAAAATTCCAAAAAACAAGCCACTATTACTGGTGCCAAATCACCAAAATTCGTTTATGGACGCACTAGTTGTAACCGTAAACTATAAGCCTATAACTTATTATTTAACCCGGGCAAAAGCATTTAACCCGCCAGCAATAGGCGCTTTAATTAGCTCGCTTAATATGCTTCCCGTATATCGTGTTAGAGATGGATTCAGTTCCATCCAAAAGAACAAAGAGATTTTTGAGCGATGTTTGGACTACTTAGCGAAAGGTAGTGCCATTCTTATTTTTGCAGAAGCGAATCATGATTTAAAAAGAAGATTACGCCCCCTAAGTAAAGGTTTTACACGTATCGCATTCGACGCTGAAATTCAGAATAACTGGGAGTTTGGAATGCATATACAACCAGTTGGTGTAAATTATGGCGATCATCGCCATTCCAGAAATCATGTATCTGTAGTTTTCGGAGATCCAATTCCAGTTGCAGATTTCAAAGAACTCTACGAAAAAGACGAGCGTAAAGCTGCAAATGAGTTGAAAAATCGTACTGCAGAGAACATGAAGCCGCTTACAATGCATGTTCCAAAACTCGACCAATATAATGTACATCGTTTAATACTGGACGAATTGGAACCGAAACGTGAGCTCATTGCTAACCCAGATCTGATGAACGAGAGAGTGGGAATAGTTGCGAATGAGTCTACAGAAGAGCTTATTCAAAAAGCAGATAAAGCTTCTGAAATCGCCGATAATAACGATTTAAATATCAGAATGGCAGCTGGGTTAATCAAGTCTCGATGGAATTTGATTGCCTTTTTTCCAGTTTATTTATTTGCTTATTTAAACAACATTATCCCATATCAACCTATCCGTAATATTGTTGATAACAAAATTGAGGATCACGCTTTCGATGCCTCCATTAAACTGCTACTTGGCTTATTGGTTTTTCCAATATTCTACGTGTTGGTCACACTAATACTTTGGTTGGTTGGAGTACCAACTTTGTATGTGTTTGGCTACCTAGCACTAAGTATATTTACTTGCCGCTTTTTTAAGTCTGCAAAAGATATCTTTAAGCACAAAAAAGAGAGGGACAAGTTGAAAGAGTTTGCGCTTCAACACCCCGAAGAATATACCGAATTCGTTAATTCCATTAATACATTCAAAACTCTAAGAAACTCTCTCTTCCCAAGTGAATGAATAACCGCTCATTCACGTTTAAGTATTAAATCAGAAAAGATAATCCAAATAGATTAACTAGAATTAGACATGAAAAACATATTCGCGATTTTGCTAATCGCAGCCACATTATCAGCGTGCACTAAAACTGAAGAAATTGAAATTGAAAGACACTATGACGGACCAAAAGTAGAGAAAGCTATTGCTACTCTCACAGGTTTAGGAGACAACGAGGTGAATGGCGTCGTCACATTTGAGCAAACATCCGACGGTGTAAAGGTAGACGCTAAAATAAATGGTCTAAGTGATTCAAAACATGGTTTCCATATTCATCAATATGGTGATTGTACAGCAACTGACGGAACATCTGCGGGAGGTCATTTCAACCCAGATGATATGAACCACAGTAATCCAGAAGCAATGAAACGCCACATGGGAGACATGGGTAATTTACAAGGTGCTGGAAAGAGTGCAATTAGTAGCATTTCATATACCGATAAAACTATTTCCATACCTGAGATTTTAGGTAGAGGTGTAATCATTCATGCTGGAACTGATGATTTGAAGTCTCAACCATCTGGCGCAGCTGGTCCACGTATTTCTTGTGGCGTTATAGGCATAGCCAAGTAATAAATTAGTAGAGTATTTAAGCCAATCTTGAAGTTTCAAGATTGGCTTTTTTTTTGCAAAATTATCACTTCACCTAAAAACATTAGACGGTAACAAAGTAAAAGCTTAATATTTTTTAACGCGCTATACTATGTTATTACTCCTTATATTTTATTGAAATTTATTTTTTACTTTAAAATTATCGGAATCGTCCGATAATTTATCAAAAATACCCCTTATGAAGAACCGATACTACCTTCCCTTTATAACCTTATTTCTTCTATCACTTACAGCTAATGCTCAGATAAAAGTAAATGAGATTATAGCTTCTAACGACGCTTCACTTTCTGATGAAAACGGCGATTTTGATGACTGGATTGAAATTTATAACACAAGCGATGTATCGATAAATATCGGTGGTTATTATTTTTCAGATGATCCCGATGATTTAACAAAATGGCAGATACCTACCAATCAAAGCGCTAGCACTACTATTGGTGCCAAGAGTTTTATGATTCTTTGGGCAGATAGTGCTCCAGAAGAAGGACCTCTTCATTTAGATTTTAAACTCGGCGCTTCTGGTGAATCTGTAATAATTACGGCTACTGATGGCACTACAATTCTCGATTCTACTAATTTTCCCCAACAGTCTACTGATATCTCTTGGGCTAGAGAAACCGATGGAACAGGACCATTTTCCTATTCTACACCAAGCCCTAATGCATCAAACGCAGGTACAGTAATAGTTGGCGAACAAGTAAGCACACCAACATTTTCTTTAAGCTCTGGATTTTACTCTGCGGGCTTAACTCTTGCAATTTCATCTGAAAACGAGAGTGCTGAAATACACTACACGCTTAATGGTTCAGTACCTACTATTAACTCAGCGGTTTATACTACACCAATTACAACCGACACCTCTATTGTTTTAAGAGCAATTGCTTTTGAAGCTGGCAAAGACGCAAGCGAGATAGCTACCAATACTTATATTATTGGCACTCAACATACCATTCCTGTGGTTTCTTTTGTAATGGAGCCTGATTCATTATTCGATTATGATAAAGGAATGTATGTTATTGGCGACTCCTCTGAAACTACTGGAGAATACCCTTTTGTAGGAGCAAACTTCTGGGAAGAATTTGCCTACCCTGTTCATATTGAGTATTTAGATGAAAATGGAAATACAGGCTTTGAATTTGACGCTGAAGCTGAAATAGCTGGTAATTTCAGTCGTGCATTTCCAAAAAAATCGTTCACTATAAACAATAACGATAAGTACGGCTCTAATAACTTCACCTATCCTCTATTTCCAGAAAACAGCTATAACGAATATGACGGCTTTGTGCTCCGTGCGGGTGCCGAAGAACGTTCACGTTTACTAAACGAAATTCTAAGAACGGTAAATATTGAAGGGGATCATGCTAACGCCATGCAAAGTACGCGTCCCGTTATTCTTTATATAAATGGTAAATATTGGGGAATCTATTCTCTACTAGAAAGAAAAAATGATGACTTCGTTGAAGCTCGCTACGGTGCGAAGGACATTGATATGGTTAAAGGTTATGATGATGCGACCGATGGCGATTATGAAGCCTACGAAGATATGATTGATAACTTCTTAGACGAATCGTTAACCGGCGATGAGTTCTTTGAGTATTTAGATTCTGTATTAGATATCGAAAGTTTTACGGACCATTGGATTTATCAGATTTACACTTCTCATGGTGACGAAAATAACATCCGTTATTGGAGCGATAGAGATCCAAACGGTATCGAAAACCCACGCTTTTGGTTACCAACAATTGAAAGTGCATCCACAACAGTTAACACTAAAAAATGGCACTATATTTCTTATGATTTCGATTGGTGGCAAAATCTAGGCCAGGAAGATCCGGCTAATTATTTCAGCTCATTTAGACGCTTTTTAACTGACGAGACTGGTGGCTATCAATTACTTGGTAGACTGATGAAAAATGATACCTACAAAAAGATTTTCCTAACTCGCCTAGCAGACTTAATGAACACTTCATTTAAGCCTGACAATATGATGGCTTTAATTGACTCCATTGACACCTCTATTGCACCAGAGATACAACAAGACATTGACCGTTGGACTAACGGCTGGTATGATAATGGTGGGCCAACTGAATATGATATGGAATGGATCAGAACCGTTGCAGAATGGTACGTTGAAGATATGCCTGACTATTTATACGGTGAAATTTCAGACACCTTACAAGTTGACACTGTACGTGTAAATCTTAATAACATCGAAAATGGCTTTGTACAACTAAATACAATTCAACCAACACTTTCTGATGGTGATTGGTCTGGTATTTATTTTGAAAGCACCGAATTATATCTCAACGCAATGCCTGCGCCGGGCTTTGAGTTTGCGGGATGGATAGTGAATGATGAAAACGTTTCTTCATCCGCTTCCTACTCTATGGCTTTAACAACTGAGCCATTAAATATTACCGCACAGTTTCAATCTGCTGAGCGTATAATTGTAATTAATGAGATCAACTATAAATCTTCTGACGATTTCGATACGGATGATTGGATTGAACTTCACAATACTTCTGGAGATGCCGTAGACCTATCAGGTTGGGTTCTAAAAGACGACGATGACACTCATGAGTTCATTATTCCAGAAGGAACTTCTATTACCGCAAATGGCTACCTCGTGTTAACTCGCGATCAAGTACTCTTCTCATCAATCAACACTTCCGTTGAAAATGTTATTGGAGACTTCGACTTTGGCTTTGGTAGTAGCGCCGACCAAGTTCGTTTATTCAACGATAGTAGTATTCTTGTTGATATTGTTGCTTACACCAACGAATCTCCTTGGCCTACAGCAGCTGCTGGTGATGGTCCAACCTTAGAGCTTACCGACGCAAGTACAGACAACTCTCTTGCTGAAAACTGGTTTGCTGCAACAAAAGCCGGCGGTACTCCTGGTAGAGAAAATGGTGGTATCTATACTAGTTCAGAAGATGAAATTGGGCTTCCTAGTAAATTTGAGCTTTCTCAAAACTATCCAAACCCATTCAACCCAACTACCAATATTTCGTTTAATATTCAAAAAACTGGTAAAGTTGAACTCTCGGTTTATAATATGTTAGGCCAAAAAGTAAGTACGTTAATCAACGCTCCATTAAGTGCGGGTACTCACTCTGTTACATTTGATGCTCAGAACTTATCAAGTGGCGTGTATTTGTACCGCATCGTATCGGGTAATCAAACCAAAACTATGCGCATGGTTTTACTGAAGTAAAATTTCAACCGTTCATTTAAAAAATACAATACTAATACAGTATTAAGAGCCTTATCTTTCAAGCTCAAGTTTTTTAAATGAACGGTTTTTTTATTCCATGGATATTACGCTAACAACCCCCGCACTTCTTTTTCCTGCTATTTCCCTTCTTCTTTTAGCTTATACCAATCGTTTTTTAGCTATCGCAAACCTGATTAGAAACCTCCATGGTGGTAATGCTGGGGATTTAGACAAGCGCACAAAAGCACAAATTCAGAATTTAAGAAAACGCCTTGGGTTAATAAAAAACATGCAACTTATGGGCATTGGCTCACTATTCCTTTGTGTGCTTTGCATGTTTCTTCTTTTTGGTGATTATATCCTTGCTGGCAAAATTCTATTCGCCATTAGCTTAGTTATGCTTCTCATCTCATTAGGACTTTCAATTATTGAAATTCAGATAAGTGTTAAAGCTCTAAACATTCAACTTGAAGATTTAGAAGGCTAGTTTTAAAGACATAAAAACCACCGTTCTTGATTCTAAAAAAGCTTTGTCGTGGTGGTTAATTGAAAGCATGGAAGTATTGCACGTTAACCTAGCTCTAGATTCCTGCCTTCGTAGAAATGACAGCGTTGTTAGCTTTGTGAATAGATAAGCACCCAAAGCTTTTTTAAGTCTTTAGCGGAGCAGTGACTTAAAAGAAAACGTCAATAAGAAATCTCTGACTTCTTTCTACTTTGTAAAGGTAATCAGTGGTTAAGGGGCTTTTGTGTT
>TARA_R110002096_G_scaffold150966_2_pt1 | contig 15422 bp, 6 predicted proteins | sample TARA_R110002096 | Tara Oceans TARA_R110002096 (sample SAMEA4397295) | marine metagenome | biome: Polar Biome; feature: [DCM] deep chlorophyll maximum layer (ENVO:01000326); material: water (ENVO:00002006), including particulate matter (ENVO:01000060) such as... | depth 35 m | reverse complement strand
TTTTGCTTTATTTGCAGCAGGATCAAAGCCAGCTTGTATTAAAACTTTAGAATCTACAGTTCTTCCTCCTTCACCAATAGCTTTATTTTTTAAATATCCTTCAGCAGCTCTAGATAAATTACCTTTATTTTGGCCTTTACTAAAATCTTGCAAGAAGTTAAAAGCCTGTCTACCATCGGTAAAAGTATTGTCTCCTGTTATAGGTTTCATCATCCTGTTAAAAAACTGTAACAAAGTATCTCCTAATGATTTATTATAAGATACTTGACCATTAACCATTTTATCACTAACTGCATTAAAAAACTCTTCATACTGCGCTGCATTAGTATATCCCTTTAAACCTAATTCAGAATCAATTTGCTTTATAAGTTTAGAATTATTTTTTTCTAAATAACCTCTTAAGGCTTTATAACCAGTTTTAAAATCACCTGGATTTGTACCTATAGCTCTACCTAATACTCCGTGTAATATTTCATGACTACCAGTTGTGCCATCCCACTGTTGTAATGTTTTAGCTTCGTTTACAAAAAACTCTTGAACCAACGTACCATCTTTTTTGTAATACTGTAAGTTTTCACCTTTTTTATTTTTTAAATCATCAACCCTTTGATCTATTGTTTTACCATCTGAAAAATTAACTCCTTCTTGTTGAAGTTGCTCCAATCTTTCTCTATATTCAGTGTCTATAGCTTTATCGTCTTTAAGAACTCTACCGTCTAAATCTTTAACTTTAGAAATAGACTGAACTTGTTTAACTATTTTTTGAGCTAATTTTTGTTTTTGAGTTGTTTCCCAGGTTTTTTGACTTTTTTCAAATATTCTACCGTTTTCATTTGTTTTTTCTGTAATTAATTCGTTTTGAATATCTTTTTGGTTTTGTGTTAATGTTTGATCATTTTTTAATGAAAGATTTGCATCGGCTATTACTTTAACATTTCTTGCAGAGGCTACTTGATCCTCCTTTGACATGTCTTGAATAATTGCACCTGCCAATCTTTTATTATTTTCTATCTTATCTTTTAATTTTTTAATTTCTTGGGCAATAGCAGGACTAGCCATAGTTCTGTTTGCAGTAACAAGTTGATTCATTCTAGTAGCGGCTTTTTTGTTTTGTGCTACCATTCCTGCGGGAGTTAATCTTTCATCACGAAGTCTTCTGTTTTTATTATTTATACCAGTACCAGCTGACATTCCTCCACCTATTAAAGAGCTAATTAAAAATGTATCAAAAACTCTTTTTGCTACTCCATTGTAATCAAACTCTCCATTTTTATTGTAAAAATTATCTATTTTACCATCTGTAAACGCATAGTCTATTACACCATTTAACTCTTGAGCGGCAACTTCTGATGCTCCTTCCCAAAAAGCGCCTCCAGCAATAACTCTCATCAAACCTTTTGCAGCTTCTTCTGTAGGCTCTTTAAAACTTTTTATTAATCCTTTAGCTAAACCTCTGGTAACTGTTTCACTTGCTAATTCTACACCACCCTGTACTAATGCTGTTCCATACATGCTCCATCCTCTATCTCGCGGACTAGCTTCACTTAGTTTTTCATAAGCACTTCCTGTGGCGCTAGCTCCTAATAAAACCATACCTGCTGGCCCCATAAAAGCCATAGCAACTGATGGTGCTGCTTCAACAACGCCTTGAACTGTTTGATCAGCTGCAACTCCAAAATTACCCGCATACAAGTTTTCACCAATACTATTGTTATAATCTCCTCCTGTAGTTTTAAAATCCTCTGTAGCTGCTTGAAACTCATCATAGCTTTTTTCTCTATCTAAAAATCCTCCACCTGGAGCAGCATCACCTATGTCAAGAAACATATCTTGATATGCAATTCTTTCGTTAGGTGTTAGATCAGGTTGATACAGATCAAGATAAGCTCCACTTACTGTGTCATAAAAACCTTTTCTTAAATCAACATCAATAGCTTCATATGTTCCTACAAGAGCGTCTGACAATCTTGCAACTTTATCTACAGCAAAAAAGAAAGGATCAGCTGCACCCGCTACAGAAGCATCTGAATCGTTTATAGCTTTAAGTGCTTCAAAACCTAATTTTAATGTATCACCAAAATCAGATATTTCTTCTTTTACTACTTCTAAAGGATTAAAATCGTCTGTTATTATACCAAGATCTTCAGCTGTATCAATAGCATTACCTATTGGATTAAAAGCTGTACTAATAGCTTTACCTACAAGACCTATTGATTTAGATACTTTACCAAACTCTTCTTCATCTATCAATTCCGAAGAACCATCGCCCAAAGGTAATTCCGTATCGGACACTTTTTCCTCTTCTACAGTCGCATCCACATCTGTAGTTGTTATCTTTACTGGCTCAACAGGTTCTTGTTCTTCAACTTGTTTTAAAGCTTTAAACTCTGCTTTTTTAACATCTATTTGAGCTTGAATTTCTTCTTTTGATAATCCCTCTTCGGTTAATTTATCAATGAGATTTTGTAATTCTTGAATTTGTTTTTGATCCATATTATTTAATTAAGATATATCAAATTCCTCTCCTTTGTTATTAGTTCCTAAAGGTTTTGAGGGTCTACCTGAGTCAAACCATTTTTCAAACTCAGCAATAGTATTTTTAACTTTGGTTTCTTTTCTAAACTTTGTCCATTCTGGATTTAATTCTTTTTGTATTTTTTTTCTATCTTGGTAATTTTTATATGAACTTAAAGGAGCTTCTCCATATCCGTCATTAGAAGATGCTGGTGCTGGTGGTGGTAGTGGTGGTGGTGCAACTTGTGGAGGTGTTACAGCTGGTGGAGCTGCAGTTGTTGGAGGTGTTGTTGGTGGATTTGTCCTGGTACTTAAAGCTTCTTTTTGTTTTGTTTGGATTTTAGCATTCATCATGTCATAGGTTAAAACTGCGCCAGTTCTTTTGTCATAAACACTTTTTTCATCTATAGCTTTTTGTAAGTCTTTAACTAAATCCGCCTTTTGTTTTTCCATTTCTTGTCGCTGAGGCCCATCATCAGCTCCTCTGTCATATTTAGTTGAACCGTCAGGATTTATATCGGCATCACCACTTTGAACAAGAGAGTTTCCATAATCTGCTTCAAAATTTGATTTTTGTTGGTTTATAACATCTTCAGTAACAACTAAGAAATCAGTTAATGCAGAATTATTTATAGCATCGTTATTTAACATGTCTGTTAAAACCGCACTAGCATTAATTTTTGATCCACCTTTTTCAATCTTGTATTTATCATCGTCAGCATAAGTTTCTTTTAAAACAGTTCTAAAGTTATTTAAATTTATTTCACTTTTTGTTGAACTATTTGATGTAATGGATGCAATGTTTTTTTCTTGTACATTTTCTTTTAACCATTTTTTTTGATACATTAAATTAAATATATCTTTTTCTGGATCAGTTAAATTACTTTCTAAATCAAACAAATAATCACCGCTATTATCTGAGTCGTTAAGCATTGCAAAAGCTTCTCCACCCACAGGGTCTCCTTCCACTAAGTTTTCTTTTGTATATTTGGCCGAACCGTCAGGATTTCTGAATAAAGGATTATTTATGAAATTTTCTTTAGTTAATTTTATATTTTGCATTTGGGTGTTTCCATAAGCCTTTGCCGATTTGCCGTTTTTACCACTACCACCAAACATACCTTCTACAGCTGCTGCAGAATCAACAGCAAAAGAAGAATCTTGCATCATTAGATTGTAATCAGCACTATACATCTGTGTTGATGTATATCCACCATTGTTTGTTCTATCAATTTTTATTCCTGATTTAATTAAAAATTCAGGAACTATTCCTTGCTTATTATGTCTGTCGGATACAATCCGTTTTCCATTTACATCTACACCATTACTTTGAAGAAGAGTGCTATTAATTTGTTGTTTATTCCATTCACCATCAGCATTAGGGTTAGATATTGTTGTTACAACGGATTGATCTAAATCACTAAGTCTTGATAGCAAAGCTGGGTCAATAGTTTCAACTAGTTTTCCTTCTCCATCAAAAACATCCCAAACTATTTTTCCATCTTGTTTTCTAGGTTGTCTAGAACCATCTATTTGACCACTAAAAATACTAAAAGCTTCTATTGTATCAGCTTGTTCACCAGTGTAAATACCACCAGGTTTATTTGCTGTACTACCATTTAAGCTTTCGTTTATAGTATTTGCTGTTGCAGATATATAACCTAAAGAATCAGTTAAGTTTGTTACTTGACCAAATATCTCATTCATGCGTCTTTTATCATCTCCGGGACTTTTACTTGTACCTAAAGCTAATCCTTCAGATAATTTTTCATATTCACTTATATCAGCTTCAAAAAACTGAGGCCAATCAACTTTTTTAAACTTATTATCTTTATTGGCTTGACTTCTAATAACAGATCTTTGCATTAAGGTAACTTCATCTTCACCTTTTTTCAAAATTTTACCTATTCTTATGTCTTCTTTTTCTTTCTTAAGTCTTATTTCTTTTTGTCTTGCTTGATAACCTTGCATACCCATTGCAAAGTTTTTAGCAACCATTCCTTGCAAAGCAGCTAAATTTTGTCCTGATGATTTATCGACTATTGGTACTGGATTTTCGTATGCTCCCATTATTTAATTTTTTTATTTATCTATTTCTATAAGCTGATCTGCTTGTGTTAACGTAAGCACCCATTCCACCAGCGGCATTCATAGCATCTGTTTTCCATGTTTGGTATCCACTTTTAGGAATTTCTCCGCCGCCAGCCATAAAACTACCAGCTATAGATGTTAAACCTCCAATAGCACCTGTTATAGCACCCATTTTATCACTTGACGCTTGCATCTGTTGTTGTTGCGCCCCACTTAATTGAGCTGCAACTCTATTTAATTGTTGCATTTCCCTACCTTCTTGAGCGTTAAACATAAATTGTTGACCAGCAGCATCAGCACCTTGCATTCTTTGACCTTCTGATAAAGCTACACTTTGTTGTCTTTGTTTTTCTTGAAGCTTCATAGAATCAAGCTGTTGTTCACCTTGAGCTCTTAATTTTTCGTTTGCAACCTCTTGTTTTTCTATGTCAGCAGAAATTCCTTTTTTACTTTGTAAAGCAGCTTGTGCTAATGCAGTTGCACCACCAGCGCTTGCACCTGTGGCTCTAATAGTGTCTAGCGTGTTAGCTAAAGCCATATCTGATTGTTCAAACTGTATTTCAGCGGCTTGTGTAGCAACTGATAAATTTGCAAAAGGATTAGAAAGCTCACCACTAAGATCTGAAGCTAAACTGCTTAAATCTTTTACATTTGAATATGGATTTACTATTGCTTGTCTATTGTTTTCTAAACTAGTAAGCTTTGCGTTTAATGCCGCAGCTCGATTTTTAGCATCTCTTTCTCTTCTTTTAGCAGAGCCAAAGCCTAATATACCGGAAACAACCTGAAATCCTCCAGATATTATTCCTACAGTTACCATACTCATAAGCTATTGTTTTAATTGTTTAAATTCTTTATATACATTATAAGATTTGCAAGTTAGCATATCCTCTAATTTTTCAATATTTTTTATATTATTTGGGTTGGGATGTACATTAATAAAGACAGAATCTTTAATAGCATGTATAACCCTTTTAGCTCCAGCATCTGCATTGACATAACAAGGAGCAATATATGTGTTAGTGCCTTTGTCTGTTGCCACTAAAAGTTCTCCTTTTAATAAAAACCAAGTGTGAGTGTATTTATGAAGCTTTCCAATAACAGTACCACCTTTTTCCATTAACATCTCCCTAATATAAACACCTTCAGAAAAACTATGTTTTAAAGGAAATGATTCAGTATTGCCTCTTACAATACTTGGATGATCATTAAGTAATAATTCTTTTTCTAAAGTTTCAATTTTTTCTCTAGTTAATTCTACTAATGAATTGTTCATTTAATAAGATGATTCAGAGATATTAGAAGAAACAGCAAACAATTCTTTTTTACCATAACCCCCTGTTTTTCCTTTGTTGTTGTCTAGTTTTAATTTTGTTTCAGCAAAAAAGCCTTTAACTCCAGATATATCTTGACCAGATAAAATCTCGCCATTCTGTGGATCAGTATTATTTATTAAATTAGCAAAGTATTTATTTTCTTTTCTTTTAAAATTATTTGCAAAAACATTATTTTCTAAATTTTCTAAAGTAATAGGTTGAAAATATTTTAAAACAGGTAAAGCAATCGCTGCAACACTTGTATTAATTGTTATTGGGGTTATTGCAGAATAGACTCTTGAAGCTTTAAAAGAAGACATTTCCCATTCTGTGCCTCCTTCATATTCAATTGTTTTAAAATTTTTAACTAAAGAAGGGTTTGCATTTAAAACTAGAGTTACACTAGATTCGAAAGTAGCATTATAGAAATTAGCATATTGATTTGTAAAAGCCCCTGCTGCACTTGTATTTAATTCGTGATGTTTCCATATACGTGAATCGTTAAGTCCTATAGAAAAAAAGCTTGCTCCAGAGCTTAACATAGCACCAGGTTTAAAATTTAAAAAACTTGTCCATCCTAAAACACTTTCATCAAAAGCAATAGTTTTATATTCACTAGACTGTTGAATAGATAGTATATAATTTTTAGTGTGCATGTCCCAAGCACCTATAATTTTATTTACATTAGAGTTAGATAGTTCGTCTCTAAAAAAATCATGCATCCCATAAGACGATATTTCTGTTATACCATCTTTTGATAATCTTAAAACACAATTTCTTTTTCTATCTGTAAAATATTTTCTATACCCATACACGGCAAAGCTTCTTGGGTCTTTGGATATTCCATATTGTCCAGCATAAGGAACAACTTGACCTATAACAACGTTACTAGCTGTAGTTAATGGAACTCCTTCAGCAGAGTATATAGCATCTTTATCTATTAAGGCTCTACTTACTTTTTCTTCTTGAAATATAATTAGATTTGTATCTTCTGCATATAGTTTTTGTATAGAGGCATTTATAGGATCAAGAGTTTTAGTTATGTCTTCACCTATAGAAAATTGATTACTGTTGTTTATACCAGTTCTAGAATTATAAATTCCAGAATATATCATAGAACTTAGTCTATGTTGTTGTCTTGGATTATCCTCTACTATATAAGCTCTTACACCAAGATCAATAGATGTATTATTATAACCGCCTCTTATTCTTGCTTCTTCAATATACCAATCATCTACTACACTACCAGCATAACCCGCAGGCACGTAAGTAAAATCTTCAATATCAGAAAAGCTTAATAAATCACCAATTGTAGAAGTCTGTGACGAATCGATAGTAACACTTGTTGTGCCATTTGCACCGATAGTATAATTAACAGTTTTAACAATTCCGCTAAAAGCGCTTGTATCATTTGTTACTATTTGACCTATACCAACTTTTTTATTAGGATCTATAGGTAATGTAGTTCCTGTGCTACTCGCTGAAACAGAAGCTTTAAATGTTAACACGGTTCCAATTGATAAAGCATCTACAAGATTTGGTGTAATTCTAAAAGTTTCTAAAGCCGGGACAGATGGTGATCCACCCATGACAGCACCGTTTATGTGCCCAATAGCAACTCCATTTTTTATTACAGCATCTCCATCTCCTAGACCAGGTCCTGCACCATAAGGAGTTCCTGTTTGAATATTAGCGTTAGGAAGTTTTAATACAAATTGATCTTGAGTACCTCCACCAGCAACATTAGCAGCTACAATACCAGTGGTTGTAGTGCTGTGTATTGGCTGCATGCTTTTTATTCTCTTTAACCAAAAGGTATTATAAAACTTCAATTCAAGTGTTGCTGCCATAATTTATTATCACTTATTTTTTTCTTTTATTACTATCCACTTTGTCCACCTGTTTTTCTTAATAAAGGTTTTGTAACACCAGTTGTTACGCCATTATTACCATAGTTGTATATCCACGGCGATGTACCTGTTATGTTGATTTCACCACCCGAAGTCATTACTGCTGCAAAATTATAATCTTTGTAATCAACCACAGCCGTATAAGTTGGGTTAGTTGATGTGACAACATCAGTTACATTCCAAGGATAAACAGAATTATTTAGTGAATCAAATGCGACGCCACCAGGCCCTATAGTTGTCCAATTTGATACAGTTTGTAAATTTAAAGTGCTAAAAAATCTTGGATAAGCATATTCTCCATATGCTGTTCCTGCAAATCCAATTCCATTAACACCACCACCAGTACCACCACCAGAGGTACCACTTGTTTGATTACTAGGTGCGCCTATCGCGTATCTATAGCTTTTAGGTGTTGTAGCTGCTAAAGTTCCATAATTAATAGCTGCACTAGTACCACTTTTAGGAATTAAAACACAAACATCATTATATAAATCTTGACTATTAACCGTTACCGCAGGGTATTCGCCTGCTGCTGGAATTCCATTATCTCCACTGATTTCTAAACCAACCATTACAATAGCGTATTCTGTGTCTATAGTACTACCACCAGTAGTTGGAGTGTCAAAAGCAAATATGTATTGATTATACATATAAGTGTTTACAACGTTGTTATTTAAAAACATACTTAATTGATCTGGAGATGGAGTAGTACCTAAAAAAGTAAAACCATTTAAGTCGACTGCTGGAGCCCAGTTTCCAGGACCACCACCACTACCACAATTACTACATCTACTATAAACATTAAAACTTGTAACAGCAGAGTCTACAAAATTAGTGTTGTTTTGTGTTTTTTGTTGAGATAATGTAATATTAAATACAATCGTACCAATTTTTTGATCACTTTGCCCGCCATTAACAACTCCTAAATGCCAAGGAACTCCATTGTTTGCAGAAACACTTGTGTTTGTTCCTGGAAAACCTGTACCTTCAAAATCATTACTAGCAGGTGTTGCGCTTGAAATTAAAGTGTTATCAGAAATATACCAACAGGCGTTATACTTCGTATTATATGTTGTGGCTGTAACGGTATTTGTAGCGAAAGCTCCTGTAGTAGAAGGATCTATACATGGAGATATACAACCAAGTGATAAACCAGTATTACCAATAATAACATTTAAAGCTTGTTCGTCAAATAAACGCCCTGGATTAATTTCATTATTACTAGAATCTGTTGCATCTCTTAATCTTATAGTTAATACATAAGATCCAGGAGGTGTGTTAGCAGCATCCATTGTCAATGCACCTGCTGAAGTTAGTGTAAAATATGTTACTGTAGCTGCGTTTGAATCAACTTGGTTTTGAATATTAAAAAACAAAGAATCAGTATTTTTTGTTGCATCTACCCCACCGTTAACACCTATTAAAGTTCTTAAAACAGATGAATCACCTTGGCTTACAGGCAAATCAACTAAACTATTTGAGTTTATTACTGGAACTACATTTGTAAAATTCCCTCTAAAATTTAAACTAGTACCTTCAAAATTAAAATTAAATTGGTAATATTCAGTAGGAGAAAATCTTGTTCCGCCTGTAGTGTGATCATAAGTAAATAAAGATGTTGTTCTTAAGTTCCAAGGTCCTGTATATGTTCCGCCTGTGGTAGCTGTTTCATATACATTAGGAACTGCAGGATCTGTAAGTCTAATTAATTCAATAGACACACTATCTCCATTGGCATCTAATGCTGAAAAATTATTAAGAATTTTGTCTATATCTACGCCAGCATCATTTTGAGGTTTAAAATCTATGCTACAAAGTTTTTCGTTAACTATTGTAGCTCTATTTTGTTGAGGAGTTATTTCTGACTGAGTATATGTAAAAGCTGAAAAACCAACCGGACCATCAAAACCACCTAATATATCAGCATTTAAATCTGATATTAAACCTGTAGAAGTAGATTCCCAATATATATCTAAAAGAGATTCAACAGGTTCTGTTTCATAAACAGCTAAATGTGGAACCATTGTAGATGTAGATACACCAATTTCTTTAGAGGTAGATATTCTACCTATTAAAGGATTAGTGTCTACTTGATATAAATTTTCAATACCAAAATCTGTTAAAGTTTCTGGCTTCATGTTTGAATCATCCGCTGTTTCTATATTTACAACAGTGTCAGATAAAGTTCCTGGAAAAAATTGAACGTTAGAACTAGCTGTATTTTGTACTCTACCAAATAATTGTACTGAACTTGAAAATTGTTTTTGATCAGGACCAACTTCTTGTAAATCTCTAGGTATTTTATTTATATTATCGTTTAATAAAACTATGTTTGCTGTTTGATTTATTTCATCTACAGGAAACGGTGTAGGAACTGGAGGTGTTCCTGAGACTATTTGATCAGGATAACCATTTAAAACACCTGGAAGAAACGTATTATAATAATCTTGCTCTTGTTGTTTTACAACTATTTTATATGAATACCAACCAGTTTGATTTAAATCATAAGCAAATTTTACATCAGGATCTGCGGCTGGAATACTTAAAGAGTATGATCCTTTATTTATAGCTCCATCACATGTTATAATATATGTTGTTCCTGCTATTGGAAAAGCTCCAGATGCAACAGTTGGGCTAATATCAGTTACTTTAACATAATCGGTATATTCACCTCTTAAATAATCATTTACTAAAGGAACGCCTATAGCAGAACCTGTAAAAGTAAACGTATATGTAGTTTGTGTTTGATTAAAAGCAACTACAGTGCTTCCACTTATATTAAAACCTGAATTACCACCTTTAGCTTGAGCATATAAACCGGGATCACTACCTATTTCAATTGGTGTTGTATTCGGTAATTCTGTAGGTGCACTTATATATACACTAGACGAATCTCCTGTAGAAATAGGATCTTCAAAGTAAACTTGTAAAGCGTCTCCAAACCAATCTTTTACTGGAGAAGTTGCAGACTCAATCGCATCGTTGTAAGGGGAAAAAATAGTTGAAGCTCCAAATTTAACTCCATTTATTGTTCTTGAAGCGGTAACAACATTTGATAAGATTACCGAGCTTTGTCTACCCCATTTATCAGCTAATACAATTCCAACTTGATAATTTCTGTTTTGTTTTAAAGAACTATTAGGATATTCTATCCAGTTATTTATATCTGGAGTTGTTCTTTTATTACCAACTCCAACCTCATATTTAATACCACTAGTAGGTGGGCTAAATTTGTTGTAAAAGTTTCCATAAATAATTCTATTACCCGCGCTTTCTTGAGCTAAAGCTCTTACAGGTATTTGATCGTAAACTCTAATAGTTTGAGCTTCTGTTAAAGTTTTATATGGTTTACTAGACTGGTAGTTAAAACTAAAAAGATTAGTAAAAGGTGAATTGTTCCTTATAGTTGTATATGGAATTGTTTCTAATACTTTTGCAACCAAAGCATTTGATTCTTTATATAGAATATCAAGCTCAGAAATCTTGTAAGTTCCAGGGGCAGAAGTATCAGGATTTATATTGTTTCCTATATCCGGCAATGGAATTAATAATTCAACATTTTGAACACTGTTTTCCATCCAAGCAAGTATAGTACTTCTATAAGCGTTCTCTTCGTTTTCATTTAAAAAAAATCCTTTTTGTTTAGGTATATAAGTGGGCTGTGTAAACGGTGCAAATGTAGAGTATTCTCCATCAACATATCTATATCTATAACTAAATCTAACAAATTTATTTTCTAAAAAATTAGGATCACCAGGCCAAGTTGCATCACTATCTTGGTTTGTCATAGTTGTAGACATAAAGTACAACAAGTCACCATTTATAAAAGCTCTAGATGATGTTAGAGTTATGTTTAAGCCATTAATAGCAGTTACTAATACATAGTCATTAGCTTGTATTTTAGCGCCCCCAACTGAGTTAGTACTTATTAAAGTCATACCTATCTCAATACCTGTAGCGACAGCAACTGCAACCACATTACTAGTTTGTGTAGATGTTGAAGTTGTTTTAACTTCCTTAAATAATTGAATAGGTTCGTATGGACTAAATTTAGCCACAGAAACATCAGATTCTTGCGTATAATAGCCTAAAGAATTTGTTACGTTTATAACTCTTGGTTGGTTTCTATTGTCTGTAAAAAATAATAAATCTTCTATTAAATTAATTCCAACAATAGGAAAATTTGCAGAAAAATTCAAAAACTTTCCTTGAACTAAAATGTTCCAAGGAGAGCCACTATCAAAATTTGTTCCATCTGCTTTTATTACTACAATGTAATGATTAATAGAAGTAGAGACTAAACTATCAATAGCATTGTCTGTAAAAAACACATATATAAGTTCATTAGGTTCATCATTATATGTTCCGATCACATTTCCAGCTGGTACAGCAGAACCCGAAGCTAAAAGATTATTACCTAAAACATTTTCTAACGAACCTATATTGTCGGACTCAGACTTACCTACAGATATATTCTGCGCATCTCTATACTCACCGTTAGGTATTAATCTATTATCCAAATCTTTATTCATTTTGGATCTTAGAAAACTGTTTTTAATTTCTGCCATGTTTATTATTTAATCCATTTAGATTTGCCTCTCATAACTTGAATTATTTGATCAAGTTTAAGATTTGATAATCTAATTTTAGCATTTCTTAATTTAGCACTTTTTTCTTTTTGAAATCTTCTTACAATGTATTCTTGAATTCCTCTACTGACTGAAAGTATTGCATAAATAATATAAGCATATAAAGCTTCTTCAGCAAGTTTAGGTATTCTAGCGTTAATATCATAAGCATTCCCATCAGATATATACTCTACTAAAACAATCTTACTTCTCAAATTACTTGAAAAATTAAAAGTCCCTTTTGATTCATCTATTTTAAACCAACCATTTTTTTGACTTGTTTGTGGTTCTAAACCATATCTTTGGCCTAATGCACCATCATATACACTGTGATCAAAAACAGCATTTGAATTGTTCAAGTCATTTATAAAAGCACCACTAATGCGTCTAGGGTTTGTAGCTTCCCAAGCCGCATTTATTTCAGAAGGCACTTCAGTATTTATAGCATTACTGTCTTGTATAGGAGCGCCTGTATCATCCTGAGCTAAAACCTCGTAAGGACTTTGGTTTAAATTATTTGTAGGATAAATAGTGTGTAAAACACCTAGTTCATCTGCCCAAGAAAGTTTAACATAATTAACATAATCTTGAGGTATTATAAGGCTTAAGGTACTAGGAACTTGTAATTCCTGAGATCTAACGCTTTTTAAAGTATCATAACTAAATTCTTGTAATCCACGTTTAGCGTGAAATATTATATCTGTTCTTTTAGCACTAGTTATTAATTTTCCAGCACCAATATAACCTATCATAAAATTATCAATAACATCACTAAGTCTAGTATATTCATAACTTCCATGCATTTGATTCAGCGTGGCATCATTCATTTGTATTTTAAAATACGTACCTGCTGCTAATATAACACCTACTGTGATAACGTTGTTGATCATGCTCCAAGGCGTAACACTTGTAAAAGTTAATACACTTCCATTTACTACAGTAGCGTTTTGATCTACCGTTAATTCTTGTTGATCAAAAGAATAAACAGCATTATTATCTGGCCTTCTTGTCATAACTCTATTTAAAGTTATAACACTTCTTTGAGCTGCATCAACTAAAGTATCAACATTAGATACTACAACCGTTCCATCAGGTATATAAGTACCACTAACTCTCATACCAGCTACAATTGTATTATTATAAGCAGTTAAGGTTAAAGTGTTTGTTCCAGTAAGAGTTGGTTCAAAACGAAGAAGTGGAGTTGTTGCTGCTGAAAAAGTAGGCTGAAATGGTGAAAGAGAAAATTCGGTTACTCCTGCGATAGGAATAGCAAGGGTCACACTACTTGGTGGATCATAAACTGTCCAACCAGGAGTACCCGCGCCAATATAAGTTATTACATCACCTACTTGTATTGTAGGAACAAAAGTAGTTAATTGAAAAGTAGAAGAACTAAGTCTAACGCCTACATTACCGTTTACAGAAGGAATATAAGCATTACCCGTTATTGTATTTGTAGGATCTACTATAGAAAGAACTTTTGTTCCAGATATAATACCTACACCAGAAACAGTCATTCCAACTTGTATGTCAGAATTAAATGCAACTAAATCAATTTTTACACTTGGTATTCCGGTAGCATTTTCTACAACCCCTGTTTCAACACTGTTTATAGGGGTTAATTCAGTCCAAGTGTTTGCGTTTGGACTTGTAAATACTTTAAAATTATTTAAATTATAGCCGTTAGAGCCAGGATCAGAATAAGCTTCATCTCCAACTATTAAATTAGTGTCAAAAGTACTAGTAAAAGTTTTATTACTACCACCTGTTGATATGTAAAATTGCTGCGATCCCGCGTAATATTGAGCGTTGGTTTCGTTTATTAAACCACCATTAGGTGTTGACATAGGTTAACTTTTTTGATTTTGATTTTCTAGAGCTACTTGCTGAGCTGCTACCTGTATAACAGTTGGATCTTCAATTACAACACCTGCATACAATAATGTTTTTAATATTAATTCAGTTTGATCTGATGGATGTAATTCAAAATTTACAGAAGTAGTAGCATCGTAAATATATGTATAATTAGCAGCTGCACTACTTGTAAAATTCCACTTTGGTTCTATCGGTTTTCTTAAGTAATCTACGTTAATACCTGACTGTATAGTTGATGGATAAACAGTTAATTGATTATTTTCGTATGTGTATATAGGATATGTAGTATTAGGTTTTGTTAAATTAGAACTTAGTAAATGGTATAATTCAGATCTAGTGACTCTTTGTAACTCATTAATAGAAATATTTCCACCCGCACTATATCTAACAGTTCCTAATCTATAAAAATCTTGGGCTGTAACTTGAACAGTAATATTATTTGTAATACTTAAAAGAGCTCCAGCTGCGTAGCTTTGAACAGAATCTAAAACAACGGTATATGGTGTAGTGTTTGTTGTTGTTACAATTGATGGAGTACCCGTTGTTGTTGCACCTGTAACTTTTCCACCAACTGTTAGGCTAGATCCAGCTAAACCACTTGCATTAGCTACAACAAAAGTGTTACTTGCTGTAGTTTGAGCATTAACAGCAACATTTGTCCAAGATGGTAAAGGTTGCGAATTATTTGTAAAAGTCAATGTATTTCCTATAATGTTATAGTCTGTAGCTTTTCGTAAACCATTAACGGCTACAATTGGAGTTCCTTCAGATAACTGAGTGGCTGTGATACCAGATATAGTGTAAGAAATAGGTGATGGAGAAACAGGGTTTGCATAAACTGGAACAATAATATTATCAGTTATCGTTGTTGCACCACTTGTGGTAGGAAGATTAAAAACTCCATTAACGTAAGTTGCTAATCCTGAGGTTTTAAATATAGAAATTTTTTCATCAAGATTTACGATTCTATCAGCGTAATCTTCGTTTGTTTGTGGAATACGTATTTGCTGGTTTAAGCTGTCAAAATAGTTTTCAAATATTTCTAATTGAGCTTGTGCACCTATTTTATTAAACTCTACAGGTGTTAA
>TARA_R110002096_G_scaffold429850_1_pt1 | contig 15432 bp, 19 predicted proteins | sample TARA_R110002096 | Tara Oceans TARA_R110002096 (sample SAMEA4397295) | marine metagenome | biome: Polar Biome; feature: [DCM] deep chlorophyll maximum layer (ENVO:01000326); material: water (ENVO:00002006), including particulate matter (ENVO:01000060) such as... | depth 35 m | reverse complement strand
CATTGAAATCTTCGGGTACATTGTCATTTGTCTCATCGGTAAACAAATACTTTGACTTGAAAAAATCCTTTGGTGTGTGCTTTTCCAACTGAGAAAAGAACATCTCCCAAACATCAGAGTTCTTGAAAACTGTATTTACAACTAATGCTATATCACTCATAACATACCTAACAAATATACATTTATGAATAAATCATTTTGTTTTATTTCTTCTAATACCATATCGGATATTTGTTGATTGAAATCTAATATCAATGGATATCTTAAATCAAGGTCTATGCCTGGATTCAATCCTTTTCTTAACCAAATATCAGCAGAGTCATATTTTGGTCTAGTTCCTGCTCCGTGGTGGTATATCATATTACCATATACACCATAATATAAAGGGTGTATATCAATGCAATTTGTTCTTAAAAGAGGAGTATAAGAATAACCATTGTCTTCTAACCAAATCTTAATAGTAGGTCCCAAAGTTTTAAATTGGTCTTCTTTTGGACCCAAGTCCCATTCAAGTCCTTTTCTGTAATGCTTTTTCCAAAAATTTGCCTTAATTGCAAAAAAGGATGGATGGGGATATGGTTTTGCCCTGTCGGTCAGTAGGGGTTCAGGATTTTCTCTTCTTTCTATTGCTACTGCTTCAGTTTCTTTTAATAGAGAATTAATAGTTTCTTCCCATTGCTTTATTGGCCAAGCATCAGAATCCGCAAACACAATAATATCATCATCATCGAATTCTACATTTTTTTCTAAATGGTCATAAATGACATTTAATCTAAGCCAGTGTTCTTTACTGAGATTATAATCTTCATCTGCTTTTGTCAAATCAACAAAAGTAATGTTTGGTTGATTACTATATGCTTCTTTACATTTTTTATAATCATCACCACATACTCCAAGATAAAATTCACAAGAACTACTGGTATTTTTATTAAAACCAGAAAGTTGCAATTCCAAAAATTTTATTCCGTCTAGGTCCTCGTGACCTGAGTGAACAGAAATTACATATATTGACATTTATTCTTTCTCGCTTCTTGTACTTTCGAAATAAGAACCAAGTTCAAACTTCTTTTGTTTGTTTACGGTATTTTTTCCTGTAGGGTTAAATCTACTTTCATCAACAACTCTCATATCAAATGAAACTCTAGTTGTTGGTGTTTCATTTGTATGGTTTCCGTGAAGAAGGTTTGCTCCATCGAAAACAAGAACTTGACCATATGAAATGTTCATTGGTTTAAAATCTTCTTTTCCTTCTTCGCTTTCTGTCCATATAGTATTAGTATCATATGTTGGTGTAAAAGGAATCCATAAGTTTACTTCATTGCTGTCGTGATTATAATCTCTATCTCTATGCCAAGCACCAACACCAAGATTTCCAACTTCGTGAATTCTAAATGTTGGCTTTACTTGATATACCAAAGCATCCTTTTCAAAATATTCTGCCATATATTTTGAAAACTTAGCAACAAGAGGCATCATCATTTTTTCCTGCTTTTCATAATATCTTTTATGCCAAACAGTATGTTGGTCAGAACCTAATTGTTGTAGTTCGTGTGTGTGAAATTCGTGCAAGCGAACCAAATCTTCTGGAGATACTTCAAGCATTTCTGCCACAGTTTCTCTAAAAGGAAAATTATCAGTATCATATGAAATTATTTGGGGGGTATCACAATAAAGTTGTGGTTTAGTTGTAATCATTTTAAAACTCCTTCTATGTCTTTGGAAATAAATTCTTCCACTGTTATTAAATTAAGCCATTCTTTTCTGTTTGAATTTAAATTTTCATAATTTAAATCTTCTTCTTCTATTAAAATCGGATTTTGTTTTCCTCTTTTGATAACCCCACACCCCCAATCGGTGTCTACTGTGTACATAAACAAATCTTCTCTGCTTCTAAAATCTACGAATGCTTTCCATGTATCACCACACCAGCCAGGTACAGAAGGTGTGTGTTCTTCAGTTTGATATTCAAATGTGGGAGGATTACAATCGTGCATTACAATAGTACCATTTTCTTTTAGAAAGTTTAATGAATTGTTTATATCATTTTCAACATATTTTCTTCTATGCATTCCATCAATAAAGATAATATCAAAATATTCTATATTTTTCGAGAAAAAATCATCTGATGTTGATGTTATGGGGGCATTTTCATTTGGATTTGGGTCAACGCCAATTTTATTTGGTATATCAATATGAGTATAATTATGACCACTTCCATACCCTATCTCTAGATAAGAAGTATAATTATTTTTCTTTATAAAGTGGTTTATTATATTATATCTTTTCATTATTTATTCTCTTTAAAAATAGTAAATTCACGCAAATCTCTATACCCACCATTTTCGCCTAAGTCTGTCACAATTTCTGGATAGTTTTGCATAAGAGCAAGTCCGTGAGATGCCTGTTGGGGAGTCATATACATATTCCACCCCAACATTGTTATATCGTCATCTTTGTAGTTTACTTCGTGTCTGCCTTCGTACCTTGCCTGTTTGAACCATTCTACGGCTTCTTTGTTGTCGGTAAGAATCATTCCACCCTTACCAAGTTGAAGAGTCTTTTTAATATGGAAGGATAGACACATAAAAGTTCCTTCTTTATACATTTTAGATGTAAGTCTTTTTGCAGAGTCCCAAATTGGATAAGGTTCTAATTGATAGATTCCACTCCAATCGTAGTCTTTGAATTTTACACTACCGCCAGAGTGAATTATAGATTGTGGAACAGAAAGATAAGTTTTTGCGGGGATAGTAACTTCGTCCACTCCAAAATATTTACAACAAAGAAAAAGAGCGTTTGTACAAGAGTCAACCGCAACAGCATATGGCGCTCCTGTGTAGTCTGCCATTGTTTCTTCAAACATCTCAACTATCTTAAAGGGATTGTATTTCATTTTTCCATTAACCAATACTTTAATTTAAATCCACAACTTTCAAACAACGCTCTACTTGCTTCGTTTTCAATCTTTACTTTAGCAAAAGAATTAGGAAAACGAATCATCAATTCTTGTATGAGTGCCTTTCCTATTCCTTTTTTGTGGAAGTCTGGATGTACGCACACACGGATATCATCATCAATCGAACCTGCATATCCCGCAGGTTCTCCATTATACAGTGCAATGATATAATTGTCAATATGCTTCTGCATATATTTATCTTGTTGTTCTTCGGTGATATTTACATTCTCAATGAATCCATCCTGAACCCTTTGGTCACTTCTAAGTAATCTAGTAAATTCATAATATTTGACATTGTTGTCTACAATTTCTACCATTCTTCATTCCTTTCAAGATACTCGGACATATCCCACATACCCCTTTGTTTTACTCCTGCCCAAGCAGACAAATATCCTCTGTCTATACCAAGATATAAGTCGGGGTTTAGAGCAGAACCCAAATCAAGATATGTGTTGTTGGGTGCAATTTCGTGTAACTTATGAATACAGATATTACCCAAACTACTGGCACAAAACAAAAACAACTTGCCTTCTGGTTTTGTTTCTTTAGTGTAATTGACAATTGCGTCAATCTTATCATCATCATTTATAATGCAATTAGAACCAACTCTGAAATCCTGTATGATATTATCAAAATCATCTAACTTTGCTCGTTCGTTACACATTATAATAGTTTCATATTCTTCCATTATGGGTAAGGCTTCCATTCTGAAATCTTGATAGTTTGAATTAATAAAGAGATTGGCAAATGTAATATTTTCTATGTTTGAACCACCATTATCAATCATCCAATCTCTAGGACTATATCCAACAATTCCTGCATCAGAGTTTGTAGTAATTCCGATATGATAGTTGTCGGCTTTATATCGAAAAGCATTCCATAACTTATCGTGATGGAACTTATGCAATTCGGCATTAAAGTTTTTTTGGTCTTCGGGGTTTGTATATCCGTGAGAAGTGGGACTCAACGAATAAGATTTGTTCTCAAGAATCCACAACTCTCCATCCGCCCATCTACTGAAAGCAAATGGTTCGTGATTTTTTAACTTAGAGATATACTTCTGGAACTCTTCTTTAAAATCTTTCATCACGCCTCCAATAGTTTGAAGCCATCATCAACCGCTCTGGAAAGACACACTCCCATCAATTGACCACCAGTGAATGGTTGTCCATCGGAGGATTTAAATTGTGTCATTGAAATTCCTTCTTGACTATGACCATATTCTGCACCCTTTGTGCTTCCCCATAGTTCTTTATTGTCTTTGGGGTGGGGAGGAACATAGGTTCCAAAGTCTGTGTACTTTTGAATCATATGAGAGAAGTGAATGTCTTCTCCTACGATGGGAGGTATGTCTGTGTGGCGGAGTTCTCGAAACAATACTGATAAGAGTTCTCTGGGAAATACCCAAGAGTGTCCTACAATATCTACCTGTGTAGTTTCCTCGTTTGGTTCGCACCATCCAACCCGACGAAGTTTCTGCCAAGAGTAATGTTTATCGCCGAACAGAACCCCAACAGTACCCATCAAGCCTGGATGTGTGTCCATAGTCTTTATGCAGTTTTCTATCCATAAAGGACCTGGGATTGTATCATCATCTAAAACACAAACATAATCTGCTGTTGAGTTTAAAGCATAGGCGAACCTAGACCAGACTCCAAGATTCTGATTGCAGTTTGCAAAGATTAATTCTTTTTGAATCTCTTCTGGTACTTCTTGTTCGCTTTCATTTCTCCAAGCGAATATATTATTCACTTCTATAGATTGAGACTTCACTGCTTCAATCTGTTCAGAAAGCCATCTAGTCCTTCGGAAACAATTTAGTATAACATCAACCTTCGCCATAAGTCATTCCCTTTTTTCCTTCTAGGGTATGTGTACTTCCCCAATACTGTTCGGAGTAAATTGATTCATTCTTAAAATGAGTTTCCATACCACTATAGTGTTTGGGGAGAAAATAGTGACTAGGATAGATTCTTAGTTTATTGTATTCTGTTTTCTTTACGGTGTCTGTTAATAGACCAGGTCCAGTAATTTGCCAAGCGGTTAGGAGTGGTGCGTTATGCAAAACGTCTGGGGGAATCATTGAAATTCTTCCTATGATATGTCCCATCAATTCATTATTTTTACACGCGGCAAGATACCCATTACACATCAATCCTGTTCGAATATATTCATTTTCCCAACAACAAAATGAATCATTGTCCACGAAAAAGTCGTCGAGTGTCTTGGTACAGATTGAATCTGCATCCATAAAAAACCCGCCGTAATTATGAAGCAGTTCATACCGAAGTATATCTGCTTTGCCGGCGAGTTCTTTCATTGCATCGAATTGTATTCGGTTTGATATCTCTGGAAGATTGTCATCTGTCCAAAGCATATATTCCCAGTCAGGATTCATATCCTGCCAGGTTTGCATCATTTCGATTGGGCGTTTACTCTGGTCACCAATCCAGATTTGGTGAATAATTTTTGGTATCATAATATAAATCTTTCATAATTATTTCTTCTTTCCTATATGATATTTAGGACACAATTCCCAATCACCTTTTTCTTTATAGGGTAGAATTTTAATTTTGTTAATCGGGGTAAGAGGTTCTTTTGATTGCTCTGACTCTACTATACTCAACAATTCCCATTCTTCTAATAGGTTTGTTATGGTATTTCTTCTACCAAGGTCTTCATCAGATAGGTTCGTTGGTAGTCCATCAAGAGCAAAAAGTTCTTTAAAGTGTACTATGTAATACTTGCCTCTTTTGTGTAAGATGTGACAAGATTGGTATAGTTTGTTTTCTTTTCGGGAGGAAACGCCAATTCGAGTAAGGGTTTCCTTAACCTTTAAAAAATCATCATCTTTTGCAAGTGTGACTTCAAGTAAGTCATCCACTGATATGTCAATATATCTTTCTTCCATATTATTTCTCCATTATTTAAGTTAATAATAACACGGAAGTATTTATATATTTTCACTTTTTGCCGCCCGTAAACATCTCCTTTCTCATATTTACAATATCTTCAGGACTAATAAGTGCCATTATTTCTTTGGTCTTTCTATCAGAATAACCAAAGTAATCTTTGATAGTTTCAAAGTCATCTGGTTTCTCGTCTTTAAGCCATTTACTGAATCTCTTTCGTTTTCTAGTAGAATTTAAAAGAAAATCATAGTGCATCTTCTTATCTACACCGCACCAGAAATTCATCTCATTCACCTGCATAATAGTATCAGGAAAATAGGACAGACACCGATTGACGATAAAGGGAGTATACTTTTTCTCCACCATTTCATCTTCGGTGTCTAGTAGGTTTTCCTTCGAGTAATTTATCGAAGTTAGATAATCACCTAATTTCATCCTATCTCCGTATCTTCATCAACGATTGCAACAATTTGTGACGGGATTAACAGACGAATACCAGAGTACTCTCCCCATCCTTCTTGCTTATTATACATCACATAGTCACCAACTGCAAAGTCTATTTGAACTTCTTTTCCATCTACAATTTCGGGATGTCCGATAGAAAGAACTTCAGCCTTTCCGAACATTGCGTGTTCCTTCTTGGTATAGATAATTCCGCCTGTTTGGGATTCGCAGTCCTGTCCAATATGTCTTACTGCAATCTTTCCTCTGCTTGGTCTAAATCCGCTCATTTAAATTCACACTCCATCATTAGTTGTACGAGACAAGCCGTTGTATTAATTTCATTGTCTGCTACGAAAGCATCCTTGTATTGATATTCTGCAAGAATCAAAATCGCAGTCGGAATAGACTGAGGCTTTAAGTAATCATAGAAACCATCATACAAATTTCGAAACAGACGAGTCGTATCATTGTCTAGATTCTGGACTACCCACTTACGAACTTCAGTGAAGTTCTTGTCTCTCATAGAAACAATCAAATCTTTAGTACAGACTTCACCAATCTGTGTAAGAATACCCGTGTCGATTGTTCCTGCAATAGAATATCGTTGTAACTCATTCAGTACACGGCGGAAGTCTGGAAAGTGCTTGAGAATTAATTCGACAAGAACCTTATCATCATAACCGATACCTTCGTTATCCAGAACAACTTTACATCTATCAAGAAATGCAGATGCAAGTTTTGGCTTAGACTTGTTTGGAATTCTAAACTCTATACAAGTACATCGAGAATGAATCGGTTCGATGATGCGATTCTTGAAGTTGCAGGTTAAAATAAACCTACAGTTATTCGAGAACTCTTCAATGAAACCACGAAGTGCAGGTTGCATACTCTGTGCGTTTGCATAATCAAATTCGTCAAGAATGACAATCTTTTTGCCACCAGAGATTGAAATTGAACTAGCAAAACTTCGAATCTTAGTTCGGAGTGTGTCGATGTTTCCATCTTCCGAACAGTTTATCATAATATAATCAGAGTCCAACTCATTACAAAGTGCCTTTGCAATTGTGGTTTTGCCACAACCTGCACCTCCCGACAGGAGAAGATTTTGTGCCTCACCAGATTCCACCATCTGTATAAAAGTTGTCTTGATGGTATCTGGAAGAATGCAATCATCGATGTTCTGTGGGCGATACTTCTCCACCCACAGATAGTTTTTTACAAGGGTATCTTGTGTCATCCGTTATACTTCGAATCCGTTTCTAGAGCAATCCAGTACATAACATCAGTACCAATAAACTGACTGATGTTCTGCTTACTAATTTCCACTTTATAATCACCCTCAATCATCTTGAGATTTTCTACCTTGAAGTAGAAACAGAAATCTTCGTCTGACGCGACACCAAGGTCAATGGTGTAGCAGTTACTAGTAACATCATTTTTGTCCAACACTGCGAGTTCTAGTTTGTCGCCGTTTGTGCGTACTGCTAGGTCGGAAACCTGAAGTACAGATGATGCTTTTTGAATTTCTGCAAAGTGCTTCTGTTTCAGATTGAACGAAACCTCTGGGGATGGCATTGTAATCTGCTTAGTAGGAACAGAGAGCAAAGAAGGCTCACTGTAGTAATACTCTACTGAAGCACCGTTACCAGAAATGGTAACCGACTTCTCGTCGAAAGCAAACTCAGGTTTGTCGAAGAGAGAAACTACACCAAGAAACTTATTTAAGTCCCAAATACCAAACTCAATATCAAATGCTTCCTCTACGTTCGACACAGACATCACATTCTTGACTGGCGAGATAGTTGTAAGTTCATTTCCTGGCTTAACCAGAATGTTTGAGTTGATTGAAGAATAGTTCTTCAGTAGATTCAATGTCTTGTTGGACATCTTCATTTTTGTCATTGTTGTCATATTATAATCTCCATAATGTTCATTATACCACACTAAAGTATGGTGTCAACTACCACTTTTCAAAATTGTCGATGAATTCCCCACCGTATTCACCTTCCTTTACGTCACGAATGTATCTTTTTTCTTCTCTTCTTTTGTTTCCCTGTTTTCCCTTTCGGAAAGCCTTGTCGAGGTCAGAAACGTCGTCCCTTGGTTGTTCTTGGGACTGATTTTTCTTTTTATTATTATTGGACATCAGAATTCTTGTATTGACTCCATAAGATTCTTTAATTTGTGTTTAATAAAATAATTGAAAAGTCGGTTTCTCTTACCCACGATAGGCTTGTTCCACGCTATTTCAATTTTGGTGTTAATCCAGTCGGGAATTCTATCCAAGTCAACCAGCGTTTGATTTCTCCTCCAGTTGTCTTCGTAACCCTTTGGCAATTCACCGAAAGCCAAGTCTTCTGTCACGGACTTGATTACACTCTTAGTGATTGGTCTTTGTCTTTTGTCTTCATTCATCAGAGTATCATCGTCAGAAAGAATATTTGGAATACCGTCCGAAGAATCGCCCCGAATAATATGTTCAATCAAAAATTCTTTTGGATTGGCACAAATCATAGTACCCTTCTTCTTTGGACTGTATTGCTTCACCCCTTCATAACGCTGAAGTTGTTGGAAGTCTTTGTCCGAAGAGATAATCATTACGCCTTCTCTTTTGTAATGTTTCTTCGTGAGATATGCAATAATATCGTCGGCTTCTGCACGACCAACTCTCATTACTTTGTAGGGGAAATTGTCCTCTAGTTCCTCACGAATCGTACCGACAATATTCCAAAGATTAGCCCAGAGGTCTCTGTCTTCATTTTGTTTTAGTTTTCGTGTTCCCTTGTAATGAGGGAATTCTTCTTTACGCCAATAATCACCAGAATCAAAAACAAGAACCATATCTCCATACTTCTTTTCAAACTTGTTCTTGTACATTCGCAGAGAGTTGAGGGTCATATGACGAACAACATTTTCATCGACTTTTGAAATGTCTCTGGTATACCCAAAAACATTTCCTAGTATCACTTGACTCATATCAATAAGTATCATTTTATTGCCTGTATTATTACGCAGTTTTTGTTTATTCTACCTGTCGGTACAGATTCTTTCGTCGTGAGCGAATTGTACCTATTATTTATGACACGAATACCAGAGTCGGCGCAATCCTTTACGATTTCTTTTGGTTTTCGTACAGTTCTTTCTTTGGACTTCTTTTCATCAAATCCGACAATAGTTGTTCCCTTCACAGAAAGACCATCGACAAGAGGGGATGCTTCAAAAATTACCAGTTTCTTATACTTGGTGTTAAACACGACTACCTTATTCGCACCCACAATCTTTCTTGGGTCTACTGAAGATATACCATACTCATCAGACTTCTCGCAGTACTGTAACTTTTTGATTATCTTACCAGGCGTTTGACTTTTCTTTCTTCTTGGTTTTCTAACCGCCTTTGAAAGTTTAGAATGTTGATTGCATATATCTACAATTTCTTGAATCATATCTCTATACTTCTTGAGTTGTGGTCGAGTAAGAAAATCATAGCCCTCCATAAGTTGCTCACACTTCTTGTCGTAAGTGTCCTTGAGTTCCTGAAGGGTATCTTCGAACCGTTCTGCAATCATAGCAGATTGAATAGATTTGATTTCGTGGTTCTTGAGCCAGTTAGCAATATCAAAGGTAGGTTTGTTCTTTATATCAAGAAGAAACTTGTCTGTCTCAATATTCAAGGACTCCATATATTCATCAACCTGATTTTCGATTCGTTCTTGAATTGAAACCACTACCTTTTCAGGTTTGTTCTCTTCTCGTTCGTCTCGTTGTATCTTCTTTTTCTTCCCACCACGAATCAATAACTTAATATGATTATTGATTGTTTCTTCCCAGTCTTTGGGTGCGTCACAATCTGCCTGTGTGCATATTCGACAAGCGGGTGCTACCATTTCAAAATGGAAAGTGCCGCCTCTTTGAGCAAAGTCGATGTCTTCCTTTGAAAACTTTTTCCACTTCATATAATCAGACACCCACTTCTTCTCTTTGGATATACTGGGATGAATAGAGGTTCGGTATCTGTTCACACACGAGAAAAATTCCCAACTTGCATCTGGGGATTTTGGATTAAAGAGTGGCTCTTCAATCATATACTTTGTTGTTCTCTTTGCCATAGGTTAATTATAACACATCAGAAGTTTAAGTCAAGTAGGTAACCACTCAGAATATACTTCTTTTATATCTTCTTCACCGCCTAAAATAGGCACACGATAGACAATGTTCCTTCTGCCAAAGTTATTGTCTTCTAGGCACTTCATTCGTTCTTTCTTAGGCAAATCCTTCACTCTTTTGAGGTCGTCTTTCCGCCTATCTTCAATAACAGATACCAAGAAGTGTTCATCGTCTTCCCAGCCTATTGCGTCATCATAGTGAAAGGAAATTCTATTTCCATATTCCTCATAGGGAAGTGCCATCTTATCTTCAAACTTAAAGAATCTAATAGAACGATATTCCGACATTTCAGTTGGTTTATTTTTTGCGTGACCTTCGACTGCGATAATTTGCTTGTTTGGTGATTGGTGAAATTTCTGCCAGCAGAATTCCATATCTCTTTTGGCTTTTTCACCAATAAAATCGTAGCGTTCCTTTGTATCTAACTGTACTACAGTTTGACCTTGATAGTCTTCGCCACTAATAAAATAATCGTGTCCGTCATCTTGGTTTTCAAGAAACACAAAAGGGAACTTTTCACTGTTCCTATAAATTGTACAGATATGTTCGCCAGTTTTATTCTTTAATTTTTTATAAACTTTACCTATAGTGTATGCCCAATACCTATTGTCCTCTTTGAATGCAACAGGAGTTATACTGAGGATATACTTGTTCTGGGGAGATTCATATTCTTTTCTTTTTTCAGATAGAACTTTCCCATCCTCAATTTTATCATCAACCTCTGCTCGTTTATTGCGATACCATCGCTCTGAGATATTATTGCTCATAAGTGCTTTCTCCACAACTATGTAGGTAATGCGACGAATTACGCAGTGATGTTTTCGGGTACTTTAACAGAAGAAATGGTTTTAACAAGAACACCAAATGCTTCATACGGGTCAACATTGGCTGCTGGTCTTCTATCTTCAATATAACCACACCAATCCATAGCAGTTTGTGCGGGAATACGAACAGATGCTCCTCTATCACTCACACCATAAGTAAACTTACTAAAGTGTTGTGTTTCGCAATCACCAGTAAGCCTCTTTTCGTTTTCTTCACCATAAACTTTCATATGATTATCGTGTTTTACAGAAAGAGCATCACAAACATCTAAGATGTATTTCTTGTCGCCGGCTTCTCTCATATATTCAGTACTAAAGTTGATGTGGGCGCCTGCTCCGTTCCATTCACCTTCAACTGGCTTTGGATGGAGGGATGCACTGAAATCTTGTCCTTCAGTTAACCTATGAAGTAAGTATCTACTTACCCACAGGTCATCTGCTGTTTCGATTGCACCCTTTGGTCCTAGTTGATATTCCCATTGAGAAACAAGAACTTCGGCGTTAGTACCAACCAAATCAATACCTGCTTGCATACAAGAGAAGGCGTGTTGCTCTACTGTAATCCTATGATTTACATTCTGTGAACCAATTCCACAATAGTTTTCACCTTGTGGTGTTTCGTTGTGCCAATTGACAGGAAGATTGTCCTTGTTGATAAAGGTATATTCCTGTTCAACGGAGAACCACATATCATCACTCTCTTCGTACTTCTCGATAACTGAGTTCAACTTATGACGAGTGTTTGTTTCGTGTGGAGTTCCATCGGGATTATATGTGTCGCATAGAATAATAAAAGAAGCCATATCACTTACTTCAAGTGGATTGTGGTATACTCTCACTGGATGTAAAACAACATCACTGTTTTTGGTTTTTGCTTGTTTTGTGCTAGAGCCATCAAAATTCCATTCTGGAATTCTTTCCAGAACCGTTTCTCTGCTCATATTTCCACTTTGTGCATCCATAGTCCATTCTTCATAGCGAACTTTACTTCGAATGTTCTTTGTGTCGTGACCATCAAGCCAAACATATTCTAATCTAACAGTGATGTTTGCACTGCCATTCATCTGTGGTGGTTGTTGTTGTTGTCCGCCCATCTGCATAGGTGATTCATATTCATTATAGTTGTTCATAGTTTCTCCACTTTCTTAAAGACGAACACTGGTTCGTATTTGAAATATTTATCATTAACTTTACAGTAATTTTTACAAGTAGGTTTACCGTCTTCACCCATCCTATTCTGTCCAGGCATTCCTTCGAGTGCCATCTTGAGTGTGTATTGATATTCCATACCACACTCCTCTAAAATCTTTCTTGAATCATCTTCAAGGGGAATATACCTACCACTTACAAGCAAGTCAGCAATGTTCCATAGAAGATATCTATCTGTTCGAAGATACTCAGCACAAGTTTCTAAAGTTGGTCGGAGGAATCCTTCCCTCCACGCCTCGTACGACGACCCATATTTTTTATACGACTGATTCCCGTCCTCGCTATACGCCTCTCTGTTAAAATAAGGAGGTGAAGTAAAGATGAGGTCGAGTTTTCCTTTGTACTTTTGGAAGTCGGGTTCGTGTTGGATTTTTTCTGAACCGAGTTGGAAAACCTTGAAAGTATTCGTTTCGGAAAAGAATGGATTTCCACGATAAGTCTTGGTATTGTAGAAATTAGCCAAAGACTCATACTTACTGTTAACATCATCATCGACAAAATTATCAGGATTTGGGTCAGTACCAACATAATGAATCCTACGGTCATCCCGAACGCCCATAGCACCGAGTATGCGACCACCCCAGCCAGCAGACGGGTCATAGATGTTAATAACTTCTTGGTCTTTGATGTTTTCTGTGAATCGCTCATACAAGTATTTAGCAGTCATTGGAGGGAAGTTCACAGCAGGTTGAATATAACCAATGCGATATGCGGCGAACGCCTTCGGAAACATCTTCTTTCCTTGCTTATACACACGAATATTGTACCGCATATCATCTGACATATTTTCAATATCAAAAGTAGAGTGGTGACGATATTCTAACCAACCCTTATCTTTATAATTTTGTACTTCGTCTTTTGAAAGATTTAGAATTTCACTTTGCTCTACTTGGAAGTAGCCACTATTAAGACCTTCACGAATCTTTACTTCTTCTATGATAAAATCATATCCTTTGAAGATGTGCTTTGCAGTAAAGAATGTTTCTATCCAATGATTTGCATCACCAGTATCAATGATAGCATACTTTGTATTGTGTGTAAACGCAGACTTGGCGTGTTCATATAAACTATCTCTTCGGAAGTGTCGCATTCCTCCCTTTACCATTTTGTCTAAGTGTGCATCATCTGCAAACAAATCATAGATGGAGTAACCCGTATCTTTTGTTGTGTAGTTGATACGAACCTTCATCATATTACTAAACCACTGGTCGGCTTCACCACCCATACGAGACTTGTTGATAATCACATCATCATCAACATCAGACAATTCGTCAGTATGAGTAAATTCGTGCGTGGGATACTCTGCAATCTTATTGAATTGGTCTAGTACCCCTTCTTCGGTCTTTCCTGTTCGTGGAGGACATCCGTGAGTGTCCCACGCATCTTTAACTACTTTACGCATTTCAATCACCCACTCCCGAAACTCATCAGGAGTCATCTCAACGAGTTCTTCGTAAGTGCAGTTAATGTGTGAATTAATCACATACTCATTGCGTTCATAAAATAGTTTTGTTTGTGTCATCATTTTATTCTACTAAAGTTATTTTTCTTTTCAAAGACGATGTGGTTCTGAAACTTATCTGTCATTGTATCAGATTTATGGGAAATTACAAATATATTTGCACGTTTTCCGAAGGATGTTAATAGTTTCAAAAACTCTTCTGTGCCAACTGCATCAAGGCTAGAATCAAACACCTCATCCAGAATCAATAGGTTACAGTTCACACTATTCTTCAGCCGTGCTATTTCTCGCCACGAAAGCAACAATGACAAGTCGATACGCAATCGTTCACCTTCACTGAAACTATGGTATGTAAACTCATCACGATGGCGACTCTTGATTGTTTCGGTAAAGTTTTCGTCGAGGTTGAACTGGCAGAAAAAATCCATATCAGCAAGATGCTTATTAATCAACTTGTTCATAATAGGCAAATAGTGCTTTATGATTTTCGCCTTAATACCAGTATCCTTTAACAAAGTAGAAGCAATAGCGAGATAGTGTTTGTCTTCTACCAGTTCTTTTCTTCTTTCGACATATTGCTTTCCTTCGCCTAACAGTTGATTGAGTTCATCCTTTGTTTCCTGTACTTCCGTTCCTTCGCTTAGGATAGATTCTATAGTCCCTTTCATTTTGTTTATGTATTGGGAGGACGCACTGACTTGACTTTGTTTTCCAGATATTACTTTTTCTGTATTATGAATGTCTTCTAATACAGAATTAATTTCATTTAGTCTAGTTTCCGCTTCTTTAATCTTTTCACCAAGTTCAATAATGGCAATTTCTATTTCATCTTGTTCGTCTGACATTTCTTCCCACACACTTTTCTTGTGACGTTCGTCGATGTCTTGTTTACAAGAAGGACAAGTATCATTTACCTCATAAAACTTCGCTTCTTTTTCAATCGCTTTTATTTTATTCTTGAGTTGGGTTTCAATAGACTCCATTTTGATTAGAGACTTAGGCTGTTCGTTCCTATCTTCAACTTTACTTAAGAGGGAATCTACAGTTGTTTGCTGTTCGTGAATCTCTTTTTGTAGTTCTTCAATTTGTTTTTGTGATTCTGTTACTTCCGACTGATACTTATCAACAGAATCATTCGACTTCTTTTCTAAAGTATTGATTAGTTTTTGCTTTTCATCAATTTTACTTTTGGCAATTTCAATCTTAGTATCAATATCTTTTACATATTCCTTTGTCATTTGTAGTCTTGAACGAACAAGAGTATTCATCACAGAGAACACATCAATGTCGAGTAGATTCTCAACAACCAATCTTCTATCTGTGGTACTCAATTGCATAAAGGGTATATAATTAGATGAACCCAGAATCACGACTTGACAAAATGACTTATATGACATCTTAAGAATTTGCTCTTCGAGAATCTTTTGATAGTCTTTTGCTTTTGCATCTTGGTCAAGCATC
>TARA_R110002096_G_scaffold52503_5_pt1 | contig 15447 bp, 13 predicted proteins | sample TARA_R110002096 | Tara Oceans TARA_R110002096 (sample SAMEA4397295) | marine metagenome | biome: Polar Biome; feature: [DCM] deep chlorophyll maximum layer (ENVO:01000326); material: water (ENVO:00002006), including particulate matter (ENVO:01000060) such as... | depth 35 m | reverse complement strand
CTTGGTGAAGGAGACGTAGCCGATCGGCGCGTCGAACCAGACGTAGAGCACCTTGTCCTGCTCGTCTCCGGAGACTTCGGAGGGGACGGGCACGCCCCAACGCATGTCGCGCGTGATCGCACGCTGGGGGACGTCGTCGAGCAGGTTCTGGATGAACGCGGCGACGTTCGGCTTCCATTCGTGGTTCTGGATCCAATCGCCGATCTTCGCGTCGCGCAGTTTGGGCAGGTCCAGGTACCAGTGCGTCGTCGCCTTGCGTTCGGGCGTCGTGCCGCACAGCTTGCACGCGGGCTCGGTCAGCTGGAGCGGATCGATCCACGTGCCGCAGCTGGGGCACTCGTCGCCGCGTGCGCCGGGCTTGCCGCACGAGTAGCACGTGCCGACGACGTAGCGATCCGCCAGGAACATCTCGTCCTTGGGGCAGTACAGCTGCTCGGTCGTGCGCTTCTCGAGGAAGCCGTTCGCGTCGAGTTGCGTGAAGAAGTCCTGGCTGGTCTCGACGTGTTGCGCGCACTGGCTGGTGCCGGAGAACACGTCGAACTCGATGCCCAGTTCGTCGAACGTCTGCTTGATGTCCGCGTGCCAGTGCTTCACGTACTCGCCGTACTCCTGGCCCGCCTTCTCGGCGTTGATCGTGATCGCGACGCCGTGTTCGTCGGTGCCGCAGACGTACAGCACGTCCTCGCCCAGCATGCGCAGGGTGCGGACGTAGACATCGGCGGGCAGATAGGCCCCCGCGACGTGCCCGAAGTGGATCGGACCGTTGGCGTAGGGCAGGGCGCTGGTGACGAGGTAGCGGGTCAAGGTGCTCGAGGGCTGGGGGAGGCGGTGGGCGGGACAGTCTAGCGGGCGGGGGTCCTCGAAGAACCCTGCTGTGGGCGGTCCTTGGGTAGGGTGGTGCGTATGAGCGCAGCACCGACCGGAGCGGCCCAGGACGGCCCCGAGCGACGGGTGTGGTGGATCATCGGGCAGCTGCTCATGGGCGCGACCGTGGCCTTCTTCATGTTGGCTGGGCTCATCGTGGCATGGGTCGTCATCGGCTCGCTCCATGGGGAGCCGGGGAATCACTTCAACCGTTGGGTCATGGCCATGACGCTCATCGGGGTCCTACCCACGATCCTCCTCATGAGCATCTGCTCGCTGTCGCATCTCCGCTTGATCACGATCACCTGGGTCCTGTATGCGGTTGGGATCCTGTGCCTGATGGACTACCACGGCCTGGCCATCCTTGGCTCCACCGATGGTTGGTGGTGGTGGCACTACCCCCTCGGTGGGTTGCTGGCCGTTGCACCCACGGGGGTTGCTGTCCTCCGAGCGAGGCGCTTCATGTCGCCCAGCCCATTCGTCGCGATCGCTCTACTCGCAGCACTCTTCGTCGTACGGATGGCCGTCACCGAGGGCTCGGACACCGATCGCCTCGCCCACCTCCGCCGGGACCTGCGTCTCGGCATGACACCAGCGGAGTTGGCGGAGCTCTTCCATGAGGATGATGTGACCGAAGAAGTGGACGGCGACTATGAGTGTGTCCGCGTCGTGGACCACGAGGTCTGGGCGCCTTCGAGTGGTTGGTCCGGCACCCTGATGACCACGGGCGGGCTCGTGTACGAGTTCGAATTCGAGAGCGGGCTGCTGACCTCAATCAAGGTTCGTTCCTACTACGACTAGCAACCATCGTGTCGAGGAGCCCCGGCCTTGGCCGCTGATCCAGTTGAACTCGATGTCTGGTTCGGTCGACCGCTGGTAAGGAGGTTTCCGGTCCAAGCACTCGAGGGTTGCAAGGCGTGACGGAGAGGCCGCCATCTGGATCGGAGTCGTCCAAGAACTTCGCTTCGCGAAGTCCATGCTAGGGTGACGCGTATGAGCGCAACGCCGATCCATGCGACTCGAGACGAGGCCAAGAGCGATTCGAGAGTGTTCCTCGTCCTCGCCGTCGTGTTCTGGGTGAGCGTTGCGGTGGGCTGCCTTGCGGCCTTGAAGCAGTTCGCGACGTTCACAGGGAGCCCGGACTTGCCCGATCATCGGTGGATCGTTCCCTGGGCCTTGATCGCGGTCGTACCGGCGATCGTTCGCGTGTTCGTTTGCCCATCGGAGCAGCTTGGGCCCATCGCTCTCACCTGGGCCGTGGTTGCGTCCGGCCTTATATTCATGATGGACCAGGGTGGTCTCACCGTCTTCGGCGCGATGGCTGGGTGGTGGTGGTGGCACTACGCGATCGGTGGGGGCATGGCGGCTGCTCCAGCACTCCTCGCGATCTTCCGGGATAGAGGCTCCGTGCCACGCAGCCCCTTCGTCGCGATCGCCGTGATCGGCTTGCTCTTCGCGGGAATGCTCGCCGTCACTGGGGCGTCGCCCAGCGACGAATTCGCTCACCTCACCCGCGACGTTCATATCGGGATGACGCCGGACGAGTTGGCAGAGGCGCTGCACGAGATCCCCGCGCACGAATTTCACTACCATGATCCAAGCCGCGTCATGGATCGCATGACTGTGGCCGCTACGAGCGATTGGTCGGGCAGCGTCGAGGTCTGGGTGGGAATCCAGGCCAGCTTCGACTTCGAAGGTGGCAAGCTGAGTCAGCTCATCGTGAACTTCGACTGAGGGTCCGACTTGCGAATGAGAACCCCTCGTTAGGGTGTCCTAGGAGTGGATTCCGATGAGCCAACCACTTGCCTTGTAGGATGCGTCGCATGAGCGCAGCTCCGAGTGGATTGGTGCCGGACGAGCACATGGATCAGGTCGGGTGGTCGATCGCTCAGGTGGTCCTCGGTTTCATTCTGGCGGTGTGTTTGGCCTTCGGTTGCTTCTGGGCAATTCTCAGAATCGGGTCCTATTCGGGCGACCCCAATTCGCCAAGCCTTCGCCTGGTCATGATGTGGTGCTTGGTCGGTGTTGCACAGGTTTCAGTCCTCACATGCATCTGCCTTCGTTCGCAGTTGCTCCTCCTGACAGGCACATGGGCTATGATCGCGTCCGGGCTCTTGTACTTGACGGACTCCGCCGGCCTCACCATGTTCGGCGCGATGCAGGCGATTTACCTGGACGCACTTACTGCTTGACCGCGCATTGCGTCCGGGCTGGACTATCAACTCAAACCCGGTGTCTACTGAAACAGGGGAAGGTCACAGGGTTGCTCAGGAGGAGTAGCTAGAACTGTTTGTCAGTAGTCCTCTCTGTCCATGAAGCTGATGCCGAAGTTGCTGTACCCATCAGATGTCAGGTCCTGGACGTGCTCAAAGTACGCGTCGTTGTTGGAGTCGATCAGGACTCCGACATAGTCTTCGGACCCTGCACCGATGAGGACGACGCGCCCAAACTGCGCATCGCAGGAGATCGTGACGCTGTCGAGAGGGGTGCCCCCGGTTGGTGCGTTCTCAGTGCCAGGGACGATGTGAGTGACGAAGTTTCCGTCTTGCATCACCTGCTTGACCCCATCGTTGTCATCGAGGACAAGGATGAACCGGCCGTCGACGTCGATGTCGAAGTCGCGAATCGACTCACCAGGATCAGACTTGTAGATGAGGGCTCGGCGTGTTGAGTCGGTACCGGGGCGCGTGTCAGGGGGGATGAAGGTGCCGCCCTTGATCGTCGGGAGCGTTGGGCTGGCGATCGGAATCGACACCCCGTTCGTAGGAGCTGACATGCTGTGTTGGGCCTCGTAGGACCCGTCAGGGGGGGTGATCAGCCACCTCTCCAGGATGCTCAGACCACCGGGTGAGGTGCCGAGGACGACGAAGTCGTTCGCACACCTTGACCGGACGTCGAGGATTCGGAATGAAGCAGCGAACTCAAGCCGGCTTGTGTACTCAATCCCTGTTGTGGGGTCGATCTCCTTGTTCGTGATGAAGAGGAGATTGGACTGGCCGGGGGCGGAGTCCTCGTGGCCAATCGCGCAGGCTTGACAGAAGTCAGCCGTGTAGTACACGGGGTGGAGGTAGGTGGTCGAGTAGCTCGGGTCGGCTCGATGCTCCCCATCGCTGCCGCTGCTGGCGAGCTGTTTGTGCCCCGCAGTCTCCAGCGCCTGAGTGGAATTGCATCCGAACGCGAGGAGGCTAAGGGCAAAGACGGGAAGGTGTTTGGGTTGGAACATAAGGGGTCCTCTCTCTAGCCAAAGAGCTGGTCACAGACCGGGCAAGCCGGGACGGGGTACTCGGGCAGTGGCCCATGCGGGTCGCCATTCTGATCACAAGGAGTTGGGGAAGTCGGCTCACCTCCGTCCGGCGGTCGCGGCGGCATGTAGGTTTGGCACCGGTTTCCGCCAGGACACCCCGGGTCTCCCCCTGGTGTCAGCGGGTCCTCAGGAGCCTCGACCCAACTCTCCCAGACTTCGTGGTGGTCGCACCAGCATCGAGCGGCTTTCAACTTGTTCCGCTCAGGGTTCATCGTTCCCCCTCCGTCGGACAGGGGACCCCACTTGTCCTTGATGTAGTTGTAATCATTGCAGAGCAGCTGAAGGTACTTTAGCCACTTCTGCTGCTCTTCCTCGTCTTCGACCGCTTCGAGGGCAGCGGCGATCTGGGCAATCTGCGCGCATAGTTCGGTGGCGATGCTGAAGTCGATGAAGTAATGGTTGCAGCTGCCGCCGTCTGCATCGCCCGAGTCACCCTTGCAGCGGTGCATCATCTCGTGCCGGATCGTTGAACGGAGTGCGGCCTTGGCTTGGTCATCATCCAGTTCGGAGAACTTGAGCTTCGTGCGACTGATGACGTGGTGCTCGATGTTCTGCCGGTAGACCGTCAGCCGCCACCTCTGGCCGTGCGTCCCATGGGTGGGCTGACCATTTGTGGTCATCGGCTCGGTGTCAGCTAGGCGGTTCTTGCCACGGTCCTTGACGACCACATCCGTGTCGTCCGAGTACTGGCCGCTGTTGCACCAGCTCGAGGCTTCGTCGTTGATGACCTCCTTGGTGAGCCTCTTGAGCCTCTTCTCAGGTGTCTCTTGAAGGCTGGCTGGCGCCAGGCCACTTGCAGCGGCTGGGAATGCCAGGAGGACGAGGGATGCTGCTCTGGCGATTAGGGAGTTTCTTGCCGTCTCTTGGTTGGGGTGAGCGTAGGGGATGAGATTCCAGGAAATTCTGCCGAGAGTAGCGACTCGTTTTGGCCAGTCCAATGCGAAGCTATCCAAGCTAGCGGTTCCCTCCAATCCTCACTGCCTTAGGCGGCGGCGAATCTGCAAACAGCGCTCGGATTCGGTCTCGCTTGGAGGACTTCTAGGGGTCCTCCCCGAGGCAGCCTCCTTTGGGCTGGCCAGACACTTCAACGAGGACGATGAAACCGACGACTTGGCTGACTGGGAGTACGTTCGCCTCGTAGATCACGAAGTCTGGGCGCCATCGAGCGATTGGTCCGGCACCGTGGGCACCCAGGAGCCTTGGAGCTTTCTGAACTTCTGGGGCGAACTCGGGTATCAGTTCGACTTCGAGGATGGGCGGCTGACCGAGGTCCGCATCTCATTCGACTCGGACTAGCTGGACTTGCATCGGCGACCCTCGAACATGGCCGCTTGCACCGTTGCGTTGCGAGCCATCGACCCATGAACGCGCCCCCAAGTCGCGGCCGAACTGGCACACACGACTTGGGGGCGCGAGGAACGATCTCGAACCCGTCCTTCACCAGTACGAATCGAAGCCGATCGCACCGACGGTGGACAGGTCCATCCACATCAGGGGAACGAAGCCTCGATCATGTTCGAGAAGTTCGCGGAGTCACCGGGCATCGAGACCTGGTCGCGGTACCAGCACTGGAAGTACCAGGTGTCGCCAGGCGCGATCACCGTTCCGACCGGACTGAACGGGATCTCGGTGGGGACGTCGAAGCCGCTACCGCCGCTCGAGGTCGCCGTGCCCGCGATGTTCTGGAGCACGCCGCTCGCGTCGAACTGGCCGATCGAGTTGAGTTGCGGCAAGCCTTGCAGCCCAGCGATCGCCGGGTTGTAGCGGCCTTGCGGCGTGTCCAGGCAGAGCACGCCTTGGAACACGTTCGTGCTTGCGGATCCTCCCGCGGACGTCAGGAAGAAGCCGAACTCGCCGGTCGGACCGTCGGTGACCTCGAGGTGCAGTCCGCTGCCCACGCCCGAGCCGAACGAGCTGGTGTCGAGCTTGGCGTAGTCGCCCTGGTAATGGTCGGAGGCGGGGTCGCAGCCGATCGTCAAGGTGCCGGTCGCCCGGGGCAGAACGACGATCGCCTTCGGCGAGCCGAAGTTCGTGGCCGAGACGGTCTCGTCGTACACGGTCGACTCTTCGCTCACGTCGATGACGCCGTCGGAGTTCGCGTCGACGAAGCGCAGCATGCGGTCGGGCGTCTGGTCCTCGGAGACGAGGTACTCGCCGTTCCCGATGGGCAAGATGTTCCAGATCAAGCTGGATCCGGTCGCTGCCCACAGGATCGACGACTCGGTCAGCTCGTCGATGGAGCCGTTCGCATCGTCGTCCCGGAAGCGACGGATGACGTCGTCGCCCGTGTCGTCGATCAGGAAGTAGCCCTCGTCATCGACGGAGATGTCCCAGAAGAACGAGTTGCCCGAGATCGTGGTCGGAAGGAAGAACGGCGTGGCCTCGCCCGGCTGATCGATGGTGCCGGACGCATCGAGGTCCTCGAGGCGGTAGACGCCCTTCGTCAGGAAGCCGGTCGATCCGGTCTCGACGTAGTACAGAGCGCCGTCCGGTCCGCGCGTGATCGACGCGGGGATCGAGTCGCCGGTCGAGCTGCCGCCCAAGCTGGGCAGGTAGTACTCGAGCTGCTCGCCGACGTCGTTCGCGTCGCCGTCCGCGTTGATGTCCTCGAGGCGGACGATGGCGTCCACGCCGCTGCTCGTGTTCGCCGACGCGACCCAGACGACGCCGTCGTCGTCGACGTGCAGTCCGCGACCGCTCGTCAGTTCCACGCCGGTGGGGTTGCCGGCCGTTCCATCGAACCAGACGGTCGCTTCGCCGACACCGTACGCGTCGCCGTTCGCGTCCAGGTCACGCAGCAGCACGACGATGTCCTCGGTCGTATCGGTGACCAGCAGGCCGACACCAGGAAGCGCCTTCATGCCGGCGTTGTTCGACAGAGCGATGGGGCCGAGCGCGTCGTCGTAGAAGGCCACGACTTCCGCGGCGCCGTTGTAGTCGCCGTTCGCGTCCAGGTCGGACAGGAACCAGATCGTGTCGCCCGACGTGTCACTGACGTAGCACGAGGGGAGGTCCTGCGAGAGGGCGGAGGAGGTGAGGAGGAGGGCTAGACAACCGGTGCGGGTGAACATGATCTTCGGGGTCTGGAATGGAAGAGGGGGGGAACAGGAGGGCGGTGTTTCTACTGTGATTGAGACTCAGTCTCAATGAGAAAGGCGAGGAAACGCTCTCACGCCTTCCAGGGGCCCATTTTGGGAACGGGGGAGCTCAAGCCATGGGCCCAGGCTGGACGTCGATCCGGCCCGTGGAGGCCATCGGTGGACTGGAGATGGGGGGGCTGGACCTGCCGAAGCCTTCCGGGGGCCTCCCTTGGAGGGCCCGCAACGCGTCGACACCGTCCTCGCCTCCACGTCCTCGAACAGTCCGAATCGTCGTGCGTCGAGCTGCAGCCAAGCGACTCGAGCACCTGTTCCGAGGGACTCGATCGCGCGGTGCTAGGCTGCATCGCATGCCTCTCTCGACGAACGCTGTTTGGCACTGCCGCAGCGCTCCTGCTGATCCCGCTCGGGTTCGCGGTGGCCTTGAGCGGCTTGTGGGTTTCGACCTACGTGGCTCATTGGATCGTCGACGGCCTCGGGCACAACCACCCCGCGGTCCTGCTGGTCGGAGTGGCAGCCCTTTGGCCCGCGTTGCTCGCGGCGAAGCTCCTACCTGGTCTGCGGGCAAGACCCTGGGACCTGTTCGCACGCCGGGCTTGGGTCGTGTACGTCCTGGCCTCCGCCTTCCTGATCGACTTCGCCATTCCGCTTCCGGCCTTGGGCGCGCAGACGATCTGGTGGCCGTTGCACTATGTGGTGATCGCGTGGGTCGCAGCTTGGCCGCTCCGGCGACAAGGTCGGAGCTTGGGGCCGGAGCGGGTCGAGTCGGGAGCGGCAGAAACGAGCGTCTACGCCCTCGTCGGGCTGATCGCGATCACGGTCTCAGGCGATACCAAGGAGGATGCTCTGCGGTCGGTGCGCCTGAACTTCGGCATGACCTCTGCCGAGGTGATCGAAGCGCTCGACGATCAGGTGCTCATGGTGACCTACGCCGGCGATCCTCCTCACACCAAGTTTGCCTTTGCCGGAGCTGAGCCCGAGGCCGGCGGAGTCGTCCTGATGGTGCGCGACTTCCACACGCCGATGGAGGTGCACTTCGAGGCGGACCGAGGCGTCCGGATCGACTACAACTTCCACGGCTTCCGAGAAGACTGACGGAGCGTCCAAGTGACCCGAATCGGGCGCTCCCAGCACAAATCCGGGCCGTGAGGGCGTGCGACACGGGCCCAACAGGATTGCCTCGACCCCCGAAGCCATCTATCCTGCCCCCCCTCGCACCCTCCCCGCGCACAGGCGCGTTCTCGTGCGCGGCCGTACTCCGCACCCATGAGCCAAGCTGCCCGCATCTTCCTCGCCTTCGCCGTCTTCCTGGCTGGCATCACCCTGGCGCACGGATTCCTCAACCTCGGCTGGGGAGATGCCAGTGATCGACCGCGATTGACGGTCGGGCACCTGCCGGTGACCTGACACCTCACCTGTCCGGTCGCCAGTTGGGTGACCGAATACTCTGAGCAGGGCACGATCTTCACCTCGAAGCGCTACACCAGCTGGCCGAGCATGACCGAGGACATCGACGCCGGGAACCTGAGCGCAGCGTTCATCCTGGCGCCGCTCGCGATGCAGATCGCGCGGTCGGGCGCGACGCCGGTCAAGATCGTCCACCTCGGTCACCGCGACGGCACGGCGATCGTCGTCCGGACCGACTCGACGTACGGTTCGTTCGCCGACCTGCGCGGAACGCGCATGGCGATCCCGCACCGCTACTCGAACCAGCGCATCCTGATCGAGAAGATGATGGCGGACCACGGCTTCGGTCCGGACGACCTGAAGCTGATCGACTATCCACCGCCCGAGATGCCCGCTGCGCTGAAGACCGGCGCGTTCGAGAGCTACATCGTCGGCGAGCCGTTCGCGGCCAAGGCCGAGATCGACGGGTTCGGCCGCGTGCTGCACCACACCAAGGACATCTGGCCGAACTTCATCTCGTGCGTGCTGATCGTGACGCAGAAGTTGATCGACGAGCAGCCGGAGCTGGTCCAGGAACTCGTGTCGGGCATCACCGCGAGCGGCAAGTGGCTCGACGAGGGCGACGACCGCTTGTTGGCTGGTCTGGTGACCGACGCCACGCCGCTGGCGGAAGGGGACCGCAGCGTCGTCGTGCCCGAGGCCTTCGGGCGCTCTCCGCGCATGCAGGCCGCGATGATCGCGTCCCAGCGGCAGTACTACAACCAGGACCCCGCGCTGCTGAAGTTCGTCCTGACCAAGCCGGTGGATCGCGTGAAGTACACGAACCTGAACCTCGCGCGCGACGAGTTCGAGGAGATCCAGAGGTGGGCCGACAAGCTCGGCTTCTTCGACATCCGCCCCGTGACCGAGGACGATCCGTTCGGCTTCGACGACTACTGCGACGATCGATTCGAGCGGTCGCCGCTGCCCGAGATGCCGCTGCAGCGCGACCAGGACCAGGAATGACCGTTCGCTCCACCGTCAACGCGACCGTCGGGTTCGCGATCTTCCTGTTCCTCTGGTACCTGGCGACCCACGGCAACGAGGTCGGTGACCTGCCCAGCCCGTGGATGACCGTCGTCGCACTCGGCGAGGTGTCGTCCCAGGGCATCCTCTGGCAGAACGTGGTCGCCTCGGTGTTCCGCGTGGCGTGGGGCTTCATCCTCGCCGCCGCCGTCGGGATTCCGCTCGGCATCGCGCTCGGCTGGAACATGCTGCTGCGCGAGACGCTCAATCCGCTCGTCCAGGCCTTGCGCCCGATCTCACCGATCGCATGGCTGCCCTTCGCCGTAATCATGTTCGGCGGCCACGCACTCTCGAGCGACCTGTCCGCGATCTTCCTCTTGTTCCTGTCGGCGTTCTTCCCGATCGTGACGGCGTCGACGTCGGCGACGATCTCGCTCGACCTCAAGTACATCCGCTCCGCCAGCAACTTCGGCATCGAGGGCATCGACCTCTTTCGCCGCGTCGTCCTGCCGGCCGCGTTCCCCCAGATCCTGACGGGTCTGCGCCTCGCGCTCGGCATCTCGTGGGTCGTCGTCGTGGCGGCCGAGATGCTCGGTGTCGAAACCGGGCTCGGCTACCAGGTCATGGACTCGCGCAACGCGCTGCGCATGGACTACGTGGCGGCGGCCATGGTGGTCATCGCCGTGATCGGCCTGCTGCTCGACACCGGCATGGCGCGCATCGAATCGATCGTCCTGGCACGCCGGGGCATCAGCCGTCGCTGAACTCACAGCGACAACCACACAACCAGCGATGAGCGAATCCAAGATCAGCGTCCGCGGCGTACACAAGACCTTCTCGACCAAGAAGGGCGACGTGAACGTGTTGGAGGGCATCGACCTCGACGTGCGCCAGGGCGAGTTCCTGGCGATCGTCGGACCGTCGGGTTGCGGCAAGTCGACCTTGCTCAACTGCATGGCCGGCTTCGAGCACGCCACGTCGGGCTCGATCCAGATCGACGGCAAGGAGGTCGAGAAGCCCTCGCCCAAACGCGTCTTCGTCTTCCAGGAGACCGGCATCCTCCCGTGGTTCTCCGTGTGGGACAACATCGGCTTCGGCCTCGGCAAGATGCCGTTCGAGGAGAAGAACGAGATCGTCATGCGCTTCATCCGACTCGTCGGGTTGGAGGGCTTCGAGAAGTCGTTCCCCAGCGAGTTGTCCGGCGGCATGAAACAGCGCGTCGAGTTCGCGCGCGCTTTGGCCGTCGATCCGGACGTGCTGTTCCTGGACGAACCGTTCGGTGCCCTCGATGCGTTGACGCGCCTCGAGATGCGCGCCGAGATCCTGCGCATCTGGAAGGAGACGCACAAGACGTGCGTGCTGGTGACGCACGACGTCGAGGAAGCCGTCGAGCTCGCCGATCGCGTCGCGGTCATGACCAAGCGTCCTGCGACGCTGCATTCGATCCTGGACAACCCGCTGTCGCGTCCGCGCGATGGTGGCAGCCCCGAGTGCCGCGCGTTGAAGCGCGAGATCTTCGGGATCCTCGGCGTGAAACAGGCCGGCGCGGAGTCCTAGGCGCCTGCGCTGTCGTTCATAGCGTCAGCGCTACGGCGTCCGAGAAGTTGGAGCCGTTCACCGTGTTGTCGCGGAACCAGGCCTGGAAGCGCCACGTGCTTCCGGGTTGCAGAACGACTCCCTGGGGCAAGGTCGGCAGGTAGACGTCGCGGACGATCTGACGCGTGACTCCGGAGTTGATGACGGAGCCCCATTCGACGTTCAAGCGCACGATGGGGGAGTCCAAGCACAGCACGCCGTCGAAGAGGGGCGTGTTGCCCGCGTTCTGACCCATCAGGAAGAAGCCGAACTGGCTCGACGGCATGCGAGCGGATCGCAGCATCACGTAGGGCTCGACGACGCAGGCCTCCATCGTGGCGCGTTGACCCCAGCTGTTCGGATTCGTTTCACAGTAGACGATGCCCGTCGCGCGGCAGCCCTCGTACAGGATGACCTGACCGCCGGTGGACGAGGACATGGCGATGTCCTCGCGGCCGTCTCCCGTGAAGTCGCCCATCGAGGTCGCAGCGCCGCCGTAACACCCGCTGGGCCCACCGCCCGGTGAGCCACTCGGGCCACCATGCGTCTGCAATACGGCGCCGTCGACGCCGCGCAGGATGTACGAGTACCCGCAGACGCCCTTGTCCGGTGCGCCGACCAGCACGTCGGGCAGGCCATCGCCGTCGTAGTCGGCCAGCGCTACACCGCGCGTTCCCAAGTGCTCTTCCACTTGCGAGCCGTGGAAGCTCCACAGGATCGCGCCGGTCGCGCCCGACACCATGTGTGCAGCGCCGGCCTGGAACATGGTCGTGCTGTCGTTCGGCGCACCTGCGCAGTAGTCCGCGAATCCGTCGCCGTTCACGTCGGCGACACCGATGACGAAGGTACCGAACGCTCCGCCGGCTGTCGGCCCGTAGTCGATCCGGACGGCCGACCCGTCGAGCCCGCTGCGGATCAGCACGGCACCTTGGTCGGTCGATGCCGCGGACGACTTCGCACGCGGGGCACCGAGCAGGAGGTCCGGCTCCGGTGACCCGTCCAGGTTCGGAACCGAGCACACGGCGTATCCCAAGTCGGATGCCGGGAGCGTCGCAACGGGGTCGAAGCCAAGGATCGGTGTGCCGTCGAGTCCGGACAGGACCATCGCAGAGCCCGCACCGGGGCGGCCGACGAGCAGGTCGCCCCGGCCGTCGCCGTCGACGTCGTGGATACCGGCGAGCGGTGTATGCGAGTCGTCCTGGATCGCCAGGACGCCGAACGTCGGCAAGCTCCACAGCAGGTTGCGCGTGGCACCAGAGTAGAGCTGGATCTGATGCGTGCCAGCGGGCGCGGTGCCGAAGCACTCCGCCAGGATCGCCACGTCGCGCGTTCCGTCGAGATCGACGTCGCCGGTCAACGTGAGCACCACGCCGGCGCGCCCCGAAGGCGTGGCGAAGGTCAGCTCGTCGATCAGCGATCCATCCACGCCCGAGTGGAATCGAACGACGCCGATGCCAGCAACCGGGTCGCCATGGTTCGGTGCGCCAGCCACGAAGTCGGGAGTGCCGTCGCCATCGAAGTCCTCGCCGCCTGCCAGGCTCCACCCGAGGTTCGTGCTGCCGTCGCCTGGATTGACGTAGATCCGTTCGGATTGTGCGACCGCCGTGTGCGTGAACCAGACCAGGACCAGGAGCGTGAGGTGGATCTTCATGGGCGGTGCTGGGCTCGGCGGTCGCCAGCCTGCCTCCACACTACGTCAACGCATCGATTCCGCACCGGGTCGGCCGCGAATCCATGCCTCATGCGGCCTCAACCGTTCGTTGTCTTGGCCAGCGCGCGTTGGCGCAGCCCCGTCTTGTTCAGGCGAACGACGAGCCACTGGCCTCCGATCGAGAGCAACGGCACGGCGAGGAGCGGGCCGAAGATCGGAATGCCGACCAGGAAACTGCCGACGACTCCATACGCGGCAAAGGCCGGCAGGTGCGCGCCGAGGAACGCCATGCGCTGGCGACCGCCCCAGCCACGGCGCGAGAACGGGATGTCCAGCAGGCCGAGGGCCAGGCTGAAACCGGACAGCGCCATGTAGAGCGGCGGGCCGATGAGCGGGACCCAGGGGAGCCAGATGAACAACAGCATCACGGTGCCGGTGAACAGCGCGATCTTGACGCTGGTCCACAGCAGCGCCAGCTCGCGGCCCGCGGCCCAAGCGAGCCACTTGCCGTACTCCGGATCGAGTCGACCGGCGACCAGCAGGGGAGCTGCGGCGACCGGCAGCGCGAGGAGCACCGCCCAACCTTGTGCGAACCAGAACGTGATGGCTCCGAGCGCGAGCCCGGGAACGCCGAACTGGGCCGTGCGCTTGGCACACACCGCGACGGGCAGGTCGACGGGGCGGTCCTTGTCCTCCATCGGGTCATGGCCGAACCAGCGGGCTTCGATGCGGCCCTGGATCTCGTCGAGGAACGGTCCGGCGATGGCTTCGTAGATCAACGTGAACGTCAGCCAGATCGTCAGGACCCACGCGACGAACCACGAGATGTTGTGCAGCCAACCGAAGAGCCAGCTGTCGGCGATCGCGCCGAGAGCGCGCTTCCACCAGGGCAGGTCCTCGCCGGTGGCTTCGGCCAGCGCGAAGAACCAGTCCACTGCGGGGCCGACCCAGAACGTGAAGACGAGCAGCGCGACGACGCACGTGATCAGGAACGGCGGGATCAGGCAGCGCTTGAGTCCTGGGCCGCGCAGGAGGATGCCGAGGCCCTGGGGGACGGCGCGCAGGCCGGTCCAGACCTCGGTTGCACGTCCGGGCGGCGCTCCGGAGAGGCTCGGACCCTGCGCCTGACCGCCGCAGTGGGGGCAAGGATCGAGGGGCGCGGAATAGCCGCAAAGGACGCAGGGAACGGTGTGCACGTGCGAAGTCTGGGGTGAATCGAGCTCGGGATCCAGGGGCAGGATCTCGGCCTCGATTCGGGGATGCTGGCGATCGGGTGCTCGCTCGGCGCTTCCGGGCGCTAGACTCGTCGCCTCGATTTCCGACCACAGGGGTGAATCCAGCCCCACGAGGTGCCCCCGATCGGGGTTCCTGAGCCATGCAAGACTACAAGCCGCTCGATTTCTTCGAGCTCGATACGGAGTACTCCGAAGAGGAGCTGATGGTCCGCGACGCCGTTCGCGACTGGACCACCGACCGCTTCATGCCCGGCATCATGGAGCACTGGGAGAACGCCACGTTCCCCATGGAGCTCGTCCCCGAACTCGCCGAGCTCGGCGTCTTCGGTCCGACCACGCCCGAGAAGTACGGCGGAGCTGGCCTGAACAGCGTCGCGTACGGCTTGATCTGCCAGGAGCTCGAGCGCGGGGACTCCGGTCTCCGTTCGTTCGTGTCCGTGCAGGGCTCGCTCGTGATGTACCCCATCCTCGCGTACGGCTCGGAAGAGCAGAAGATGGAGTACCTGCCCAAGCTCGCCAGCGGTGAGATGATCGGCTGCTTCGGTCTGACCGAGCCGGACTTCGGTTCGAACCCGGGCGGCATGATCACGACGGCCAAGAAGGACGGCGACGACTGGATCCTCAACGGCCGCAAGATGTGGATCACGAACGGCACGGTGTCGCAGATCGCCATCGTCTGGGCGCGCACCGAGGACGGCATCCGCGGCTTCATCGTGCCGTGCGACCTGCCGGGCTTCAGCGCTCCGGAACAGAAGCACAAGTGGAGTCTGCGCGCTTCGGTCACCAGCGAGTTGGTGATGGAGGACGTGCGCATCCCCGATTCGCTGCGACTGCCCGAGGCCATCGGCCTCAAGGCGCCGCTGGGTTGCTTGACGCAAGCCCGTTACGGCATCGCGTGGGGTGGCCTCGGCGCCGCGCTCGCGTGCTTCGACGAGGGCCTCAACTACTGCAAGGAGCGCATCGTCTTCGACAAGCCGGTCGCCGGCTACCAGCTCCAGCAGAAGAAGTTCGCCGACATGGCCACGGACATCACGATGGCCCAGATGCTCGCGCTGCGCCTCGGCCGCCTGAAGGACGAAGGGCGGTTCACGCCCCAGCAGGTCTCGATGGCCAAGCGCAACAACGTCGAGCTCGGCCTGAAGGTCTCGCGCACGGTACGCGACATGCTGGGCGCCAACGGCATCAGCCTCGAGTACCAGACCGGTCGCCACATGCTGAACCTGGAGTCGGTGTTCACCTACGAGGGAACGCACGACATCCACACGCTGACGATCGGCCACGAGATCACGGGCATCCCGGCGTACCGCT
>TARA_R110002096_G_scaffold77922_3_pt1 | contig 15457 bp, 18 predicted proteins | sample TARA_R110002096 | Tara Oceans TARA_R110002096 (sample SAMEA4397295) | marine metagenome | biome: Polar Biome; feature: [DCM] deep chlorophyll maximum layer (ENVO:01000326); material: water (ENVO:00002006), including particulate matter (ENVO:01000060) such as... | depth 35 m | reverse complement strand
CCCAGCTTCGTGTGCGGTGGCCGTGTCGCCGAGCTAGCTAGGACGTGTTGTGAGGCAGCGGTCCGCGAGGCCTTCGTGGGATTCGAGGGCAAAAAAAACCTCAGGAGGCCGAAGCCCCCCGAGGTGTTCTGCTCTTACGAGACGTCGGCGGAGTCTACGATCTCGAGGTGCTCCTCAAGCAGTATCGCCACCTTCTCGGTCCATCGGATAACGTCGACCGAGCCCTGGACGATCGTGCAGAGGTTTTGGTCCAGGTACACGAACTCGTTGCGCTTCTTGACGTCTTTCCCGCGACTATCGAACGTCATCTGGACTCCGTATCGAGCCACACCAGCGAAGGACTTGCCCTCCCAGTTGATCTGTCCCGTGTAGCCCTCCCACTCGTCACCGTCGTGGACCTCAACGGTGGAACGAAGGTCGCCCGCGTCTCGGACCTTAGCCTCCAGCATCGCGATCTCGGCCTCCAGGCTACGGAGCGTGCCCTTCTTGTCGAGACGCTCGCCGGCGCGAGGAGTGGTCACTGTGTCGTTCGAGTCGATTGTCGTTGCATTCTTCATAAGCGATTCTGATCCTCAGTACCTGCACCCACTAAATTGCGGATGGGGTTTTGCCCCAACGGGGTAATGCACCCCAGCCAGCAATTATTCTCAAGGGGCTGCAGAGCGGAAGGACGACCGCATTGCGGTCGAATTTGGAGGCTCCGAGCCGGATGGTGCCGCCGCTGAGCTAGGAGCCCGCTTGCGGAAAACGCCTGCCTCAGGCGTAATTGCAATGATTGGCGCTAGCATCCACCCAGCATATGCATTGGGCCAGCAGGCTTCCTTCGACGCTCAGGGGTCTTGCAGCGACTGTTCAATCGGTGGCGCTAGCCGGCCAAGAGCAACGCGGAAGGAGCAGCGCGGCGACCCTAACCGCTCTGTCTTTTCGACTGTTGGCATCCATCCAGAACCAGGCCCCGCTACGCACGGAGCAAGATTCCCATTGCCGAGTCGCGAGGCACCATCCGCAGTGATGGCATAGTGGAGCGGCGCTCGTAGGGCGGAGTTCCGAATCTTGTTCGGAACAATTTATGAAAGCTGCGGGCCCTTCCCGGGGCCGCTTCTTTCTGGGATGTACTTCTTCCTAGCCCGGGCCGGGCTGTGCACGGCTACGAGTGGTGCTCTACTGACCGGTGTTATGGCGCTGGGGTGCCCTGCGGCGGGCAGCATGCCCGAGAGCACCCTCCGGGAGGGACGCTGCGGTGCGGTTGTGCGTCCGGAGGACCCGGCCCTGGACGGATGCACTTGCGGTGCGCAAGGGTGCCAGACTCATCGGCTGGTGGCCTTGGGTCGGGGGGATTGGAAGGGAGCCCGCGCTCCCTTGCCCACCGGAGGTCCGGAAGAACCGTTGACAGCCTGCAAACGCTGTACTATGCAGTGTGCTAATCGCGAAGGAGTTACAGATGAGCGAGTTGGGCACGATATTGAGAGAGCGTCGTGAGCACATGGGGTTAAGCCAGACGGAGGCCGCAGAGCTTGCAGGTATCAGCAACAGCTTCCTGTGTCAGCTAGAGAGTGGGACGCGGGCAGGACGAAGCGTGATGACGGTAGCCAAGCTCGCGTCTGCCCTGGGCCTGAGACTTGATACGTTGGTGGGCGCATCGGTGCGAGGATCTAGGTCCGACGATGAGTGATGTCCCCAAGGTGAGCATGGAGCGCGCAGTAGCGTACCGACCAGCACTGGCCATCGCGCTTGGTGATGTGAAGGCAGCCTTACTACTGAGCCAGGCGCTGTGGAAGCAGAGCGTAGTGGGAGTGGGCGGCTGGTGGTCGTGTACGCGTTGGGAGTGGATGGCCTGGACCGGGCTCAAGCGCAGGGAGCAGGACAGAGCGAGGCGCATACTACGAGAGTTGGGGTTGCTGTGTGAGCGGAGGGAGCGTGGGCACGGGTCGGTTGAGTACTCTGTTGATGTCGAAGCAGTGAACCTGTTGGTACCGGATGAGCGTAACACAGTGCAAACAGCAATGGTCCCGAACGTACCGAGTAACGGTCCCGAGCGTACAACGACTACGGTACAGAACGTACAACATCATGCGGGCATAATGCGGACGCGCGCTAAGACTAAGACAGACTATAGATCTAGCTTCAGCGCACACACACGCGAGAGGGGGAGTGGCATGAAGCCTGTCTCTCGGATGCTGGGTGCTGAGCAAGAGTACCGCGCTGTGGACAAGACGAAGCAGTTGGCATTCCTGGAGATGAAGGTGAGAGGTATCGAGAACGGTGCCAACCTAGGTGTGCCCATGCTACCCCACGTGGCGGCTACGATGGCTCAGTGTGCCGCCCTGCTGCCTGCGTTGGGGCGAGACGACCGTGCTGACGTGAAGGCATTGCAGCGGAGGCTACAGGCTGTGCGTTGTTAGGCTGCGCTAGGCTGCCCGAACGCCCCCGAGATGACCGTGGCCCATGCCCCACCCGTCAGCGGGGGCGTAACTGCACAGTGGCCGTGGGTACCAAGGCGACCCTAGGCAACCGTGCTTACCGCCCGGCTGGTGGCAGGGGCGCAACCTCAGCAACCGTGCTACGTGAGGGTGCTCCCTCGATGAAGGTGGTTAGACCCGACTCCGGTCCGGGTACCCCCCGAAGTGTTATTACTGCCCTAAATCCATACGACCCCTTAGGCTCTCAAGTACATTAGCACGCCGCTAACAGGAGGCTAGATATGAGAAGGAAACGAGTTGGAGGCCCCAAGGCTCCTGCTTTGCCTGGGATGGCCGTAGACGCCACAGAGCAGCAGCACCAGGAGTGGTTAACGCAGTGGCTTGATGCTCGGAAGATCATCTGGTGGCACACACCGAACGAGGGGAAGCGTAACGTCCGTCAAGGTGCACGTCTCAAGCGTGGTGGTATGAAGGCTGGGGTCCCGGATGTCATCATCATCACTCCTGCTCCGAACGCTCCTTGGGCTCGTGGCGTGGCCATTGAACTCAAGAAGCCCAAGGGTAAGAACTCGGCGAAAGGCCGGTTGTCTCCTGTCCAGCGTAATTGGCTGTGCTGGTTAGAGCAGAGTGGCTGGTCTACCTGCGTGGCTTATGGCTGGGAGGAGGCTGTGGAGTGGCTCGAACGTCTAGGTTATTGACGGGCCGTAGGAGGGTGTTTTACACTCTGCTCAGCCAAGGAGGCTCTGTGACCTATCCTTCCATGACCGTTAAGGTGCTACGCGCCCTGCTCGTTGAGCGAGGCTGCGAGGCTCCCCCCAAGGCGAACAAGTCCGAACTCGTCGGCATTCTCCAGGCGCTGGACTCTAGCGAGCCTGCTGTCGAGGTGGTGTCTGAGCCGGTTGTGGACGTTGGTCCCAAGACTGTGTGGACGACTGTGGACGACCGTGTGACCGACTGGGTTGACCGTGTGTGTGAGCGTCATGCCCTAGACGAGGCTGATGTGATTCGCGGGATGCTGTACTGCGCTTACGGCAAGTTGAGCCGTCGTGGTGATGCTCGTGCCGTGGTTGCTCTCAAGGGCGCTATCGCCGACGTCAGGTTTCGACGCCAATGGCTGTAATCGAGGTCTACGACACGCTGTCTTTGGACGGTTTGTGTTACGATGTGATTAGCGCCGTGACTGCTTCTCTGGAGATTGTTCACGACTACGACCGTGTGTTGGCTGAGAACCCGTCCCACACGATGAGCCGGGTGGACCATGTGCGTTCTGTGTGGTGGATTACGCTCCAGGAGTGCAGTCAGATGCAGCAGCACTACAAGCCTCACTCTAGTAAGACCCTGGCTCCTCGTCACCGTGCTTGCCGCACCGTGATTGGTGCAGCCATGGACCGTCTCCGGGACTACAAGTTGCCGGACGATGCCCAGGACGAGGACAGTTCTGCTGTGGTCGTGCTTGTCCAGGAGCTATGTGAGTTCATCCATACGCTCTACACTGCACTTCGATCAGACAACGCTAGGAAGCGAAACAAGCTGGTCAAGGAGTACGCAAGTGTCGAAGTTCACGCCATCGCTGGTTAACGCCGTCGTCACTGGGCTAGAGAGCGGTCACAGCGTGCGGTCTATCTGTAAACGTGTGGGCATATCCACGCCGACGTACTACAAGTGGATCCACGAAGCCGATTCGCTCGATCCTGACCAGAACAAGGTTGACTTCCGTGACAGAGTACTCGCAGCAGAAGGCAAGGCTGAGCAAGACCTGCTCAGTATCGTCTGGGAGAAGTCCAAGAAGGACGCGAAGTCTGCACAATGGCTCCTGTCTAGGCGGTTCAAGTGGTCCGAAGGACACTCCGTCTCAGCCGAAGCCCAGAAGGAACTCGACATGCTCCGACTTGCAAAAGCGCGTGCAGAGGTTGAATTCCTCGAAGCGCGCTCAGAGGCTCTACGGGGAATGGATAAGGACTCTGACGAAGTCCTCGGCCTGCTTCGAGGAATCATGGACGATCCAAAAGAAGCGGCCCAAGACCCGCCCCTAGATATACTCAGACTCTCTAGCACCAACTAGGAGGCACCTTGAAGAAGAAGAACGCCTGGATGGACCCGGAGACGTACACGGGGGAGGCCTTAGAGGCCGCCGCCTTGAAGCGCAAGAAGAGCGCCAGGTTCAAGGGCTACTGCAGGACTGGGCTCATTCCGAAAGAGGAATGCGCGTCGAAGACGATGGACAAGAGGGTTGTCACCAACGCGAGGGGCGACGGAGCTAAGCCAAAGGGCGGAAAGACGCGTAAGCAGATCTTAGGCGGCGAACTGAAAAGATACAACACAGAAGAGAACGACGGAAAAGCGAAACGAGCGACGCGAGTCGCTTCGTACGACTGAGGAGACACCATGCCGAAAGTAGACGGAAAAGAGTACCCATACAGCGAAGAGGGCCAGAAGGCCGCCGCCGCCGCCAGGCTCCGAATTAAGCCCAACGGGAAGGAGCGGAACGAGGTCACCGGCAAGATGACCGAGGACCGGACGCCTGCTTTTATGATGATGAAGAACGGCAAGAAGGTCGACTACAAGTCGATGGACGAGAAGCAGGCCGCCATTCGCAAGCACAAGAAGGCGAAGAAGAGCGAGGGCGCTTCCCGCAAGCGCGGTGTCGAGGCGCACGAGGGTGAAGGGACCTTCAAGTCCGCCGCGCCGAACAAGGTGCGGACGGCCGCTATGCATGCCGGTATGAAAGAGAAGGAGCGCCTGATGCGCTTCGACTACGCCGAGCCGCCGAAGCTCATGAAATTCGTACGCTCGGCGCATGAGGCCGGTAAAAAGAGGGGAGAGGACCTCGCGCCACCCAATCTCGTCAGACCCGCACGCTCGGCGCATGAGGCCGGCGAAAAGAGGGGAGAGGAGTTGTCCGCGCCCAAGAAGAAGAAAGCGGACAAGAAGACGGGCAAGAAGGTCCTGCCGCGCACCCCGCAGCCGCCTACCTGATCGGTGCGGCGCGAGGTCCTCGAAGAGATAAGCCTGTGCGGGTCTGACTTTTGGCACTTTGCCACTAACTGGGTTCAGATCATCGATCGCGAGTCGCTCCGTCTGGTCACTATCCAGCCCAATCTGGCGCAGAGGAAGTTCTTAGACGCTACGGAAGAGTCGTCGAAGATCTACATACTCAAGGCCAGAAAAGAAGGCCTCACCACTATCGTGGCCTGCTACTTCCTCTGGAAAGCCCTGTTCCGAGAGAACCACCGCGTCCTGGTGGTGTCAGAGTCCGACGCCGGGGCGAAGAAAATCTTCGCCATCTACCGCCGTATATACGATAACCTACCGAAATTCTTGAAGTTTCGTACCGCCTATGACTCCAAGACGTGTCTAGAATTTTTTCACCGCGGTGGAGTCGAGTGCATCTCCGCTGCCGCCAAGGGCTTCCGTGGCGACACTGTCATGAGCATCCACTTCTCGGAGTTCGCCCACTATTCCCACATCCCGGAGACCATGGCCGCTGCTGCTAACTCGGCGCCAGACAGCGCGGACATCGTCCTCGAAACAACTGCCAACGGGATGAACGACGCTCACCGGCTCTGGTACGAAGACGCCGGGTACAGCAAGGTCTTCGTCTCGTGGACCGACGACAAGGGGTACGTGTCGAGCAAGAAGGCTGAGAAGATCCCCCAACTCTTCGTCGACTACGCACGAGAGTTCAAGCTGACAGAGGAACAGCTAAACTGGGCAGTCGCAACCTACTACACAAAGTGTGTCTCAAATTGGAACACATGGATGCAGGAGTACCCGCTACTGCCAGAGCACGCGTTTGTGACGTCCGGCTCCAGGTTCTTCGACGTGGTTTTCCCGCATGTGCACTTCAACGAGGGCTACATGGAGTGGGAGAAGCCAAAGAAGTACCGAGCGTACATCATCGGGGTAGACACCGCGTCAGGGTCCACCAACGACACCGCGGACTACAGCGCGTTCCATGTGCTCGATGTGACAGACCGTGACGCCCCAATACCCAAGGTGAAGACAGTGGCCTCGTTCTACGGCCGCATGCCCATCATCTGGTTCTCGCAGCGCGTGCTCCAGGAGGCCCGCAAGTGGGAGGCACTCGTGGTGCCTGAGCGAAACAACAACGGAGCAGCCGTTATCGAGCACCTGGTGATGCACAACTGGGGGCGGGTTTACACTCAGCCAAAGTTCGCCGACATCAAGGTCCCTGACCCATCCAAGATGGGCTGGTGGACCGGTGCCGAGACCCGTCCCATCATGCTTGCCCGGCTCCAGGAGTGGGTGGCGCGTGGCTGGTTTGAGGTGATTGACCCTCGAATGCAGTACGAGATAAACACCTTCGTGTACAACTCCAGTGGCAAGGCCATCCACGACACTGGTAAGCACGACGACATGGTGTTTGCTGCTGCCCTGGCCACCATGGGGTTCGAGCAGTCCTACCACGTCAAAGAGCAGAAGCAGCGCCGACGACCAGTAGGGTTCGAGGAGCGCCGCGCCTACAAGAAGCAGACGGGTAGACGGCCTGAAGACGAGCCGGAAGGGCACTTCGAGGACGACGATATGATGGACTTCTTCGACGAAGACTTGCCAAGCGCAGTGCAAATCGATTAAATCGTCCACAGCCGGGCGTCCACCTGGCGTTAAACAAAAGGGGCAACCATGGGTTTACTAGACGAGTCAGCACAATCAGCAGTCGAAGCGATGATTAACGAATCGTTCGCAGACGACCCAGATGTTAACGAGTCGATGGAATCCGACAATCCGTCCAACGATGCTGAGGACGTTAACTACGAGGCAATGGAAGAGGAAGAGGGCGAGGCCGACGAGGATTACCAGGGAGACAGCAGTCTTGGTGATGAGACGTCGGAGTCGGTGGACGAGCAGCCGTTAAGTGCTCAAGACGGTCCTCCTGATACGATCCCGTACGCACGGTTTCGAGAAGAGAACCACAAGTACCGAGACATGCAGACGCAGAACACTGAGCTTCAAAGTAAGCTCGATGCGATGCAGCAGCAAGTCGACAGTACACAATCAGCCACTCCTCCTGCGGAAGACGACTACTTTGGTTCTGACGATCCCTTTGGGGATTCGTTTGGCGAAGAAGCGCCAGACAGATACGACGCTTTAGATCAACGCCTGAGTGCCTTTGAGGAGCAAAACAAGCTCGCCCACGGTGAGCAGCTACTCGATAGCAAGATGGCGGAGATTCAAGCTGAGTATCCTGACGTTCCAGAAGATGTCCTCTACCAAGCTGTGATCGACCACAAGTCACTTGACGCGATGAAGGTCTATGCCGATCGATACAAGACCATGGTGACGCACTACAAAAAGGCCGGAGTCGATGAGTACATGTCGTCTGGAAACCAAGGGTCGCCGCCGCACAACGCGGCGCCGAGAGTACCTAGGTCCTCAAACGACTCGCTCAATATCGACTCCGACCCAGTGCCAACCATGGACTCGGCCCGTGAGAACATGGCCCGACTTCTGCGCCAAGAAGGTTTTTTTGACAGCTAGTCCTTAGGAGGACACACAATGGCCGCTGATCTAGCAACCCTCAATGCCGCGCTGAAGGAGTTCTACGTATCTCCTATCACCACGCAGCTTAATGAGGAAATTGACATTCTGAACGAGTTCTCGAAGCAAAGTGTTTCGTGGTCTGGTTCACAGGCAATCTTCCCAATCAAGACGACTCGGAACTCCGGCGTCGAATACATCAGCGACGGTGGCAACCTGCCTACCGCTGGTAACGTCGGCACCGAGCGCATGGTCGTCACTGCGCAGAGCCTCGTGGCTCGATTCCAAATCACCAACAAATCCCTCAAGGCTGCCAAGAAGGGCGGCGCTGGGGCATTCATCGGTGCGCTGGAACTCGAAATGGACGGAGCCAAAGAGGCCGCCAAGAACCGGGCAAACCGAGTCACCACGTCAGGTGGGCATGTTGTCGGGTTCGTCACGAACAAGCTCACTGCCGCAGGCGCCGCCACGGGCCTCACCGCAGTGGCCACCAACTTCTTCGGCGACATCAACAAGCTGCGCAGCCTCTGCGTGCAGATCGAGGCCGATGGGTCGGTCCCGCAGGTCCAGCTTATCAACCTGGCTCCCGATGACTTCGGGACAGGCGCTGGATACGGCAACGTGGCACCAGGCGCAGCAGGCCTCGCAAGCTACGCTCCGATGGCAACTGCGATTGATGGCACCATCAAGATGCCGTCGGCTACGATCGTCATCGGTGGAGGCACTGCCGGAAGTGGCACCGTGGTGTTCGGCACTGACAGTAACCTCGCAGACGTGGATTCGCTTGGCGTGCAGGCTGGCTACGGCATGGCCGTGAAGATTGCGGTCAATCAGACGACTCCTGCTGGCTCCCTGATTGTGGCCAACGCGTGCGGTCTTGAGCCTGTCGGTCTTTACGGCAACATTGCTGACGAGACTATCCACGGGCTCAACCGGTCGGGCAACAGCGGAACGGCGTCTACCCAGACGCTTCAGTCCAACGTGCTCGACATGGACGGTGCTCTCGGCGCGAACATTGCGATCACCCTTGAGCGCATCCAGCAGGTCTTTGACCACACGATGAACTTGTCCGGTGAGGAGGGTGACCAGATCTGGCTCAGCCCACTTTTCCGAAACCAGTACACCGCGTTGTTCTCAGGCGCTGCGGACCTGATCGTCGACTCCAACAGTTCGTCCAAGCGGGCTGATGGTGGCTTCAACAAGTTGTCCTACGCGGGCATCCCAATGAAGACGTCACGGCACGTCGACAACTGCATGTTGCTGTTCATCAAGCGTAAGCACTGGAAGGTCGCTGAGCTTGGCCCCATCGGTTTTGCCGATGAGGACGGACGCATCATCAACAAGGTCCAGGGCTCCGCTCGTATCGAGGGCTACCTCGAATGGGACTACAACCTCATCTGTGTCCGACCGAACGCTCAGGCGATTCTCGTCGGCATGCTTAAGTAGGAGTACACAATGCCTTATCAAGATTTTGCGAAATTCAATCTTTACGAGCTTGGCAACAAGACGTCGTGTGACACCATTGTCAATGACATGCTTGGCCACATGACGACTCCCGTGAACGTGGCCAGCGGAGCTAACGTGAACGTGGGGTCATCCCTGGTCTACTGCTTTAACCTTCCCAACGTCGCCACCGCCAGCTACGACCTGACAATGCCGGCGGGTCAGTCGTTTAAGGTGATGCGCGTCCAGACGGTAAAGACGGGCGGCTCTGGCAACGCTGGCAACAACGTCATTGTGACCAACGGCACTGGTGGTAATCACGTCACAGAGGCCCTTACCGTAAACGATGCCATCAACATCGTGAGCGAAACGGCGCAGGTCATTAGCGCAAACTCGACCGTTGCTGGTGGGGGGACGCTTCGTGTGACAAACACCAAGGGCGGAGGAGACTCCGCTGTTGAGGTGTACGTGCACGGCATCTTGAGCGCATAGGCGACGCTGCTGAGAATAAGGAGGCCCCATGAGTACAGGTGCGGAATACGTTTTGTGTCTGTGTCTCATGGGGCTTTCTGCCGTCTTAGGGCGGTGGCTTTGGTACCTGGGCGAGCGCCAGCGAGTGGAGTTAGTCCGGGACGGAAAGACAGAAAGGGACTATGTTCCCCCCAGTCACTGGACCCAGGAAGACATGTATGGCGGTTAGAATGTTCAAGGGCACCGACGACGAGGCCGGCACGATGGCTGCCGTCGAGCGCGTCAGGGACGCCCAGACCAAGAAGGGAAAGCAAGCCGGCAGTGCCATAGGCAAAACCGCCGGTGCCATCATTGGGGGTGCCACCGGGGGTCCTGCAGGCGCCGTGACAGGCGCGCAGAAGGGCGGGCAGATCGGAAGCAACTTGGCTGGCGCGTTGCGCGGCGAGACGGAGGACATTGTGGCCCTTGGTACGGGATCATCTGTTTCCGAGAACCTCCCGGACACATGGACCGGTGAGGATGACAAGAAGAAGCCCAAGGTGAAGAAGTAGTGGCTGGCAGGTTCCCAGACGGCCTCGTCACCAAGCTCAAGGACTTTGAGAACGACCGCAAGCCGTTAGAGCTTGAGTGGGACAAGGCCACGTTGTTCCTTGAGGGCAACCAATGGATGGACATGCAGGCCCGTTCTACGGACCAGTCGTGGCGTCAGCTTACTGGCAAGCGCACGGACAGGCTCACGGCGAACCGCCTGCTCAACGTCTATCGTAACTTCATGGCCAGGCTTGCCCTGGCGTTCCCACGCGCCACTGTGCTGCCCGCGTCGCCGTCTTCGTCTGACGTGGTGAAGGCCAAGACGTCGTTGGCTGCGCTCCAGTACTGGTGGCAGCAGGTGAACTTCCAGCGGGTTGGCGAGCAGTTCCTTGGCGATTTGTTGGCGTTTGGGACTTCGGCGATCCACGTGTTCTACGACCCTGACGACGGGAACGTGCTCTGCGAGGTGATCTCCCCATACGACCTGTACTTCGAGAAGGGGTGCGCGAGCGTCGCGGAGTCCCAGTGGATAGCCATCCGGTCGTTCCATACGAAGAGCGACCTTAAGCGGGCGTACCCGGAGTTCAAGAAGCAGATCGAGGAGACGGGCTTTACGGACGTCCAGCAGCAGCAGAATTCTAAGATTCAGCCTCGCAACCGCGTTGAGTTGTTTGAGGCGTACTGGAGAGACGGACGTCACGCCATCGTTATGGGTGACACGTATCTCTACAAGGAGGAGCGGACGAAGACGTCTGTGATCCCCATCCACACCTGCAAGTACACGACGATACCCAGGCGCTTGTGGGGCCTTGGCCTCCTGGTGCCGCTTATAGACCTGCAGTACTACTACAACGTGGCGCGCAGTCAGATCCTCAAGACGTTCCGCCTGATGGCGCACCCCAAGTGGGTTGCCTCGCGCGCGTCTGGCATTCAGAAGCGGGCAGTGTCCGATATGCCTGGGGAGATCATCTACCACAACGCCAACTCGCCACCTCCTCAGCAGATTGCCCCTGCTGCCATGCCTCAGTACGCGTTTGACCACATCATGCGGCTAGAGGCTGAGATCGCAGACACTGCTGGCGCTCACTCCGTCACCCTTGGCAAGCGGGCTGTGGGGGTCGAGTCCGGCGTTGGCATGCAGGTGTTGGCTGACAAGGATACGAGCCAGTTGCAGCATACTCAGTTGAACATCGAGAACGCCGTCAAGGGCACGTTCTTGTCTGTTCTTGAGTTGATGAAGGCCCACTACAAAGAGGGCAAGATGGCCCGCATGATGGATAACCTGGGCAAGGTTACTTACCGGGCGATTCGTTCTACTGACTTGTCGTCCGACCCGGAGATCTTCATTGAGGCCGGCTCGATGTTCAAATACGGCCAGCAGGAGCGCGACGCAAAGGTGATGCAGTTGGCCCAGATGGGGCTTATGGCGCCGGAGCAGGCTATGGAGGAGATCTCCATGTCCACCGGCAACGCATTCATCACCAAGAGAGTGCAGGGACTCAGCCACGCACAGGAGGTCCTGGAGGCCGCCAAGCTGGGGTACGACATTAAGATCCTCCCCACCGACGACCTCAGCGCATTCTCGGATGTCTTCAACGAGTTCTCCCAGACCGAGGAGTTCTACACGCTGGGAGAGGAGGTGCAGGACCGGATTGTGGACATCATTATCTCCATCTCCACATGGGGCCAGCCGCCAGAGGTATACGAGCAGCAGCTACAGAGAGGCTTTGTGTACCCTAGAACGCCTCCGCTACCCGAATCGGGGCCCACGGACATCCTGAGGGGCCTGAACGCGCCACAGTCCGCGCAAACGCAGTCTCAGGCCTCTGCGGAGACCATGAAGAAGATGCCGAAGGCGGCGGAGCAGGTCGGAGCCGAGAACGTGCTAGCAAGAGGGGCAGAGGCAAACATGCGAGAGGGAGGGCTGTAGATGAACGGCTTTGCGTTGCTCAACCTACTCAGGGCCTACGTCGACGAGCCGGACCAGACGTTCGTCACAGACGCCAACGCGAAGGAGTACATCAACCAAGGGTACAGGGAGTTCCGCAACAGGGTGATCTCCTGCAACCCCTCGACGTACACCACATCCGTGACGATCACCCTGACCGAGGCAGAAAGCTACGACCTGTCGCTAGCAGCAAACCCGGTGAGGATTCTCGGAGCGTCCGTGGGCCCAGGCACCACTCAGCGGATGATCATGATGCTGAACGTGCGCAAGGTAGACCCGGTGTCCGGGGACGAATTGCGCGTGCTCAAAGGAGTGGCGTCCAGACGGTCGTTGCAGGCCAGTCCGAGCGGGTACTTCCTGGATGGCAGCGTGCTGCGCTTCCCAGAGAAGGAGACGGGGTCGTTCGTTATCGACTACGTCCCGGAGACGCCCCTGATTACAACCTGGTCCGAGGCAAACCCCCCGTTCGACGACATGGTCGACTGGCACGACCTCATCGTCCTGTACGCGGCGAAGTCCTACTTGATCCGAGACGGGGGCGAGAGCCCAATGCTCATGGCCCAGATGAAGATCCGAGAAGAAGACTTCGCCCGCTTCATCCAAGAGCGGGACGTGGAGTCCACGATGTATGTGAACGAGATTTACCATACGCTCGATGAGTCCTGGTAGTGGCCAACCGAGGCCCAGAGGTTGAGATCCTGAAAGGCGGCACAAGCGCTGACGCGCCGTCCAAGGGAACCGTCGTCCTCAACATGCTGCGCCGACAGAACGCATGGGAGGTCCGAAAGGGCTTCGGGCAGCTAGCTCAGATTGACACCCTTATGGCGGGGTGGATGCTTGATGGAGGATCATCATCGGCAGCCTGGCGAGACGATAACGGGTACAGGCGAGTGCTTGGGTCTGCCTTGATTAAGGCCAAGCAGGGGAATCGGCAGATCGTAACCGTTATCGCGTCAACGGTTCGGGTTGGCTCTGTCGTCTCTGATCCACGGTCGGTCGTCGAGTCGACCTACCATGTCTCGATTTACGACGTGGACTCTGGCGGCCGATGGGAAGAGCCGGTTTACAAGCACACATCGGAAGACCCTGTCTCCTCCCGGCCTTCGTTCTTGTCTGGCTCAACGCCTGTCGTTACGCCCAACATCACCGACAGACATGGCGCGTTCGAGTCTACCCAGAGCAAGGACTACGCCCGCTTCACGCGCTCGAATCTAAACAAAGACATGCTAAAGCAAGTCTGGTTCGCTGAAGTTAACGACATTCTGTATTTTGGCAACGAGAGCATTGGCATGTACGCGTACCTGCCCGTCTCTTTAAGAAAGATGAGGCGCAGGCAGTTGAGCACGCAATACCGTGGCACGGGGACTGGCGCGGTTAGCTTTAGCCCTCTAGCGCTCGGCCACGGCACTGCGCCGCCGTACTCTGAGTGTTGCTTCATTAAGAAAGTCCCGGCCTCCGAGCCGTCGTCGGTAAAGGCGGCGGCTTACGCGTACCTGGACGAGACGGCCTTTCCCAAGCCCTCCGTTGGGTGCAGGGCTGGCGGCGCTCTTGTCCTGGCTAGCGGAGCGAACGTCTACGTCGCGGACGGAGGGTTCCCTGGGTCGATCAAGGCGGTAAACGCGTTCGTCCTGTCGACGGACGAAAGCATCACCGCGATGGCGTACCTGAGCGGAAACCTGTACGTCTTCACGGCAAACCAGACGTGGCTGGTTCAGTTGTCGGACGGGGCGGTCTCGACTGCCGGCCGCGTGGTGAGGGTGTCAGAAGGCGTGGGGTGCTCTGGTCCTGGGGCTATCGTAAGTAAGAAGCAGTCCCTGTGCTGGTCGGACTCCAGGGGCGTTTACCAGATGTCTGGGGTGGCCAAGCTAGAGCGCATCTCCGACCCAATCGAGCCGTTCTTCACGGACGAGCTATCAAGCCCGCTAAACAACTACTTCACGGACAGCGGCCACATCGACTCAACCCAGGTCCACGCCACCGACGGGTGGCCTACGCCCCGGTCGTTCTACCGTCACTCTTCAGATATGGTGACCGCCGCGTATAACGAAAAGCTCGACGCCACCATGTTCTCGTTCCCGTCCCTTAACGCGATGGTCGTGTACGTGGGGAAGGAATGGGCCGTCTGGCCGCTGGAGTCTATCGCCAAGGAGGAGGGCACTGCCCCCCGCGTGGGAGCGATAGACAACATTAAGCGGCCGATGGTGATGGCTGACGAGTCGGACATATTCGTGACTTGTGGCATCGAAAACCAACTAATGGACTCCTCTACGGTTGGGGGGCCCCAGTACGACGCCTACAACAACAGCATCTGCCACCTGCGATACGGCAGAGGCGGCGCCGTGGACCGGAGCGTCGAGGACGAAGACTACCGCATGGGCGCGGGCGGGTATGTGCGCACCGCTGCCGCGTCGGCCGCAGGCGTTGTAGAGCAGGCAAAAGATGGGGGTCTGTACTTTCAAGAGCCGATCCCGATTGAGCCGGGAAGGGTCTTCGCTGGTACCCCAAACGTCACTATCGCGACGCCTGCGTACTGGCTGCCTGTTGAGATAGTTAAGCCGGCCAAGGGGCTTACCGCTGCCGGTGGGCAGACGAGTCCAACTCAACTCCGTGAGCTTCGCTTGAAGTTCACGTTTGACAGCACTCACTGGGAGCCAGTGTTTGAGCACACATCCAACAGCATTGTGAACGCCATGTTCCCGGCAGAGAGGGCCGCGTCTATTTCCGGGTACGGCCACTGGGACGGGGGGACAGCGAGCGCCGGTACGTGTGAGTTTAGAGTGTACAGCAGCGGCTCAATTAACCCCGCCGGGCCTGAGTTCAGGATTTACTGGGACGGCCCGACCCCCGTGGCCGCGGGCGTGGCGTGGGGGGCTGCCCCCTATATCAACGCTCCCCCGTTTCAGCGGGCTCGGTTGTTTTACATTCCTATGCGCCGCGTTGCAGGGGGCTCGGTAAACGCCACTACCGTTGGGTTTGGGATACAGGTCCTTGAGGCCGCCATGGAGGACGCGCGAGGCACGGTCGTTAACCTGCCTTCTTACGTGTGGGCCGGGGGCTTTTTGGGGAGCAGCCGCGTTGCTGACAACAGCAAGGCGCAGCCCGTAGATTGGGCTTACAAGTCGGCCCAGATTGGCTTAGACGACGA
>TARA_R110002096_G_scaffold4501_42_pt1 | contig 15475 bp, 13 predicted proteins | sample TARA_R110002096 | Tara Oceans TARA_R110002096 (sample SAMEA4397295) | marine metagenome | biome: Polar Biome; feature: [DCM] deep chlorophyll maximum layer (ENVO:01000326); material: water (ENVO:00002006), including particulate matter (ENVO:01000060) such as... | depth 35 m | reverse complement strand
AATTTCTGTCAGTCCATTCTCGAAGGCGACGACTTCGGCGTGAAGTTCTAGACGCAACCCCAAAAACCCCATGAAAACCCTGATCCTGCTGGTGGTGCTAACCAGCTGGTCTCTGACGTTGTCGAAGGCAGAGGTCGAGACCGTAAACCCGGACATCCTCGTCGTTGGCGCCACCGAATCCGGTTGGGCCGCGGCGATTCAAGCGGCGCGACTCGGCGTCGATTCGATTCTCATCGTCCACGATGGCGAATGGTTCGGTGGCCAATACACGGAGCAGGCGCTCGCCTGTGTTGACGAGAACAAGGGGATGGACAATGTCGGCTGGGGCGTGGACTGGCATCCCATGAAACGGGCGTTTCATCGCAGTGGATTGTTTAAGGAATTGATGGACCGGATCGAGGCGCAGAACACGGAGAACTATGGATCTCCCATGCCGGGAAAACCGTGGCACGGTCCTTCGACCTTTCGGCCGGCCGAAGCGGAAGCCGCGTTTCGCGCCCTGATTCAGCCCTACCTGGATTCCGGCCAAATTCGGGTGATTTGGAAGCGGTATCCGGTTTCTGCTGAAGTGCTGAAAACCGACACCAAGCATCCGAAATTGCGAAGCGTGACCTTCGCGCCGATTGATCTTCAGACAGCCGAATCCGGCGAGCCGGATCTTCGCGTGGTGGCAAAACTGACGATCGACGCGTCGGACTGGGGCGATGTGGTTCAGGTTTCCGGCGCCGCGTATGAATGCGGACCCGATCCGAGTTCACGCTACGGAGAAGCGAGCGCTCCTACCGAATATCCTGAGAACGAGATGAACCCGATTACCTGGGCCATGATCGTGGCGGAGTCCGAAGGGGAAACGCCGATTTCGAAGCCGGAACGCTTCGACGATCGCAATTACCCGCGGGCAACGCCGTTCAGCAGAGAAGCCTTTGGCGAGTTGAAATGGGATATCGCCAAACCGGGAGTTGGCAGCATTGCGGCGTGGCCGGCCGCGAACCAGGCTTCGAGCCGGCAACTGAGCGTCTATTCGGTTCGCCGCATTGTGGATGGCTATTCGAGCAGGGACGGGAAGACTTCCATTCTGCTGAACTACATGAACGGTCAGGACTATCCGCTGGAGCGGTTGCCGCAAACCGTGGGCGATGCGCTGGAAGCGACCGAACCGGGAGCGTCGCGAAAAAACATTGTCGCGATGACGCGGAAACAACGGCAGATCATCTTCAACGACGCCAAGCGCCATTCACTCGGCGTGCTCCATCACCTGCAGAATTTCGTTCACGAGCGGGCGCCGGATAAGGTGAACAGCTTTCGGAACTTTCACCTGAGCAGGGAATTCGGCACCCCGGATGATCTTCCGCCCAAGCCTTACATTCGGGAATCGCTTCGCCTCAAAGCGATGTACATGATGCGCGAGCAGGACGGACGGAATCGCGACAGCAAGACCAAAAAGGGTGCGAAACCCCGCTTTTCGGAGGTCATGTATCCGGACGGACTTTTTGCGTGGCAGTTTCACTACGACTTTCATCGCACCGGCCGCACCTATCTCGCGGCGGAAGGGGCGACAGGGCCGTGGATCGACTATCACAAGCCGAACCGGCACACCAAGTTCATCAGCGATCGTTGTGTATTTCCCCTGCGCAGTTTGATTCCGGAATCGATGGATGGGTTGATCGGTGCCCAGGGCAATGTCGGGTTCAGTAGCATCGTGAGCGCGGCGATTCGGCTTCATGATCAGCGGATTCACATTGGTCAGGCGGCGGGAGCGACGGCTGCGGTCGCCTTGCGCGAAGTCGTGGAGCCGCGTTCGATTCCGTATCATCGCGAGCATCTTGAGAGGGTTCGCGACGCGCTCTGCGGGGGAGGGAACGATGGCGTTCCGGTGGGATTGTGGCCGTTCCGCGACTTGCCGGCTGATCATCCAAACTCGGTGGCGATTCATCGGTTGGCGGCCTTGGGATTGGTCGGAACGGAAAGCCTGGAAGTCGATTTTCAGGCGGATGTTGCGGCTGACGAGGTATGGGTTCGCTCGCTGGTTGATCGATTCTCGGAATTGTTTCCCAGTATCCAGGTTCGGCTCGAAGTGCCGCACGGCGCGGCGCGCGGGGACGTTTGTCAAAAGATGTGGGAGTTTGTCAAAACGCTGCAGCTTCCCGCGTTCCCACGGCGGGATTCCGAAGATGCGGATGGCGACGGGATTCCCGATCGCGAGGACGCGCTCCTGTTCACGCCGAATCAACCGATCGTGTTTGCCATTCAAGAGCCTCCGCTCACGCCGGAATCCGACGGAATTGCCGAGGTCGTGAACGATGCTCGATTCTTTGATTTTGGCGGTGTCGAGACGTCGAAGCCGGGTTCACCGATTCAAGAACACGGTGCCGTTTTCGACGAAAGTCGCGGTTTTGGCTGGAAGCGTGATCTCCGGAAGAATCGGCGGGTTCGGAACGCGATCGATGGTCCGAGTGATAGCTTTCTCTTCACGCGAGGTCGGGACACCTGGGAGCTCGCGATTGCGAACGGAACCTATCAAGTGACGCTGTGCATCGGGGACTCCGGGCATGAGCAGTTGCACCAGGCCGCCGCGATCGAAGGTGTCGAGTTGTGGTCGGGCGAAACCACGCAGAGCGGACAATTCGCGGAGAAAACGGTCGAGGTTCAGGTGTCGGATGGCCGGTTGACCCTGGAGATAGGGTCCGGCAAAGCGAATTCCAACACGTGCGTCAACTGGCTCCAGATTGCCGAGAAAACGGGTCAATAAACGCGCATCGCTCGCCAAGCCTTGAGATGCAAGTCCCCGGATCCGGCACTATGTTACGAACCATGAAAAAATCCTTTTGGCTGTTCTCGTTGAGCTTGGTTCTGACTTCGCTCGGCAATGTGTTGGGTCAAGACGGGGCTTCTCGTCCGATGATTCCGCCGGGAGATTCGGCCAATGGAGAAAGCATTTTTCTGGAGCAGCGATGCTACCGCTGCCACACCTTGGAAGGTCGCGAACTCCCGGATTTCGACCTTCCCGCCAAGTTGAAAATCCATTTGGGAGGCGATACCCACACCCTCTGGGATCGCGATGAATTTGGACGGGCCATTCTCAATCCCGAACACGTCGTTTCTCCGCAGTATCAAGCCATCATGATTCAGGCCGGTGACGAAAAAGGCTCTCAGGAAACGCCGATGCCAAATTTCAACGCAGTGTTGACCATCTCGGACCTCATTGACCTGGCGACGTTTCTCGATTCGATGCGAAAAGGCGGCTAATGGCACCGCCATTGGCTCTGAAGCGCGGCGCTAGCTGCTCAACGGAGAAGTTGATTCCTCTTCGTTAGAATCTTCAGCGATACCTGTGGCGATTGCGCTATTTTTGGACCTCGGCAAGGCAGCCAACGCAGGGCTCATCACATTGAGAACTGCCAAGTCCGTTTCCGCACCTCGAATTCCGAAACGCTTTTTCGGTTCCAACAAATGTTGGGGAAATAAGCTTATCGCTTCCGCTTTTTCCGGGTCGGAAGCATCCGAGACTTCCAGGGCGACAGCGAGGATGTTTTTCGTGAGTTGTGCGGTCAACTCGGCCCGCGTCGTCTCGTTTCCTGGCCCAAAATAGCCTTGGTGAAGCGCTTTCGTCTTCGTGGCAATCGTTTCAAAACGACCATTCATGATCAACAGCTCGATGTGAAGGGCCGAGTAAGCCTTCAGGTTGTCGTCGCTGATCGGTCGCTTGGAGAAAGGATCGTCAAAGTAGATCTCTACATTGCGCATCATCATGGAATTCTTGAATGATTATCAATAATGTCAAACTATAAAGCTGGCGTTAATGTTAGGGGCAATGGACCAGCCGGGGATTGATCCGGTTTCTGAAACGCAGCAGTGACGTCGCCATTGACACGGATGTCATCCGAGCGAAACTGTTCAAAAGAACACTTCTTTGAGCGAGTCATTTTCCAGGTTTGTTGGTGCGAAAGGACGGGGAACGGTTGAAAATCCCGGCAACCGATTCGAGCAGCTCGATGTCGAGCCGGATCCCGATGCGCTCGACGATTTGATCGCGGCTGAGCCCGATTTCGCGGTTCAACGTCCCAAGACCCACTTTTATCGAGACGACTCGCAGTCCATCATCAGCCGGAATTCGAGTCCCGACATTGGTTTTGAGGCGAGTTTGAATCCGTATCGCGGTTGTGAACACGGTTGCAGCTATTGCTACGCGCGTCCGTCACACGAGTTTCTCGGGTTCAGCGCAGGGTTGGACTTTGAAACGCGGATCATGGTGAAACCGAATGCGCCGGAGTTGCTGCGAAAGGAGTTGGGCGCCAAAAAATGGGTTCCGCGGACGCTGGCCTGCAGCGGAATTACGGATTGCTACCAGCCCATCGAGCGAAAGCTGGAAATCACGCGGCGTTGTCTCGAAGTGATCGCGGAATTCAGAAACCCGGTTGGCATGATCACGAAAAATCATCTGATTACGCGCGACATCGACTACCTCGCCGAGTTGGCCCATCACAACGCCGCGACCGCCGTGATTTCGATCACTTCGCTCGATCGCGAACTTGCCGGCAAAATGGAGCCGCGTGCCTCCACGCCCGAATTTCGGCTTCAAGCGATCCGCGAACTTCAGGAAGCGGGAATTCCGGCGGGCGTTTCGCTGGCGCCCGTCATTCCGGGGCTCAACGACCATGAAATGCCCGCGATTCTGGAGGCGGCGCGCGAGGCTGGCGCGGAATATGCGTTTTACACAGTGGTGCGCTTCTCTCACGGTTTGCCGGAATTATTTCTCAGCTGGTTGGATCGGCATTTCCCGGAGCGCCGGGATCTGGTGGAAGGACGGATTCGAGAGGTCCGGGGCGGAAATTTGAGTGACAGCCGATTCGGAAAGCGCATGAGCGGCGAAGGCATCATAGCTGAGGGAATTTCCAGACTGTTCAAAGTTTCTACGAAAAGGCTGGGTTATAAGGGCTCGCGCATCCGACTTTCGACGGCTTCCTTTCGTCAAAATCCCGGGGAACAATTGCAGCTTTTCTGAAAACGGTTCACGAAAACCCCGTCACATGCTAGACACCACGACAATGTTATTTTAAAGCAAGCCACTCGGCTTAACCCCAAACACATGATACGTACTCTTTATCTCCTAACTCTTGGCGCATTGGCACTGAGTTTCACCGGATGTGACAAATTAGGAATCAACCTTGGCGGAACGGGTGGAAACACCGCAACACAGAGTCAGCCAAACGGCTTTGCGATCATTGATCTCGACCAGATTGCATCGCGGTTGAAGAAAGATGTGCAACTGCAAAACGCGCTCAAGCAGCGGGAGAGCCAGTTCAACAACGAGCTCAGCCAACTGCGCAACCGCTTTCGCCAGCAGGTCGAGCTTCAGCAGCAGCAACTCGGCACCGAGCCGACCCAGGAGCAACAGCAACAATTGGCCCAACTCGTGAACAACCTGAACGTTCAGCTTTCCCGGGCGCAGAGCACGGCCCAGCAGCAATTGAATCGCGATGAAATCACCCTGGTGCAGAACTTTCGCAACGAAGTGCGTCCGGTTGCGGTGAAAATCGCCTTGGAACGGGGATTCAGCATTGTTCTGACCAAGAACGAGGCCGTGTTGTTTGCCTACGACGACAATTACGACATTACCGAAGAGGTGATCCGGCGCATGGCCGCCCCAGGATCCGGATTGACGCCCCTCGTTCCCTAACTCTTAATATCGATCCCTTTTAACCAATAGACGAAAAACATCCCAAACACGATGAGACAAGCAAACTACCTAACCCTGATGGCTGTTGGAGCCCTGTTCCTTGCTGGAGGAATTCAAGCTCAAGACGCTCCGGCCGAAAGCGAAGAAACCGCTCAAGCTGCCGCGAGAACCGCCAAAGGTCCTCAAATGATCGACCCGAAAGATCTCAAGTGGAACAAAGATTTGGAGTGGGTCTCCTTCATCGTGGACGATGGCCGCGTCGCTTCCAATCGCGACTACTTTGGCGCGATCAAGAAAGCCGATCTTGATGCCGTCACCAATGGTTCCGCCAAGGGAATGGTCATGATTCAGCAAGTTTTCTACTACAATCAGGCAACCCGCCAGTTTTCGCGCTTTGACGCATCGACCGGTGGCGCGATTCCGATTCTTCAGAAGAACGCGTATTTTCGTCCCGACAGCATTATGCGCATGGTGCCGCTGAATAAGAAATTCGTCGAAAATCTCGCCGTCCGTGAGTTTTTGAACGTTGCTGGCGAATAGATTTAGCAAATCGCAAACTTTTCGAACAAAGCCGGGCTCTCGAGATTCGAGACCCGGCTTTTTCGTGCTTGGGAGTGGTTGACAGTCAGACCCTCACATGCTTCAAATCTCAATTGTTGCAAGGTTAGTATAGCCTTGTGCTTCAATCGGAAGCTATTGGTTACGAATCATTTCCAGAAATGTTTTGGAGCTGAAGTTTTGAGAAATGATGAATGCGTGACCACCAGCCACCGTGGTCGCGCTCTCCAAAAACAACAAAATGAACGCCGCCGTGAAACTTTGTGAACCGAACCAGCGATTGACCTTTTTCCTGGGAGGCTGGCCCGGTTGGTTGAGCCTCCTGTTTGTGACGATGGCGATGGCTCCGTCGCTGTTGGCTGAAGAGACCAACACGAAGACTTCATCCGTTTCTTCGGTCAATTTCCCGATCCAATCGCAGCCCCCTGAAAAAGCTCCTGCCTTCCCTGATTTTGGCAAGTTTGATTTCAATACTGAGGTTCGTGGTTCATCCGCCATGGCGGCGTCGGAATCGGAGTCGTTTGAGATCACGCGGCGCATCAGCAATCTCATGGATTTGAACTTGTTTGCCGGCTACTACGAGTTCGATGAAGGTCCGGAGGATGACTACAGCGCGATGAAGGCAGGAATGGATGTGGCGATTACCAACAAGATTCATTTTGAAGCCTCCTTTTTTCGGGATCACGAATTGGATGAGTCGAGTGGATTCATCGGGTTGTGGGGTGCGATTCCGCTGGGAGAACGCAAACCCGAGGAAGCCGAGGAAAGAGGCGCGGTGCGGAGCCTTTGGAGCGCAATGACCCCGTCCAGTTTTTCTCGGATGCGGACGCGGAAGGAGCATCCGAGCGACAATGGCGCCCCCAATCAATACGAGACGATCGAGGTTGCATCGCCGGATTCGGCCAAAGAGGACGATGAACGCAGCAACGTCATCTCCCGGGTTTGGAAGAATGTCCGCCAGGATCGAGGTGAAGAGCCGAAATCCGAACCAGACGCCAAGCGCGAGGGTCGCCTGAGCCGGCTTCTGGGCAAAATTCGACGCTAAGTTGGAGGTTCGCGGGCAACCTCGTCAGCGAATGTCTTTCGCAAGGCGAAAACCGGTGTGGCAGGTTGAACTGTCCGGCGTATTCGCGGTTCGCGCGCTAACGCGGTAGCGATTGCAGTAGCTGGCTTGGCAGAGGAACGATCCGCCCCGGATAATCCGCGATTCCCCGGATTCGGGCCCACGGGGATTCACGCGGGGACCGTTCAGATGCCAGGACGGCGAAAACCAGTCGTTGACCCATTCCCAAACGTTTCCGGAAACGTTGTGGAGGCCAAACCCATTGGGCGGAAAGGCGCGCACAGGAGCCGTTCCCGCGAAACCATCGGCCGCGGTGTCGTTCTCAGGGAACTTCCCCTGCCAGATGTTGCAGGCATGCTTGCCGCCAGGTTCGAGCTCATCGCCCCACGGATACAGCGCCTGTTCCAGTCCGCCGCGAGCCGCGAATTCCCATTCGGCTTCCGTTGGCAACCGACGTCCCATCCACTTGGCGTAGGCATTCGCATCATTCCAGGAAACGTGAACCACCGGATGATCGCCCAATTTGCGGACGTTCGTCCCAGGCCCACCCGGCTTTCGCCAATCCGCCTTCTCCACTTTTAGCCACCACGGCATGTCGGGCAGCGAATCGTAGTTGGTGCGCTTGCGATGAGCCGGTGGAACCTGGTTGTAGAACACGATCGACCAGCCAAACCGCTCCGCCTCGGTCTCGTAACCGGTCGCGTCGCAAAACTCGCCGAATTGCGTATTTGTCACCGCGCATCGATCCATCGCGAACGGATCCAGCGTCACCTCGCGGATGGGCCCTTCACCGTCACTCTCCCAAACTTCCGGCCCCTCGCCTCCCATTCGAAACGTTCCCCCTTCCAGCGTGATCATCCCCCGTTTCGACTCTGCATGAGGTCCCGGCGCAAAATCCGAAACAACTTTAGAGTCGCCGTGGGGCAGGGAAGGGGTGCAGCAGCCTTTTTCGGACATGGCATGGAGTTTCGACCGCGTTTCCGCAATCTTCAAACGAACACGCGGACCCGCGAAAGAATCGGGTTGGACAACCGGTGAGGTAGGATCTAGAACTGATGAATTCTAACCAGACTATGAAAAAACTCCTCGCGATCTGCTTCGCCATCACCATTCCCGTTCTTGCCCTCGTTGCGCAGGATGCCAAAAAGAAACCCCAGACTTGGGAAGAGAAAAAGGCCTCCCACTTCAAGCCTCTCACGGAAGAAGAACAGGGCAAGATCATCGCCGCGATTCCGGAAAAGCCGACCGCCGAACCCAAGTCGGCCCGCCGCATCCTGGTATTTTGGCTTTGCGAAGGCTTTATCCACCGGTCCATCCCCTACGGCAATTTCATGCTACAACAGATGGGCGAAAAGACGGGCGCATTTCAGGCGGACCTTGCTGACGATTACAGCGTCTTCACGGCGGAAAACCTCGCCAAATACGACCTGATTCTCTTCAACAACACCACGCGTCTCAAGTTTCCCGATGAAAATCATCGGAAGGCAATCATGGATTTCGTGTCTTCAGGTAAAGGAATCGCAGGCATTCACGCCGCGAGCGATAATTTCGACAACTGGCCTGAAGCGTTGGAGATGATGGGAGGAATTTTTAACGGTCACCCGTGGGGTGCGGGCGGCGAATGGGCGTTCAAGCTGAACGACACCGGGAGTCCGATCAACGAAGCCTTTGGCAACGAAGGATTCTGGCACAAAGACGAAATCTACCAGTACAACCCAAAGACCTACGCCGGCGACGACAGCCTCCGCGTTCTCGTCAGTCTGGACATGAGCAAATCCAAAAACATTTCCGTGTTGGTGAAATCCAAGAAAAACCCTGTTTCCGAAGTTGAAGCCAAAGCCCGCGAAGTTCCCGTCTCCTGGATCCGCGAATACAACGGCGGACGCGTCTACTACAGCAACCTTGGTCATCGCAATGAGACCAACTGGCACGGGCCGATTCTGCAACACTATCTGGATGGCATTCAGTATGCGCTCGGCGATCTCGAAGCCGACGCGACTCCCTCGACCAAGGCCAGCGACCTGAAGATGGCGCTCGCTCCGGAAGCTCCGGCTTCCTGAGCCTGGTCGACAGACCAAATGCTTTGACGATAAAAGCCCGGTCTCACCCTGAGACCGGGCTCGATCCAAATCCGATCAGAAGGATTTCTGCCAGCCGACCACAAAGCTGTGATCGCGCTCCATGCCCACGCCATTGAGGTCCTGGTAGAGCGGGAACAACCACTCCAGCGCAAGGCGGTGACCTTGGAAGAACCCGCCGGAGGCGTAGAAGTTCAGGCCAAGACCGCCGTCGAGGTAATCCCCTCCGTAGTTGGGCTGGAAATGAGGGGGAGCGACATGGTTGTGAGCACCGTTGTAGTGCCCGTCGATGGCATCCTCATGGAAGTAGTTGATGCGACCAGAGATGCTGAGGCAATCGGTTAGCGGGATGGCCAGCCACGCCGTGGTGTTCACGTTGTTGCCGTAGGAGAAGCCGCTGTCGTTTTCTTCCTCCAGATCAAAGGTGCCAATGGCTTGAGCTCCCCAGGACAGCCGGTCGGTTTGTCCAAGGTAGGTAAGCCCGGGACGAATGTTCCAGGTTCCCCGGCCCAGCTGCATGCCGTAGGGGAGGAAGACTCCATCCTGCATCTCATCGACATCTGCCGTGGGTAAACCGAGCGACAGGTTCAGATGAATGCGCTGGCGATTGGCGTCATAGATCTTGATCAATCCTCCCAGCGTTACATCGCCAGCGCCCGCTGATGAGTGGCCGAAGGTTCCGGTGTGGGCATGGCCCCCGCCGTGCCCATGGCCGTGGCCCGTGGCAGGCGCGGCGACCAGATGCATGTCCTTTTCAATATAGTTCACCATCGCCATGAGGGTGAGCCAATCCGAAGGTGCATACATCATCCCGAACATGTGCATGTGCATGTCCATCTGAGTGGCGGCAGCGCCAAATCCGCGATGATAAACCTCCTGGCTGGACAGGCTGTCCGTGCCGGAGCGGTGGCCGCCCATCGCCATTTGCATGTAGCGATAGGAGAGCATGATCTCGCCCGCGCTATGCGTGTGATCGCCCATCACGCCAATGGGTGCGTGGCTGTCGACCCGCGCTGGGTCCCAGAGCGATTCCAGGATGGGGTTCTTGGGATCCTGGGGAACGATGGCGTCGTTGACCGGGTTGTCGGCCCAGGCGGAAGTCGTGAGACAAAGAAGAGATAAAGTAAGTTTTGAAATAGAGTTCATAAGTTAAGAAAATCAGGTTTAGAAGGGGGTGTGCGACGAGAGTTGACACAGCTTCGCACTGCGAGAAATCCGGCACACCACTTGCGGGCAGGGTTGCGCCGCAAGGTGAAGCCGAAAGACGGAGGGATAGGCCCTCGACGTCTTATGGAAGGGGTAGGGACGCTTCTAAACCTGCTCCGGCGGCGGAGTCGGGATGTCCGGCACGCCATCCTTTGGACAGCGAGCGGTTGCCGTTGAAAGCTCAACCAGCAAGGGCGGGAGCGGAGGATGCATGGAGCCAAACGAAGTGACGACAAGATGAATCTTGTTCATTCCATCGGCCAGATGAGCCGGGGAACGTTCCTGCTGCTGCTCCTGACTGCATCGAATCGCTTCACAACGTTCGCACGGTTCCTCCCCCGAAAGGACGGAACTCACCGCCGTCATGAAACCCATTTCCGGCGCACGTTCATGGACCATCGCAGTCCAAGCCATCAACTGGGCAAAATGCCAGTTGCCTCCAACGCAGAGAAGGAGGAGACATGCAAACAAGGTATGGCATGCGTGACGCGACATGGGCGAGTGAGAATTACGCTGAGGGTTCCTCTAGTCAATACGCATTTCGGCAAAGTGGAGGAACAGATCGTTGCAGAAATTTTGTCATAAGCGTCGTCGCCGGGCTCTGGTTGGCGCGGGGAAAGGTGCCTACGTTAATCCCGCCAACGTCCCGGTACTATCGACAAAGCGCTCCGTCTCAAGGCCCATGGCTTGGAGCATGGTGACAAAGACGTTGGACATGGGTGTTGCTTCGGTGAAGCGGAGGTAGTGGTTGTGCTTGAGGCCGAGCTTGCTGCCTCCGGCGAGGAGAAGTGGGTAGTTGCGGTTCTGGTGGGTGCGGCTGTTGCTGCTGCCGTAAAGGACGAGGGTGTGGTCGAGCAGATTGCCGTCGCCTTCCGGAGTTTCCCGAAGCCGGGTGAGGAAGCGCGCCAGGTTTTGGGCGAGGAATTGGTCGAACCGGCCGATGTTTTCAGGACCGCCCTTCTTCCCGGCGGCGTGAGCCAATCCATGCCAGTCTCCCTTGAGGCCGATGCAGGCGGGGAAGGTGCGGGCGCGCGACGGACCGTAGCTGCCGATCTGGTAGGTGGTGACGCGGGTGAGGTCGGTTTGGAAGGCGAGGAACTGGAGGTCGTAGATCGCGCGGAGGTAATCCTTGGGTGCCTCGGTCGTGGCTTCGAGCGGGATGGAACTGGAATCGACGTTGGGAAGTGGAACATCGAGCCAGCTGCGTGACCGTTCGACGCGTTGCTCGACTTCACGGACAGAGGTTTCGAATTCGTCGAGCTTGCGTTGATCGGCGATGCCGAGGTTGCGACGGAGCGCGTTGGATTGATCCATGACCAGATCCAGGATGCTACCGGAGTTCTCCAGCTTGCGGCGATCATTCTGGCTGGCTCCATCCTGACCGAAGAGACGCTGGAAAATGAGCTTGGGATCGGAGAGCGCGGGAATCGGCTGACCTTTCTCGGAATAGGAGAGGGTCGTGGTGCGGGTGCGCGGGCCAACGCCGCCATCGGTTGAAAGGGTGAGGGAGGCGTGCCGGGTTTGCTCGCCGATCCGGTTGGCCACGTACTGATCGAGCGAGACGGAGTTCCGGTAGGTGACGGCTTCGAGGTTGTTGGCCGTGAGAAAGGTATCGCCGGTGTCGTGACCGTTCATGCCGCGACAATGCGGATGCGATAGACCACCGAAGACGGTTACTTCGTCCATGAGCGGTTCCAGGGGCCGAAGGACGTTCGTGAGTTGGTAGTCCTTGCCTGCGCCGGTCGGGAACCACCCCCAATCCCGATCCTCGGCATCCTCCTTGGGAATCGCGATTCCGAACGGAAACATGATCGAACACATGCGGCGGGGACGCGGTGTCGCGGGAGCCGCCATGCTTTCGAGCCAGGGCAAAGCGAGGCTGACGCCAGCGGCTTTCAACGCAGTTCGACGATCGAGATGCCAGGATTTCTTCATGTCTCCTTCTTACACGGTGTGATCGGGCGATTTATGTCGGAAAAAGCGCCCGGACTACTTCGTGAGAAAAGCCTCGCTCTGCACCAGGTCGATGATGAGGCGTTGCAGGCGGAAATCACTGGCGACGAAATCTTCGGTCAGCGTCTCGACGACGGGACGATCGCCGAGATCGAGCGAACGACCAAGGGCGTAGCTCAGGAGGCGTTTGACGAGGGAACGGGCAAACCAGTCGCGTCGATCGCTGAGGAGGAAAGCCTGGAGTTCGCGAATGCCGTCAATGGTTTCGCCGTTGGGAAGGGTGCTGGCGGCATCAACGGGAGCGTCCTTGATCTGCGATCGCCACCGGCCGACGGCGTCGTAGTTTTCCAACGGGATGCCCCACGGATCGATCCCTTCGTGGCAACTGGTGCAGGATTCCTTTTCGCGATGAACGGCGAGTTGATCTTTGAGGCTAAGCCCGGCGAGATCGGGGTTCGCGGGGTCGAGATCGGGAACGTCCGGTGGCGGTGGCGCGGGAGGCGAGTCGAGGAGACGGTCCAGAATCCAGACGGCGCGTTTGATGGGGTGCGAGTCTTCGCCATTGGAGGCGGCGAGAAGAAAGGCGCTTTGGGTGAGAAGACCGCCGCGGTGATCCTCCGGATTGAGCGCGACCATTTCGAAGGCGGACGAACGCGGTCCTGCCAGTCCGTAGTGCCGTGCGAGAGGGCGATTGAGCATCGTCCAATCCGAGTCGAGCAGGTCAAGTGCGCTTCCGTCGCTGTGGAGGATTTCGGCAAACACCGCGTGGGTTTCGGTCCGCATGTCGTCTTTCAGTGCGTTGTTGAAATTCGGGAAGAACTCCGGATTGACCGCGATGCGATCGAGGGCCTCGAGATCGAGCCATTGATCCGTGAAGTGGCCGGCAAATTGCTTGGCGCGGGGATCGGCGAGCATGCGCGAAACCTCGTCGTCAAGAACCTGGGGATCGTGAAGGCGACCGGAGGCGGCGAGTTCAAAAAGGCGATCGTCCGGCATCGAACTCCAGAGAAAGTAGGAGAGTCGCGAAGCCAATTCATAGGGAGAAAGGGAGGTGGGTGTGGCACGTGCTTCAGCGATCTCAGGTCTGGACTCGACGCGGTAAAGGAAATGCGGCGAGACGAGGACTGAGGCGAACGTTTCGCGAATCGCGGCTTCGAACGAATCGGATCGTTGTTCCAACGTGGCGAACAATCGCATTTGCCGATCCAACTCCGCCGCAGTCACGGGACGTCGATAGGCGCGGGTCATGAACGACTTCAGGAGTTCGCGAGCGTCTGGGTTCTTGGAGTCACCCACGAGCTGCCGATGACTCGGAGGCGGCCAGCTTGCGAAGACAGGCGCTTCGAACTCGATCGACTCGATCTTGATGTCGAGACGCGATCCAAAGGGTGGGGGAGTCGGACGCGGTTTCGGTTTTTGGCCCTTTTTCGGCTTGGCGGGATTGCGCGCGTATTGTTGATCCGGGTAACGCAGTTCCTTTCCGTCCGCATCGACGAAATCGACCATCACGATCATGCCTTTGAAGCCGGAGCTGCCGAACGAGATGGGGCCAGGCAACGGGAAGTCTTCCATCCGGCCTCGAAAGGTAAATACCTGGGACTCGGTGGAGACGTCTGCCGATCCGATTTCGCCACGCGGCACGTGAATGATGCCGGGAACGTGGCCGAGGGTGAGTTGAATGCGGGGGAAGTCCTGACCCTTGGGAATCGCGGCTCGTGCCTGCACCCGCACCTCGAATTCTCCAGCGCGAGGGTATTGCTTGAGGTCGAGAATAAACTCGGGATTGACGGCGACGTGGCCCTGCACCTTGCGATTCGGCAGGTTGCCCTTGGCCGTTTGGTCCTGGGTAAACTGATGAAGCTTGGGGCGCTCGCCAGTGACAATGGCTTCGGCCATCCCTTTTCGAGCAATGGAAAGGTAAGTTTCGATTTGGGTTGGCGACATTTCGAGCGTCGCGCCGTTGTTGACGAATCCTTCGGCAGAAGCGGGATCCGGGGGAACTTCGCGGGCAAAGTCAAGATCGACACCGAGCAGGTCGCGCATCGTATTGGCGTATTCGTAGCGGGTCAGCCGGCGGGTGACGACGCGTCCTTCGTTGTAGCGGGAGGTTTCCGCGGCATGGCGCAAGGCGCTGGACATCCAGGCAACGAGCGTCTTGCGTTGCTCCGAATCGGGTTGCCCGGCTTTGCGCGGCGGCATTTCGCCAAGGTTGATCTGATCCATTGCGTCGTGCCAAAGCTCGACCTCAGCTGGATCGGTCAAATCGGGGTTCCGTGTGTCGAAGCGGATGTCGCCCTTTTGTTTTTCGGCGCCATGACACTCGAAGCAAAGCTCGGCGAGAAGCGGCCGGACTTCCTGCCGATACGTCTCGTCGATGTCAGCAGCACTGGCGGTGACCGGGCTGGCCGGGATTGCCGCATAAGTGATGCCGAGCATCAGGCTAAAGATCAATCGAATCTCCACGTTCCTGAAAACACGGGTTGCAGATGACCAAGCTTTCATGTTGCCGGTGAAGGGAAAAACAAACCTTGCGCGATTTTGGGCGACCCGCTAGACTCGCGCCACTTCGAGGACAGAACGGGTGAATACCATCAACGCAAATATTAGCCAACACGTGGTGGCGAAGCTTCTGACGGCCATCGCAGAAGAGGAAACGATGAAGGTGCCGGTCGGCGTTTTCAGAGGCCAACTCGACATTTTCATCTCCCGCCTGCAGTTGAGGAACGATGAGGTTCGAATCCCGCTGGAAGGGAAGATTACCGGCAAGCGGGAAATGGTCTTGGCCGACATCAAGGAGAAGGACGGCATTCTCTGGTTTACACCGAAGTCGGAAGGAGGCGCGTTTGATCGTGTGGTGAACACGGGGCTCAAGGTCGCCATCAAGATGATGCACAAGAAGCTTCACGAAAAGGTGGTGAAAAACCGGACGCGCCGGGCCAA
>TARA_R110002096_G_scaffold123816_3_pt1 | contig 15475 bp, 15 predicted proteins | sample TARA_R110002096 | Tara Oceans TARA_R110002096 (sample SAMEA4397295) | marine metagenome | biome: Polar Biome; feature: [DCM] deep chlorophyll maximum layer (ENVO:01000326); material: water (ENVO:00002006), including particulate matter (ENVO:01000060) such as... | depth 35 m | reverse complement strand
CAATATCTCCATGAATGGCAGAAAATACTCAAGCGTCCCTGGCCAGAAATAGCGGAGATAATTACCAGAATGAGCGAAGATTCGACCAGGTTACGTTCATCATCTCCGTTTGCGGGTGTTCTTAGTCGCGACGAGCGTGAGCAAATTTATGCAGCGTTCAGAGCTTGAGTATCTTATTCGAGCCAGTGGCGAAATTGCTGGCGATGATGAAATCATAATCATCGGCAGCCAGTCCATTTTGGGCCGGTTTCCGGATGCCCCCGTGCGACTTCTGTCATCAATGGAGGCCGACGTCTATCCAAAAAATAATCCAGAAAAAGCGGACAAAGTCGATGGCGCCATTGGAGAGGGCTCATCGTTTCACGAATTACATGGCTACTATGCCCAAGGGGTCGGAAAAAGCACTGCTGTCTTGCCAACAGATTGGGAAAGCCGATTGGTCGCAGTGAAGAACGAGAATACCAATGGCGTGACGGGGTACTGCCTTGAAGTTCACGATCTTGCGATATCAAAATTAATCGCGATGAGGCCAAAGGATCTGGAATTTGTGCAGGAGCTGGTGCGGCACGACATGATCGACAAAGCGACGATGCGACGCCGTCTCAAGCTGACGTCTCTCGACAATTCAGTAAGGCGTGTTATACAAGCGCGAATTACTTCTCTGTATCAGTCCTGACGACCACCCTCAAAAGGCAGGGGTTTCACAACAAGATCAAAGCCGGTGAGCTGAATGTCCAACAGGTGGACGTGCAAACGTATTTTTTGCGCCGCAAGAACATCAACGCAGCCGGTGAGGCCCGTTCGTGGACGGATCACTTGTAGTGGTACCACGCAGCGCACACGGTTGATCTCTTTGCCTACCAGGCAGGCGAAAAAATCGTGCAGGTGAACGGTATTGAAGGTCCGCACCATCCAGAGCTCGGCATTGCGATGGATATGAAAAACCAATTGACGTTTCCAATGTGGATGTTTCGATGAACGGCATCGAGTTGCAGGACCGCGAATTTTTTGCAGCGATCGCCGAAGGGCGCGAACCCAACTCGTCAGTTCGGCAGGTACTCGATTGCTATCGCGTGCTGAATGAGGTCGAGCAACAGTTCGGTTCAGCCACGTAAAGCGGCACAACCGATCGATATCACCTAATCATTATCAAGGAAATAACAATGGCGAAAACTATACCGAATGTTGAAACGGCGCACGGCGAACAAGGATGAGCCGGTGGTCAACTGGGAGCGGGTGACTGACGAATGACCATTGCCGTTACAGCGGCCTCGGGTCATCTGGGGGCCAAGATCGTCAAGGCGACCAGTGCGCTGGTTGGCAATGATGGCGTTATTGGCATCGCCCGGAGTCCCGAGAAAGCGGCAGGCCTTGGCGTCGAAATCCGCGCGGGCGATTATCAGAACAAGGCGCAGTTTGAAAAGGCTTTGCAGGGCGTGGAAACGGTGCTGCTGGTCTCCGGCATGGATGCGCCCAAGAAGCGCATTCCTCAGCATCGGAACGTCATTGAGGCGGCGGTCTCGTGCGGCGTAAGTAAGATTGTTTACACTAGCGTACAAGGTCCTGAAGATGGCACGGCGTTCTCGCCTATTGTGGAGAGCAACCGGCAGACCGAACAGGATGTACGCGACAGCGGACTGGAGTGGGTCATCGGGCGCAACGGGATCTACATCGAGCCCGATGTTGAATACATAGAGACCTATAAAGCTAAAGGCGAGATCGCAAACTGCGCTGGTGATGGCAAATGCGGTTACACGACTCGCAGCGAGCTCGCGTATGCCTACGCGCGGATGCTCACCGAACCAAAACATAATTCGAGCACCTACAACCTGCACGGCGAGCCGATCACGCAACAACAGCTGGCAAAGTATTTCAATGGTGTGTTTGGCACTGAGTTGGTTTATCGCCCGATGTCCGTGGAGGACTATCGCAAAGAACGCGTTGCCGAGCTAGGAGACTTCATTGGCACCGTGATTGCCGGCATCTATGAGGGGATTCGGCGTGGACACTACGATAGTCTCAGCGACTTCGAGGCGGCAGCCGGTCGGCCGCATCAATCGTGGGAGGACTACTTTGAAATGCTGGCACAGGATTCGTCCTGATCAAAAAGTGCCAAGTCGGAAAAAATCGGCGTGTAAAGGCAGATCTAATCTCGATCCAGGGATCAACAATATTCAGTGCTAACCGCTCATGATTGGTTGGTTTGTCCCGGTAATCTTAGTGGCCAAACCACTGACGCCGACGGTCCCATGAAGAATCATGATTTTTTGGAAAATTTTCTGCGACAAGCCAGTTGTCAGACGCTCTACATCATTTGCCGCGCGTATTGAGATGGCATCCTGCAAATGCAGGCCGTAAATGACGGCAATTTTCCCGGTCAGGGACAGCATTTCACTGCAATAATCCAAGTATCGACTCATTTCAAAAATGTCCATATCAGTGGTCGGCGACGATACCGTATTGCTCCTTCTAAATAGCAAACGATCGGGATCTTTCGTAAGTTGATGCATGTCGATGACGTGAGCGAGAGATCGCAGTTCGTGGATAGCCAGCAGCGAACGCCGGCGTTTAACTCTGGCTTCGATCGTTATCAAGAAGAATACGACGGCCGCAAAAATTACAATATTGTTCATTCCAGCGTTCAGGAAATTGACGAATACGACTACATCCAATCGTCCAGAAGAGAGATTCAACTGGCTGAACACGCCGGCCAACCCCACCGCAATCAAAGCGATCAGCGCAGTTGCCCCAATACGAAGACTCATGATTGGCCGGCTGATCCAATCTGCACGCAATTTTGTTTCTCTGCTTAAACGCAAGAGCTCGTCACATGCCTGGATCAAATTGGCATCGGGAAATCGCTCTTTGATTCGATTCGATAATTGCGCAATTGTTGCTACGATTCGTGCAGGATCGAGTCGATTGCCAGTCTGTCTATCATCAAACAATTCAGTTCTCTTGTTTCAGGACGAGATAAGCACCAGCAACATTCTGATGAACAGCAAACAAGCTATCGCAACCGCAGCGATCACACCCGAAAAAACGTATACAGACTGTCTTCAACCACAGTCCAGATGTGCATGCCAGTTACACCGCCCTCAACATAAGGTGCGATCCTGTACCAGCACTAATCGCCATGCCAGCTGCCGTGAATCAGGAGGTAATTTGCCAACGTCAAAGTCGGCGAGATTTCTTCTGACTACCAATTTGCATTCGGCGTTGTTGTGCTAATTTTCGGCTGCGTATCGGTCGATTGATTGCGCCTGCAACACGAAGTCCTCAAGAAGTTCGTCGAACATATTCTCCACTTCTGTCTGGGCCTCGAGATTCTCGCTACCGAAACCGGTGAATACGTTGCGTCTCGTCTCTTCCGGGTACGGCACTTCCTCCCACTCCACTTGATCAGCTGGCATTGGCGCCGCGGACTTTGGGTCGGTTGCGACCAGTATTGCATCAATAGGTGAATCTGGTATTTCAACAACGGCCGGCGAGACGCGGTCTGTGCTCGTCGGTTGCTGCTCATTCGCGAGTACCGACAACGGCGCTGGCACTTCAGTGGCCCGGATCTGCTCGACGTTCGTCCGTACGATGATGACTGTCGTCACCGTTGCCACGATCAGGATCATCGCTATCGTCGCGAAAAGTTTAGTGAAACTCATGAAACTCCTCACCGAAGTCGATCAGATCTACGTTCCGATACTCTGGATAACGAAATGCCGCATCCCGCAGCAGCGTATCATCTATCTCATACCGAATATTTACCAAGCTTTGTTCCCAGGATGCGCGCTGGTCGCTTGCGACTATTTGCAGAGGAATTCCGGAATCTTCATGCCACCACACCTCATCGATAGCAGACTGTTTTCTCGCGTCTTCGGGGCGCACCAAGTGCACGAACTCGAGGCCGAACGCCTTGCGGGTTTCGCCGGTCGGCTCTAATCCGTCCAGGTCGGCCAGCGTGAGGCCGATTGTCATTACGTCGACCCAGCCTCGGGCGATATTACGGTCACGAAGGTTGTTGTCGTTATGGTCGAGTACGACCCCCTCGCCGTGTTTGACCAGCTGGCCGCTGACACGCAGAGGATCTACCGGGTTTCTGGCGAAACGCCACTCGAGATTCTTATCCGGCATTTGAACGTGCACCGCCCGGTTGGTGCGCGTCACCGTACGCAGCGACTCCGTAGCGCCCGTCTTGACCAGAATTTCGAGCGTGAGGGGTTTCCAGGAATCCAGCGGTTGTGGTACTTCAGGGGCCGGAATCACCTCAGCAACAGGTCGTGGCAGGCGCTCGCTGGCTTCCGGAACCGAGATCGACTTGTCGAGCATCTCGCTGGCGAAATTGTCGTCTTGAGCTCGGCTCGTCGACGGCAGTACAAGAAGCATCAAGGGTACTAGCAGCTTAATATTCATCGGTATATTTCAAAACCTAAAGCGCGCCCGGGCCGTTCGGGCCCGGGCGCGTACTGGTTGGGTTCAAAAGGAAGATTCAGACACTAATTGGGATTGCCCATTCGCAATGCGCGCCGCATGACTTCTGCGATCTTTGAGTTACGCACCGTTCCCTGGAAACGCCATGACTGTGGGCCCGCTGCGTAGATCGCAACTTCCTCGGCCGAGTGCGTTTCGGAGTCAGTCTGGACCGCGACTTCCTGGATATAGTTGGGGTCCTGGGACCCGGCGACGCCAGCATGCGTATCCATCCTGGGATCAACGCGTCCGAGCGCCTTGTCACGGTAAACGCCTGCGGCGCCGGTGTCGTATGGGTTGCCACCATTCCAGTAACCAAGAATTGTGTACGGAACATTGTCTTTGTCACTGGCAGCGGAGACTTCCCCGGATGAAGCGCTGATGCCATAGACAACGTCGAGAATGCCCGAGTGATCGACATTATTGTCGAGATAGCCTGCGGGCGCACTTACCGGTGCGTACGGCAGGTCGTGCAACGGTCGGAGCGGGTAGCCCGCCATCGTGAATACGTGAATGTGGTCAGCCGTGACGACAATCAGTGTGTCACGCAAATCGACCTTGCGCAGTGCCGTTGCAATAGCCTTATCGAATTCCTCTGTTTCGACCATTGCGCGATAGGCATTGGACGCGTGGTGGGCATGATCGATGCGGCCGCTTTCAATCATCAGGAAGTAGCCCTGCTTATCGCGGCGATTTCCCTCCAACAAATCAATTGCCTTGCCGGTCATTTCCGAGATGCTTGGTTCACCAGCGAGATCGTACGGGCGGTCGTGCTCGTAATCCATGTGGCTTCGGTCAAAGAGGCCGAGCACCGGAAGGTCGCGCTTGCGCAGCAAGTTGAATTCAGCACGGTTGTAGACGTAGGAATAGCCGGCATCCTGGAACTCCTGCCGCAGATCGCGCCCGTCAGTCCGGCTGCAGCTCTCGCCTTCCTCGTCGGTCGTTCCTGCCGGGCAAAAGTAGCGGCGACCACCGCCCATTAGCAAATCGATGCCATCACGCAGACGCTTGTTAAACGCTGCATCACCCGGCAATGCCTGGGCTGCGATGTCGTTCTCAAAGTCTCGATCATTGACGTGCGCGTAAGTTGCGGCCGGTGTCGCATGTGTGACGCGGGCAGTGGAAACAACACCGACGCGCATGCCGTGTTTCTTCGCCTGTTCCAGAACCGTGACAAGCGCGCGGCCGTCGCCGTCACCGTTGAAGTCCTGGCGTTCCGTGGTCTTATCCAGGCCGATAATACCGGAGTTCGTGTTCTCGCCTGTCATCATCGACGTCATTGTCCCGGCACTGTCCGGGGTGATGTGATCGGTCGTTGAGGTACGTGACAGGGAAACAAAGGGCATCTGGTCAACGACAAGTTCTCCGTCAACCCCGACCGAGAAGATACGTGTGGCTGAAACAGTCGAGACGCCCATGCCATCGCCAACAAAGAAGATGACGTTCTTGGCCTTGCCAAAATTACCAGCAGCAAGTGCCGGGGTGAAAGTCGCAGCGAGCAGTGCGGTTGATGCAGCTGCAACAACCAGTTTACCGGGTTTCATTTTTATGCCTCCAAGTGTCACGTGTGTGATAGATGGCGACAACAATAAGACCCCAAAATGTAATCCGTATGACTCCCCGGTGAAGGAACGATGTAATTTTAGTTACGGTTTGATTTGGCGCTATACGCCGTACTTCGAACGACAGCTCGCAGACTGCAGGCTATGAGGTGATTGTCACGTTGCCGGTCACGCCGTGATCTTTTGTCCCACCCTGGCCTGCAGTTTGCGCGCGAATGGCAGCGGGATGCACGGCGGCAACGTACGGTGCACTTTACGCACGGTCAGGAACAGCCACCGGTGTTCCCGGATGTTCAGCGCCGCTGCGAGATCCCAGATAGGTGGCAATACGTAGACGACTTCGTTCGCGACGCGACGCAGCTCTCGGTCGAATCGACGGGGATAGTCTACGTGCTCAATGGTATGCGAACATAGCGCCGTCTCGAACTGAGCCGTTGCAAAAGGCAGCCGGTAGATGCTGTCGACGAGTACGAAGTTTGGGAGTTCCTTGTGCTGCACAATATCGACGTTGACGCCTCCGCCGTCCGTGTTGCCGCAGCAGATGTTGAGATCCCACCGCCGGCGACCGACGATTGCCCGCTTGAGATGCTGGTAGCTGTACCAGTTCAGAAATACGATTATTGCCGTCACTGTCGCGACGAAGATGAACAGATACAGGAAGACCATAGGATTTCACGCCAGAATAAAAACCAATAGTTAACCCGTCGCTGATTACAGCCTTATTACGAAATGCTCACATGCGTTGGATGAATTTTGGCTTACCAATCGAATGCCTCGATCACAATGTCAAAAATAAACGAATAATCAATTCGTCAATGGCCTGTTTATCTGGCTAATCGACGTGATTACACTGCATCTCCCTCAGAGTGGAATCACAATGACAACGATGAAAGCCATTGGCTATACGGATGCTGGTCCAATCAACGCGGCGAATTCACTGCTCGAATTTGAAACCGACGTACCGAAGCCCGGCCCACTGGACCTCCTGGTCGAAATCCGTGGCGTGTCGGTCAACCCGGTTGACGTCAAGGTTCGCAGTTTGATGCAGCCGGAGGACGGCCCTCGTATTCTTGGTTTCGACGCGGCAGGTGTGGTCAAGGCCGTCGGCTCCAGGGTGTCGAAATTTAAACCAGGCGACGAGGTGTTCTACGCGGGCGACCTGATGCGAGCAGGCTCCAATGCTCAATTCCAGCTGGTTGACGAACGCATCGTCGGGCGCAAACCCAAGTCCCTTGGCTTTACCGATGCTGCGGGAATACCGCTGACCGCGATTACCGCCTGGGAAATGCTGTTCGACAGCTTCGGTATCAAACAGGGCGAAGGTGCCGGCGATGCAATTCTCGTTATCGGCGGCGCCGGCGGTGTCGGGTCGATCCTGATTCAACTGGCGAAGAAGCTCACCGGTCTTGACGTGATTGCTACGGCCTCCCGGCCCGATACGGAAGCGTGGGTCGAGAAAATGGGCGCCGATCATGTTGTTAATCATCGCAAGCCGCTCGACGAAGAGCTCAAGGCACTGGGCATTTCACCTCGGTACGTCGCTGCGCTGACCAACACCGATCAGCATATCGGCGCGATCGCCGAACTGATCAAGCCGCGTGGACACATCGCGCTGATTGACGACCCGGAGGCGCTCGACATCAAGCCGCTCAAGATAAAGGCAATATCCTTGAGTTGGGAGTTCATGTTTACGCGCCCGATGTTCGAGACGGCGGACATCGAAGTGCAGCATCAGCTGCTGAACCGGGTGGCCGATTTGCTGGATGACGGAACGCTGATATCGACCGTGAATAAGTACGCCGGAGCACTTGATGTGACCAACCTGAAATCGGCGCACGAGTTTCAGGAAAGTGGTGCAGCGATCGGCAAGACGGTTCTCGACGGATTCGTTTGAGAGGTGTTCGAGACCGCAGCTGCGTCCGGCAAGTATTTCGACAACGATGCGCATAGCTTTTCACCGCCACATGCCGATGCGCTGGAGCGCCGAAAATCCCGCCAGGTTGTCGAGGCGATTGAATCGGTGCTGGCCAAAATCGACACGAAACAACAGTCATGAGGGTTCAAGTCTTGACCAGATTACTAATCGTTTTCTCTTTCGCCGCTATTTTCGCCGCTTGCTCTGCGCCATTTGACATGCTGTCAGGTAAAGGTTCGACTGATACGCGTGCGAACCCAGATTTGCGTGTACTGCATGCCAGCGATGTGGAATGGGGTGCACTGAATCCGGCGCGCGGCGATGCGAGTCCGAGAGCGGCAACTCTGTGGGGCGACAGGAATGGTGTTCAGCCGACTGGCTTTCTTGCGAAATTTGCCGACGGTTTCTCGTCGCCGCCGCATATTCACAACGTGACCTATCGTGCCGTTGTTATCGATGGCTACATTCACAACGATGATCCGGATGCGGCCAGTCTGTGGATGGGCAACGGTTCATTCTGGACGCAGCCGGTGGGTGAGACACACATCACCGCAGCCAGTGGCGCCAACAATCTCGCGCTGGTAGAGATCGACCACGGGCCGTATCGGGTTCACCCGACGGAGCAGGCCTTTGACAGTGGCGAACGGCCGCTCAATCTCGATGCGTCGAATGTGGTCTGGTTGCCAATGTCGCAGCAACACGAACAGTCGGGTGGTGCCGAAGTCGCCTACCTGTGGGGCACTGTTGGTGGTCACGAACTGAACGGTTCGTTCGTCAAATTGCCCCCGGGCTTCAAAGGTGTTCTTATCTCAAATGGCGACGTCTTTCACGGTGTGGTCATTCGGGGCAATGTGACATACCGGCACGACGGACTCATGGATCTCACGCCCGGAAGTTACTTCGGGACGAAGGGACCCGCGGATCATCGCATAGCGTCAGAAGCAGATGCGGAGAGCATCATTTATATTCGAACAAATGGAACCTTTGAGCTGCGACAACGCGACTAATGCATCGTGAAGGCGATTACCTATAAAGAATACGGCGCCCCCGATGTGCTACAGGTGAGCGACGTTCCGCAGCCTGAACCCAAAGACAACGAAGTACTGATCCGGGTACGCGCGGCCGAAGCGACCAAGGCCGATTGCGAGATGCGCAGCTTCAACTTTGCAGTGAAATGGTTCTGGCTGCCGTTGCGAATTGCGGTCGGCGTTTTCAAGCCGCGACGGCACATCCTCGGCGGCTATTTTTGCGGCGAAGTCGTATCAGTCGGCTCCGCCGTTACGCGCCTGTCCGTGGGCGACGAAGTATACGGTGGCACCGGGCTGGGTATGGGTGCTTACGCCGAGTACCTGGCGTTGCCCGAAAGCGCCTGCGTCGTGCGCAAGCCCGATACGATGAGTTATGCCGAAGCAGCGGCTGTTCCTTTGGGCGGGCTGAACGCACTTCATTTCATGCGCCGTGCACAAATTGAAGCTGGAGAATCGGTGCTGATCAATGGTGCCGGCGGCGTCATTGGCGCACATGCGGTGCAAATCGCCAAGTCCATGGGTGCCGAGGTGACTGGTGTCGACAGCAGCATCAAGCAGGATTTCCTTTCCCGTATCGGCGCCGACCACGCAATCGACTATACGCAGCAAGACTTCACCGACAGCGGCCGGCGTTACGACGTGATCTTCGACATGGTGCCCGGCAGTTCGTACTCAGCCTGCATCCAATGTCTTAATCCCGGCGGGCGTTACCTGTCCGGTAATCCGCGACTTTCGGTCATGCTGCGCTCGGTATTCACGACCCGCTTCAGCGACAAGACGGCCACCTTTGCATTTGCGCGAGAGACCCAGGAAGAGCTAACGACTCTGACGGCAATGATTGACGACGGACAAATCCAGTCAATCGTCGATCAGGTCTACCCGATGGAAGAAGCCGCCGACGCGCATCGTCTCGTCGAGACGGAGCAGCGCATCGGGGCGGTCGTTATCGCGATGGGTTAACAGGCCGCCACACCGATACGGAAAAGAGCCGGTACCGTCAGCGCCTGCTGGTCGCTGCGGCGGGTAACTTCAATGTCGCTTCGGCCAGGTACTCTTCGGCATCTATCGCCGGCATCGGTTTGGAGAACAGGTAGCCCTGCAGGTAAACCGGCTCGAGCGGCACCAGCAAGTCGTACTGCTCGCTGGTTTCGATGCCTTCGATAATGCTTTCCATTTCGAGGAAATGAACGAGGTTCAGGATGTTGCGCATCATGCCGTAGTCTTTGGAATCTGAGGCAATGGCCTGGGTGAATGACCGATCAATTTTTACGGCGCTGAACGGCAGCTGGCGCAGATAACTCAGTGATGAAAAACCGGTACCAAAGTCATCCATCATGATTCCAAACCCGGCTGCGCGCAGTTCCTTCAACACGTTACGCGACTGCGACACGTTATCGATAATCATCGATTCGGTGATCTCAAGTCGGAACGCCGATGGCGACAAACCCGCGTCAAGCACCGACGATGTCAGTTCCTCCGCCAGCCCTTCATGGCGCAGGTCCAGCGTTGACAGGTTGACACTCAGGTAGCCGTCGATTGAACGCAGGTCGTTCCACGCACTTGCCTGTCGGACAGCTTCATGAAATGCCCAGCGCGTCAGGTCGGTAATCAGGCCCGTTGATTCACATAAACCAATGAATTTGTCCGGCCCCAACAAGCCTTCGACCGGGTGCTGCCAGCGAACCAGGCACTCGAAGCCCCGCAAAGCACCACTGGCCGTGTGCACAATAGGCTGGTAAAAAAGACGGAACTCATTGTTCTCGATCGCGGCACGAATATCGGATTCGAGCTGGATCATCGTGGCCCGCTCGTCGCGGCTTTCCGCGGTGAACATCGACCACATCGCCGGACTGGATTCGGCATCGGTGAGAGCCGACATCGCGTCTTCGAGGAGTCGCCCGGCATAGCGGTAGCCGTCATTCGCAATTGCGATACCAATGTGCGGGCTCATGTTCAGTTTGCCGCGGGCGTGCCGGTAGACGCCGGGCAGTGTGTCGGCAAGTCGCTCGGTGACCTGTTGCAGCGCGGCTTCGCTTCCGTCGCACTCGAAGGTCACGCCGAGCTGGAAGCTGTTGACGCGGGCAACCTGGCAGTCCTCGCCGAGAGCCGCCCGAAGCCGGGCCGCAACCTCGGCGACGATAGTGGCAATTACCGGGCGCCCCAGCGTGTGCTCGGCGATCTCAAGTTCACGAAGACCCACGGCGGCAACGACCAACGGTGCTGACCCCGGTTCGCCGCGCATCGCCGTAAGCGCTTCCTCCAGTCGCTGCACAAACGCCTGCCGATTCGGCAGGCCGGTGTCCGAGTCGGTAATCGCCGTCTGGAACAGCCGGTCCCTCGCATGTTCGCGCTTGACGAGCAGCTCTCCGAGCTCGGCGTTGATGTTGTTGAAGCGCTCGTTCAGTCGCGACAGGTCCCCCTGCAAACCCCGCGGCCGCAGCGAAAGGCGATGTAGAACAATGGCGACCGTGTAACTGAGCAACGCGACCACAGTCAGCAAAGCCCAGTACAGTTCCTGGCGCGCTGCGATTACGTTGGTGTCATAGGCGAGTCGCCAGGTACCGTTCGGCACCGCAAAGTCGATTTCATTGTCGCGCAACGCGGACCCCATTCCCGCCTGAAAAATGCCTGTGTCCCGTTCCTCGCCGGCCCAGGACAGCTGCAGTGATGCGGCTGCGAGCGCGTCCGAGCCGGGTTGTACGAGCAGGGCGTCAGCCGGCATTGCAACACCACGCCACGCATCACCGTGCGGTACCGTCAGCACAACGAAATCCTGGCCATTCTCCGATGTCACCGGCGCCAGCAATGCAGGCGCGTCGGCATTTCGCAATTGTTGCAACAGGTTCTTGTCGCTTGCGAAGCGTTGCGGGCGGGCGCTGAGCGTATTGCCGTCAAAGAACCAGTAAATCATGTTGTCTGTTGCGGCTTCGGCCGGAGATTCGTCCAGAAATGCAGCAAGCGTATTCAGCTTCGCCTGCACTTCCGATGCAAGGTGGTGAGCCTCGACGAGCGCCAGCCGTTCCGACTCCGATGCACGTGATCGCTCGCCGGACTGAAGCGCGGCGATGCCAAGCGCGAATGCGATGACGCCACCCAAAACAGGCAGGACCAAGGGTTGCCGACGGTTCATCGTGACGCCCCTTGGCCGCGGCCCAGCGGAATCTTCAAAACCAGAGAAACTTCATAGCGGTCGAAGTCGTCAAGCCGCAGGTAGTCGAGCACAGTTGTCAACGTGTAATCGCCGATCGGTATGCCGGCACCGAGATAGGCTTCGCGCAGCTTGACGGCGACACCAGCGGTGCTGGCGCCAACCTCGCTCAACGTCGCCGTGTTGCTGGTCTCGCCGACGTAGATGCCGCCAAGCAAAGTGTAGTGTCGTGCAAAATTGAAGCTCAGTCCGACTTGCTGGCTATCTATTCTTGAGCCGATAGAATCGGAGCCGACCAGTGTGATGCCGAGTCCGTTAGCGGTCGTGCGCGTAACGGATGTGCTGACTACATGACCCACTGTATCGTGGACATTGATGTAGGTGTCGGTCAGCGCCAGAGACCAGCGCTCGGAGAGCAGCCAGGTAGCACCGAGCAACAGTTTGCGATAAACGAATGCATCGCCATCGAGTTCGCCGGGGCCCAGGTGCATACCGGCCTGCAGAAATAACCTGTCATTGGCTTGCGTATTGAAGCCGAAATTTGCCAGCGTCCAGCGCGACTCGTCCGTGCGAAAATGTGATGCTCCGAGCGAAGCGCCTTCCAGCCCGAGCGTGTCCAGCGATCGTGTAACACTGGCACGTTTGGCATCGCGACTGCCAGCGAGTTCGATCCAGGCATTGTCTGCCAACAATTGCAGCGGCAGGATCAATAATGCGAATGTCAGAACATACCGCCGCATTATTGTTTCCTTGCAGGGATCAATTTGAATGCGGTCAGCTCGAGCTCGCGTTCGGGCGCAAAAAACTCACGACGACTCAGATGCAGTTCGTACGGTTGACGCCCGATTGAAACTCGCCGCAGGTGCTTTTTGCGCGTGCCGATATTCCACCAACCGGCTGGCAGGGGCAAACGATTCGCCAGGTACGTGTCACCCGACGTCGGCAATAATTTTTTCGCCGAATCCGTCAGAAATACAATCCGCCCGTGGGCATCCACGACACCGCCAGTCTCTTCGAAACTGTCCATCACAATTTGCGCGTAATCGGAACCTCGCAGCTCAACAAGCGAGACACGTTGAAATTCGAGGTCTTCGTCCGTTCCTGGCTGTGTCCGGATATTTAACAGTTTTTCACCGGACCCGGTACGTACGACCTGGTTCTCGAGCTGATTTGCTGTGCCCGACTCGATCAGGCGACCCACGGGGTGATCGGATGGGAATGCAAGCGCCGTTGAGAAGTGGCAGCCAACGAGCGCGTCCGGCGTCTCTCCGACTTCAGCGGCAAGTGCCGGGCTGATTGCGATGATTTGCCGCGAACGGCTGTCGATAATCATCTCGAAACCGTCTTCCCGCGACAAGAAGCTCAATGCCATGTTCTCGGCGCGCTTACCGCTGGCACTAACAAGACGCAGCCGCCTGGTTAGTGTCCTGATCAGCGCCACAACGATCGCGGTGGTTGCCGCAACGCCAATCATTGCGAGCGAGAACACCACCATGAACTGCAGTTGTGCCGCGCCGCCAACAAGCATGCCGTAACCGGAAATCTCGTTTATAAGAAGTGTCGGGAAGGCATCCCAGACTGGTGGTACACCGGCTTGTTCGAGTTGCAGCCGCAAGTCCGGGCTTTGCCGGATTGCGACCAGCCACGCGAGCGATATTGCGTAGACGGTCATGACACACTGCATCACTGCACCCGACACCAACCCGAGGGTTACTACCGGAAGCGCAAAGAACAGCGCGAACGCCGGTGCAGACAAGCCGCCAAGCATAGCCCAGAGAATTGCGAGACCGCTGATCGCGAGAATATTGATACCCATGTGCAGAACACGAACCGGGCGGCCGTCGGTACAGTAGTCAAGCAGGCGGGACAGCGTCTGCTGGCCCAGCGCGACACCAAAAGTTGTCCAGAGCAACATCGGCAGACTGATGGGTAGCAATTCGAGCGACCAGACAATGACGAACGCGGCTGTCAGCGTAGTCAGCAGGACCGGCCAGCCGGCATCATGCAGCATGCGCCTTTCAGTCATGTCAACGGTGGGCGCGCTGGTGTTGCCGACAGTCATGGATGCACCACGAACTCGCCCTGCAACACGGTATTGCTACCGTTATCGCGCAGGACATTGTTGGTGTAACGTTGTGTCGCGGCAATCACAGGGATGTCAGGCAACAGCAGATCGAGGACGCGAATGCCCGCCTGTGAGTTACGTAACGCATGATTGCCGTCAATAATCGGTGTATCGCCAATGGCGATCAGGCCATCGATTTTCTGGTCGGCCAGTACGTTGCTCCTGAGTGCAGCCGCGATCGGTTCACGTCCGACAGTGACGATGCCATAGCCGTTGCTGTAAATATTATTGTTCGCAACTTGCAGGCCATCGGCGTCAAGAATCAGAATGCCAACGAGTGAATTACTGCCGATCTCGTTCTCGTAGACGAAGGACTCCTGCATGTTAGACAAATGCATGCCGATGCCATTGCTGTCGACGATACGGTTGTCAACGACGGCTGCTCGAGACGCCATCAGCATCAAGCCAATCCGCGAGAAACCGCTGACGTAATTGTTGCGAAAATCGGCAACCGTATTGGCACCCACCAGGCCGTTGCGGCCGGCGTTGATTCGGTTGCCATGGATGGTGATCGAGGCGGTGTCGGCTGCCGCGGGCTCATTAAAAACAAGCCAGATACCGTTTTCGCGGTTGCCACTGATCACGCTGTTTACGATCGTAGCGCTGCCCGTTGATCCCTGGATGCGGATTCCATCGATGTTGTCGATGAAGCGGCTATCGCGCACAGTAAGCCGAACAGGGTTGACGGCGGACAAGCCAATGCCGGCATTGCGAACCTCAACGCCGGCGACAGTGGCCTGCTCGCCGAAGACGGCGATACCGGGCGCACCAGCAGCGTCGAGTGTGAAATCATGCAGATCGATATTGTTGCCGAGCAAACGGAGGATCGCCGATTGATCCGGGTCGGTAGCAACATTCTTCAGGACCGTCGGCACATCAAGTCCGCCGCGTATTGTCACGCCATTGCTCGACAGTACCGGCGGCAGCGCAACCTCGAGCTCGATGAGTGGCACGTCAAGCTGTATCGTGACCCGGTGATTGGCTTTCATGGCCAGGAACAGTGCGCTGCGCAGCGAATCCGGGCCGCGGTCACGAGCACTGCTGACCGGGATCACTGACGGAATGCCGTCGACGGCCGCATGGCCCCTGTTTTCGACAAGTAAGTGCCCGTAAGAGGCCAGCAGACCGAGCAGTACCAGCATTGCGAGCGGCAACCAGGTTGTCAGCCGGCCGCCCAACATCACTGATCCAGTTCTGCGACGATGACCTTGTGCCACGATTGTCGTGACAAGC
>TARA_R110002096_G_scaffold65512_3_pt1 | contig 15490 bp, 12 predicted proteins | sample TARA_R110002096 | Tara Oceans TARA_R110002096 (sample SAMEA4397295) | marine metagenome | biome: Polar Biome; feature: [DCM] deep chlorophyll maximum layer (ENVO:01000326); material: water (ENVO:00002006), including particulate matter (ENVO:01000060) such as... | depth 35 m | reverse complement strand
TATTAATCAAATAAAGCTGAATCAACAAAAATGAACTTTAACACAACTCTTTTTCTCTTTACTTTTTGGTCGCCAAAAAGTAAAACAAAAAGGCGAGCCCGGATTCAATTCCGATTTTTTCTTCCCAAAGCTCAAGTCGATCGGACGATCTCCTTCGTCCCTCAGGAGCTTTCCGATCTTACTAAAGCTTCGCTTTGAAAAAGTCGTAATCAAATCCAAGGGCATTTTATCAGTTCTCAGAACTGATGGGGTTTATATCTGTTTAAAGTTTTGATTTTCGTTAATTCTTAACTTAAGTCACTTTTAACTCATCAGTATTTAACAGATTAGTAATTGGTAATTGTTAATTAACTGATTCTCCATTTCGTAATTCTTAATTGACTTCGTCGAACCACTTCGTTAGGTTTCCCAGATCTTAATTCATCATTCGTAATTCGTAATTTACAAATTCATAATTCACAAAAAAAGCATCTGGAATAAGTACCTTCGCGGTTCAATAATTTTCATTATTTAATGACTTGGATCAAACAACTCTTCAGTAAAGAAAAAGCGCTACCACCAGCAGATTTAGGCGGTAGTTTAACTGTTGATTTGCATTCGCATTTAATTCCGGGCATCGACGATGGTTCCAAAGATTTAGCCGATTCCATTGCCATGATTCGTCGTTTTGTAGAATTGGGTTATAAAAAAATCATTACCACGCCACATGTAATGAGCGATTACTACAAAAACAGTCCTGAGACAATTTTGGATGGCTTGAGCATTTTAAAACAAGAATTAGAGAAGCAACGAATTACAATCGAGATCGAAGCTGCAGCTGAATATTACTTGGATGAGAATTTAGAAGAAAAAATAGAGCTCCAACAAATACTGAGTTTTGGAGATGGCTATGTACTTTTTGAATTGCCTTTTATGGCTGAACCACCCAACTTGGCATCAACTATTTTTAAGCTTCAAACCAATGGCTATAAACCAATACTAGCTCATCCTGAACGCTATGGTTTTTGGTACAACGATTTTAATAAATTCATTGAAATGAAGGATAAAGGTGTTCATCTTCAACTCAATATTCTCTCACTCATTGGGCACTATTCTCCCGAAACCCAAAAAATTGCCGAACGCTTAATCGATGAAAACCTCATTTCCTTTTTGGGAACAGACTGTCATAATTTGGGACATTTAAACTTAATTGAACAAGCGAGAACAAAAAAATACTTGCATCAACTATTGGAAAGCGGAGAGCTAAAAAATCAGTCGCTTTAAATTTTTTGTTCTTTCGGTTTAACATACTTTTAGGTCGGTTTCTTGATAATGGGAAGTAGAATGCCTATCTTGTTGGCAAACGAAAAATAAAACAATGAAAACACTGAAACGAATAGTTAATCTTTCTCTTATTCTCCTTTTACCAATTTATATAAATGCTCAAACTGCTGATGCATTCAAACCAATCAAAACAAAATTAGTCCCTAAACAAGTGATTACAGGTTTTGAGAGACTTGATGCCCCTCAAGTCTCTGAATGGAGATTTCTCAATGACATTTATGAAGCTAAGGTAGTACAAGGAAACTTAACAAATTATTACCAATTTAATCCTGAAGGTCTTTATTTGGAAAAAAGAGCTCTGCAAAATTGGGATGAAGATGCAAATGAAAATCTGAAAGAAACAATTGCGAAATCCTACCATAAAAACTCAGAAATAGTAGAGTTTTATGAAGCTACTAAAGCTGACGGTGAAATTTACTACATCGTTCAATTGAGAGAAAAATCAAATAACCAATTGCATACGCTTTACCTAGACAGTGATGGTGGTTTAAATGGAAAAGAGAAAAGTGGTTACTAAATTAGATTTTAATTTCCTTTAAAAACTTTCTATACATATACGCCGAAAGTTTCGGAGTACGTTCAAGAGTCTTATAATCAATGTAAATCAATCCAAAGCGAGGATGATAACCTTCTGCCCACTCAAAATTATCGCTTAATGACCAGCAGAAAAAACCCTTTACGTTAACTCCTTCCTCTTTTGCTTTTAAAACTGCTTTAATGCTATTCTGATAATATTCATAGCGTTGAAAATCATTAATATCACCTAACTCATCTTTTTGGTCAGCAAGTGCAATACCACTTTCTGTAACAAATAAGGGTGGTATGTTTTTATATTCATTTAGCCGTTTTAAAACACGGTAAATTCCCTCGGGATATAGTTCCCATTTCATTGCAGTTCTTGGAACATTCCGCTTTTTCGCTGTAATTAATTTTGCATTTACAATTGGTGTTAAGTAAGAGTGGGTAACCACTTCCCTACTGTAATTTTGAACACCTATAAAATCAAAGTCAAATGCTAAATTTTTCTCATCCCCTTCTTTGAAATATTTTTCTACTTTTTTCAAACCCGGTAATTCCTCTAGAGGATAACCTAAGCCAAGTAATGGCTCCAAATAAAGTCTGTTGAGCAAAGCATCCACTTTCACTCTAGCGCTTTCATCTTTTTTGTTAGCTCTATAAGCCTCAATCGGTGAAAAAGAAAAGGTGGTGCCAACATTCAAGTTCACATTTTTTGATTTTAAAATTCTTCCACCTAAGGCTTGAGCTAAAGCTGCATGGTGCATTGCAGGTAAAAAGTTAGACAAACCTCTTTTCCCCGGTGCATGAATGCCCATAAAATACCCCAAAGCAGTAAAAGCAACAGGCTCATTCAGAACCATCCAATTCTCCACTCTGTCAGCATACTTTGAAAGCAATAATTCTAAATATTCTGTAAACCAAGAAAGGACTTCTCTATTTACCCAACCACCCTTTACCTGAAGTGCAGCAGGTAAATCCCAATGATAGCAAGTAATCCAAGGAGTAATTGAACGCTCCAAACAGTCATCTATCAATCGATCATAAAAATCCAATCCTTTTTGATTAATCTTTCCAGTCCCTTCTGGTAAGACTCTAGACCAAGCAATTGAAAAGCGAAAATTTTCACAATTCATCCATTTTATCAAATCAAGATCTTCAAGGTAATGATTGTAAAAATCAGTTGCAGTAGTTGGCTGATGTCCTCTTTTAATTTTTCTTTTTTTTGCTGCAAACTCATCCCAAATTGAAGCAGCTTTTCCATCATTTGGATAATTCCCCTCGGTTTGTAAAGCCGAAGAAGAAACACCCCACTTAAAATCATTTCCAAAAAGAGAACGAGAAATCATAGAAAATTAGTCTGCCGTATTAAATTGATTCGAAGTAAGGTAGTCGAGGTAATTATCTTTGTGGTGAAATTCGTTGTTGATAATCGTATCAATGATTAATTCTGTTTGATCTGGAAAATTTACTTCAATGTTTTGCTCTTCACGAATCCAAGCTTGGATTTTTAGCAAGTTCTTTTTTCTTAAGTTTTTGATAATTGGAACTGACAGTTTCTTTAAAGCTAATGCATTGCATTGTTGTTCGTATTGTTGCTTTTGTGGAATAACTAACAATTTCTTCTTCAAAAATAAAGCTTCACTGGTGGTTCCAAAACCAGCTGCCGACAAAACACCTGCAGAAGTTGCCATGCTTTTCATGAACAAATTGCTCTGAATAGGGTAAACTTCCACATTATCATGAGAAATCCGTTCCTTGCAATTTTTCGCAAATACCTCCCACTTCACTTCTTTAATCAAACTGAGTTTCTTAATCAAGTTTTTGCTGTCAAAAGCAGGAAGGTAAACGGTGTAATGTCCTAAATTCTCCTTTTGCATTTCTCGCACCTCCTTTCGGATTATTGGTGTAAAAATATGTGGAGCATAGGGTTGGTAATGAAATCCATACTCCGCTGTAGAAGGCGCATAATGATTGATAATGAATTTTCCAATAAAGTCTTCACTTTTAGGTTTTGGAATGGCATGAGAGCGAATTGCGCACTGGTTACTTAAAGCAACACAGTTAGAATTTTTCAAATAAGAAGCCCATGCAGAAATTGGTTCAAAATCATTGATTACCAAATCATATTTTTCAACAGGTAAACTTTTCACCTCTTTCATAAAGGTATTGATGTGATTTTTGACATAGGTGTTCAATAGGTCAATTCCACCTTTCTTACCAAAAACAAAGCTCATTCCTTTAAATGCGTATGTCACCTCAAAAGGCAAGGCTATGTCGGATTGAATACCGCTTACCAAAATATCTAAATCTCCGTATTTCTGCAAATAAGGTATTATCTCTTTTGCTCGACAAATATGTCCATTTCCTGTCCCTTGAATGGCATATAGAATTTTCATAATGTCTTACGCATTAGGTTAAACTCATTGAGCATCAACTGAAATAATTCTTTATTCGTTTCGGGTTCGTGCTTGTAGGCTAATTCTAGACTGTAATGACTAGGATCGTGTTTGTATATTTTCCAAGCTCCTTTGTGGTATTCTAAAGCAGTTAAATTTTCAATCCAATCTCCTGAATTTAAATAAGTTATTTTTGATTTCTTATTTTCAAACACTTTAATTTCAGGCTGGTGAATGTGTCCACAAACAACATAATGGTACCCGTTTTCCATGCCTATATCCGCAGCTACTTGTTCAAAATTGTTGATAAACTTAACAGCTGATTTCACGCTGTTTTTTATGCGCTTAGACAATGATATTTTTCCTCGTCCCATGCGCCTTGAAATATCGTTGACTATCCGATTTATTATAATCAAAGCATCATAACCAATAGATCCCAATTTTGCCAACCATTTAGAATGTTGCATGGTTACATCGAAAACATCGCCATGAAAAAACCATGCTTTTTCGCCATTCAAATCGAGAACCACTTTGTTTACTACTTCTAGAGAACCCATCTTCAACCCAACAAATTTTCGAAGCATCTCATCGTGGTTTCCAGTTACGTAATATATTTTCACTCCTTTGGTCATCCAAGAAGTAAAAAGCTTAATTATTTGAAGGTGAGATTTTGGAAAATAGTTCTTTTTAAATTGCCAGATATCAACGATATCTCCATTTAAAATAACTGTTTTGGGTTTTATGCTTTTGAGGTATTGTAAGAGTTCTTTTGCATTGCAACCTCTAGTGCCAAGGTGAATATCTGACAACACTAATAGGTCTAATTTCCTTGCGTAATTCTTTCCCATCTAATGCAATTGAGTAAAGAATAGTTTCAACCTTAGAAAAAACAATTTGGTTAATAAAAAATTTACAATTCCCATCCGGTGATGTTTTTAAATTTGATACAAAGAACCAATTGTTATGTATTTCAAATATTTAATTAAAATCACCTTTACATTAACTTTTTGTTTTAAATGTGTATCTAATGTTACCTTCAAGATGTTTTTAAAGGACTAAATTTGTAATCTCAAAATACTCCATGATGAAACTCTTTTCTAAAGGCACAAAACTGTTTAGCATTTTAAAATTTAAATGTCCGCATTGCCATGAAGGAGATTTCTTTAAATCAAACAATCCCTATAATTTTAGTAGCATGGCTGTTACCTACGACAACTGTCCGAATTGTAAACGAAAGCTATTGATTGAACCTGGGTTTTACTATGGAGCCATGTATGTTTCATATGCTTTTGGCGTAGCTCATATCATAAGCTTTGTTGTTGCAAAATTTGTGCTTGATTTTGAAATGGAGTTTTGGAATTTTATTATTTTAGTAGGAAGTGCTTTACTGATGATCTCTCCAGTTTATTATGCACTTTCAAAAATAGTTTGGGCAAATATGTTTATTAATTTTAAAAATGAATCAAATGAAAGATCTTGATGCAAACACTTTTCGTGAAAAAATTAAATCTGACGAAACAGCAGTAATTATTGATGTAAGAACTCCTGAGGAAGAGGTTGAAGGTACTATTAATGGCGCTTTAAACATTAACTTAATGGAGTCTTCATTTCCTGCCAAAATAATGGATTTAGACAAGTCTAAAACATATTACGTATATTGTCGAAGTGGCGGAAGAAGTGCCACAGCATGTCAGTTTATGGAAAAAAATGGTTTAACCGCTTATAATTTAAAAGGAGGAATTCAAGCATGGAATCGACTAAATTAAAAATTATCTCAGCGCTTTTTGTGATTGTTTCACTAACTACTTTCTCTTCTTGCAGTGGTCAATCAAAAGATAAAGAAGCTTCAAAACAAGAGAATACTCGTGTTTTAAAATCATATGAACTTGTTAGTGCAGAAGAATTTAAAGCACTTTTAGAAAAAGAGAAAAACCCTCAATTGATTGATGTAAGAACTCCTGATGAATTTGAGCAAGGTGCAATAGCCGGTGCAGTAAATTATAATTACTTATCTGCAGTATTTCGAAATCAAGTTCCTGTAATTAATAAAAATAGACCAGTTTTTCTTTACTGTGCTAGTGGAGGAAGAAGTAGAATGGCAGCTGATATTTTAAAACATGAAGGTGGTTTTAAAACCATAATTGACCTTAAGGGTGGTTATGCAGCATGGCAGAAACTAAGCCAATGAATAAAATTCTTTTAGCAATAATTCTTTGTGTAGTGCTTGGTTTTGCACCTCTTGGTAGCACACCTCACTTATTTGGAAAAGTAGAATGGATCATGGGTGGAGCTGTTGGTATGCAACTAATCGATTGGTTTGATTTTTTAATGCACCTTTCGCCTTTTGTCTTTTTATTGGTTGTAATTATTCGTCGTCTTAAACACAAAGCTTGATTTTTGGTTATATAATAATCGAAATAAATTTAAATATCAGTATTTTTATAGCTTGTATTTAAATTTACATTTAATCAAAATATAGTTTATGAAAAAAATTACTCTTTCTCTTCTTATTTCCTTCATTCTAGTTTCATTTTCTCAAGCAGCAGATTACACTGTAAAATTACAATCAGGAAATTATAATTTCAATCAAGAAGGAATAGAATTGTCTCTTGAAGCGTTCACTGAAACACATCAAACTTCTTATAGCATTGTTCAATTTTTTACAATTCCAACTGAAGTAGAAAAAAAGCGCTTCGAATCTAAAGGAATAAAATTATTGGATTATTTGCCGGAGAATGCATTCATTGCATTTATTGAATCTCCTTCTCAAGTTACATTTAAATCACTTAATGTAAAAGCAGCTGTTCCATATTTATCGAAATACAAATATTCAAAGCAACTAGCTAACAAAGAACATCCTGAGTGGGCCTTGAGAGCAGGAAATAAAGTTGCATTAATGGTTGAGTCTCACATAAATGTAGCTAAAGAAGATTTTGAGGCTTTTTTGATTTCAAATCAAATAACAATTACAAATACAGACCCATCAGGTGTTTATTTCGAAATAGCGTTAGCTTTAAGTCAAATTGAAACGATTGCAAATTCAGAATTGGTTAAATTCATTGATTACATTCAAGCTCCACCTGAGAAAGAGGATGTTTTAGCAAGAAGTCTTCATCGAGGAAATTTATTGGATTCCGATCATCCGTTGGGAAGGAAATATGATGGCTCAGGTGTGAGTATAGCAATTGCCGATGATGCTGATATTGGCCCTCACATTGACCTTCAAGGCAGGTTTGTTTCTTTTGCAACCGGAGGAAATGGCACACATGGTGACATGACTACAGGAATTGCTGTAGGTGCAGGTAATCTAAATCCTGATTATGTAGGTACTGCTACAGGTGCATTTTTGTATTATTACCTCATTAACGGTTATCCACATATTTCAAATGCAGTAACGAATTTAACGAATCGAGGTGTGGTAATTACTTCTACTTCATTTAGTGAAGGCTGTAATGCAGGATATACAGGAACAACTAGGGTCGTTGATCAACAAACGAGACAAAACCCTTCCTTAATTCATATTTTTTCAGCAGGAAATAGTGCAAGTAGTACTTGTGGGACTAATGCGTATGGAGCGGGAACCCCATGGGGGACTATTACTGGTGGAAGAAAAATGGGAAAAAATGTTATTGCAGTTGCTAACTTAACTTCTGATGGGTTTTTAACAGGCAGCAGTAGTAGAGGCCCTGCATCAGATGGACGTATTAAGCCCGATATTAGCGCAAATGGAACCAATCAAATTTCTACAGCACCTAATAACACTTACCAAGTTGGCGGGGGAACTTCAGCTGCAGCACCAAGTATTGCAGGCTTAACTGCTCAACTTTATCATGGCTATAGAAGCATTAACAACAATGCTACACCAGATGCTGCATTAATTAAAAATGCCTTGCTTAATACTACGAGAGATCTTGGAAATGTAGGACCAGACTTTACTTATGGTTGGGGAAGAGTAAATACTCATAGAGCAATGAAGTTATTGGAAGAAAATAGGTATTTAGATACTACCATTTCACAAAATGGTTTTAACTCTCACAATATTGTAATTCCGTCTTCTTTAAGAGAGTTAAGGTTTATGATTTATTGGACTGACTATGAAGCTTCAACAGTAGCAAATAAAGCACTTGTGAATGATATTGATATTCGAGTAGTTACACCAAATGGAGATACTATTCTGCCATGGATTTTAGATCCAACACCAAATGCAACAGCAATTACCTCTCCTGCTACTCGAGGTATTGATGATTTAAATAATATGGAACAAGTTTTTATCGATACAGCTGCTGCTGGCACATACAGAGTTTTAGTAAATGGAAAAGCGATTCCACAAGGTCCTCAAAAATATTTCCTTACTTGGGAAACTAGACCCGATGAAGTTCAACTAACGTATCCAAATGGTGGTGAATCATTTACGCCAGGAACTTCTGAGAATATTCGATGGGATGCTGTGGGAACAACTGGGGGTTATCGATTAGAATATAGTTTAAATGGAGGTTCAACTTGGACTACCATAACAATTGTTTCCGGTACAACTAGATCAAGAAGTTGGATTGTACCAAACAACGTTACAGGAAATGCACTAATTCGAGTAACAAAAATGCTTAGTCCTACTTTAACTTCTTTTGCTGATACATCTGATTATTCATTCTCAATTATTGGAGTACCAAATAATATCACAGAAGATTTTGTATGTACAGATTCTATAAAAATTAGCTGGGATTCTGTTCCTGGTGCAACTGCATACCAAGTTCATTTACTTGGAACAAACTACATGGATTCTATTGGTGTGACATCTGCTACTAATTTCACTTTAACAGGGATACAAAATACGAATGATAACTGGGTAAGTGTAAAAGCTCTTGGTAATTCGATTGAAGGTAAAAGAGCAATTGCTGTTTTACTTTCCAAAACTTTTGATAATTGTCCATTAGATTATGATGTAGCAATTAGTGAATTAATCTCACCTAATGATGACTATTTATACAATTGTAATCTTTCAAAATTTGCTGTAAAAGCTGTTGTGAGCAATTTTGGTGACTCTACATTACAAAATATCCCTTTAAATTATATTTTAAATGGAGTAACTTATAGAGATACGCTGCAAGGTCCATTAATGAAAGATTCTTCCATAGTTTTTACTTTTAGCGATTCAATAAATGCCATCACTAATAGTTTAAATTCTTTTGAAGTAAATGCCATCTTAGCTCAAGATCAATTTCTTACAAACAATAGTATACTTCAAAATTTTAGAGTGCTATCAAATGGTTTTGTGAATTTACCAAATAGTGAAAATTTTGATAGTAATATTTTATGTGCTACAACAACAAATTGTGGAGGTACAACTTGTAATTTAAACAGCATTTGGCAAAATATGCCAAATAACTCTGCTGATGATTTTGATATGCGAGTTAATCAAGGAGGTACTGCTTCACAAAATACAGGCCCTACAGGTGATCATACTTCAGGAAATGGAAGATATATTTATGCAGAAGCTTCAAATAATTGTTATGAAGTAAGTTCTCATGTTGTAAGTAATTGTATCGACTTAACAAATACGATTAGTCCTGAACTTGATTTTTGGTATCACATGTTCGGCGCTAATACAGGTTCATTGCATGTTGATATATATTCCGAAGGAAGTTGGATTAAAGATTTTGTTCCTTCTATAGAGGGAAATCAAGGTAGCTCTTGGATAAATCAAAAAGTTGATTTATCACAATTAAACGGAAAAACTGTTACCATAAGACTTAGAGTAGTTACTGGATCCTTTTGGGCAAGTGATATTGCAATTGATGACATCAGTTTAACTGATATTGCTGTGGGTATTGAAGAAAATAGAATGACAGACAATGTTAAAATCTATCCTAATCCTTCAAATGGTTTGATTCAAATTGAAATGGATCAACTTCCAAACAAAGATTTTATAGTTTATGATTTAAATGGAAGAGTCATTAAAAGATTCAAAGCTACGTCGAGAAACTTTAACGTTGATCTTTCTTCATTAAACAAAGGAATTTACTTCATTACACTTGAAGATTATTCAATCAGAGAGAAATTGATTCTTCATTAAAAAAAATAGTCAGTTTATTAAGCGCATGTTTTTAATTTAAAAACATGCGCTTTTTGATTCTGGTATAGAATAAAACAAAGAAGCATTTCTAAAAGCATTAATTTCGCAGAATGAATGAAAGTACAGAACAGAATGGCTTAGAATTGCCAATTATGGAATCTTTTTACACCCTTCAAGGTGAAGGATTTCACTCAGGAAGGGCAGCTGTTTTCATTCGCTTAGGCGGCTGTGATGTTGGATGCCATTGGTGTGATGTAAAGGAAAGCTGGGATGCATCCAAGCATCCAAAATGGTCAATAAATAAAATTGTAGACGAAGCACAACAGTATCCAGCAAGATTTGCTGTAATAACAGGCGGAGAGCCTGTAATGTATCAATTACAACCACTCTCCGATCAACTAATTGAAAAGAACTTTGAATTGGCGATTGAAACATCAGGAGCATATCCACTCAGTGGAAAATGGCACTGGATTTGCCTCTCTCCCAAAAAAAATAAAGCACCGCTTCCTGAATACTATGATAAAGCAAATGAGCTTAAAGTTATTATTTACAATAAATCAGATTTTAAATGGGCTGAAGAGCATGCTGCTAAAGTAAATTCTGAATGTAAATTATACCTGCAAGTTGAATGGAGCAAAAGAGAAGAGATGACTCCCCTATTAATTGAATACGTAAAACAACATCCAAAATGGCAAATCAGTATACAGTCTCACAAGTATTTAAACATCCCATAAAGCACATTTTCGCTTTTTTTTCTATTTGTCTTTTTTTAAGCTGTAGCAGTTTTGCTCAAGAATACAGCAGTTCAAATAAAAAAGCCATTAAAATCTACCAAGAAGCACAGGCACATTACCAAAAATTTGAGCTAAAAAAAACTGAGGAACTTCTTGAACAAGCCATTGAAAGAGATCCAACTTTTATTGAAGCAGCAACACTCTTGGCTTATGTAAATATCGATCAAAAAAATTATGAAGCTGCCAAAGTAAATTTTAAAAAAGCAATAGCGATAAACCCCAATGCAATTCCTAACAACCTCTTTTTCTTAGCTGAACTAGAGCTACAAAGCGGAGAATACCGTGAAGCTGAAAAAAATTACCGTCATTTTTTAACTACTAACCCAACATCTGATAATTTAATTACTAAAACTAATTCCGGTTTAGAAAGCATAGCTTTTGCTATCAATGCCATGAAAAATCCAGTAGATTATAAGCCTGAAAATCTAGGACCTGAAATTAATAGCGAACATGCTGAATACTTCCCAAGCTTAACTGTTGACGAACAAACTTTACTTTTCACAAGAAGATTACCAAGTCCTCAATCACCTCAAGGGTTTAATGAAGATTTTTATGTTGCTTATAAAGTAGATGGCAAATGGCAACAAGCATATAACCTCAACAAACCAATCAACACTATTATGAATGAAGGTGCTCCTTCGCTTTCTGCAGATGGTCAAATTTTATTTTTTACTGCTTGTGAATTATATGGTGACTATGGTGGTAATCGAAAAGGGTATGGTAGCTGTGATATCTTTTACTCTTCTAAAATGGGTAAAAATTGGTCTGAACCTAATAATTTAGGAAAACCAATTAACTCGAATCATTGGGAAACTCAACCTTCTTTTTCGGCAGATGGTAAAACCCTGTATTTTATTAGAGGTCTCAGAGACAGGCAAGGTCAAAGAAATGGTGATATCTATGTTTCTGAACTCAATGAACAAGGCTTTTGGAGCAAACCTGAAGCTTTACCAAAAAATATAAATACCCCAATGAATGAAGAGTCTGTCTTTATTCACCCTGATGGTTCAAGCCTTTATTTCTCTTCTGACGGTCATCCAGGAATGGGTGGATTAGATATTTTCATGTCGAAAAAAGACAGCACAGGAAATTGGGGAGACCCTGTAAATATTGGCTATCCTGTCAATACCTATCAAAATGAAAATAGCTTATTGGTTTCATCAGATGGTAAAACTGCTTTTTTCGCCTCAGACAGAGAAGATGGTTATGGAGATTTAGACCTCTATAGTTTTGAATTAGCACCAGCTTTCAGACCGAATGCTGTGAGTTATTTTGCTGGTAAAATCACTGATAAAAAAACGAAAGAGCCACTACAAGCAAAGTTTGAATTAATTGATTTAGCTAATGGAGAAATAGTTGTTGAGTCTTATTCAAACAGCATCGATGGAGAATTCTTTTTAAGTCTTCCATCTGGTAGAGAATATGCTTTAAATGCTTCAAAAAATGGCTACCTTTTTTATTCTGATCACTTTGCATTGAAAGAAAACACATCAAATAGCCCTTTTAAAAAGGACATAAAAATGCAACCAATTGAAGTAGGACAAACGATTGTTTTAAAAAATATCTTTTTTGAAACAGCTAAATACAATTTAAAGGCTAGTTCAAAAGTTGAGCTAAATAAATTAGTTGGATTTCTAAAAAGCAACCCAGCACTAAAAATTGAAATTGGCGGTCATACAGACAATGTTGGGAAATTATCCGACAATCTACTGCTTTCTAAAAATAGAGCAAATGCTGTATTGGATTACTTAATTGAAGCACAAATTGAACCTTCTCGCCTAACTGCTATTGGATATGCTGACAAATTACCAATTGCAGATAATGCTTCTAGCGAAGGGAGAGCTCAAAATAGAAGGACAGAATTTAAGATCATTGAGAATTAAAGCCAATTAACTATAAAAATCTAGTTAATTAAATTATACTATTACCTAGTTAAGAGTAATGATCCCTTAATCTCTTCGCTTCCCACTTTAATAACGTAGAAATAAACTCCCTCAGGAGCATCATATCCGCCAAGGGTTCTTCCATCCCATTTGTACTGTCCAATGTTGGTATCAAATACCGTTTTCCCCCATCGATCGTAGATTTGGAAGCTGGCACAACCTAAGAAATTCCCTTCAAACCCAGGAGAAAAGAAATCATTTATACCATCTCCATTAGGAGTAAAGACATTTGCGTCTTTCAACCTCAACAAATCCTTAAAGCTCTCAGCTGGGATTATTTTGGTGATGGAGTTTGTACAATTTGCATTTGAACCTACTAATGTCAACACATTTTGTTCTGAATAATTTATATCAAATTGAGGATTTCGGTCTGTACTAACTAAAACATCATTGAGGTACCATTCAAAATTATCAGTTGAAACGGAAGTGTTTTCAATTTCTAAAACCGAACCACTACAACGAGGAGAATTAATATACTCAAAATCAACACCTGCGCTATCAAGTGCTTCTACAAATAAGCTATCCAAATCATCACAACCCGCTTGATTGGTAATCTGAAGAATATATTGCTGATCTACAGTCATAAAAGCAAATGGATTTTGAACATTGTTGGCACTTAAATTCATACTCGGAGTCCATAAATAAGTAATTCCTGTTGTATCTCCTTGTATTACAGGATTGAATTGTACGGTATCTCCTATACAAATCGAAAGATTATTTGGATTAAAATCTAAGTTAAATACAGAAATAGTAATCGTATCTTCTGCAACACAGCCATTAATATCAGTTCCTCTTACGGTATACTCAATATTTTTTAACGCATTCGCAATAGGATTTGGAATAGTTGGATCATCCAACCAAGTATCTGGAGACCAAATGTATGTTTGAGCTCCGCTAACATTCAATTGAATAGATTCACCAACGCAAGAGAAGGTATCTTTTTCTGCAATAACATTTGGAAGCTGATTTACAAAAATAGTGACAGTATCGAAATTAAAACAACCATTAGCATCCGTCACACTTAAGAAATAATCTCCAGTTGCTAATGGAAAAGCTAATGGATTAGGAACAGTCACATCCGAAAGATTGGTCGCAGGACTCCAACTATAGGTGAGCAATGAAGAACCTTCAATTCCAATTTGAACAGTATCTCCAAAGCAAATTGTAGTATCATTTCCTGCATCAGCAATTGGCAGAGGATTTACCTCAACTGTTTTGATGACTGAATCAAAACAACCGATTGCAGTTTCTACCTTTAAAGTAACTGAATACGACCCACTAGATGCATATTGGTAAGCAGGGTTTTGTAGATTAGAACTTCCAAAACCATCCCCAAAATCCCAATCCCATGAGCTTATGTTTCCAACACTTAAAGTTGTTTGATCAGTGAATGCAGTAAAATCACCCAAACAAAGAGCGTCAGCCTGAAAATCAACAATCGGTAATGGGTTAACATTTACAAGCATTGAATCAATTGAGATACAACCATTAGCATCTGTAATACTTACAAAATACTTAGTTGTATCAGTAGGGCTAGCCATTGGATTAGCAGCATTCGCATCTGATAATCCTGCAGTTGGAGTCCAAGAGAATGAAATTCCTGTTGGTGCTGTTGGACTGCCTCCTATTTGAACAGAATCTCGTAAACAAATAGTTTGGTCTGCACCAGCATCAATTACTGGTGAAGGGTTTACAAATATTGTCAAATTATCAGTATCAACACAACTATTTACATCAGTAACTGTCACAGAATAAGTGGTAGTTACTAAAGGACTAGCTACTGGATTAGCTAGAGTTATATCGTCTAAGCTAGCCGCATTGTCCCAAAGATAGGTAGAACCCGCAGGCCCTGTTGGCGAACCTCCTATTGTTGTATTTAAACCTTCACAAATAGACTGATCTACACCTGCATCTACTATTGGCAATGGATTAACAGTAACAGTAACTTGATCAGTTGATGTACAAGCATTTCCATCTGTAATGGTAACCCTATAAGTTGTTGTTATTAATGGAGTTGCAACAGGATTTGCAACACTTGCATCATTCAAACTTATTGCATTATCCCATGCATAAGTTACTCCTGCTGTAGTTGAAGTTGGACTACCTCCAATTGTTACAGAATTTCCAATACAACTACTCTGATCTGCACCTGCATCTACATTTGGAGCAGGGTCAACGTTTACTGTCATTTGATCAATTGAAGTACAAGCATTTGCATCTGTTACAGTAACTGTATAAGTTGTAGTTACAATGGGGTTAGCAACAGGATTTGCTACGGTAGTTGAACTTAAACTACCGCCATTATCCCAAGCATAAGTAACTCCAGTAGTGCTAGAAGTTGGACTTCCTCCTATTGTTGTACTTGAACCTTCACAAATCGTTTGATCTGCACCTGCGTCCACATTGGGTGCAGGATTTACAGTAACTGTAACTTGGTCGGTTGAA
>TARA_R110002096_G_scaffold27293_2_pt1 | contig 15496 bp, 35 predicted proteins | sample TARA_R110002096 | Tara Oceans TARA_R110002096 (sample SAMEA4397295) | marine metagenome | biome: Polar Biome; feature: [DCM] deep chlorophyll maximum layer (ENVO:01000326); material: water (ENVO:00002006), including particulate matter (ENVO:01000060) such as... | depth 35 m | reverse complement strand
ATATAATTTCAAGAATATAATGGCTAAAAAAACAAGAAATATTAAAAGGTCAAAACATGATAAACTTGTTAATGACTATGATAAGCAAAAAGAAAAGCATCTAGAACGTTTAGCAAATAAAATGTTAAAAGATGAAGATAAAAAGGATAGATTAAGAAGTAAAACAATTAAAGGAGATTTTTTAAACAAATTTTAAGTTATGAAACTATTTAAATACAATGAAAGCCAATTGAAGTATGAACCTTTTAGTTCAACATCAATATTTTTAAAATTCGCAATATTATTTTTTGGTACATTCCTATTTTTAGGGTTAGCCAACGCCCCTATAGTAGAATATGTAGTTAATACTGAAGATATACTTTTAGTAGAAACAGCAAATGAATTTAGTGAAGACAAATTAATTGAAAATATTAATAAACTAAACTTTAAACACCCACATATTGTATTAGCTCAGTCAATTCTAGAAACAGGGCATTATGGTTCAAAAATATTTAAAGAGAATCATAATTTATTTGGTATGAAAGAAGCGCGTGTTAGGCTTAATTTAGCTAAAGGCACTCAATTTGGCCATGCTTATTATAAAAATTGGGAAGAGTCACTTACAGATTATGCTTTATGGTATTCAACATATGCTTATAAATGTAAAACAGAAAAACAACTATATAAATTATTAGATAAACAATACGCTGAAGCACCAGCTTATGTATCAATGTTACAAGAAATAGTATTAGTTAATAATTTAAGGGAAAAATTCGAATAAGTTAAATTTATAAATGAAGTAAGATTATGTCAAAGAATTCAATGAAACAAACAGTAGATCAGAGTATGTTGTGGAGAAACTGGATGATTAAGAAAGGAAGTTTAAAAATTGTAAAAAAATCAAAACCACTATATACTGTAAACAGATAAATGTCAAAAAAACCAACAAACCATTTCGAACACTTTGATGATGAAATATTACTAGAAATGGCAGTGTTTTACCCAACACAGCTAAGAAAAATGTGTGTATTGATTAGTTTAGACCAACAGTTAGAAAAGGAAAGTTATGAAAAAATTGAAAATAGTAGTAATAGGGGAAACGTGTGTTGATAAATTTATTTACTGCAAAATAGATAGATTATCACCAGAGGCGCCAGTACCAGTTTTACAACCGTTAACTACGGAAAATAACGCTGGTATGTCAGGAAATACGGTAGCTAATATAAAAGCATTAGCACCAGAATCACAAGTCATCCATTTCTCAAACTTAAAACAAATAACTAAAACTAGGTATGTTGAAGATAAAACAAACCATATGTTTTTAAGGGTTGATGAAGGTGATAATAGTATTGAACCTTTTAAATGGAGTGATGACTATAAACAGTTCCTAGAAGAAGCTGATGTTGTTATTGTAAGTGATTATGATAAGGGATATTTAACAGATATAGATTTAATAAAAATTACTACACATTCAAAATTATCTATCTTAGATAGTAAACGTAAACTTACAGATAAAGTTATAAATTCTTTTAATTTTGTTAAATTAAATGAAGAAGAATGGGAAAACAATTATGGGTTAGATGATAAAAATATTATTGTAACTTTAGGTGCTAAGGGTTCAATGTATATGGGTAAAATATTTCCATCTAACAATCCTCAAGAAACAATTGATGTAAGCGGAGCTGGAGATACATTCACAGCTGCCTTTGCTTTATCATATGCAACAGCTCCATCAGTCCCAAATGCTATTAATTATGCTAACAAAATAGCATCCAAAGTAGTAAGTAAACGTGGTGTAGTAACTCCAATATGAAACCTATATTAGTATTTTGCCATAATTATGTTCACCATAATTGGTATGAAATTATAGAAGAACAATTACATAAATTAGTAAATAGTGGTTTGTATGAAAGTGCTACTGAAATTTATTATGGGGCTTATGCTCCTCACCAATTTCAACTATACAAATTTATTGATTTAGTAAAATCTTTTGATTCCGAATCAAAAATAAAAATTGTAATCCACCCTAAAAATGATGGTGAACGTCAAACAATGATTCTTCTACAAGAGGTATGTAAAAATTACCCGGATGCCTACACTTTATATTATCATACTAAGGGTATTACTTCACTCCAAAATCATAATGGGGGAGTAAAATATAAAAATATTGAATCATGGAGACACATTTTAGAATATTTTAATATTGAGTTATGGGAAGAATGTATCCAAAAACTCCAAATACCCAAGAATGATATATGCGGTGTTCTATATTGTGGAAAATCTGGACAATTTTATAATTTTTACTACCCCGGAAATTTTTGGTGGGGTAAAACATCATATTTAAACAACTTACCAGATATGAAAGAACGTGATAATAGAATGGGGTGTGAGTTATGGATAGGGTGTATTGAGCATAATTGGGTTAATTTATATGATAAACAATACCCGGATATATATCATGAATATTTTGATCCAAAAAACTACAGAAAAGATTTGGATACCTGAAATATTGTTCGTATATTTACGGGGTAAATGGGGTGCGAGCCCAATAAAAATAAAGGTTATGCCAATAATAGAATTTTCAAATTTAAATAAATACGGTAATATCCGCACTAGAAGATTTTATCATCCTACTAGTAATTATGGTTTTAATCCTAAAGGTTTAGGACCCTTTGTTAATGTTAAACTATTTAAATATAAGCATACAGACCGTATACCACCTGGTATAGTAAACATAAATGATAAGACATATATTGTACCGGGCTGGAAAGAAGTTATTAAAGGTACAACATTAAACGATGTAATACACATCAAACCTAAAGTAAAAGTTTCTAAATCTAAAACTGTAATTAAAATCAATAAAAGTAGTAGTAGTGATGCTGAGTATACTACGAAATATTACCCAGATTCAGGCAAATATCATTGTGATTGTCCTGGTACTTGGAGAACTAGAGGAAATTGTAAACACGTAAAACAAATGAGAAATGAGCAGGGGTAGACCATCAGAGCAAGTAGAACATAGAACAAAGTATGTTTTAGAATTTATAGATGTTCCATCAAAACCAGAATTAGGTGGTAGATCATTATGGCATTTTGATGATGATAAATTCAAAAACGGTCCTTGGAAAGTAGAACAATTTGAGAGTCCTGAAGATAAAGTAAAAAAAATTAAAATTAAACCTCAAAAAGGTAAAGCATATAATAAAATGCCAGTAGTTATGGTATTCAAAACATCAAAAAATGCAAATGCTAGAACAAAGATGAAGGTTTGGAAGAATGAAAACATAGATTATATAATTACAGCCCCAAAACTTCCGGGCATACCCGATAAAGCAGTTATATTAGAATTAGGCGTAGGTGAAGGATTTATTAAATCTTATCAATCTAAATATAATTTGTGATATTTATCACTGAATAAAAATTAAACAACATGGCAACAAGAGCACTTATAGGTTATTTAAGCGAAGACAGAGAATTTACCTGTACTTACAACCATTATGATGGTTATCCAGAAGGTTTAGGTAAAGCATTACTAGATCATTATGATACTGATGAACAAGCTAAAAAAATAGCAAATACAGGATATATCTCATCTGTAGATGAAGATGGAACTATTGATTCAAAATATGATGAACCTGCTAATAAAATGGTTCTTGATGATGATATAATAGAAGCAGGATTACAAATAGGTGAAAAAGTAGATGAGTATGGTGGGCAATATGGATATGTATGGTTTGACAATCAGTGGATGACATTTAAAAACAATGGTATTCGCTCAATAGCAGATCAATTTGAAAGAGAAATGCCAGCAGATGGTGCAGGAATATTTAGAGTAGATGAACAATTAAACGAAAAAGAAAAAGAAGATATGGCAGAAAGTTACAAAACAAAATGGAATGATTTTATTACTGAAAATCAAGTAATTGATGATCAATGGACAGTATATGTAAAATCATTAGTTAATGATATTAGATTAAATGGAATTGATGATTATGTTAATTTTAGTGAAGATGATTTTAAAGAAGATTTTGATAATTATATAGCAGATAAAATGGATCTCTAGTATTTTTTCCCCCTGATCCTAAAATTGAGGCACCAAACGGTGCCTCTTTTTTATGTTAAAAATTTGGATAAGCAATAAATCATTCGTATATTCACACCATGAATAAAGATAGCATTCAGTCTATAATAAATAAATCTTACCCAAAGATAGAAAAATATTATGGACACTCAAAATACCATAATTGTACCCCTTATGTTGAACTTCACCACAACATTTATATAAGAATAACTGGGGACAAATACGATCAAGAAATCTTATCAGAAACAGAATGTAACCCCGATGCAGAATATGATAGAATTGATAATACTATTATAATCTATTGGCCTAAAATGGTTGATAAAGAAACTATTATCAAATCATTAATACATGAATATCAACATTATTTACAATCATCATCTTGGATGAAAAGATATTATAATATGGGTTATAATTATAATAACCACCCATATGAGGTAGCTGCAACAAAAGCTGAAAGTAATTGGAAGACTTTCGCATAAAAATTTGGAGAAGCGAGGGAGCCTTCGTATATTTACGGGGTAAATGAGGCATGAAGCCAATAGAACACAAAATAAAAATAAAGGTTATATGAAAAAAGTAAATTTAAATCCGTCAAATTCAAAAGTTATTAATGGTACTGTATTTGTTACTGCATTGAAAGCATTAGCAATGTCTAAAATGCTATCAGACCAATTAGAACATGGTAATAACATTACACACCCCACATTAGGAATTATGTATCAATATAATGGTCCTTATTCTCGCGCATAAAAATTTGGAGAAGCGAGAAATTGTTCGTATATTTACGGGTAAAACGGGTGAAAACCCAAGTATTAATAAAAATAAGAGTTATGTTAAAAAAAATTGATTTTAAATATTTGATAGGAGCGATAAGTGCTTTTGCATTAGGTCTAGGAACAATGCATGGTGTTGTTCAAAGTTATATCCACTTTGCTGGTATTGATAATGAAATGGCATTTTGTGTTATGGCTTTTATGATTGGAGTGATATGTTTAATGTTCAGTAAAAAATCATAAGGTATGAATAATTATAGTGGTAGTTTAGAGGGATTAGTTAATAATTTCCCAACAAAACATAAAGAAGGATTTACAACTCCTGAAATTGATAAATTAATTCAATTATTTCCGGATATTGAAATTAGTAAATTTGATGATGCTTTAGTAGGTAATACTGTAATGGTTAAATATGGTGACCATGTTAATTATAAGCATGATATCCTTACAGCACTAAGGTGTGGAATTGAAGATAGAGCAATTAAATTAATAGAATGGGATTGAATATGAAAATTAAAACAACAGAAGACGGTTGGGGCTGTGTTCCTGAACTAACAGATGTTACTTATGAACTAGATCAAATAGGTGATTATGTTTATGAAATTAAAAACTGTGTAAGAATTTCAGATTTAGAGAGTATGGTACAGGATCTTAGTGAAATTATGGATAATGTTAAATATCATCTAGATAAGATAAATGTCCAAACAGAGTTTATCACAGTAGATATAGAAGATTAATTAATTAAAAATAAAAGTTATGGCAAAAATTGAAAAAAGTTTTTTAACCCCAAAGTGGTTAGTAGTTAAAGAAATGTATGAAAATGGAACTAATGGTTCTGATAAGTTTGGTGATAATTTCCCGGTTGATGGTGAATTAAATGAATTATCAAGTGAGTTTACTGATATTTTAGGTGAATTAACTAGGCAATTTGGTTGGGATTGTGTTATTGAAGGTGTAAAAATGGACTTATGGAAAGAACGTATTTGGTCTTTAATTGAAAATGCAGGCCTACTACCTGAAATTGCTTGGAGGGATGATTTAGAAACAGATCGTTTAAACCAAATGGAGGTAGATGAAGATGATATCTATGATATTGATTTAGATGAAATGGAAAAAGAAATTTATAACTCATAATATGTTTGAAATGGAAAATACAAAACAATACACAGGTGAATATATTTCACTGTTTGACCACTTAGGTAGAGCTGCTGGTGGTGATTTAGGTACAAAAGTAGCTTATGCTGCTGCTAAAGCAGGAGTTAAACATGGAGTTAAACAACTAGATGAAAGTTATTATACTGGTGAGATTTATACCTATCCAACTGACTTTTTAGTTGATTACTTCAACAATAATAAATAAAATGGACAAAAACGAAAAAGAAAATTTATATAGGAAACTAAGTTTAATTCTTCAACTAATTGAAGATCGTAACAATGGGGAAGCAATGCAACATTTAGAAGAATTAATACATAGAATTCAATTCAATAAAATTTAAACTATGGCGTTAAGAGATATGTTATTAGGGTTATTTTGTTTTAGTATAGCCCACATACTTACATTTTTCCAATTAAATGGTCAATTTTTTAAAACAGATTGGTTTAGAAAAAATGAACTGCTAGTAGCAGCAGCAGGTATAATTCTATCATTCTTTTATATTTGGGGAACTAGATATACGGTTAGTGGGTTTGAAGGTTTATTATGGCCTGCTCGATTTGTAGGATTTGGGGTTGGGATGATAATTTATGCTATTGGTGTTAATTATTTTTTCGGTGAAACTTTAAATCCTAAAACAATTGTTAGTTTATGCTTATCATTAATTTTAATTTGCATTCAAGTATTATGGAAGTAAATAAAAGAAAATACTTACTAGAAAATGGGTGGTGGGCTCAATATCATGATAATTGTTGGTTTGAGTCATCTAAAGATAAATTCTATGTCAAAGATGGAATTGTAGTTGGTTTTAGACCCGAAAGTGAAGGCATAACATTAGAAGAAGCATATGAAAAAGCGAGAACATAGGGGTTGTGAGTGGAATAGTCCTATCTATAGACAAATTATAGCAGAAAAAAATAAAAAAGAAGGTAAAACAACAATAAATGAATATAAAACAAAACGTGGTAAAAGAAGCTAAAAAGCTTTTATACAAATAATATTCAGTTAATACGTATATACGATGATAACCGATTACTTAAAATATGTAAATGACAATGCTTACATTGTAAAGCGTGAGGTACCAACCCATGTATTTGAAGTTAAAGGTCAAAATAAATTAAACATGCAACTCTTACAAGATTATAGAGATTACCTTGGGTGCGATCACGTTCTTAGATCTCAAACCCATTTCCTAATGTGTAAAACCATTGAAGAAGCAGAAATTCTAGAAGAAAATGTCGAAAGTTAATTATGGCGATTGGATTGAAGAAGATCCATTCCACCCCTGTTTGAAGTGTGGGGAAAATGATTTTAGTATAAACATGATAACCGACTTATACACATGCGATAATTGTGGTGAAATTTTGGTTGCGCCAAAAGAGTCGCATAAAAAGAAGAGGCCTACGAAAGCTCGTCCTCGCCTTGAGGAAGACTGGGAATAAGAGTTGTAGGCTCAATATTTATAATCAAAAATGAGAAAGTGGAATGATTGGCAGTCACATGGTGTATCCTTTTGGGGTGAAGTAGTTGAAGGATATAGACCTATGTCTATTTACGATGGGAATTTTAGCACAGGCTTGCGTTTATATACTCAAACACCTCGCTATTACACAAATAATGCTGATCCATCAGATTGGGATTGGGCTGATTCTAATACGGCTGTGCAAGGTGGAGTAGGTGCTGGATCAAATACAAGCCCAGATGGAACTCCACAAATTATATTTTGCGCACATGATTCTTTGTCAGTAGAAAATCCTATTAATACAATAAATTTTTGGGAAGGTAATCATATGGATGTAGAATGGTTAATCTCGCTTCCATACTTTACTACATTAGGTAATACACCAGCAAGTACTACTGATTGGAATGAAATTGTACTACAGCTTTATAAAGCAGGTGGTTGGTTTTGGACTGAAGGTGGTTGGCCTCCTATAAAAGGACCAGGGACTGAAAGTATTGATTTACGACCTGCATGTAATTATGAGTTTCATATGGATGAATGTTGGGATGGAACTACACTAACATCTTATGTAGATAGTCACAACCAATCAGCAAACACAATATTTGGTACTGCACCATCTTCAACTGCAGCATTTACTTCATTTCCTTGGGATGCTACTTTTAATTTTAATGATGTAGTTGCTTTTGAAAATAGTTCAAACCTATCCATATCGGGAGTAGTAACTCATGAGTATGTAGGATCATGTGAGAGTTCAGGCAACCAGTATTTATTAGATGCTAGAGGTGGAGCTGGTGGGACTTGGTTTCTTATGAATTACCAAGGACATAGTTGGAATTGGAGTCAAAACTTACAATTTAGTGGTCAATCTAATTCTGATAGACATCATGCTATTGCAACTGGAAATTCCACAACTAATAGTAGTAAATTATATTATGGTAGTGGAAATGGGTGGGAAGGTGAAGTAGCTAGTGGGACTTGTTCTACAGCAATGACTACAATTAATACTGGTTTGCATGTTGGGGAGAGACATACTCAATCCACTAGATGGGATGGGATGATGTCAATGTTTAGAACTTGGGCGTTTGAATTTGATCATGATATGGCTGAAATATCCTGGCTACATAATCAAGCACGTATACCTGTATTCATTTAAGACTTCCGCGAAAATATTTGGAGAAGCGAGAAATTGTTCGTATATTTATGGTATAAATCGGGTGCGAGCCCAACACAGTTATGAGACAAAAAATATTATATTTACATGGTTTAGAAAGTCCACAGGGTGGTGATAAGGTTGATTTCTTAGCAACTAAAGCATTTGTTCATGCTCCTGAGTTAGATTATACAAGGAGTGATATATTTCCATTCCTTATTAGCACAGTTGAGGAGTTTAAACCTGATGTAATTATAGGTTCATCAATGGGTGGTTATTCTGCATTCGTTTTAGGAGCGCTTTATAAGATTCCCGTTGTTGCTTTTAATCCTGCTTTGCATTCTAGAAGAATTGAGCCTAATTTCCCTAAATTTGTAAAAGAGCATGTTCCTGATAACTTTCATTTGGTGTTGGGTGAAAAAGACACCGTTATTGATGGTAGTAAAACGTTAGATTGGCTTAAAGATCATGTTGCCGGTAAGCATATGCAACATCAAATCCATCGCGTTAAAACAATGGGGCATAGAGTGCCACTTGATGTATTTTGCGATATGTATAATAAAACAATTAAGTAAGATGAAAGAATTAAATAATTTTAGAGAATATCTTAACGAAGCTAAATTTAAAGTTGGTGATAAAGTAACCATGAATAATGGTGGTCCAGAAATGGAGATTACTAAAACACGTAGGATGTTTGGATCTGATCTTAATGCTTACTCAGTTAAAAAAGCTGATGGAGAGGAAATGGAGTATGATGAAAAGCAATTGAGATTAGCTGAAAATGATAAAAATGATTATGCTAATAGTGAAGAAGATTACACTGATAGTATGGTTATGGAAAAAATAATTGATATAATAAAATATCACGAACTTGACCCATCAGATGTATTAGAAGAAGTAGGCCAAGAGTTTGGAATTAATTTTGAATTCGGAAGAGGTCAATAAAACTAAAAATAAAATAAAATGGATAAATTTAACTTAAAAAAATTTCTTGGGGAAAAATCATTATTAAATGAAAACGCACCTGGGTATGATACTAGAAAGACAGGTGAAGCACTACCAACACTAGAAAGTGTTAAAGCAGCTTATGAAGCTAAACAAAACAAAGAAGAAGTCAAAGAAGGTGTTTGGTCTGTATTACCAGATAGGATTCCTGAATTTATTCAAAAAATTCAAGATATTAAAGACGAATATCATGCTGTAGTAGGAAGTGATTCTGTTTATGATGGTTTGGATATGGCTATTACAGCAGCTGAAGAATTACTAAACATGAAATTGAAAGAAGAATAAATGAGTTTTAATCTACAAAAATACTTTAAAGACCAGTACTTACTAGAAGGTGATTGGGATAAATTAAGTTCTACAGAAGCTTCTGATGAAGCGGATGATATTATAGAGTTAATTAAATCTGCTTATGCCTACATTGGAGGTCACAGTAATTTTAAAAGTGTTGGTGATGTAGATAAAGAAACAGGCAGAGGTGCTGAGTATGAAGTAATTGATTTAGATGATGATGGAGATCTTGATGCAGTTAACGTATCTAAACGTAAAGCTGCTGGTGAAAAGTTCGTTGCTACGGGCCATGATGGTTCTCGTGAAGCTAAAAGAGCTGTTATTACACATAAAATAGATAGGTTGAAGAAACCAGGTTTTTATGTTGAAGTATCAGGAAAAATAAAAGATATCTTACTTAAAGCAGGTGTACCTCAGGTAACTGACGAAGCTACTATTGAGAAAGCGCTAGCTGGTAAAGATGTTACTATGAACGATGATGGTTCATATACAAGGAGCATTGCTGGTACAAAGCATGAAAAAATAATGCTAGGGACTCCGCTAGTATAAAATATATGAGAAAATTTCTAGTAGTATTAGTACTCCTATCTATAGTAGGTTGTGCTTCTTATCAACCTTCAACAGAGTATAATTTTGTTAAAGTATTAGGTGTCACTCCTCAAGGTGATACAATTCTTATTGATGTTAATTCATTAAGACCAAAAGTTTATAACAACTATTATTATGATAATGGGATTAATAGATATCCTTACAACTACAATTATTATAATACACCTCCAGTAATTATAAGACCTGTAAATCCAAAGCCAAGACCTATAAGACCTATAGTAACTCCGCCTTCATTTACAGCTCCTAAACCAATTACTAAACCTACAAAAGGTAAACAGTAAAACTTATTAAAGACTTATGTGAATATATGTGGCTCCCCAAGGGAGCCTTCGTATATTTACAAGGTAAATGGGGTGCGAGCCCAAAAAATAAAAGTTATGAGTAAATTTGTAAGTACATTTAATAAAGGATTTAATATGACCTTTGAAAATGGATTTGGTATATCAGTTCAATGGGGTGTTGGTAACTACTGTGATAGGAAAGATGGTGGTGATTATAATGAATCAATGAATGGAGAATTTTGGGAAGCTACATCTGCTGAGATTATGATTACCGGAAACAACGATGGTGTTGTTTTAGGTAATGGTGATGTAGTTGCAGGTTGGTTGTCAACTGATAAAGTTGCTGAAGTAATTCATATGTGTTCAACTGCCAGAAATACAGCCCACCTTAACCAAATGTTAAAGAATTCCACATTAAGTTAAAAGTAATGCGCGAAATATGTGGAGAAGCGAGGAATTGTTCGTATATTTACGGGGTAAATGAGGTGAGAGCCCAGAAATATTAAATTAATTAAATAAAGGTTATGCAAAATTCAGTTAAAAGAGGTCGTCCGAGTAAAAAAGTTGTTAATAATCCAACACAAAGTATTGTTGTTAAAACAGTAAAAATGGACAATATGGAGTTCAACAAGAAATTGTTTGAGCCGATGAAAACAGGTACTAAGGTTGATCCATTCTTTAGTATGGAAGGTGGTGTTATGCCAGGTACAAACGTTGTAATTACAGGTGATCCTGGGGTTGGTAAAACAACAGTATTGCTTGATGTTATTGCTGATCTTTCAATTAAAGGTAAAAAATGTTTATTTATTTCAGGTGAAATGAATGCCATTGACATGGTTGGTTATGTTAAGCGATTCCCAAAATTTGGAGATTTAGATATCTTATTTATGGGTGATTACAGTGAAGTTAATCCTGATGTTGTTCTTCGAACTGCACTTAAAGAGGGTTATGATTGTGTGTTAATTGATTCACTTGCTGAAATTTCAGATAATTATGTTGATTATTTCGGTGGAACTGGAAAATCAAATACCAATCGTATTTTGCAATTGCTTGATGAGCATAACCAAGCAAATAATGATGCTAAACTTAATAGCACGTTTTTGATCATTCAACAAGTTACTAAAGGTGGAACGTTTGTTGGATCAAATAAGATTAAGCATATGACAACAGCAATGGGTCATTTAAAATTTGACGGTGATGGTCAGCGTTTTTTCCACTTTAGTAAGAACCGTCGAGGTGGTAGTGGTAATAAGTTGTTTTTCAATTTAAATAGTAAAAATAAGGTGAATTGGTTATTTGATGAGCCTATAAATGCAGTTGCATAATGAATTATATTTTAATTTACATAGTAATAGGATCAGTTCTCACATCATTGTGGGACTGGTTGCTATTTGGAACTAAAAATCAATTTAATAATATAGAAAGAATGGTTTGTATATTAGTTTGGCCTGCATCTTTAGGCTTGTATTTATACAACTTTATTAAAACATTTAAAAAGAAGTAATATGAAGAATTTTTCGAGATATGTAGTAACAATGGATATGTATGTTTATGCTGATAATGATTATATGGCTAGAAAAAATGCACATAAAATGAAGAAAAGAATTAATGAGTTGTATCCTGATTCTAGTACACAGGTTAATGGGATTGATGAGCAACCCTTTGCAACATTAACAAGCAGAAAGTTAGATGATCATTCCGAGCCTTTAAGTAAAAAAAAGGATGATAAATTACCATTTTAAATATGAAAGGAGAAAGAATTAATTTTACAGTTAATACATCATTTTATAAACGAAATGATTGGGTAGACCACATTTATGAAGGTTTAAAAGCTCAAACTTACAAATATTGGGAGTGGGTTGTAACTGATGATTTTTCACCTGATAAAAATGCTGAAGAACGTTTAAAGGAAATAGCTAAAAATGACCATCGGGTAATTTATTACACTCAGTCTAGGAAGAAAGAATTATTTTATAATCCTAACTATGGTGCTAGTGGTAATGTTATATTTCAAATGGATAGTGATGATACAATGTATCCTACTATACTTGAAGTTTACGCTAAACAATTTATGGAGGATCCTTCATTGATTGGGATATGTTGTGGTGCTTTAAAAAATATTAATGGTACTGAGTTATTTGAGTGGACTACTCCTAATTTAGAGGCGCAAAGTAATTTTACTATGACTTATGGTCGAGCTTGGAGAAATGTAATACCACACTTTGATTTTGATGGTAAATTAGATTACTTCCAAAATGATCTTAATATTTGGAGACAAATTGAAGCTAGAGGTAAAGTAATGTTTTTACCTAGAGAATTATATAAATACAACTATGCTAGTCAAGGTAGTTTCTCACACAGACAGTTTGAAGGCTATAATAATGAATCAGAGAGATTTATTGAAGATGAAAGATGTAGAATTGAAGGAAAGTTTAGTACTAGTACTGACCTTTCTCAAGAGGGTATATGGAATAATGATGATGGGTGTTCTTTTGATTTGAAATATTTACCTATTAATAAACTAACTTGGGCTTTTTATAAAGCTGATTTCCATAAAATGCCAGGTAATAGTAGGATTAATTTTATAAAATCAGATATAAAACCTTATGAAAAACAACTACTAAATGAATTATATTATGATAATACTATAATTTATAATGGTGATGTTAGAGGTGATTATGATGAAGTTATTGTATATGTAAGTAACCAAGAAACATTAGATATAATGTATAATTTCCACTCACTATATTCACAACTTAAACCTGATGTTAAAATAAGATTCCATGTTAATAAACAAGTGTTTAATTGTGGGGTTGGTAATGCTCCTCATAGTTATTTTGGATTTGGACATATATGGGATGGATGTTATGAGTAAGGATGATAAAAATAAAAAATTAGAGAAAGTAACACTTACTCAACAAGAAATATGGCAGGCTATGCGTGGTAATGTTCATAAGAGTAAAAAAGATTATAAACGTAAACCTAAACATAAGGGTGATGATGATGAGTATAATTGGCATCCTGATAGAGGAATTTAAAGACTTCCGGTAAAGTACTTGGATACCCGAGATAGGGTTCGTATATTTACGGGGTAAATGAGGTGCGAGCCCAATTAAAAATAAAGGTTATGATTAGAAAAAAACAAGATTTAAAACCGTCAACTCCAATGATAATTGACTTGACAGGTCCAGATGGTAATGCATTTGCATTACTAGGCTTTGCTAAAAACTTTGCCAATCAACTCAAATTAGATTATAGTACAATAAATGCTGAAATGACTTCAGGCGATTATGAAAATTTAATTGAAGTATTTGATAAGTATTTTGGTTCATTTGTAATTCTAGAAAGATAAATATGAAAAATATTATTTATCCACTAGTATTTGCTTTGATTTTGTGCTCATGCACTAAAGAGGAATTTTTTGAAACACCTTGTATGGGTGATTGTGAAACCTCTTATGAAGTGATTTATAAAAACCAACTAATATATTCTAATGATGATGGGTATTATGAGGTTGAATGGGATTATTTAAATTATTTTCAAATATCAGGTTACCTTACCCCATTAAATGATAGATATGTTTTAAATGATGTGCCTTTAATTGAGGCAAAGTTTGATTCTGATTATTGGATTGTGATGGATAGTTTAACATTTCAAACACCAATGTACTCTTATTTAGGTTGGTTTAATGATCAAGGATTAAATAATCCTATTTCAATTGGAAATTACGTTTATACTTTAACGGATTTAATAAGTTTAATGCCTCCCCTCAATATTGTAGGTTATCAAATTCCCTATAATTTTGATGTTAACCATCCAGCTGCTGAATCATTTTTAGGAACATATTCAAAATATAATTACCAACCTACACAAAACATATTTGTAGATAATGAAATGGTTGGAGATACAATTAATATCTTTATTGAAACTCAATTTAATACTGATGTAGGAGAGAGTGAAATTATTGAAGATAATATTAAAATAATCATTAAATAAAAGTTATGACTGAATTAGAAGATTTTATAAATGAAATGCGAAGTACGAGCAGTGCTACGGACAAAATCAACATTATTAAGCGTAGTTCTGCGTTTATCCATGATGTACTTGAAGCGACATATAACCCCTACAAACAATATTACATCACCAGTAAAACGTGTAGAAAAAATATTGGGAAATTCAAATATAACACACATAAGGATGTTTTTAGTTTGTTAAATGATTTAACTAATAGAGTTTACACAGGACATGATGCAATTCATCAAGTAAATGGATTTGAAATGGCTACTGCTTATGGGCATAATGTTTATAAAATTATTGATAAAGATTTAGGTATTAGAGCTGGGGCTAAAGTTATTAATAAAGCAGTACCAGGTCTTATTCCTGAATTTAACGTAGTGTTAGCTCAAGAGTATAAAGGTAAATGTGATTGGAGTGATGAATGGTATGTTTCTAGAAAATTAGATGGAGTTAGATGTATAGCTAGAGTTGATAGTGAGGGTAATTGCTCATTATTTAGTAGAACAGGTAAAGAATTTACCACATTAAATAAAGTTAAAGAAGCTATTGAAGATACTGGGATTATTAGTACTACATTTGATGGTGAGATTTGTTTAGTTGATGAAGATGGTAATGAGGATTTTCAGGGTATAATGAAGCAGTTAAGACGTAAAGATCATCAAATTAAAAATCCAGCATATATGGTATTTGATATGTTA
>TARA_R110002096_G_scaffold291567_7_pt1 | contig 15502 bp, 8 predicted proteins | sample TARA_R110002096 | Tara Oceans TARA_R110002096 (sample SAMEA4397295) | marine metagenome | biome: Polar Biome; feature: [DCM] deep chlorophyll maximum layer (ENVO:01000326); material: water (ENVO:00002006), including particulate matter (ENVO:01000060) such as... | depth 35 m | reverse complement strand
GTTACTGCATTTGCATAGTACTTATTGACAATACATATTAGAAAGAAGGGTCGCTATTAGTGGCTCTTTTTTTTTGCCTATCTTTGGGGAAAGGTTTACTTATGATAAATTCCGTTAGAAATACAGTGTTGTCCATACTTAATAAGAATAATTACGGCTACATATCTCCGGCAGATTTTAATTTATTTGCACTGCAAGCGCAGCTTACAATCTTTGAAGGGTATTTTACAGGCTACAATAATGCTCTTAACAAAGAGAACGCAAGAAGGTCAGGAACTGAGTACGCTAATGAATCTAAAAGTATCTCAGAGTCTATAGATATTTTTTCTGTAACCAAATCTCTTCCTATTGTTACAGCAGGAACTAATGTATATAACCTTCCCTCTGTTGCTGCTACGGGTGATGACTTCTATCTTTTAAACAAAGTTTTATGTTTTACAGACGCAACGCCTGCGGTGTTTACGGGAGAAGCCGAGTCTGTTTCACATAGTAAAATTACTATGCTTAACAACTCAATGATAATGGCTCCTACAGTATCTTTTCCTGCTTACACTATTGAGGCTAATTTGCTAACAGTTTTTCCTGATACTATCAATACAGCGGGCGCCGTAGAAGCTCAGTACATTCGGTATCCCTTTGCACCAAATTGGACTTACTCTGTGGTTACAGGAGGAGAGCCAATGTTTGACTCAAGTCAACAGGACTTTCAAGATTTTGAGATTCCTATTGATGACGAGCCACAATTAATAAACTTAATTCTTCAGATGTGCGGGATATCTATTAGAGAGTCTTCGGTTTATCAATATGCTCAAGCTGAAGAAACAGAAAATCTACAACAACAATAAAGATGTCGTATATAACAGATGAGAAATATTACAGAAACGACGGTGTTGCTCCTGAAAATGAAAATTGGGGTTCCTATCAATTTGTCTCACTAGACAATATTGTAAACAACTTTATGTTGATATACAGCGGAAACCATTCCCTTGTAAATAATGAAGACCGTTTCAAGGTGCTCTTCCATGCAAAGAGGGCTATTATGGAGCTTAATTACGATGCCTTTAAAGAGGTTAAAATACTTCAGCTAACGGTTGGTGAGACATTAAGGTATATCCTCCCTCAGGACTACGTTAATTGGGTTCGTGTATCTCTGTATGACAACGGCCTTCTCTATCCTTTAACGGAAAACATTCAAACCAATTGGAGTACTGCGTACTTACAGGATAATAATTCCAACATTTTGTTTGACGAAAACGGGAACGTAACGAAGCCTGAGTTTTCTGAAATGAACTATGACCGTATTACAGGGGCAAAAAGAAGCATATATCTCAATAGCAATAGCCCTTACAATGGAGCTGAAGGATGGTTATGGGAAGGAGGTTGGTACTTTAATTATCAGATAGGTGCACGCTTTGGTTTAAATACTGAAACTGCAAATGTTAATCCTACTTTTTCAATAGACAAAAAGGGGGGTGTTATTAACTTTAGCACTTTAATGAACAACAAGTCAGTAGTGCTTGAGTATGTTTCAGATGGTATGGAAAACGGAAACGATTCTAGTGTAACAGTAAACAAGTTGTTTGAAGAGTATGTATATTCTTATATTCGCTACTCTATACTTAACTCTAAGCTAGGTGTTCAGGAGTATATTGTATCGAGAGCTAGAAAAGAAAAGGGTGCGTTACTTCGTAATGCAAAGATTCGTTTGAGTAACATTCATCCGGGCCGTTTGTTAATGAACATGCGTGGTAAAGACAAATGGTTAAAGTAATATGGCAAATTTTGTAAGAAACTTCATTGCAGGTCGGATGAACAAGACCTTGGACGAGAGGCTTATCCCCGATGGAGAGTATATTGACGCTTTAAATATTAGACTTGGCTCTACCGAAGCAAGCGAGATAGGAGCTGTAGAAAACTCTAAGGGCAATACAAAACTTACTACCCTTACGTATGTAGACGGAACGCCTTTAAGTTCTTCAGCTACTTGCATTGGGGCTTATGCCGATGGAGAGAAAGAGACGATGTATTGGTTTGTCCATGACGATGCGTTTACTGTAGGAGCTACAGGGAAGCTAGATTTAATTGTTTCTTACAATACAACCACAACAATTCTTACGTATCACATTGTTAGTATTGACGATAAAGGAGGTGTTGATACTACTCTCAACTTTAACAGAAAGCATCTTATTACAGGCGTTAATCTAATAGGAGACCTACTGTTTTTCACGGATGACCTAAACCAACCCCGACGAATAAACATCTCAAAAAACTACAGCAATCCTGTAGGTAATCTTGATTCATTTTTCGAAACAGAAATACTTGTAGTTAAGGCCCCTCCCTTGACGTCCCCTTCGATTAATCCAATAAATATTTCGGGTGAAGAGAATTTTTTAGAAGACCGTATTGTTTGTTTTGCATATAGATATAAGTACGAAGACAATGAGTACTCAGCTGTGTCTCAATTTTCTGCTCCTACTTTTGTTCCGCAACAGTATGATTTAAGTAGCGAGTCTTACTTAAATGAGGGCATGTTAAACTCTACCAACGCTTGTCAGATTACTTTTAACTCAGGTGGCCCGTTGGTAGTTGGAGTAGACGTTCTCTTTAAAGAGATGTCAAATGACATTATAAAAGTTATTGAAAAAATAAACAAAGGAGATGAAGGTTATTTTGACTATACCGAATATACTATAACCTTTACTAACAGTAAAATATTTACAGTGCTTCCTTCTACTGAGGTTCTAAGGCTATACGACAACGTACCTCTTTTAGCAAAAGCTCAGACCGTAATGGGTAATAGGCTGATGTATGGAAACTATGTAGATGGATGGGACTTAGATGATGCCAATGGATTTCCTACGCAATTCAACTATCAAACTATCCTTCAAAGCAAAAATGTAGGGCTTAAAGAAATCACCTATACGCGCAGCTCAGGAAACTATACTCTTGACACCTCAACTACTGTTCCAAATTCAGTATTAAACCTTGACCTTACTACTGCTGTTGGCACTTTAAACGCAGGAGCATCTATAGATTTAAGTCTTTCGTTTACTCATTCAAGCGTAGGTTTCGGAGGAAACGTGACCTCTTACCCTATTGAAGTGTCTACAGATAGAGAGTTAAATTTTCTGTACACTCTTCCTCAAACTTTCGGGTCTGTTGATGAATTATTTAATAGTGTAGATTTTCAGGAGAAGATTGGAACTGTTTCTAGCATCCTACCTGTATACTCCGCTACCGGAGAAACTTCTTGCGATGGCCTTACTTTGACTGACTTATTTAATTGCACTATACCTGCAAGTTTACAGGGGGGAGTTCCGTCTCCTGTTTACAAATACAACAGTGGAATTACATCCACACCTCAGCCTATTCAACTTTCTCATGTTGCAGGAAGTAATATTATTAGCTTTCAATTTCCGTCTATGCACTTTGTGTCTGACGTTTTAAGTCCGTCCCTTAGTGTCTATGAGTATTACACCGTCAGTGTACGTAATCTAATTTTCTCTTCGCTCGGCAGCCCTACGAGCCTCCATAGCAATCGAGGATACGAAATAGGCATGGTGTATATGGATGAGTTTAATCGTTCCACTACGGCTCTTGTTAGCAGCAACAACACGGTGCATGTTGGATGTAGTAGGTCTTCGAACAGAAACTCCATTAGAGTTTCTATCCCTCCCACACAAGTAGCCCCTTATTTTGCTACGAGATATAAGTTTGTAATTAAGGCTGACATGGCGGGGTATAATACTATTTATACAAGTATATTTTTCTATGACACAGTAACGGCATCTAATTTCTTTTTACTTCAAGGCGAGAACGCCGCTAAAGTAGAAGAAGGAGACAGGATGATTGTCAAGCGAGATGTTGATGGGCCTTTAGGTAGCTGTACTTATGCTACTGTACTTGAGAAAAAAGCTCAAAATGAAAATTTTATTGATGTTTTAGACTCTGAAGGATTGGCGATACAAGTACCTCAGGGGGTATATATGCAGATAAGAAACTCTGACTTCAATGCCTCACTGTCAGACAATGCTGTTCTTGGGCCTATATTAGATAGCGTAAGTTTTGGTGCAACTTTTTACGCACAGATGGTTGTGCGTTTTTCTCAAGACACATCTACTCCTGACGCTTCGGGAGTGTATCCTGTTTTTGATATACCTACCGGAAGTACTATACGATTAAAATTTACTTTTAGAAGAAGAGGAGCCGGAGACGGGGATAACGCATGTGAAAGAAGGATATACAGATATGACAAAAGCTTTACGTCTAGCGAAACCTATGCTAATATTATTGAGTGGTGGGAAGGAGACAATATAGCTGAAACTCTTAACTCAGGAGACCAAGACGTTTTAGGTAATGGATGTGATGTTGAGAATGAATATGTTCAACCCGTTGTTACAGTAGAGCCTGCTTCGGGCGACTTCTATGGTCTTACACCTGACCTTTGCACCAACTACTACCGATGGTTTATGGACTCTACTACCAATGAGATAAGGCTAATACTTACGGGAACAAGAGCTTGCGGAAATAGTGACAAAAAAAGAGCAAGAATTAGCTCTCGTATAGAAATATTCAGAGCAGAGAATACCATTGTATTTGAAAGCGAACCTTCTGATACATTGCCGGATGTGTGGTATGAGTCATCGGAATCTTATGCTATTGATAGTGCCGGAAACCACAGCGGTAATGTTACAAACCAAAACATTGCAAGTGGTGTTAGTGGAGTGGTTGACACGGCTTTCTTTAATTGCTTTTCTTTCGGTAACGGAGTGGAAAGTTATAAAGTTCGAGACTCCATGGCGGGAAGGCCCATTGTTTTAGGCAATCGCGTAACTACTGTTAGTGCTCAAGATTTTAAAAAGGCAGACCGATTTGCGGATATGACGTATAGCGGTGTGTTTAATAGCGAGTCAAACGTTAATAAACTAAACGAGTTTAATCTTGGTCTTTTAAATTTCAAAACTTTAGAGGAATCGTTTGGGCCTATCGAAAAGATGGTAGCTCAACAGACTAATGTATTAGTCCTTCAGGAAGATAAAATATCTTATGTCCTTGCTAGTAAAAATTTAATTTCCGACTCTACGGGCGGAGGTGTGGTAGCTTCTGTTCCTGAAATTTTAGGAACACAATTAGCTAGAGTAGAAAAGTTTGGTATAAGTAACAACCCTGAGAGTTTTGCTCAGTGGGGGCCTGCTAAATATTTCTCTGACGCCAAGCGCGGAGCTGTTATACAGCTAACGGGAGATGGCCCTCAAGAATCTTTATCCGTGATATCCGAAGCAGGTATGAGAAGTTGGTTTAGGGATATGTTTATCAGTAATTTCTCTACTCAAAAACTAGGTGGGTTTGACCCATATATGAATGAGTATGTTTTAGGTAATACCACTACTCTAATTCCACAACCTATAATCTGCGTCCCATGTGGTGTTTCTCAAGATTATGATATTGGTATAACCCCAACAAATATCTGCTCCAATGCCGGAGCAGCTGTAGGGACAGTTACTGTGTCGTGGATTGTAAATTCTTTATCAGATAGCTTTTCTTTTACTGCTACATATGCGGGAACGCAAACAGTGTATGGCCCGTTTACCGCAAGTGGAAGTCAGGACATACCTAAAAGTCTTGTCTCCGAGGAGATTATTGACATCTCTATATCAACAAATACAGGTGTCGGAAACATTAGCATGAATGTCGGATGCCCTACGGCGGATTCTCTTACGCTTATTCTAGTTACAGTAACCAATGACGATGATACAGGAAAACAAATACACAATCAATACCGATGGTCTGAGGTAGGATTTACTTCCCCTACTCAGTCTAATCAGATTCAATTTTCTTCCTCCTCGTATCCTCTTGTGATTTCTCAGTACGAGACGTTTACAGGTCAACAAGGAAGTGGTATGATTCCTCCTGACGGCACCACCGTATTCCTTGTGTCTGACAAGCAGTCAACTGACGATTACGACTTAAACGTATCGGAGGATAGGTTTGCATATCTAAGGACATCCACGTTGTATGGTAATAATCCAACAGATATATCGAGCTTACTATCAGCCGCAACATCTCTTACTCCGGTAGGAACTACTCCCATTTTCTCGAATAACTTCACAATGCCTTCGGGGAGTGCAAGCGACTATCTTTACCTTATATGGGACTACGTTTCTGCTACAGAGATGACTTTATGTTTCAGTGCCTCTTCCGCGTCGGACTCATGTTGCGCATGCACATGCGACTCTACCGGTTCCATATGTACGGAGTGGTTGGTAGACAACACCTCTTCCTCTCAAGTTGTTTTGCAGTACACACAATGCGGTAGCACGAAAACGAGCATCACCTTAGGTGCGGGGTCTAGTACTACTCTTTGCGCATCGGGTAATATATCAATAATCTCAGGTTCAGCAACGGGAGTTAATTTTACTATAACACAGTGCGATTGCACATAATCATATCTAATGGGAACTCTTGGTAGTTATTTTTTAAACGGCCCCACACTAGCCACTTCGACAGGTATCTTTACTGATATTAATTTCTCCACATGCGCTCCTAACGGATACTATAGCCAAGGAGGAGATGTGAGACAATTATTAAACTGCGTCCTTCTGCCCTCTCAAAAGTGCCCAACGTGCGCGACGAGTTGTACAGTTTCTACTCCAATAGAGGGTGAAGCGTCCACAACTGTTTTGTACTCTATACCTATAAATTTAGGAGACTTAACGGGCGCTTGTAAGGTGGAGTTTACTCCATACAATATCCCCGACGGTATACGCATCGACTATGCGGGTGCTGTGTTTAACAGATTCAGTGCCTTTTCAGATGGGTATCACGGGACTACCGTCAACAATGGCTTTACGTATATGGGATTGGCTTCAGATGACTGCGGGTTGGCGAGTACGGGAGCTTTTGCTCTAACAGACAAAGACTACTATGACGGAAATTTTGTAGCTACGGGAGGAGTAACAACTGTTAATATTGTTGCGGGTTCAGTAAGTCTATCTCCAACTTTACCTAAAGAGTGCATTACTTATATTCCAAAACTTACAGCAGGGAACCCGACATTAACGGTAGAAATAGCTCAATGCTGTACGGGACAACCTGCCCCAAGTTGGAAACTAGAGGTGACATGCCCATCACTTCTTTTCCCTGTTTTACATGCAGGATTTAATACTGACTGTAGTTCTTCTCCTCAGGTATTTACTCAGCAGATATTTATTGGCCCGGTTGCAGGAACTGCAAACGAACCCAAGGAAAACGATTGGGCGTATATTGATGGGTCTGCTACTCAGATTTATCCTAACGGAAGGTTCCTTGTACAGACTGTTATCGGAACGATTTACGAAATAGAAATCGGGCCATACGGAGTTATCACTAGCTCAACCGAATGCCCATAACGAGGTTTTAAAACCTCACAACAAAACAACATGTCTGTAGACTCCGCTAATTACACCCTCACTTTTAGTCCTCCTTCAAAAGGTTGGCCTTCGTTTTATTCTTATCATCCTGATTGGATGCAAGGTATGAATCAGTACTTCTATTCTTTTTCCGGGGGGAATATATGGGAACACAACACTAATAAAAATCGAAACAATTATTACGGCATTGATTACGACTCTACTATACAAAGCGTCATCAACACAGAACCTGTAACGAACAAAGTTTTTAAGACTATATCTTTAGAGGGAACTGACTCTTGGGGAGCTACGTTTGTTAGTGAACTACAAAGCACAGGCTTTATTGAGGCGACGTTTTTTGAACAAAAAGAATCCGATTGGTTTGCTTATCTACGAAACCAAGGCGTGGTAAATATCAACACACCTACCGAAGCAGCTCAAGAGTTTCCTTTGCGCTCTGCAAATGGAATCGGAAATACCAATACTATTCAAACTCTGTCAGGTTATGTCTTACTTAATTTCCCGCTTACCCTGCCTATTGGAAATATCCCAAGTGTAGGAGACTCCGTTTACTTTGCCGTTCCTGTAACTTTTCCTACAGAGCTGACCCCTATTTATATAGGATATATATACACTATAACGGTAGATATTCCTAACAGCGAAAACTTCCTACAAGTCCTTATAGATACAGCAGGAGGGGGTGTCGCGCCGACAGCTTCTAGGAATTATATCATGACCACTAAGAACCTTGTGGCAGAGTCTCACGGCATTCTTGGTCACTATGGAGTCTTTACTCTTACTAACTCAAGTACAGAAGCTGTAGAGTTATTTGCAGTCAAGTCTGAAGTTATGAAATCCTATCCTTAAAACACCGTATCTTTGAGTTTATGAGTTCGCCTAATAATAACATAGAACAGAGTGTGACTCCTCCTGAGGATATGCTTCGTAATGTCCATCAAGACAGAGGGATACTATGGGAAGAGATAGAGGGTTTTCGTCAGCAGATTATGGGTATGGAAGGATGTGTTAATCACCACACCGACGAGATGCAAGAAAGATGTCCTGTCGAGCACACGTTAGCCGATGGTTTATACACTCGTGAAATATTTATGGGCAAAGGTGAATTAGTTGTGAGTTTTATTCATAAGCAAACTCACCCTTCTTTTTTTCTTTCAGGAGAGATGTCTGTTCTTTTAGACACAGGAGAGGTAAAGCGTATTAAAGCTCCCATGAAGGTCATGACGGAGATAGGCACTCAACGGGTGGCTTACATGCATGAGGATGTTACTTGGGTATGTGTGTACCGAACTGACGCCACTACTGTAGAGGAGGCTGAGGCGGAACTAATTACCTTAGACTATCGAGAACTCCCTGAACATATAATATCAAATAAACTTTTAACATGGCAGCACTAGCAACATCAATTGCCGCCGTAGCGGGTCTCGCCATTAGCGCGACTACTACGGGTATCGCAATGGGACAAAAAAGTAAAGCAAGAAAAAATCAAATGAAAGCTGAAGCGGCAGCATCCAAGTCTATGAGGGAGGCTAGGTCAAGGCTTGATGTAAACTATCAAGAGGCTTCGTCTGTTAGTAAAGACCCATACACTATGGCTATTGACGCTTCACTAAGTCAGGGTGCTGACGCTGTTCAGGCTTCTCGTGAGACACAAAGAGGAGCGGCACAAGTTGGAAGGATTCAGGGTGCACAAAACCAAATGATGGAGGGGCAGCGTGTGGCTCAGGGCCAAGAACTTCAGGCAAGGGAGCAGAGAATAATTGACGAGGACAGCAGGCTACGAGACGTCAACACTCAGTTAGACCTTGAGGAAGTGGCAGGCGCACAGCAAGCTGCTGCAAATTTTGAAGACCAAGCTAATCAAGCTAATCAAGATATTGTAACGGGAGTGGGTTCAACGCTTCAAGCAGGTATGGATATGGTGCCTCTATATCAGCAGAATTTGAGTGCACAGAGAGGGGCAATTTCGGATATCAGTTTTGATAAAAATCAGGCTGCTAAATTTGGTACATCCACAGGTTTTAACTCGACCCCCGGAGAGCTTCAAAGCAGAAATGGCATGTTAGATTTTGGTTCATTTGGAGGAGGTAATTTCTCAAGTGTAGGAGATATGGGAAATAGAGACTTTAGAAAGTTTAAGAGAGGCCTTTCTCCTTCACAAAAAAGACAGATTCAATTAAACCCTCAATATCAGCAGGCTTTATTCCCTCAATAAACAGTAGACCATGGCAACTTATTACAAACGCGCAGAAAGGAATGCGGATACTCGAATTAATTGGGCTCAAGTAGGGGCAGATATGACTGACATGGTTCGGGAAGAAGACCGAGTCAGACAAGAGAAAAAGGCGGCTATTAGACAAGAGGCAAGAGACTTTGCAGCATATGCTGAGAACCCTCCTATGGGATTGCATCAGGGATTTAATGAGTTCACATCCGAGTATGCTGCCAATACACAGGAGTATTCTTTAATGGTTAAAAACCTAGTGGAGTCAGGACAGATGAACCTAAGGGAGTACACTAATATTAGAGCCAATTTAAAGCAAGGAACAGAGGAGGCGTTCTCTGTATCGGAAGAGTACAACACGCAGTTTAAAGCAGCACAAGAACGAGGAGAGATTGACCCTGAAACGGGATACCCTACGTCTCAAGAGTACGAGCAGTGGGTACTCGGTACGGTGCAGGGATTTGGAAACTACTCTGACCATAGACTATATATTAATCCCGTTGATGGTAAGGTTAGTCTTGGAACCTTGGTAGAGAATGAGGACGGGACAAAGACACTGAGTCAAGATACCGGGAGTTTTATTTCGGTTAACGCTTTACGAAACCGCGCTCGCTCACAGTATGACTTTTACAATGTTGACAATGCTACTGCAGGTATGGTAGACCAACTCGGTCAAGTCATTAAGGTTATTATGGCAGACGGAGTCAAGACAAGAGAAGACGCTTCTGAGGATAAAGACTTTATTGATTCCTTAGATATGTTTGTTGATTCTCAACTTGATATTCCTACAAACATAAGCTCAATACTTACTAATACTTTAGGGACAAACCCCGATACAGGAAACCCTTATAGTTTTACAGACAACCCTCAGGAGGCAGCGGCTAACCCTGACCTTATACTTTCTATTGTTAACCCTTTACAGCCCTCTAGTGGTATCCCTGTGCCTGCTTTTAACGTAGACCTAAGGGAGCTTCTAAAGGACGCAGGATTAACTGACGAGGAGATGGCTGAGGTTATTGCGAATAACGAAGGCCAAGTTAAAGCTGCGGGTGAGGCTTTGAAGGTTGGAGTCATGTCTAAGCTAGACAAGATAGAGACCCCACGTGCAGAGTTTAACAATAGCAAAGATAACAGAGAAAATGCAGCGGAAATCAAATCTGCAGCTACGTCAGTAACACGTATTGCTCATATCCGTAGCGGAACTCAAAGTCAGTTTGATGCAGCTCTTCCATTTGTTCAAGGTCTTGACCCTAATGTTGACAGAATATACATTAACCCTAACGACCCTAATGAAGTACTTATAGATAGAGTAGATAGAGAGGGTAATATAACTACCCTTGAACCTTTCCTTAAGGGAGACAATGACGAAGATTTTGTAGTAGGCATCTATACCACTCTTGGGCTTGACCCGAATCTTTTAGACCAAGCACTTATTGATTCAGGAATTAAGGGCAGGACAAATGCTAAGAACACTTTCCCCGGAGCGGCAGGAACCCAACGAAATGCTGCTGCTGTAGTGATACCTAATTTTGACGACCCACTTCCTAGTGATGAGAGTGACTATCCAAGGTTAGTATCTGACGTTCATTCTGACGCATTCGGAACGGACAAGAACGCCAAGGCGTACTCCAATGCGGAGCTTGAGTTCTTTTCTACAGTTGGCGTTGAGAATGCCGAGATAAAGACACTAAATGAAGATGACCTTCAAGAGTATATTTCAGGTTCGAGAGCAATAGATTTGAATGACAACTCAGCTACTCAGCTCTTCATACCGGGTGTTATGACTATGCCTATCGTAATCCCTGATAACAACACCAAGGTAGAATTTGAAGCTATTAACCGCTTAATTCTTACCGCTATTAGAAACGGAACTTTACTTACTCCGAATGATTTTAAAGACGCCTTCATAGACTTCGAATACTACAATAACGAGCAGATGGCTAACAATGTAATAGGCGTAACTGATTGGAATAAGGGAAGGGGCCCTCAGCCGTTAGCTGATGCACAGGTAGAAGCAGCTAATAATTCGGGCACCGGAGATAACTCAGAAAGCGACACGACTCAAAAACGGAGTATATCAGATATTATAGCCGAAGATAGTGTGAGCCTTTCTGAAGCTGTAAAAATATTTAACGCACAATAATAATGTTTGACAATTTATTTGAGTTAATGAAAGACGGAGCGTTCTCTTCACGAGAAGAGTTTGACGCATTTGCATTAGAAGCAAGTAGAGAAGAGCTTTTCTCCTTAGTAAAAGATGGAGCTTTTGCAGATTTGGAAGAGTTTAATTCAGTGTACGTAGATGATTCATTAAAAAAAAAAGACGAGCCTACGGAATCTACTTGGGAAGGTGGTTTATTGGTGCCATCCGAAGCGCCTGATGTCATGGACTTTAGTGGAGATGAGTCCACTATTGAGCAGCCTTTTAGTACGCAAGCGCCACAGCCGCAAGACATAAGGTCTGACGGCAGCCTACAAGAGGGACTTACTCCTGAGAAACTAGAGCAACTTCAGGTTGGCAGAGAGGCTGAGAGGGTTAGAAACGCTGCAGAGGATGAGGCTATGCGGGCAGCAGACGCTGCGAAAGAAGAAGCAGATAGGCTCGCGCTAGAGACAGCACGGAAGGTGTCTCTATCTACTCCTGAGGTAGACCAAAAGCTATCTCAGATAAACGCACAACTTGTAGGGTTAGAAGAGGGTGAGGTAATAGAGAAGATGCAGACCCTATTTAAAGGGCGTGGATTTACATTTGAGAAGATAGGTTTAGGATTAGACAGGATGCGGGTTCGGACTACGGACGGAATGCATTCTATAGATATAGAACTAGATAACTTTTTATCTGCTACAGACTTATCCGAGTCAGCTGCACTGCAGACGTTTTTACGCACACACTTTAACCCGACTGTCGCACCTACCAATGAGGACAAGACAACTATGTCGCTACGGGCACAGGAGCTACGTAAAGGAAACGAAAGATGGAATGAAGATGGAACTAGCTCAACGGTAAAGTTCATGTCGTACGAAGAGGATGGTGTGCATAAGGTTGCACCTACCTTATTCCCTAAGAGAACAACAGGCAATATTTCTCCCCGTAAAGAGGATTGGATAGAATTAGATTTTAAAGACGCTATTGCTGAGGCTGAGAGAAGAGGTGAGGTTTTTACTTTTGAATCTCAAGAAGAAGCAGAGGCTTTTGCTAAGGGGTCATGGAAGACCACGAACAATATAGACTTAGAGGGTCAAAAGTTTTATAATAAATACGGACGAGATTATAACTCAGACCGTGAAGCCTACGACAACTATGAAGAAGCCCACACAACTAGGCTCTTCCTTGAGGAGCAGATAGCTATAGCATCCGACAGCAGGTGGGGTTCCGTAGGTCAGTATGATGACCTATCTCCAAAAGAGCAAGAGAAATACGCAGAGTTCTTTAGAGAGGACGGAAGCTTACGAGACGATGCCACTGCTATCACGGAGGCTCTCGACAATGAAGAGGCCGGACTTTGGGGTATTGTTGACAATGATACCTTCCGCCGCGCACAAGAAGACTTCGATGTTCATCTTGAGAAGAGGCACGTGAAGTTAGCTCAAGAAGCTTCCAATGCTAACTACCAAGCGAGGGAGATACAGCAAGGACTAGAGAACCAATCCCTTCAAGAGTTTGGAGTTTCTTTAGACCAACTTAGTACGTACAAGCCTAAGAATGAAGATGAAAGAGTACGTCTTAATGAGATGATAGCTCTGCAAAATACTACTCAAGACCAAAGAGAGTTAGCGGCTATGCAATACGAGAGTGCCCTCACCTACTATGACGCTAAGGCCAATAAAGATGTGCACTCAGAGTTTCTAGATAACCTAGAAGGGTTTACTGTAGCTACCGTCGATGGGTACAAAAACGGACAAGGAGGACAGCAGCTATTATATCTAGCCATGGGGATTTATGACGCTGAAGACGAAGACCAACGTAATGCCGCAGCTCAACGCATGACAGACTACATGAACTCTGTTGACGGAAGGCAGTCACGTGCTCTGTCTAGGTTTAACTCTGCGGAAGAGGGATGGAACCGAGAGGTTCGTGGCGCACTACGCAGAGACCCTGCCGAAGTGATACTTACGTGGGCCGCTTCTTCTCTTTCTCAGATACTTCCTTATGGAGCTAAAATTATCCCAAGCTTTGTTTTTGCAGGCGTTGGCGCGGGAGCATCTGCGGGATTAATAACCGGAAACCCTGTTGGAGTTGCAGCTACATCTATTACCGGTGGTGTGTGGGGTTTAAGAACGGGCTTCGCAGCTACCAACCTTGTGTTGGAATATACCAACGGAGTGCTAGACGCGGGTCGTGAGTTTGGGTATGATATGAATAACCCTGAAGAAGCTTCTAAAGCTTTCTCAGATGAAAGAGTGTGGGAACGTGGGGCTGAACGGGGACTAAAACGTGGTATCCCTATAGCCATAATGGATATATTTGCGGGCGGATTAGCAGGTAGAATCTTTAAGCCTATAGCTACCGCAGGAAAGGCTGCGCGTGTAGGGGCGTTTGTTGGGGAGCGTATTTTTGTTGACTCGGCGCTTGAGGCGGGGGGAGAGTTCTTGGCTCAAGTAACCGTAGGGGATGAGGTCTCCTTTAAAGAGATACTTGCTGAGGCAGGTGGTGCTATTGGAAACCAATCTACAAATGCAGCTGTAAATATCTACCGCTCGACTCGTGGGCGTCACAACCAACGTGTTGCAAAGATGTTAATGGACACAAAGCTTTTAGCTTTTGAGCGAGCAAGCAATACTCAAATCCAAACATGGACTAACAACATGCTTAAGTTAGGTAAGATATCTCCTAAGCAAGGGCAACGCATACTAGAGAACGTGGGTCTAAGAGAAGAGGCTACGGCGATACTTGGCGCCAAGGGAACTTCTATTAGAGGCCCTCGTAAAGAAGTGCACAGTAGGGTGATGGCGTTGCTTGACGCACGAAAAGGTCTTGAGTCAAACACAAATACCAAAGGAATATTTGCCGCCGAGATTTCTAAAATTAACGCCGAGCTATCCGTTATTGCGAGGACAAGTAAGCTGTCCGCACGTCCTTTCGACATAAGTAAAATTATTACTTTCGACGGGCAAGGTAAACGGTCTACTGTTCCTAGCTATAGGATTGGAAAGAATGTATACTCTAAGGCTGAGTTCTTAAAGTACGTAAAAAATCTTTCCCTTAGACGAGCGAACAAGATTATAAAGGACAGTGAGATAACTAATGACGCGGAGATGTCTGCTCTTCTCGACGAGAAGCTCAAGAAATTTATCATAGCAGATACGGATACTTCGACGGAAATAGAGATAACAGACGCGGAGGTTTCGGCGGAGATAAAAATGCGCGAAGAGGAGGGTAGTAGAGTAGAGGAGGGTAAAGTCACAGCTGAAGAAAGAGCAGAAGTAAAAAACGATTTATTAAAACAGAGAACAAATGCCATTCAAGAGTCAAGCACAACGGAGGTGGATGCACAAGAATCTACCACAGATAGCGAGCAAGTGGGAGAAGGAGTCACAGTCGAAGCCGAAGAAGAAACTCAAGAGCAAGTTGATGCGGAGGAAGAAGAGGTAGCTGTAGAAGTTGTAGATAAAGGAACCCGTAAGGACGTGGCTTCTTTTCGGGACAACACCATGGAAGCGCCAAGAAAAAAATCTTTACTTGCGGGCATAGCGAAACGTCTAAACGATAACAGGAAGCTAACTAAGTTTCAGGCAGAGATGCTGTCTAGTAATAACGTGGAGGTTGCAGAGCTGCAAGGCGTTGTCGCCGCTAAGGATGCGGTAACCCAAGAAGCTGCTGACTTAGAGGAGTCATTGGCTGAAGCCGAGGTTTTAAAACCTCGTGCAGTAG
>TARA_R110002096_G_C14659900_1_pt1 | contig 15511 bp, 12 predicted proteins | sample TARA_R110002096 | Tara Oceans TARA_R110002096 (sample SAMEA4397295) | marine metagenome | biome: Polar Biome; feature: [DCM] deep chlorophyll maximum layer (ENVO:01000326); material: water (ENVO:00002006), including particulate matter (ENVO:01000060) such as... | depth 35 m | reverse complement strand
CAAAACCGGGTGTCGTGAGTTCGAGTCTCTCCACTCCTGCCATTTAAATAAATGTGGATTCAAGTTGTGTTTTAGAGTATTCATCATTTGAATTCATGAACCATATGGAAGTTAAGAGAATGGCAAAGACAAGCCCAGCAGAATTTGTTCGTCAAGTTCGCCAAGAAGTCTCAAAGGTCGTTTGGCCGACCCGCAAGGAAGCAACGATTACAACAGTCATGGTATTTATCATGGCTGCCGTGATGTCGGTTTTCTTTTTGGGGGTTGATCAATTTTGGGCTTATGTCATTAAACTTCTTCTCGGACTGGGAGCATAGAAATGGCTGCTGGTGCAAAATGGTATATCGTTCAGGCTTATTCTGGATATGAAAAGAAAGTAGCTGAAGCGATCAAGGCTGCGGCTGAGCTTCACGGGCTTGAGGCGCTTATTGAAGAGGTGCTTGTGCCTGTTGAGGAAGTTGTAGAGGTTAAAAAAGGTAAGAAGGTCACGACAGAGCATAAATTTTTCCCTGGCTATGTGCTTGCGAAAATGCTGATGACCGATGCTTCATATCATCTTATCAAAAACACACCAAAGGTAAGTGGCTTCCTTGGAACCAGTGGAAAGCCATCACCGATTAGTGAAAAAGAAGTCGCTCAAATCCTTCATCAGGTTGAAGAAGGCGTCGAAAGAACGACGCCAGCAATCACCTATGATATCGGTGAGGAAGTGCGTGTTGTCGATGGTCCATTCAACTCATTTATTGGAATTGTAGAAGGCGTTGACGTTGAAAAATTACGTCTTAAAGTATCGGTTTCCATTTTCGGTCGCGCAACTCCGGTTGAGCTTGAGTATAATCAGGTTGAAAAAAACTAGTATTATTATAAATAGGCTGTTATAAGCCGCTCTTACGAGTCGCCTTAAAAGATTTGATTTTTTGGCGACTTATCATTTGGGAGAAAATCCCGAATAAATTGGGCGAATGCCCATAGCGTGTGGAAGGCCTGCCATAGCCGCACCACATCCCTTTAAACTTTCGGGGTCAAGCCTGAAAACTGATAAATTAAAAGGTATATAATGGCGAAGAAAATTGACGGCTATATTAAGCTACAAGTGCCTGCGGGCATAGCTAATCCATCACCACCGATTGGGCCAGCGCTAGGTCAACGCGGCGTTAACATTATGGAATTTTGTAAAGCATTCAACGCAAAAACTCAGGACTTGGAAAAAGGTATGCCAATTCCAACAACGATCACTGTTTATGCTGATCGTAGTTTTACGTTTGTAACAAAAACTCCACCAGCATCATTCCTGCTTATGAAAGCGGCGAAACTGAAGAAAGCGTCAAGCACGCCTGGTCGCGAAGTGGCTGGCTCTGTATCAGCGTCTCAGGTTCGGGAAATTGCCGATACGAAAATGGTTGATCTCAATGCGAACACGCCTGAGGCGGCATTTGAAATTATCGCTGGTACTGCCCGTTCAATGGGCCTTGAGGTTAAAGGATAAGGTGATGGCTAAATTAGGTAAACGCGCAAAAGCGATGCTCGAAGGTCTCGACCTAACTGCTTCTTACTCTATCGAAGAAGCAGTTAAGATTCTTAAAGAGCGCTCTAAAGTGAAATTTGACGAAACCGTTGAAGTGGCAATATGTCTTGGTGTTGATCCTCGTCATGCTGATCAAATGGTTCGTGGTGTAATTGGACTTCCAAACGGAACGGGTAAAACGGTACGTGTTGCTGTATTTGCTCGCGGTGATAATGCTGAAAAAGCAAAAGCTGCAGGCGCTGAGCTTGTTGGTGCGGAAGATCTGATGGAAATAATTCAAAAAGGTGAGATGGACTTTGATCGCTGTATTGCGACACCGGACATGATGGCTGTTGTTGGTCGTCTTGGTAAAGTGCTTGGTCCACGCGGCCTTATGCCAAATCCAAAACTCGGAACAGTAACCCAGGACGTTGAAGCTGCAGTTAAGGCAGCCAAGGGCGGACAGGTTGAGTACCGTGTTGAAAAAGCCGGTATTATCCATGTGGGCGTTGGCAAGATTAGTTTTGATGAAAAGGCGATCGTTGAGAATGTAAAAACTCTCGTCGGCGCGGTTGTTAAGGCGAAGCCATCGGGTGTTAAAGGGACATATTTCAAAAACATGTCTTTGACATCAACAATGGGTCCTGGCCTTACTATTGATACAGCGTCAGCAATGGGCGAGTAAGCCTGCTGATGAATAAGAATTCCGTTAGACGTGTCTGACGGGAACTTGGGGTTACGACAAATATGACGTAATCCCGGCTTGTCCGAAACTGCAGGTATCGAAACCTATTTATAGGGGACGGTTTAAGCCTAGAGGCCTGCATAGATGGGGTTGTGATAATAATCACAGTTTCCGTGTGGAAACCTTAATTGGTCGAAACGACAGGCATGAGCGATATAAGATGCAATTGTGTTTTATATTTAATTTGAACGGTAAGGATTGATTTATTGGTCCTTACAGATTGAAATCGGAGACGAGAATGGATCGTACTCAAAAAGAGGAAATGGTATCCTTTCTGAAAGGTGTTTTTGACACGTCAGCTTCTGTGGTTGTTGTTCGCAACCGAGGGCTAAACGTTGCTGAAATGTCTGATTTGCGCAATAAAATGCGTGAGCAGGGTGCTACTCTGAAGGTTGCTAAAAACCGGCTCGCTCGTCTTGCTCTTGAAGGTACCGAAATTGAAGGCCTTGGAGATCATCTTAACGGCACAACAGTACTCGGTTATTCCGATGATGTTGTTGCTGCGGCTAAAGTGCTAGTCAATTACGCTAAAGATAACGAGAAAATCGAAATCGTTGGCGGTACAATGGATAGTACAATTCTGGATGAAATCGGTGTTAAATCACTGGCTGCTCTTCCAGGGATTGATGAACTTCGTGGTAAAATCGTTGGGTTGTTACAAGCTCCAGCAGGAAAACTTGCAAGCATTACGCAAGCTCCTGCCGGTCAGCTGGCTCGCGTGTTTGGTGCTTATGGATCGCAAGGTTAGGCGACCCAGGTTTTAATTGAACTATAATATTTTGAACTAAGGAAAATAAAATGGCTGATCTTAATAAGATTGCTGATGAACTATCTGCACTAACAGTTATGGAAGCTGCTGAGCTTTCAAAACTTCTAGAAGAAAAATGGGGCGTGTCTGCTGCTGCTCCTGTTGCTGCTGCTGCAGCTGCTCCGGCAGCTGGTGGTGAAGCTGCTGTTGAGAAAGACGAATTTGACGTTGTTCTTACAGCTGCTGGCGAAAAGAAAATCAACGTGATTAAAGAAGTGCGCGGAATTACTGGACTTGGACTTAAAGAGTCTAAAGAAATGGTAGAAGGCGCACCTAAGGTTGTTAAAGAAGGCGTTAACAAAGCTGAAGCTGAAGAACTTAAAGCTAAGCTTGAAGCAGCTGGCGCTTCTGTAGAACTTAAATAGTTCTAAGGTTATGAGGGTGGTGTGTAGGACGTAATGTACCCACACCACCTTTACCCTTTTGTTAGGGAGAATGGTTAAACATCGGATTGGATACTTAAAAATTTGTTAGAAGACAATAATTTACCGTTGATTTTGGAATTATTTTGACTAATTTAATATTGCCGTTTTCAGAAGCTTTTCTGAGACGGTTTTGGTGTATCTGATTTTTTTGTTTATTTTATATAGTTGAATTGCTTTTAATGCATTGTTTTTTAACAGTAATTCAGTTTGATCGAGAATATATTGGCGAGGGTTGAGCATGGCGACTTCTTATTCCAGTCGTAAAAAGGTTCGTAAGAATTTTGGACGCATTCGTGAAGTGGCAGAAATGCCAAATCTTATTAAAGTTCAAAAAAGCTCTTATGATCAGTTTCTACAAACAGACATAAAACGTGATGACCGGACAAGTGATGGCTTGCAGGGCGTATTTAAAAGTGTATTTCCAATTGCGGATTTTGCTGAAACAGCATCACTTGAATTTGTATCCTACGAGCTTGAAAAGCCCAAGTATGACACCGATGAGTGTCAGCAGCGCGACATCACATATGCGGCACCGCTTCGTGTAACGCTTCGCCTTATTGTATTCGAAGTAGATGAAGAAACTGAAGCGCGCAGCGTGCTTGATATTAAAGAGCAGGACGTCTACATGGGCGATCTGCCAATGATGACTGACCGCGGGACCTTTGTTGTTAATGGTACTGAGCGTGTAATCGTTTCCCAAATGCACCGTTCGCCAGGTGTGTTCTTCGATCATGACAATGGTAAGACACAGGCTTCTGGTAAATTCCTGTTTTCTGCCCGTGTGATCCCATATCGTGGATCATGGCTTGATTTTGAATTTGATGCCAAGGATATCATTCACGTCCGCTTTGACCGCCGTCGTAAAATGCCGGTAACCACGCTGCTTTACGCGCTTGGTCTCAGCTCCGAAGATATTCTGGATTATTATTATGACCGGCTTGTCTATAAAAAAGTAAAGGGCGGCTGGAGCGTTCCATTTGATGCTGATCGCTGGCGTGGCAGCAAGCCGACGTTCGATCTGGTGAATGCCAAAAATGGTGAAGTTATTGTTGAGGCTGGTAAGAAAATTACTCCGCGTTCAATCAAGAAGCTTGAAAAAGACGGTGTTAAAGATCTTCTTCTTCCAGATGAAGAACTTATCAACCGCTTTGCGGCCGAAGATATGGTCAATGGCAAAACTGGCGAGATATATATCGAAGCTGGTGAAGAAATTACGGCTGAACATCTTGATGTGTTCGCTGACGTCGGTTTCAAAACAATCGAAACGCTGGATATCGATCATGTGCGCATAGGACCGTTCCTACGGAACACACTTATGGCTGACAAATGTCAGAACCGCGATATGGCGCTTTCGGAAATTTACCGGGTTATGCGACCTGGGGAGCCACCAACACGTGAAACAGCGGAGGCTCTTTTCGAAGGTTTGTTCTTTGATTCAGAACGCTACGATCTGTCATCTGTTGGCCGCGTGAAAATGAATATGCGTCTTGATCTGGACTGTCCGGATGATCACCGTGTTCTTCGTAAGGAAGACATTCTTGAAGTTTTGAAGACCATGATCGATCTTAAGGACGGTAAAGGTGTTGTTGATGATATTGACCATCTTGGTAACCGCCGTGTTCGTTCTGTTGGTGAGCTGATGGAAAACCAATACCGAATTGGTCTTCTTCGTATGGAGCGTGCAATTCGTGAACGTATGAGCAGTATTGATATTGATACAGTTATGCCGCACGATCTTGTAAATGCCAAGCCGGCTGTAGCCGCTGTCCGAGAGTTCTTTGGCTCATCACAGCTCAGTCAGTTTATGGACCAAACCAATCCGCTTTCAGAGATCACGCATAAGCGTCGTCTTTCTGCGCTCGGCCCTGGTGGTTTGACGCGTGAGCGCGCTGGTTTTGAGGTTCGTGACGTGCATACAACCCATTACGGCCGTATTTGTCCGATTGAAACACCTGAGGGGCCAAATATTGGTCTGATCAACTCTCTTGCGACCTATGCGAAAGTGAACAAATACGGTTTCATCGAAACACCGTATCGTAAAGTGGAAAAAGGCAAGATCACTGATGAGGTGATTTACCTTTCAGCAATGGAAGAAGAGAAATACACCATCGCACAGGCCAATACGCCTCTTGATGACAAAGGTGATTTTGTTCAAGATCTTGTTGATTGTCGCCAGGCTGGTGATCACGTGCTCAAAAAGCACGAAGACATTACCCTGATGGACGTATCACCGAAGCAGGTTGTTTCTGTTGCTGCGGCGCTTATCCCGTTCCTTGAGAACGATGATGCGAACCGCGCGCTTATGGGCTCAAACATGCAACGTCAGGCGGTGCCGCTTCTTCGTGCGGAATCACCGTTTGTTGGGACTGGTATGGAACGGGTTGTTGCCCGTGATAGTGGTGCGGCAGTTGTTGCAACGCGAGGCGGCGTGATTGATCAGGTGGATGCGATCCGTATTGTGATCCGTGTAACCGATAAAATTGATCATGACAGCTCTGGTGTTGATATTTATACGCTGCAAAAATTCCAGCGTTCAAACCAGAACACATGCATTAATCAACGCCCTATTGTTAAAGTGGGCGATATTGTTAACGCTGGTGATGTGCTTGCTGACGGTCCATCAACGGACCTTGGTGAGCTGGCACTTGGTCGTAATGTGCTCGTGGCCTTTATGCCCTGGCATGGGTATAACTTCGAAGATAGTATCTTGATCTCAGAACGTATCGTGAAAGACGACGTGTTCACATCAATCCATATCGAAGAATTTGAGGTTATGGCTCGCGATACAAAGCTTGGCCCAGAGGACATCACACGTGATATTCCAAATGTTGGTGAAGAAGGTCTTCGTAACCTTGATGAAGCCGGTATTGTTTATCTTGGTGCTGAGGTTCATCCTGGCGATATTCTTGTTGGTAAAATTACACCAAAAGGCGAAAGTCCGATGACGCCGGAAGAAAAACTTCTTCGTGCTATCTTTGGTGAGAAAGCGGCTGACGTGCGTGATACGTCAATGCGCCTTCCTCCTGGAGTTGCTGGCACCGTTGTTGAAGTTCGTGTCTTCAACCGTCACGGTATTGATAAAGACGAACGCGCCATTGCTATTGAGCGTGAGGAAATCGAACGTCTTTCAAAAGACCGCGAAGATGAGCAGTCTATCCTTGATCGCAGTATCTACGTGCGCCTCAAGCCACTGCTTATGGATAAGAAAGTCCTTTCTGGTCCAAAGGAAGTGAAAAAAGGAACCAAGGTTACTGAGGAACTTCTCGGTGAACTTTCAAATGGTCTTTGGTGGCAGATCGCCGTCGATGATGAGAAGGTGACTTCTAAGATTGACGCACTTCACCAACAATTTGAAGATGCTCGTTCGCTACTTCACGCACGTTTTGAAGAAAAAATTGAGAAACTTCAGCGTGGTGATGAATTGCTGCCGGGCGTTCTTAAGATGGTTAAGGTTTTTGTTGCGGTTAAACGCAAACTACAACCTGGTGATAAAATGGCTGGTCGTCATGGTAACAAAGGGGTTATTTCCCGAATTCTTCCACAAGAAGATATGCCGTACCTTGAAGACGGAACGCCAGTTGATATCTGCCTCAACCCGCTTGGTGTGCCATCACGTATGAACGTGGGGCAAATTCTTGAAACTCATCTTGGTTGGGCCTCGCGTGGCTTGGGTGTTCAGATTTCTGATATGCTCGACGCTCACGAAGTCGCTGAGAAGGAAATAGCTGAAAATCTTCGCAATAAATTTAAGAATGTTTATAGCAAAGAGCAGTATAAAGCCGAAATCACCCCGCTTAATGACGAAGATCTGATCGGCATGTCCGACAACCTTCGCAATGGTATTCCGATGGCGACACCTGTATTTGATGGTGCACATGAGCCGGATGTTGTTGATATGCTTCATGAAGCGGGTCTTGATGGCTCTGGTCAGGTTGATCTTTATGATGGCCTGACAGGCGATAAGTTTGACCGTAAAGTGACTGTTGGTTACATTTACATGCTTAAGCTTCACCATCTTGTTGATGACAAAATCCATGCCCGTTCCATCGGTCCATACTCACTAGTGACCCAGCAACCACTTGGCGGTAAAGCCCAGTTTGGTGGTCAGCGCTTTGGTGAGATGGAAGTATGGGCGCTACAGGCGTATGGAGCTGCTTATACACTACAGGAAATGCTCACTGTGAAATCGGATGATGTTAACGGCCGTACAAAAGTATACGAAAGTATTGTACGCGGCGATGACAGCTTCGATGCGGGTATTCCGGAATCATTTAACGTTCTTGTGAAAGAGATGAAATCTCTGTGCCTGAATGTTGAGCTTACAAACCACAATAGATAGACCGTTACTGGATAAGGAGAATTGGCTATGGGCCAAGAAATCGTAAATTTCTTCAATGCAAATGCAAAGCCAGAAACTTTTGATAACATCAAAATTCTGATTGCAAGTACAGAGCAGATCCGGTCATGGTCTTTTGGTGAGATCAAGAAACCGGAAACAATCAATTACCGTACTTTCAAACCTGAAAAAGACGGGCTTTTTTGTGCCCGTATCTTTGGCCCGATCAAAGATTACGAATGTCTTTGCGGAAAATACAAGCGTATGAAATATCGCGGTATCACATGTGAAAAATGTGGTGTTGAAGTGACCTTAAGTAAAGTGCGCCGTGACCGCATGGGCCACATTGAGCTTGCTGCTCCTGTGGCACATATCTGGTTCCTCAAATCGCTACCAAGCCGTATCGGTCTCATGCTCGATATGACTTTGAAAGATCTTGAGCGCGTTCTTTATTTCGAACAGCACATCGTTACAGAACCTGGTCTTACCAATTTGAAGATGAAGCAACTTCTTTCCGAGGAAGAATATACAAATGCTCAGGAAGAATATGGCGAAGATAGCTTCTCAGCCGGTATTGGTGCGGAGGCTATTAAAGTCCTGCTCGAAAATATCGACCTTGAGCAAGAAAAAGAAGATCTTCACCGTGAACTTGCTGAAACAAAATCGGAGCTTAAGCCTAAGAAAATTGTTAAGCGCCTCAAAATCATTGAAGGTTTTATTGAGAGTGACAATCGTCCCGAATGGATGATTCTTGAAGTTCTGCCGGTTATCCCGCCTGAGCTTCGTCCTCTTGTTCCACTTGATGGTGGTCGTTTTGCAACGTCTGATCTCAACGACCTTTACCGTCGTGTGATCAACCGTAACAACCGTCTGAAGCGTCTTATGGAACTTCGTGCGCCTGATATTATCGTGCGCAACGAAAAACGTATGCTTCAGGAATCTGTTGACGCGCTGTTTGATAATGGCCGTCGTGGTCGTGTGATTACCGGTGCTAATAAGCGTCCTCTAAAATCACTTTCTGACATGCTTAAAGGTAAACAGGGTCGTTTCCGTCAAAACCTTCTTGGTAAGCGTGTTGACTATTCTGGTCGTTCTGTGATCGTTGTGGGTCCTGACCTGCTACTGCATCAGTGTGGACTGCCGAAGAAAATGGCTCTTGAGCTCTTCAAACCGTTCATTTATGCGCGTCTTGACAAGCTTGGTATTGCCACAACCATTAAACAAGCTAAAAAGCTTGTGGAAAAAGAACGTCGCGAAGTTTGGGACGTTCTCGACGTGGTAATCCGTGAGCATCCGATTTTCCTAAACCGTGCCCCTACACTTCATAGGCTTGGTATCCAGGCGTTTGAACCGGTACTTATCGAAGGGAAAGCCATTCAGCTTCACCCGCTGGTTTGTGCGGCGTTCAATGCTGACTTTGATGGTGACCAAATGGCCGTTCATGTGCCGCTAAGCCTTGAAGCGCAACTTGAAGCTCGTGTGCTTATGATGTCAACAAACAACATCCTGAGCCCGTCAAATGGTAAGCCAATTATCGTTCCTTCACAGGATATTATTCTTGGTCTTTACTATATGACAACAGCCAAGCAGGGTGAGCCGGGTGAAGGTATGGTTTTTGGCGACCTTGATGAGGTTGATTTGGCGCTTAACGCCAAAGCGATCACTCTTCATAGTTCGATCAAATGCCGTATTGATACGGTTGACGACGAAGGTAACGAAGTTAGCAGAATCGTAGATACGACTCCTGGCCGTGCGATGCTTGCTAAAAATCTTCCGAAGCACAAGGAAATCTCATTCGAAGATTTGATCAATCGCCGCATCGGTAAGCGCGAAATTTCTGAAGTAATCGATATCGTTTATCGTTTTGCTGGTCAGAAGCGTACGGTGCTCTTTGCTGACGGTGTGATGAGACTTGGTTTTAGGGAAGCCTGTAAAGCGGGTATTTCGTTTGGTAAAGATGATATGATCATTCCAGACAGCAAAGCCCCGATCATTGAGGAGACAACAAATTCTGTAAAAGAATTTGAAACTCAATATCAGCAAGGTTTGATTACGCAAGGCGAGAAATATAACAAAGTGGTGGATGCTTGGTCGCAATGTACTGACCGTGTAGCCGATGCTATGATGGCTGAAATTTCCAAAGAAGAAGTGGATGAAGCTGGTCGTTCGCTACCAACTAACTCTATCTTTATGATGGCGGATAGTGGTGCTCGTGGTTCTGCAGCGCAGATGAAGCAGCTTGCTGGTATGCGCGGTTTGATGGCGAAACCTTCAGGTGAAATTATTGAAACACCAATTATTTCGAACTTTAAAGAGGGCCTCAGCGTTCTCGAATACTTTAACTCTACCCATGGTGCGCGTAAAGGTCTTGCCGATACCGCGCTTAAAACTGCGAACTCCGGTTATCTTACGCGCCGTCTAGTGGATGTTTCACAGGACTGTGTGATAACAGAAGAAGATTGCGGTACTACGCTTGGGATTGATATTGCCGAAGTTTCTGATGGCGGTGACGTTATCGTGAACCTAAGCGACCGTATTGTTGGACGTTGTCTAGCAATTGATGTTAATGATCCGGTTAGTGGTGATTTGATTTACGAAGCGGGTACATATCTCGGTGAAGTTAAAGCAGAAGAAATAGAAAAAGCTGGCGTATCTACAGTCAAGGTCCGGTCTGGCCTCACTTGCGAAACCAAAATGGGATGCTGCGTGAAATGTTACGGTCGTGACCTTGCACGTGGAACCATGGTTAATATTGGTGAAGCTGTTGGTGTTATTGCTGCACAGTCTATTGGTGAGCCCGGTACTCAGCTTACTATGCGTACCTTCCATATTGGTGGTACTGCGTCATCGGTTTCTCAGCAGTCTGCTATCGAAGCATCACATGATGGAATTATCAAATTTAACAACGAAAAAGTTGTTAAGGACAGTAAGGGCCGTATGGTTGTTCTTTCGCGGAATATGGAAATTATTCTGGTGGATGAAGAAGGTCGTGAGCGCGTGACTTATAAAGTTCAGTTTGGTTCCCATCTTCTCGTTAAAGAGGGCGCAAAAGTGACCCATGGCGATAAGATTTGTGAATGGGATCCTTACACGCTTCCTATTATCACGGAACAAGGTGGTACAATTAAATTTGTTGATCTTTCTGATGGCGTATCTGTTAATGAAAATGTCGATGAAGCAACAGGCCTTTCAAGCCGCGTTGTTATGGACTGGCGTTCGCATCCAAAGGGTGCCGATCTTCGTCCTCGTATTACGCTTCGTGATGAAAAAGACAATGTTGTTGAACTTGCCAATGGAACAGAAGCCAGATATTTCATGTCTGTTGGTGCCATTCTTTCAGTGAATGATGGTGCTGAAGTTCATGCGGGTGACGTGATTGCACGTATCCCGCGGGAAGCTTCCAAAACCAAAGATATCACCGGTGGTCTTCCGCGTGTGGCAGAATTATTTGAAGCACGCCGTCCGAAAGATCATGCCGTGATCGCTGAAGTTGATGGTTATGTTGAATTTGGTCGCGATTATAAGAACAAGCGTCGCATCAGTATCAACCCGCGCAACGATGACGAAGATATTGTTGAATATCTTATCCCTAAAGGTAAGCATATTTCCGTCCAGGAAGGCGACTTTATCCGCCGTGGTGAATATCTGATTGATGGTAATCCTGCGCCGCATGATATTCTCAAATCACTTGGTATCGAAGCTTTGGCTGCTTACCTTGTTAATGAGGTTCAGGATGTGTACCGTCTGCAGGGTGTGGGTATCAATGATAAACACATCGAAGTGATCGTTCGTCAAATGCTCAAGAAAGTTGAAATCACCAAACCAGGTGAGACAACATTCCTGATCGGTGAACAGGTTGAGCGCGAAGAGTTCGACGAAGTAAATGAGAAAGCAATTGCAGATGGCCGAGAGCCTGCGAAGGGAGAAGCTATCCTTCTTGGTATCACCAAAGCATCATTGCAAACACGTTCATTTATTTCTGCAGCGTCATTCCAGGAAACAACTCGGGTTCTAACTGAAGCCGCTGTTTCCGGTAAGTCTGATAAACTGATCGGCCTTAAAGAGAATGTGATCGTGGGTCGACTGATCCCGGCGGGTACCGGTTCGATGATGAAAGCTTATCATAAAATCGCATTGGAACGTGATAGTCAAACTGAACTTGAACAACAATCTGCCGAGGCATTGGCAAAAGCCGATCCTCTTGCTGAAGAACTTGGAGCGCAGAGCGACTCAACGGAAAACCCTGCTGAGGGTTGATCAAATAGTCTAATAATTCCGGCTTAATACTCGAATTTGAGCATTAAGTCGGATTGTTGGCAAAATTTTACAAGGCCGGAGGATCTAAAACGATAGATTCTGCGGCCTTTTTAATAAAAAGTAACTGTTCGTTAAATTTTCCTTGACTGTGAAATTCACCGAACATAGTATGCGCTCACTTCTTAGAAGTGCTGGTGGTAGATCAGGTTCGATCTAAACGCTGTACTGTAAAGAATAAAGATATTTAAACTTAAGTATTTAAGGTAGCCGGAGCGGTGTAAAATCGCTCTTTTTTCTGTTAAAGAATCAAGGCTGTCTTTTTTGCTATGGAAATGAAAAAACGATTTAAGGAATTAGAATGCCGACGATCAACCAGTTGGTACGTAACCCGCGCAAGAGACCAGTAGCACGTACAAAAGTGCCTGCCCTAGAATCATGTCCGCAAAAGCGTGGTGTTTGTACCCGTGTATATACAACGACACCAAAGAAACCGAACTCAGCCCTTCGTAAAGTAGCCCGTGTGCGTCTTACAAACGGCTTCGAAGTAACAAGCTATATCCCTGGTGAGGGTCATAACCTTCAGGAGCATAGTGTTGTACTTATCCGTGGTGGTCGTGTGAAAGATTTACCAGGTGTTCGTTACCACGTACTTCGTGGTGTACTTGATACACAAGGGATCGCAGACCGTCGTCAAGGTCGCTCAAAATATGGTGCTAAGCGTCCTAAGTAAGGACCTTGTAACAAAGGAAATAAGATATGTCGCGTCGTCACGCTGCTGAAAAACGAAAAGTACTACCAGAACCAAAATATGGTGACCTTGTACTTGCAAAATTCATCAATAACCTAATGGTTGATGGTAAAAAATCTACTGCTGAGCGCATTGTATATGGTGCTCTTGACATTATTAAGGATAAAACAGGCCAGGATCCGGTTGAGCAGTTTCATACGGCTCTTGAAAACATCCGTCCTGCTGTTGAAGTGCGTTCCCGCCGTGTGGGTGGTGCTACGTATCAGGTTCCTGTTGAAGTTCGGACTGGCCGTGCGCAAGCATTGGCCATTCGTTGGTTGATAGGTATGTCACGCAACCGCAATGAAAACACGATGACAGAACGTCTGGCAGGTGAATTCCTCGACGCTGTTAATAACCGTGGTGCTGCTGTTAAGAAGCGTGAAGACACTCATAAAATGGCGGAAGCAAACAAAGCTTTCTCCCATTATCGCTGGTAAAGGTTTAATAAGATGGCACGTACTACTCCCCTTCAGGATTATCGCAATATTGGTATTATGGCCCATATTGATGCTGGTAAAACAACGACAACAGAGCGTATTCTTTTCTATACGGGCATGAGCCATAAAATTGGTGAAGTGCATGACGGCGCTGCCACTATGGACTGGATGGAACAAGAGCAAGAGCGTGGTATTACAATTACCTCAGCTGCGACGACATGTTTCTGGAACGAAAAACGCATCAATATTATTGACACACCAGGCCACGTGGACTTCACAATTGAAGTCGAACGTTCATTGCGTGTACTTGATGGTGCAGTTGCTGTGTTTGATAGTGTTGCTGGTGTTGAGCCGCAATCGGAAACAGTATGGCGTCAGGCTGACAAGTACGACGTTCCTCGTATGTGCTTCGTAAACAAGATGGATCGTATGGGCGCTAATTTCTATAGATGTGTTGACATGATTAAGGATCGTTTGGGGTCAAATGCTCTTGTTTTGCAACTGCCTATTGGTGCTGAGGCTGAATATAAAGGTCATGTGGATGTTGTTAAGGGTGTAGGCATTGTCTGGGAAGATGAGGCGATGGGCGCAAATTACACTGAAGTTGAAGTTCCTGCTGACATGGTTGATGATCTTGCAGTGTATCGCGAAACAATGTTTGATATGGTTACCGAATTAGATGACGATGTCATGGAAGCTTACCTTGAAGGCAATGAGCCAGATGAAGCAACATTGAAGCGTCTTATTCGTAAGGGTACGATTGCGGGTAATTTTGTTCCGGTTCTTACTGGTACTGCTTTTAAAAACAAAGGTGTTCAAACGCTTCTTGATGCGGTTGTTGATTTTATGCCTTCGCCGCTCGATATCGAAGATGTTCAGGGTGTCGAAGTTGATAGTGATACTCCAATGACCCGTCCTGCATCCGATGATGCGCCTTTCTCAGCGCTAGCCTTTAAAGTAATGAATGACCCATTTGTTGGTTCACTTACTTTTGCTCGTGTTTATTCTGGTGTTGTGGAGACGGGTACAACCGTTACCAACTCCGTTAAGGGCAGAAAAGAAAAAATCGGTCGTATGCTTCAAATGCATTCAAATGACCGCGAGGATGTAAAAGAAGCGCGCACTGGAGACATTATCGCTCTTGCTGGTCTTAAGCAAACAACAACCGGCGATACAATTTGTGATGCTCAGAAGCCTATTATTCTAGAACGTATGGAATTCCCTGATCCGGTTATTTCTGTTGCGGTGGAGCCAAAAACAAAAGCTGACCAGGAGAAAATGGGTATCGCTCTTAATCGTCTTGCGCAGGAAGATCCTTCTTTCCGCGTGAAATCAGACGAAGAAAGCGGCCAAACAATTATTTCTGGTATGGGTGAACTTCACCTTGATATTCTCGTTGACCGCATGAAACGTGAATTTAAGGTTGAAGCAAACGTGGGTGCGCCGCAAGTTGCTTACCGTGAAAGTATTGCTCGTGAAGTTGAGATTGACTACACCCATAAGAAACAGTCTGGTGGTTCTGGTCAGTTCGCTCGTGTTAAAATGACAGTTACGCCTGGCCAACGTGGTGATGGTGTCCTATTTAATGATGAAATTAAGGGCGGTAATATTCCTAAGGAATATATCCCTGGTGTTGAAAAAGGTATCAAAGATATCGCTGAGAGCGGTGCGCTGATCGGTTTTCCAATCATTGACTTCTCAGTAACTCTATATGATGGTGCTTACCATGATGTGGATAGTAGTGTTCTTGCGTTTGAAATTGCTGGTCGCGGGGCAATGCGCGAAGCGGCTGCAAAGGCTGGCATCAAACTTCTTGAGCCGATTATGGCGGTTGAAGTTGTGACACCGGAAGATCATATGGGTGACGTTATTGGTGATATTTCGTCACGTCGCGGTCAGGTTTCAGGTTCTGAAACACGTGGACCAAATACAGTTATTAACTCAATGGTGCCGCTAGCCAATATGTTTGGTTACGTTAATCAATTGCGTTCATTTACAAAAGGTCGCGCTACATACTCTATGCAGTTCGATCACTATGCAGAAGTACCTCAGGCAGTGGCCGAAGAGGTGAAGGAAAAGTTTGCTTAAAAAGTTTTTGAGTAAATATATAACAACTAGCTCTTCCTGCGAGGAAAATGCAGGGCGCTTGAATATAAGTGAGAAAAGGTAAAAGAAGATGGCAAAAGAAAAATTTGAACGCAATAAGCCG